>Ga0160464_100347_pt1 | contig 38785 bp, 38 predicted proteins | sample HID1971I_E11MG_FD_108275 | JGI IMG/M metagenome (GOLD analysis project Ga0160464, IMG submission 108275) | Enriched millipede-associated microbial communities from UW Madison campus, WI, USA - HID1971I_E11 MG | ecosystem: Host-associated > Arthropoda: Insects > Digestive system > Unclassified ... | reverse complement strand
AACCGTTCATTGGCTTTGTCAGCGACAAGATCGGCCGCAAGCCGTTCATCATCGCCGGCAGCATTGGCCTGCTGTTCCTGTCGATCCCGGCGTTCATGCTGATCACCAGCGGCAAGACCGGGCTGATTTTCAGCGGCCTGCTGATCCTGGCCATTGTGCTGAACTTCTTTATCGGCGTGATGGCCTCCACCTTACCGGCAATGTTCCCTACTCACCTGCGCTACAGCGCCCTGGCCAGTGCATTCAACGTCTCGGTGCTGATCGCCGGCGTCACGCCAACCGTCGTCGCCTGGCTGGTGGAAAGCACCAACGACCTGTACATGCCCGCCTACTACCTGATGGTGTTCGCCGTGGTCGGCCTGGTCACTGGCCTGACCATGAAGGAAACCGCCAACAAGCCCCTACGCGGCGCCGCACCTGCGGCTTCCGACATGGCGGAAGCCAAGGAGCTGCTGCAGGAGCATCACGACAATATCGAGCAGAAAATCGAAGACATCGATGCCGAGATTGCCGCGCTGCAAGCCAAGCGTGAAAACCTGGTGCAGCAGCATCCACGGATTAACTAAGACCTGACTGTGCATGGCCGCTGCGAGCGGCCATGCCATTGGAGTGTTCAGCATGATTCCAAGCGTCACCGCACAATCGCTACTCAGCGCAGACGAACGCGCTGCTATCGCAGAAATCGAAGCCACAACGAACATTCTCAAGCTGGTCACGCGCTTGACCGGCATGAGATTTGCCGGCATTGCCAAATTTACCGACCTGGAATGGGTGGTCTGCTCGGCCTACGACCCTCTGCAAATGGGCATCAATGTCGACGATGTACTCGACCTGGAAACCACTCTGTGCAGTGAGTTCTGCATCAACCCCCAGGCCATGTTCATCCCGCAGATCAGTCAAAACGGCCGTTTTGCGTCGCGCCCGGTGGTCAAGCAATACGCCATTGAAAGCTATGCCGGCGCGCCGATCTTTCTGCCCGATGGGCGCCTGTTTGGAGCGCTGTGTGCGCTGGATTCGCGGGCAATGCTGTTCGACGACCCCAACCTGCCCGAGACCCTGAGCTTGTTTGCGCGGCTTATCGGCTGCATTTTCTACGCTAATCTGAGCCCGGCGGATCACTGACATCCGACCTGCCCCGTAACAAGGCGATATCGCGCTTGGGCGCCAAGCCAAACAGCCGACTGTACTCACGGCTGAACTGTGACGGGCTCTCATAGCCCACTTTGAACGCGGCGCTGGACACGTCCCGGTGCTCGTTCAACATCAAGCGTCGCGCCTCGTTCAAGCGCAGCCATTTCTGATATTGCAAAGGACTCATTGCGGTCAATTGCCGGAAATGATGATGAAAGGTTGCCGCGCTCATCTGCACGCGGGCTGCCAATTCTTCCACACGCAGTGCAGCGGCAAAATTCAACTTCAGCCAATCAATGGCCTTGGCGATGCGATAGCCCTGCCCGTCCACCGAGCATATCTGGCGCAGGCGAGCGGCCTGATCGCTTTTCAATAGGCGGTAATGAATCTCGCGCTGGACCAGCGGCGCAAGCACCGATATCGCTTCGGGCTCGTCCAGCAGCGCCACCAAACGCGCGAAGCCAGCCAGCATGCCGCCGGTCACCGAGCCGATACCAACGCCCTTCATCATTGCGCGTTCACGGGTCGGCGGCAGATCACCCTGGGCAATCAGCTCGGCCAGCATGCGCAGGTCCAATTTGAACGTCAGGCCCAGGCAGGGTTGCTCGGGGCTGGCAACCAGCACTTGTGAATTGGCCGGAATGTCCAGCGACGTCACCAGAAAGCGGGAGGCGTCGTAGGGGTAGCCCTCACCGCCGACCCACAACTGCTTCTCGCCCTGCACCACCAGCACGATGCACGGTTCGACCATGCATACCACCGGCGCAGCGGGTTGTTCACGCCGATAAAAACCCAGCCCGGCAATCGGCATGGAATAGTCGCCGGGCGCCGGGGTGCGCGAATCTATGGACTGAATCAGCGCATCCAGCAGCGATTGAGTGTTGGTCATGACAGGCCCTTGCAGTTCTTCATGCAACTTTACCTGCGTACCTCCAAGGCGTCGCCGCAAATGGCTGAAACTCAGAGGATCAGGCAAGTAATCCGCTGAAACGTACTACAGAAGCCTTGCCTGCCTGGGGAAAATGGACCGACACCTCGCCAAGGAACATTCCTATGAAATACCTGCTGAGCCTTTTGCAATGATGTCCAACGCCTGGGAACCGCAACGTTGGGGCGCAGTGCTGGCGATGTCGCTCGCCGCGTTCGCACTGGTCGCCTCCGAATTCATGCCCGTCAGTCTGCTGACGCCCCTGGCCGCCGACCTGCACATCAGCGAAGGCCAGGCCGGCCAGGGCATTTCCGTATCGGGTGTGTTTGCCCTGCTCACCAGCCTGGTGATCGCCTCGATTGCCGCACGGGTGGACCGCAAAAGCCTGTTGATGGCACTGACGCTGCTAATGATCATCTCCGGCACGGTGGTGGCGTTTGCGCCGACCTACTGGGTGTTCATGCTCGGCCGTGGGTTGATCGGCGTGGCAATTGGCGGCTTCTGGTCGCTGTCGGCAGCCACGGCCATGCGCCTGGTGTCGCAGGCCCACGTACCGCGAGCCTTGGCCATCGTCAATGGCGGCAACGCCCTGGCGACGGTAATTGCGGCGCCGCTGGGCAGCTTTCTCGGCGGCATAATCGGCTGGCGCGGGGCGTTTTTCTGCGTGGTGCCTGTGGCCGTGATTGCACTGGTGTGGCTGCTGGTCAGCCTGCCAGCGTTGAAGCCCACCGGCAAAGCGAAAACCGGCAACGCATTGCGCCTGATGAAAAACTCGACGGTAGCCCTGGGCATGCTCGCGGTCAGCGTGTTCTTCATGGGCCAGTTCATGTTGTTCACCTACCTGCGCCCGTTCCTGGAAAGTGTCACGCGGGTCGAGGTGTCCACGTTGTCGTTGATACTGCTGGTACTCGGCCTGGCAGGTCTGGCAGGCACGTTCTTGATTGACCGTCTCCTGAAGCACAACCTTTACCCGACGCTGATTGCCATCCCACTGATCATGGCAGGCATCGCCCTGGCGCTGGTGGCATTCGGCAGTTCAACGCTGATGACTACGCTGCTGCTGGGCAGTTGGGGTCTGGTAGCAACCGCCGCGCCCGTAGGCTGGTGGACCTGGCTGGCAAAAACCTTGCCCGACGACGCCGAGGCCGGAGGCGGATTGATGGTCGCCATCATTCAATTGGCGATTGCAGCCGGCGCCACGGTCGGTGGCGTGGCGTTCGACCTGAGCGGCTACCAGGCTACCTTTGAGCTGAGCGCTGGATTGCTGATAGTCGCCACGCTGCTGGCCTACCTGGCTTCACGCCACCCAGCGCGTATGCACGTTATCAAAGGCGCTACCTGAAAAACTGGCTCGGCGTGCGCCCAAACTGCTTCTTGAACATACTGGTAAACGCACTCGGGCTTTCATACCCCAGTTCAAACGCCACATCGATAATCTTCTCCCCCACCGCAATGCGCTCCAGCGCCAGCAGCAGCCGCGCCTGCTGGCGCCATTGGCCGAAGGTCATGCCGGTTTCCTTGCGGAACAGGCGCTGGATGGTGGTTTGGTCCAGCCCCAGGCGCGCACTCCAGTGCGCGACGGTGGAGGCATCTCCCGGTTCGTTCTGCAACGCCAGGCAGATCTGGCTCAGGCGCGGGTCGGCAGGCTGTGGCAGGGACAGTGGCAAGGCGGGTAGGTTGGCCAGCTCGTCGAGGATCAGGTGCATGATCCGGGCATCGCGTGAGTCCTCGGCATAGGGCGGTTTCAGGCTGACCGAGGCCTTGATCAGCTCGCTCAACAATGGGGAAACCGTCACCGTCTTCGGCTCGGCCGGCAGGTTCGGGAAGCTGTCCGGGCGCACGAACACACTGCGCATCTTCAACGTGCCTACGCAGCGCAATGAGTGAACTTGACCACAGGGCATCCAAAAGCCACGATTGGGCGGTACCGTCCATTGCCGCAGGGCCGAATACACCACCATGACGCCGCCGATGGCGTACAGCAGTTGATGCTTGTTGTGGCTGTGTTCAGGGATCACCCAGTTTTCCGGATAATCGGTGGCCGAGCTGATGACAGCCCAGTCGCCCTCGTCAATATCCCGAAGAAATTTATCCAGTGATCTGATCATTTTGCCCTTTTTGCGATGGTTTCTGCCCGAATTGCGCGAGACAGGCTTTTTCTTCGAATTTAGCATAGCTTTCGAAACAATTAGAAATGGCTGCCAGCTAAAGTACTGTCTGCCCCTGTTTGCTGCCTTGTATGGAATGCCTGCATGTCGAGCCTTACTGCGACACCCGCCGCTGCCACAACCACGCCCCAGATAAGCCCCCTGGTGATGCGCGTCCTCGGCGCCTGTGCCCTGGCGCATATGATCAATGACCTGATCCAGGCCGTGCTGCCGTCGGTCTACCCGATGCTCAAGGCCAACTACGGCCTGAGCTTCACCCAGGTCGGCCTGATCACCCTGACCTTCCAGTTGACCGCCTCCTTGCTGCAACCCTGGATCGGCTATCACACCGACCGTCATCCCAAGCCGTGGCTGCTGCCAGCGGGCATGGTGTGCACCTTGGTCGGTATTTTGATGCTGGCGTTTGTCGGCAGCTTCCCGGCGATTCTGCTCGCGGCGGGGTTGGTGGGCGTTGGCTCGTCGACCTTCCACCCAGAAACCTCCCGCGTCGCCCGCCTGGCCTCCGGTGGCCGCTATGGCCTGGCGCAATCGACCTTCCAGGTCGGTGGCAACACCGGCAGCGCCTTCGGCCCGTTGCTGGCGGCGGCCATCATCATTCCCTACGGCCAAAGCCATATCGCCTGGTTCGGTCTGTTCGCAGTGTTCGCGATCCTGGTGCTGTACGGATTGAGCCGCTGGTACCGCCACCACCTCAACCTGTTCAAGCTCAAGCAAGGCAGCCAGGCGACCCATGGCCTTTCCAAGGGCCGCGTGACCTTTGCCCTGGTGGTCCTGGCCGTGCTGGTGTTCTCCAAATACTGGTACATGACCAGCCTGACCAGCTACTTCACCTTCTACCTGATTGAGAAGTTCCAGCTGTCGGTTGCCAGCTCGCAGATGTACCTGTTCCTGTTTCTCGGCGCGGTGGCGGTCGGCACCTTCGCCGGTGGCCCGATCGGCGACAAGATCGGCCGCAAGAAAGTCATCTGGTTCTCGATCCTCGGTGCCGCGCCGTTCACCCTCGCCCTGCCCTACGTCGACCTGTTCTGGACCGCCGTGCTCAGCGTGATCATCGGCTTTGTCATCGCCTCGGCGTTCTCGGCCATCGTGGTATTTGCCCAGGAGCTGGTGCCAGGCAATGTGGGCATGATCGCCGGGATATTCTTCGGCCTGATGTTCGGTTTCAGCGGGATCGGTGCGGCGCTGCTCGGCATGCTCGCCGACCATCATGGCATCGAGTACGTCTACAAGCTGTGCTCTTTCCTGCCGTTGGTGGGCATCCTGACGATATTGCTGCCTTCGACCAAGGGCGTGTGATTTCTGGGTGCACCCAAAAGTAGATAAATGATACGCCGCGATCCAAATGTGGGAGGGGGCTTGCCCGCGAAGACGTCAGCCCAGCAAACATTGATGTTGGCTGAACCACCGCTATCGGGAGCAAGCCCCACATTGGATCGCGGGCGCATCAGTCGGATCATCGGCGGCTGTCAGGCCGCTGCGGGAGCAAGCTCCTCCCACACCCCATCGATCACAAGTAAGTCCCGCTACAGGTCATAACGGACCGCCACACTGCGCCCGGTGTTCACCGACTCCAGCGCACAATCAGCCAGATGCAGGGCATACAACCCATCACGCATGCCAGTAGGCAACTCACGCCCCTCACTCAGCGCCTCGATGTACTGCGCCAGCTCATTGCGATAAGCATCCGCATAACGTTCAAGGAAAAAGTGCTGCAGCGGCTCCAGCGCTTCGGTGTGTTCGGCGCTCCAGTGACGCAGGGTGCTGGGACGATGGTTATCGGTAAGCAATACACCGCTGGCGCCGGAGACTTCTACGCGCTGGTCGTAGCCATACACAGCCTGGCGACAGCAGTTGATATGGCATTGCTTGCCCGAGGCGGTGCGCAGCAAGACCATCACGCTGTCGTAGTCGCCAATCTGTTCCAGCGTCGGATCTACCAGGCGGCTGGCGTAGGCGCTGACTTGCACCGGTTCTTCGCCGAGCAAGTGGCGGGCGGTGTCGAAGTCGTGAATGGTCATGTCGCGCAGGATGCCACCGGAATGTTCCAGGTAATCACGCGGGGCCAGGCCCGGGTCGCGGCTGGTGATGATCACTTGGCGCACGGCGCCGATCTGGCCCGCATCCAGGGCCTGGCGCAGGCGCAGCATGTCGGGGTCGAAGCGCCGGTTGAAGCCGAGCATCACCCGGCCGCCCTGGCGCTCCACGGTGTGCGCCGCGCTGCGCGCCTTGGCGATATCCAGGTCGATGGGTTTTTCGCAGAGTACCGCCTTGCCCTGGGCCACGGCGGCGAGCAACAGCTCGATGTGGGTGTCGGTGGGGGTGCCGATCACCACCGCATCGATGTCCTCGCGGCTCAGTACGGCGGTGCAGTCATACGCCGCTTCGCATCCCAGCTGCGTACTGAGGGCATCGACGCCTTCTCGCCAAGGGTCGGCCACCAGCACCAGCGTGGCGTTGGGATGGGCGGCGACGTTGGCGGCGTGGATCTTGGCGATGCGCCCGGCACCTAGAACGGCGATACGTAGCATGGTCGAACTCCTGGATCGTTATTGGATTTGTAGTTTCAGAACTTCAGTCCGGCAGGTTGAACGGCGTGACGATCTGCACCTGTGAGGGCGCAATCGGCCCGGCCTTCCATAGCCGGTGGTATTGCAGGATGTGCAGGAACACGTGGCGGGCATCGATCTGCAGGTTGTGATCGATGATCGCCGCGACTTTTTCTTCCCTCAGCAGTTGGCGGTTTTCTTCGTCGAGGTCGTGGCCGATAAAGACTTCCAATGGGCGACGCTGTGCGGCAAAGGCATCGACGATCGCACGGTTGCCGCCGCCGACGCTGTAAACCGCCTTGAGCCCGGGATGCTGGTGCAAGGCTTGGGTCACCCGCTCAAAGGTGCGCTCGTATACGCCATAGCCGCCGCTGATATCCAGCACCCGCAAGTGCTCGGCGCGGCCACGCAGCCAGGCGCGAAAGCCCATCTCGCGTTCTTCTTCGCCACGGAATAGTTCACTGCCGATCACCACCGCCACGTCCTGGGGCTGGCTGGGCAGCCAGCGCGACATCAGGTAGGCGGCGGTCTGGCCGGCAGTGCGATTGTCCATGCCCACATAGCCGATGCGTTCGCTTTGGGGCAGGTCCGTCACCAAGGTCACCACCGGAATGCCGGCGGCAATCAGTTGCTTCACCGCCTGGTTCACCGCCGGCTCATCGGCGGCCTTGAGCACCACGCCCTGGCTGCCCGTGTCGAGGCAGCGCAGCAATTGGTCGTACATGGCTTGGGGCTCGATTTCTTCGAACAGGTGAAAGCGCGGCGCAATGCGAAATGGCGCGAGGCTGGCCAACTGCGCCACGATTGCCGCCTGCACCGCCGCGCTGAAACGCTGGGGCGTGTGCATGATGACGTCCACATGGAAGGTGCGCCCCACGGCCAGGCCGTTTTTCTCCTGGGACTCCAACTCCTCCAGCGCCTGCTCGATACGTCGCCGGGTTTGCGCATGCACGCTGCCACGCTGGTGCAACACGCGATCGACCGTGGCCTTACTGACGCCGGCCTGGGTGGCGAGTTGCTTGATGGAAAAATGCTTTGCGCGTTCGAGCATGGGCTTCGCCTGAGGTGTTTTTGAGGTCTTTTTTGGGCGTTACTGAGGTTTTGCAATGCTAGTCTCAGTTTTGTCCGGCGTCGAGCCGGGCCGGCAAAACAACAAAAATCCCAGGAGAGCCCAATGCCCCACACCGACCTTAAGACCTCGTTCAACGGTCAGTACTTTGTCGTTACCGGCAGCACCCAGGGTCTCGGTGCGGCCGTAGCCCATACCCTGGCTCGCCGTGGCGCAGCCGGGCTGATCATTTGCGGGCGCCGCCGTGCCGAGGGCGAAGAGCAGGTACGCCAGCTGGCACGGCTGGATTGCCAGGCTTTTTTTGTCGAGGCCGACCTGGAAAAGGTCGAGGACTGCCGCACGATCATCGAGGCTGCGCGCAGCCATTTCGGCACCTTGCACGGCTTGGTGAACTGCGCCGGCATGTCTGACCGCGGCACCATCCTCGACACCTCGCCGGAACTGTTCGAGCGTTTGTTTGCGGTGAATGTGCGCGCGCCGTTTTTCCTGATCCAGGAAGCACTCAAGCTGATGATCAGCAATGGCGTGGAAGGCGCGGTGGTGAATATCCAGAGCGTTACCGGGCATGGCGGCCAATCGTTCTTGAGTGCCTACGCCGCGTCCAAGGGCGCACTGGCGATCCTGACCAAGAACGTCGCCTTCAGTGCATTGCGCAACCGCATCCGTGTGAATGGCTTGAATATCGGCTGGATGGACACGCCCCACGAGGACCAGATACAGCGTCAGTACCACGGCGCCCAGGACGGCTGGCTGGCAGAGGCCGAACGCGCCCAACCGTTTGGACGCCTGCTCAAGCCCGAAGAAGTGGCGCGCAGCGTGGCGTTTCTGTTGTCCGCTGAGTCGGGAATGATGAGCGGTGCGGTGATCGACCTGGAGCAAGGGGTGGTTGGCTGCACCGACAGCAGCACGCCGCAACCCCACCAGGCCCTGAGCCTCCCCGGAGGTGTGTGATGCGTGCCTTCGTAACCGGCGACGCCGTGCGCCTGGCCGATTTCAGCCGGATCTGCGCACAGCGTACCAACACCAGCGACTACCCGCTGTGCCTTGAGGTGCAAGGCAACGTGCCGATTTATCAGGCCCACACCTTGCGCAACAGTGACCGCCTGGCCGTCATGAACGAACTGCATCACCTGTTCCGTGACGGTCCCGGCGTGATGGTGGTGCGCCAAGCCTATGAAGACTTGGAAGTGGTGGACCGCCACAGCCGGGTGTTCGAAGCGATCTTTGCCCATGAAGCCGCCCATGGCGTGGCCGCCGATCACTTTGCCAAGGCCGGCAGCAACGGACGCATCTGGAATGTGCTGCAAAAAGCTGCCGTGCAGTCACCCGAATCCTTTGCCGAGTACTACGCCAACCCCCTGCTGGGGTTGATTGCCGAGGCCTGGTTGGGCCCGGGCTTCCAGGTCACGGCACAGGTCAATGTGGTGCGCCCCGGTGGCCAGGCACAGCAGCCGCACCGCGACTATCACCTGGGCTTCCAGACCAATGAAGTAGTCGAGCGTTTTCCGCTGCCGCTGCATGTGTTGTCGCAGTATTTGACGCTCCAGGGTGCCATCGCCCATTCGGATATGCCGCTGGAAACCGGCCCGACCCAGCTGTTGCCGTTTTCCCAACAGTACGCCTTGGGTTATCTGGCCTGGCGTCGCTCGGACTTTATCGACTACTTTCAGCAACACGCAGTGCAATTGCCGCTGAACAAGGGCGACTTGCTGTTCTTCAACCCGGCGCTGTTCCATGCCGCCGGCACCAACCGCACCACTGACCGCCAGCGCATGGCCAACCTGCTGCAAATCTCATCGGCGTTCGGCAAGCCGATGGAAGCCGTCGACCGCGACCGCATGATGCTGGCGGTCTACCCAGTGCTGCTGGCCAATCCCAACCTGGATGCCCAAGCCGTGATCGCCTGCACCGCAGATGGCTACTCCTTCCCCACCAACCTCGACACCGACCCACCGTCGCAGGGCCTGGCTCCGCAAACCGGGCAGCAGCTGATGCTGCAAGCCCTCAACGAACGCTGGCCGTGCTCGGACTTCGCTGCTGCCTTGGCGCATTGGCGGGCCAAGCGCCAAGCGTGAATCTCGATGCTTTGACAACAACAAAAACAACGGAGCAAACCATGAAAAAGCAACTCCTTGCAGCACTGCTGACCTTTGCGATCAGCCCCTGGGCCCTGGCTGATATTCGTATCGGCGTGAGCATCGCCCAGGTGGATGACGTGTTCCTCGCGCAAATGCGCGACTACATGGCCACCCACGCCAAGGAACTGCCCGACGTCACCCTGCAATTTGAAGACGCCCAGGGCGATGTGGTGCGCCAGCTCAACCAGGTACAAAACTTTGCCGCCCAGGGCATGGACGCGATCATCGTCAACGCGGTGGACACCGCCGCCACTCAGAAAATGACGCTCAATGCCCAGCAGGCCAAGATCCCACTGGTGTATGTCAACCGTCGCCCGGAGTTCAAGGAGGTGCCGGCAGGCGTGGGCTATGTAGGCTCGGACGAGATCAAGGCGGGGGAAATCCAGATGCGCTACCTGGCCGAGAAAATGGGCGGCAAGGGCAACCTGGCGATCATGCTCGGGCTGCTGTCCAACAATGCCACCCACAACCGCACGCTGGGGGTCAAGACTGTGCTCAAGGACTACCCCGATATCAAGATTGTCGAGGAACAAAGTGCCGAATGGCAGCGCAGCAAGGCGATTGACCTGATGAACAACTGGATCGTATCCGGGCGCAAAATCGATGCCGTGGCGGCGAATGCCGATGAAATGGCGATCGGCGCGGCCATGGCCATCAGCCAGGCAGGCATGCAGCCGGGCAAGGACATCCTGGTGGCCGGCAGCGACGGCGGCGCGGCTGGGTTGGATGCGGTGAAAAAAGGCCAGTTGCTGGTCACCGTGTACCAGGACAACAAGGGCCAGGCGGTGGGCTCCATCGACCTGGCGGTGAAGATGGTCAAGAAGCAGCCGTACACGGCGGAACTGACGATTCCTTATCAGCAAATCACCAAGGACAACTACCAGGCGTTCCTCAACCCCTGATAGGCCGCGCAATATCGGTGGCGAGGGGCTTGCGCCCTTGCCACACGCTTAGTTGAGTGCTCGACGGGAAAACCCATTGACCACGATGTAAAGCAGCGGCCCCACCGACACAAACACCGCCGTCAACAAAAAGTACGGCAACACCGACGCCAGCGACCGCCCTCGCCCACGCGCATCGCGGTACATCCACACACACGCCAGCACCGCCATCAAATACAGGTCGATCACCACCTGCGCCGTATCGGGCCGCGACATCAGTTCCCGTCCAAACGCCAACAGCGATTGCTCAGCCGTGAGCATCGTCCCCACCGTGTAGAGGGTAAATCCCAGCAAGGCAGCCAGGGCGATATAGGGTCTGTGCATGGTCTCTTCCTTGAAGTGCAATGGTAGTCATCGCGCCCACCATAGCGACAAAGCTCTATCGCTCGCAATCGCGCTGACGTGTTCATCTGGCCGATCATGCACGCCGCCTACCCAGTGCATGCCACGCTGGTTTTGTGAAATATCTGTACGTAGACTGCCGCCATACCCCCACTTGAAGGCGGCGAAAAAAACCTGATGCAAGTTACTGAAGTCTCCATTGCCCAATTGCGCGCTGCGCTGGAAGCCGGTCAGACCACGGCAGTTGAACTGGTCCAGGCCTACCTGGCGCGGATCGATGCCTACGATGGCCCGCACACCGCCACCGCATTGAATGCCGTGGTGGTACGCAACCTCGAAGCCCTCAAGGAAGCCGAAGCCTCTGACGCGCGCCGTGCCAAGGGCCAGACCCTGGGGCCGCTGGATGGCATTCCCTACACCGCCAAGGACAGCTATCTGGTCAAGGGCCTGACCGCTGCATCCGGCAGCCCGGCGTTTGCCAAGCTGGTCGCCCAGCGTGACGCCTTCACCATTGAACGCCTGCGTGCGGGCGGCGCCATCTGCCTGGGCAAGACCAACATGCCGCCGATGGCCAATGGCGGCATGCAGCGTGGCGTGTATGGCCGCGCCGAAAGCCCCTACAACGCCGACTACCTCACCGCCCCGTTTGCCTCTGGCTCCTCCAATGGTGCCGGTACCGCCACTGCCGCCAGCTTTGCAGCGTTTGGCCTGGCCGAGGAAACCTGGTCGAGCGGTCGCGGCCCGGCCTCCAATAACGGTCTGTGTGCCTACACCCCTTCCCGTGGCGTGATTTCGGTACGCGGCAACTGGCCGTTGACCCCGACCATGGACGTCGTAGTGCCCTATGCGCGCACCATGGCCGACCTGCTCGACGTGCTCGATGTGGTGGTGGCCGAAGACCCCGACAAGCGCGGCGACCTGTGGCGCCTGCAGCCCTGGGTGCCGATCCCCAGCGTCACGTCGGTGCGCCCGGCTTCGTACGCCGCCCTGGCGGTAGGCAGCGCAAGCCTGGCCGGCAAACGCTTTGGCGTGCCGCGCATGTACATCAATGCCGACCCTGAAGCCGGCACCAGCGAAAAACCCGGTATCGGCGGGCCGACCGGGCAAAAGATCCACACCCGTGCCACGGTGATCGAGTTGTGGCAAGCCGCGCGCCAGGCCCTGGAAGCTGCCGGGGCCGAAGTGATCGAGGTGGACTTCCCGCTGGTATCCAACTGCGAAGGCGACCGTCCCGGCGCACCGACGGTGTTCACCCGTGGCCTGGTGTCCAAGGAGTTTCTCCACGATGAGTTGTGGGAGCTGTCCGCGTGGGCGTTCGACGACTTCCTGCGCGCTAACGGCGACCCGAGCCTGAATCGCCTGGCCGACGTGGATGGGCCGAAGATCTTCCCCCACGACCCTGGCACCCTGCCCAACCGCGAAGACGACCTGGCCGCCGGCATGGACGAATACGTGCGCATGGCCCAACGCGGCATCACTCCATGGGACCAGATCAGCACCCTGCCCGATGGCCTGCGTGGCCTTGAGCAAACCCGGCGTATCGACCTGGAAGACTGGATGGACAACCTCGGCCTCGACGCCGTGCTGTTCCCGACCGTGGCCGATGTGGGCCCGGCGGATGCCGATGTGAACGAAGCGTCTGCCGACATCGCCTGGAGCAACGGCGTATGGGTAGCCAACGGCAACCTCGCGATTCGCCACCTGGGCGTGCCCACCGTCACCGTGCCGATGGGCGTGATGGCGGATATCGGCATGCCGGTGGGGCTGACGTTTGCCGGGCGTGCCTATGACGATTCGGCGCTGCTGCGCTTTGCCTCGGCGTTCGAAGCCACCGGCAGTAAACGGATGATCCCGCCGCGTACGCCACCATTGGCGGCCAGCTAAACGCAATTCAACTGTGGGAGGGGGCTTGCTCCCGATAGCGGTGTGTCAGTACCAGATGTGCTGACTGAACTGCCGCCATCGGGAGCAAGCCCCCTCCCACATTTTGAGCGTATTTTCACATCACGCACCGTGGCTCAGGAGCGCGGAGCCTCGCGACGCCGCCACTCGTCCACCACATCACCCATAGTCTTGGGGTCGCCATTGCGTATCCACGCCATGAATGGACGGTTGAACTTGAACCTCGGCCCGCACTGTTCAAGCATGAAACGGCGAACGTTCTGAGTGTTTTTGTAGTTGGGAGTCACGAGTGTAGCGCGGGTGAGAGGGTCGCTATGCCAGTCAAAATCCATTTTGCACCTTGGCTTATGGAGGGGGTGTTTACCCACCCTAACCTCTAATCACTTCACACCGCTGCAAAATTTCACTTTCCTTCCACGCCGAAACTATTGCATGGTTGTACGACGACATACCTCGTCGTATCCACCCCAACAAAAACAAGGAAACACCCATGCCCAAGCTCAAAGTGCTGATCGGCTTCCTATGCCTTTTCTGCGGCTACGTCGCCGCCGCGCCTGCTACCGCAGAAAAGGACGTAGCCCAGGCAGTCGATCAATTGACCCAAGCCATGCTGCACCTGGACCTCAAGCAGCTTCACGCATTGACGTCCGACAAGCTCACCTACGGCCACTCCAGCGGCAAGGTGCAGAACAAGGCGCAATTTATCGCCGACCTGGAAACACACACCAGTGCCTTCAAAACCCTGGAAATGCAGAACCAGACCATCACTCTCAATGGCGATACCGCCCTGGTGCGCAACCACTTCCATGCCCTGGCGGTGAACAGCGGTGTGGACACGCCAACCGATATCGACAACTTCCAGGTCTGGCAGAAGCAACATGGCAAATGGCTGCTGATCGGGCGCCAGGCTTACAAGTACTGAGAACAGGTCACCACGCCACCACCTTGCGCACCTTCATCAGGGCTTCACGCAACTGCGCCATTGTCACCGAACCCAGGGCCAGGCGCAGTGCGTGGGGCACCTGGGCCGAGACCGCGAAGGGCTCGGCGGTGGAGACGCAAACACCGTCGCGCTGTAAGGTCATGGCGACTTGATCGGCGCGCACATCCTCCGCCAGTGGCAACCACAAAAAATACGATGACGGATGGCTGATATACCTCACCCCCGTCAGCACCTGCGCCGCCAACACCTGGCGGGCCTGGGCATCCTCGCGCTTTTGCGCTTCCAGTTGCGCCACCGTACCGTCTTCGAGCCAGGCCACCGCAATCGCACTCATCACCCCCGGTACGTTCCAGGTGGTGGCCATGATCGTACGTTCCAACGTGTTCACCCAAGCCGACGGCGCAGCGATAAAACCCACGCGCAAACCGGTGGCGACGCTCTTGGACAACCCGCCGATATACACCGTGCGCTCCGGGGCCAGCGTCGCCAACGGCGCGGGCGCATCGTCGGCGAGAAACGCGTAGGCGCCATCTTCGATGATCATCAGGTTGTGCTGCCGTGCAATCGCCACCAAGCGCTCGCGCTGTTCCAGGCTCAGCACCCAGCCCAGCGGGTTATGCAGGGTCGGCATGCTGTACACCGCACGTACCGGGCGCCTGCGACACAGGTTGTGCAGGTGGTCCAGGTCCGGGCCGCTGGCCGTGGCCGGGATGGCGACGATTTCCAGGTGCAGGGTTTCAGCCAGCACCTTGAAGCCCGAGTAGGTCAGCGCATCCACCGCGATCACATCCCCAGGCTTGAGCAATGCCATCAGGGTCACCGCCAGACCATGCTGGGCGCCGCTGACGACCAGTACTTGCTCGGCATCCACCGTCAGCCCTCGGTTCAACAAGTGTCGCGCCACAGCGGCGCGCTCATGCACACGCCCGGCATGGGGCTGGTAACGCAGCAGCGCCTCCAGGTCGCCGGACAGCGCCAGTTGGCGCAACGCCGTACGCAACAGTTCGGCCTGGCCCGGCAAGGACGGGTAATTGAAGTTCAGATCCAACAGGCCCGCCGCCACCGTCATCTGCCCACTGCCCTGCCCCGGCGGCAACGCAAGCTCTCGCACGAAGGTGCCGCGCCCGGTCTCGCCACTGACCAGGCCCATGGCTTCCAACTCGCTGTACACCCGGCTGGCAGTCACCAGCGCCAAGCCATGCTCGGCGGCCAATTGCCGATGAGTGGGCAGGCGCGTGCCAGGTGGCATCTGACCGCTGCGAATGGCCTCGGCGAAGGTATCGACCAGCGACTTGTAGCGGGCACGGGGCATAAAGCTGTATCCATGACAATTTTTTGATTGCCTTAATCTTCAACCCTAGGATAGCCGCCACGCAATCCCCCTTTTTCGGACAGCCCCTTATGGAACGTACCTCCCGCCTCGGCACCCTGGATAGCAGTACCCAGGGCTGGATCAACGGTTTTATCGGCGTGGTGATTTTCAGCGGCTCGCTGCCGGCCACGCGCCTGGCGGTGATGGAGTTCGACCCGGTATTCCTCACCATGATCCGCGCGACCCTCGCCGCCTTGCTGGGCATAGGCCTGTTGTGGCTGTTCAAGGAGAAACGCCCTGCCCGCCAGCAATGGGCACCGCTGATCATCGTCGCCCTCGGCGTAGTGATCGGCTTCCCACTGCTGACGGCCCTGGCCCTGCAATACGTGACCTCGGCCCACTCCATCGTCTTCATCGGCCTGCTGCCACTGGCCACGGCGGTGTTCGGCGTGCTGCGTGGCGGTGAGCGGCCCAGGCCGGTGTTCTGGTTGTTTTCGATCCTGGGCAGCCTGTTGGTGATGGGTTATGCCGTGGCCCAAGGCTTGAGCGCCGCTCCTGCGGGAGACTTATTGATGCTGTTGGCAGTGCTGGTATGCGGCCTGGGTTATGCCGAAGGCGCCAAACTGTCGCGCAGCCTCGGCGGCTGGCAGGTGATCTGCTGGGCGTTGGCGGTGTCGTTGCCGGTAGTGGCGCCGCTGAGCCTGCTGCTGGCGCCTTCGTCCTTCAATGGCATCAGCCTGCCAGCGTGGCTGAGCCTGGGGTACGTGTCGCTGTTCAGCATGTTGATCGGCTTTGTGTTCTGGTACCGCGGCCTGGCCCAGGGCGGTATTGCTGCAGTCGGCCAGTTGCAGTTGCTGCAACCTTTCTTCGGCCTGGCGCTGGCGGCGGGCCTGCTGCACGAACAGGTCAGCCTGGGCATGGTGCTGGTGACGGTGGCGGTGATCGGCTGCGTGGCCGGGGCGAAGAAGTTTGCTCGCTGACGCGCAGCCTGCTAAACAGAGGCGTCGCCCCAAGAACAACAAGGACTCTACATGCACAGCGCATCTCTGCAGGACACTACCGCGCCTGAAGGCATCTGCTATGGCTGCGGTAGCAGCAACCCCCACGGCCTGCACATCAAGAGCCGCTGGGCCGACGATGGCGTGCACGTCATCGCCGAGCATCAGCCCGAGGCTAAATACAGCGGCTGGCCGGACTTGGTCTACGGTGGCCTGATCGCCATGCTGGTGGACTGCCATTCCAACTGGACCGCCATGGCCTACCACTACCGTGCCGAGCAACGTGAACCCGGCAGCCTGCCACGCATTGACTGCGTCACCGGCAACCTCGGTATCAAGTTCATCAAGCCCACCCCCATGGGTGTGCCCCTGACCCTGCGTGCGCGGGTCGAAGGCGACGTCGGACGCAAAAGCCGCGTAGTCTGCGAGGTGTATGCCGGCGACGTACTCACCGCCATCGGTGACTCGGTGTTCGTGCGGGTCGACACCGGCCAACTGGCCGCGGCCGCCCATGGTCGCGAGCCTTGATCCTGGTCTACAGTGACTGCAACCGCTGACCGAGGACTGCACAATGACCCGTCTCACCGCCAAGGACTTTGCCCCCGAACTGCTGGAGCTCTACGACGGCTACGCCCACGGCAAGCTCAACCGCCGCGAATTTCTCGACCGTGCGGCGCTGTTCACCTTCGGCGGCCTCACCGCCTCGGCGCTGCTGGCAGCCCTGAGCCCCAACTACGCCCTGGCCGAACAAGTGAAATTCACTGACCCGGACATCGTCGCCGACTACATCACCTACCCATCGCCCAAGGGCAACGGCACGGTGCGCGGCTACCTGGTGCGCCCGGCCAAGGTCGCCGGCAAGCTGCCGGCCGTGGTGGTGGTGCATGAAAACCGTGGCCTGAACCCCTATATCGAAGACGTTGCCCGGCGCTTGGCCAAGGCCGGCTTTATCGCCCTGGCCCCGGACGGCCTGACCTCGGTCGGGGGCTACCCCGGCAACGACGAAAAAGGCGTGGCACTGCAACAGACCGTCGACCCGACCAAGCTAATGAACGACTTCTTCGCCGCCATCGAATGGCTGATGCACCACGACAGCAGCACCGGCAAGGTCGGCATCACCGGGTTCTGCTATGGCGGCGGCGTGACCAATGCAGCGGCTGTGGCCTACCCGGAACTGGGCGCGGCGGTGTCGTTCTACGGGCGCCAACCCGATGCCAAGGATGTACCGCGCATCAAGGCGCCGATCATGCTGCATTACGGTGAGCTGGATACGCGAATCAATGAGGGCTGGCCGGCGTATGAGCAGGCATTGAAAGCCGCCGGCACCACCTATGAGGCGTATATCTACAAGGGCGCCAACCACGGCTTTCACAACGATTCGACACCGCGCTATGACGAAGCAGCAGCGAACCTCGCCTGGGAGCGTACCCTGGGCTGGTTCCACAAATACCTCGTCTAACAGACCCGCCCAGGTTAGGCAGCACTCGTCTGCAACCAACCTTTGAACGCGAGCATCGCCGGTGTTTCATTGCGCGACTGCAAACGGGTCAACCAATAGCTGCCAGTCGTAATTCCTACCTGGAACGGCTGGCGGAACACATCGCTCTCCAACTGCCGCGAAAACATCAGCGCCGGCGCCAGCGCCACGCCGCTGCCTTGCAGGGCGGCTTCCATCATCGCCAGCGAGGAGTCGAACACGATACTGCGCGGCACCCGCGTATCGGTGGGCAAGCCGGCGGCCTGGAACCACAGGCTCCACTCATCGGCACGGTAGGAGCGCAGCAAGGTGTGCTTCAACACGTCCGCCGGGCTGTGCAGTTGCTCGGCAATCTGCGGTACGCACAACACCGTCAACGGCGCCTCCAGCAATGGGCATGCATCGGTGCCGTGCCAGGCACCGGCGCCAAAGCGGATCGCGTAGTCAAGGCCTTCGGCGGCCACATCCACGCGGTTGTTGTGGGTGGACAGGCGCAGGTCGATAAACGGGTAGCGACTGTGGAAATCCGCCAGGCGTGGCAACAGCCAGCCCACCGCAAAGGTGCCGACCGCCCCCACCGTCAGCACTTCACGGTAATGCCCGCCCTCGAACTGGCCCAACGTCAGGGCAATGCGATCAAAGGCATCACGCAGCACCGGCAGCAGGGTTTCGCCTTCGCTGGTGAGCATCAAGCCCCGAGGCAAGCGCTTGAACAACGTAACATTGAGTTGGGCTTCGAGACTTTTAACCTGATGGCTGACGGCCGCCTGGGTCACGCACAGCTCAATGGCCGCACGGGTAAAGCTCAAATGGCGCGCCGAGGCTTCGAAGGCACGCAGGGCATTGAGCGGCAAGTGGGAACGCAGCAAGGCTTACCCCAATTTTTCTAATGGCTGGTGCGAGATATCATCGTTTGCCCGCGTCCTGAAATCCACCTAGATTTGCCACGCCTGCGCAGGTTCTGATCGTCATCACTCTTTTACATGGAAGCTAGTCACCATGAAGCGTAACTTACAAACACTGCTGGTTTCCGCGTTATTACTGGGGTCTGGCAGTTGCATGGCCGCCGTCGATATACGCCAGGTCGTGGACAGCAACGTCAAAGCCTTGATGCAGCAGCAAGCTATCCCGGGCTTGTCGGTGGCCGTCGTTAACCAAGGCAAAGTGCAATACTTTAACTACGGCGTAGCCGCCAAGGACACCCAGGCCCCAGTCACCGAAGACACCCTGTTCGAAATCGGCTCGGTGAGTAAAACCTTCACCTCCACCCTCGGCGGGTATGCCCAGGCCATCGGCAAGCTCAAGCTGTCGGACATGGCCAGCCAACACTTGCCCGCCCTGGCTGGCAGCGCGTTCGATCACATCAGCCTGCTGCAATTGGCGACCTATACACCAGGCGGCCTGCCCCTGCAGTTCCCGAAAACAGCCGACAGTGCCAACACCATGCTCGGCTACTTCCAACACTGGAAGCCCACTTATGCGCCGGGCGAACAACGCCTGTACTCCAACCCCAGCATCGGCCTGTTCGGCTACCTGACAGCGCAAAGCCTGGGCCAGCCGTTCAACGTCGCCATGGAGAAAACCCTGCTGCCCAAGCTGGGCCTGACCAACACCTATGTCAGCGTGCGCAGCGACAAAGCCGGCCAATATGCCCAAGGCTATGACAAGCAGCAAAACCCCGTACGCGTCAGCCCCGGCGCCTTGGACGGCGAAGCCTACGGCATCAAGACCAGCAGCCAGGACCTGGCCCGCTACGTTATCGCCAACATGCACCCGCAGGCCCTGGAACAGCCGCTACAACAGGCCATTGCCGCCACTCACGCCGGCTACTACACCGTCAACGGCATGACCCAGGGCCTGGGTTGGGAACGCTACCCCTACCCCATCACCCTGCAAGCGTTGATCGACGGCAACTCCACGCCGATGGCGATGGAGCCGCACAAGGTCAACTGGCTGAGCCCGGCCCAGGCGCAACCGGCCAACGTGCTGTACAACAAGACCGGCTCCACTGGTGGGTTTGGTGCGTATGTTGCGTATGTGCCGAGCAAGGATGTGGGCGTGGTGATCCTGGCGAACCGCAACTATCCGAATGCCGAGCGGGTGAAGGTGGCGCACGCGATCTTGAGTGCGCTGGATAAATAACACCGAACACAAAAACCCTGTGGTAGGGGGCTTGCCCCCGATGGCGGTGGTTCAGTTACAGATGCATTACTGACACTCCCTCATCGGGAGCAAGCCCCCTCCCACATTTTTGACTGCCTTTACATTCCGAGCCAGTGCGGCAGTGCGAGGGAAATGAACGGCAAATAAGTGACCATGATCAGGAACACCAACAGAATCAGCAACCACGGCATGGCCGCGCGAATGGTCTGCCCCAGCGTCAACCCGGTCACCGCCGAGGTCACGAACAGGTTCAACCCCACAGGTGGATGCACCAGGCCGATTTCCATATTCACCACCATCACGATGCCCAGGTGAATCGGATCAATGCCCAGCTTCATCGCAATCGGGAAGAAGATCGGCGCCAGGATCAGCACGATGGCCGACGGTTCCATGAAGCTGCCGGCAATCAGCAGCACCACGTTGACCATGATCAGGAAACCAATCGGCGTCAGCCCTTCGGAGATTACCCACGCCGTGATTTCCTGGGGGATCTGCTCCGTGGTCAGCACATGGGCAAACAGCATGGCGTTGGCGATGATGAACATCAGCATGATCGACAGCCGCCCGGATTCGAGCAGAACCTTGGGGCAATCACGCAGCTTCATGTCCTTGTAGATGAACCGCGCCACAAAAGCCGAATACACAGCCGCCACCGCCGCCGCTTCGGTGGGGGTGAACATGCCGCTGTAGATGCCGCCGAGGATGATCACCAACAGCAACAGGCCCCAGAACGCCCGGCGTGCGCAACTCAACCACTCGCGAAATGTCGCCCGTGGTTGCGCGGGTAGCTTCTTGATACGCGCGACGATGTAGATCGCGATCATCAGCATCAGGCCCAACAACAGTCCGGGGATCACCCCGGCCATGAACAGCTTGCCCACCGAGGTTTCGGTCGCCGCCGAATACACCACCATCACAATCGACGGCGGAATCAGGATCCCCAAGGTCCCGGCGTTGCAGATGATCCCCGCACCAAACTCCTTCGGATAACCGGAACGCACCATGCCTGCCACGGCAATCGAGCCCACCGCCGCCACCGTGGCCGGTGACGAGCCGGACAGCGCCGCAAACAACATGCAGGCCAGCACTGCCGCAATCGCCAGGCCGCCACGGATGTGGCCCACACAGGCATTGGCAAAGTCGATCAGCCGCTGGGCTACGCCGCCGGTGGTCATGAACGCGCCGGACAGCAGGAAGAACGGAATCGCCAGGAAGGTGTAGGCGTCGGAGGTTTCAAACAGCTTGATCGCCAGGGAACTCACCGAGTCCTGGCTGAACATCAGAATCGACACCGCACCGGACAGTCCCAGGGAAATCGCAATCGGCACGCCCAGGAACATGAACACGAACAACAGCAAGAACAGACAGAGCACGGCCATCAGTGACGCTCCTCATGGCTGCCGGCCAACTTGCTGGCCTCACCGGCCTCGTCGGCCAGACCCAACCCGACCTGTCGGTGGGTAAAGATGCGGTAGAAAATTTCCAGGTAGCGGATGAATACCAAGGCAAAGCCGATGGGCACGATCACCACGATGTCGCCCACATCGACGCCGAACTGGTCGAGGTCTTCGGCACCGATATGTGCGGTCATCACTGCACTCACCCACTTGTAGCTGGCCACCATGAACAACCCGGCATAGGCCAGGCAGCACAAGCAAGCGAGCAGGCCGAGCAGGCGTTGCACCGGGCGCTTGGTCAGCCTGACCAGCGCGTCCACGCCGAGGTGGCCGGCGGTGCGTACACCGTAGGAAATGCCGAAGAAAATCAGCCAGCCGAACATGGCCTTGGTCAGCGCCACGCTCCAAGTCATGTCCTGGGCCCAGGTCATGGTGCCGTCGCCCAGGACGTTGAAGAAATTGCTGCTCCACGCCCATTTATCCGCCAGGGCGAAGAACAGGGTGTAGATGTTGTTGAGCATGACGTAGACGAATGTCACCAGAGTCATGGCGGCGAGCAGGAAGGCAATAAAGCCTTCCTCCAAGTGCTCCCAGACGCGCCTTAGCGTTTGCATGGCAAAACCTCGCGAGGCAAATGAAATACCAGGGTGGAACTTGCCCGAAATGTGGGAGGGGGCTTGCTCCCGATAGCAGTGTGTCAGCTTGCAGATCTGTCTCTGATCCACCGCTATCGGGAGCAAGCCCCCTCCCACATTGGATCTCAGTACACCCTGGGATTATTGGTTGGAAGCGTCCGCTGCCTTGATCAGGTCAGCCCCGATCGCGCCTTCGAACTTCTGCCACACCGGGCGCATGGCTTCGCGCCAAAGGGTGCGTTGCTCAGGCGTCAGTTCGATGATTTCGCTGGTCTTGGCGTCGATGATCTTCTGCTTGGCCGACTGGTTCAGCGCTTCGGCCTGTTTGTTCACCTCGACGGTGACCTCGGCCATGATCTGCTCCAGGGTGCTGCGGGTATCCGGTGGCAGGCCGTTCCAAAACTTGGCGTTGGTGATCACCATGTAGTCGATCAAGCCATGGTTGGATTCGGTGAAGTACTTCTGCACCTCGTTGACCTTCTGGCTTTCATAGTTCGACCAGGTGTTCTCGGTACCATTCACGGTGCCGGTCTGCAGCCCTTGATAGACCTCGGCGAAGCTCATCTTGCGCGGGTTGGCGCGGATGGCCTTGAACTGTTCCTCGAGCACGCTGGAGGCTTGCACGCGGAACTTCAGGCCACGGGCGTCCTTGGGTTCATGCAGGGCCTTGTTGGCGGAGAGCTGCTTGAGGCCGTTGTGCCAATAGGCCAGGCCGAAAATGTTCTTGTCCTGCATCGAGGTCAGCAGCTGCTTGCCCTCGGCGGCCTGGAAACGGTCGACGGCGGCCAGGTCGTTGAACAGGAACGGCAGGTCGTAGATCTGCACTTGCTTGGTGTACTGCTCGAACTTGGCCAGGGACGGCGCCAGCATTTGCACATCGCCCAGCAGCAGTGCTTCCATTTCCTTGCCATCGCCGAACAGCGACGAGTTCGGGTACACCTCGACCTTGACCTTGCCGGGCAGGCGTTCTTCGGCGAGTTTCTTGAACAGCAACGCGCCCTGGCCCTTGGGGGTGTTTTCGGCGACCACGTGGGCAAACTTGATCACAATCGGGTCGGCCGCCTGGGCCAGGCCTGCGGCAAACAAGGTGGCGGCGCACAGCAGCGCCCGAGAAAACTTGAGCATGGGAAATCACCTTCTTATTGTTGTGTTGTCAGGCAAGGTGCCTGATGTGACGCGTGTTGAGAATTTCGAATTCTAGATACCTGCGTTCGGCCTGGCCGAACACCAATCTCAAGATCAATGGAGAACCTTGTGGGAGGGGTTTATCCAGTTAGAGTTGGGCAGCCAGCAGTCTTTGTGCCCGTAACAGCACCGGCGCATCCACCATCTGCCCATCAATCTGATACGCCCCTGCCCCATGGGCTCCGGCCTCCACCACGCCCTTGGCCCATGCCAGGTCTTCGGCGCTGGGCGCCAGCGCCTGGTGAATCACCGAAACCTGCTTGGGATGGATACACAACGCCCCGGCAAAGCCCATTTCATAAGCGTGCCGGATCGAGCAGCGCAGGCCCTCGGGGTCGTCGATGGCGGGGTGTACGCCGTCCAGCGGTGCGACCAGCCCGGCGGCGCGCGAATGCACGATCAGCGCGAGGCGCGCCTGGTCGAGCGCAAACTCAGCGGCGCGGGAATAGCTGCTCAGGTTGAGGTCCAGGGCCAGGTCCAAGCCACCGAACGACAGCCGCTCCACCAGCGGAGCATGGGCAATGTCGGCCACCGCCAACAAGCCGCGAGCGCTTTCGATGATCGGCCAGATGGGTTTGCCGGTGGCCGCTACTACGGCGACCTGGGCTGCGCTCTCAACCTTGGGTAGCAGCACACCCGCGACATTTGCATGGGCCTTGCAGAACGCCACATCCTCAAAATGCTCGGCGTGCTCCGGCGCATTGATACGCACCCACACCTGGGCCCCAGGATGGGCGTGCAAGAACTCCCCCAGGTTGTCCCGGGCCTGGCGCTTGAGCGGTTCTTCCACTGCGTCTTCAAAATCCACGATTACCGCGTCGGCGCCACTGGCCAGGGCTTTGGCAAACCGCTCCGGGCGGCTGCCCGGCACAAATAACGCTGAACGTACTAGGGGCTTTGGCATCGCTGAAATTCCTGGTTAGATAACGCCGCGTGCACGCAGGCTGTCGATGGTGTTGGCGCAATAACCCAGCTGGTCGAGGATGCCCTGGCTGTGTTGTCCCAAAGCCGGCACGCCATCCATGCGCGGGGTAAACGCGGCATTGCGCGCCGGTGGTAACAGCGACGGCAACGGCCCGGCCGGGCTATCGACTTCGCGCCAGCTGTCACGGGCCTTGAGTTGCGGGTGGTCCCACACGCCTTGCATATCGTTGACCCGAGCGCTGGCGATCTGCGCGTCCTCCAGACGCTGGATCACCGCCTCGGCGTCCAACTGGGCAAAGCTTGCGACAATGATCTGGCGCAGCGCGTCGCGGTTGGCCGAACGCTTGAAATTGGCGCTGAAACGTTCGTCCGTCGCTAGCGCGGGGGTGAGCAATACCTTGTCGCAGAACGCCGCCCACTCACGCTCGTTCTGCAACCCGAGCATCACCGTACCGCCGTCACCGGTGGGAATCGGCCCATACGGATAAATCGTCGAATGCGCCGCGCCGGCACGAGGTGGCGGTGGCGCGCCGTCGAAGGCGTAGTACATCGGGTAACCCATCCACTCCACCAGGCTTTCGAGCATGCTCACGTCGATGCGGCTGCCCTTGCCGGTCTTGCCACGCAGCAGCAGCGCCGAAAGGATGCCGCTGTAGGCGTACATGCCAGCGGAGATATCGGCGATGGAGCAACCGGCCTTGGCCATTTGCTCGTCACCCGGGCCACCAGTCACCGAGAGAAAGCCGCCTTCACTCTGGATCAGCAGGTCGTAGGCTTTCTTTTTCTCGTAGGGCCCGCCTTCGCCGTAGCCGGAAATATCACAGACGATCAGCCGCGGGAAACGCTCATGCAACGCCTCGAACGACAAGCCCATGCGCGCCGCCGCGCCGGGAGCCAGGTTCTGCACCAGCACATCGGCATCGGCGAGCAGCGCCTCGAGAATGGCGCCCGCCTCGTACTGCTTGAGGTCCAGGGTCAGGCTCTCTTTGGAACGGTTGGTCCAGACGAAATGCGACGCCAGGCCGCGCACGCGTTCGTCATAGCCCCGGGCAAAGTCACCGGCACCGGGACGCTCGACCTTGATCACCCGGGCCCCCAGATCGGCCAGTTGGCGGGTGCAGAATGGCGCGGCAATCGCGTGCTCCAGGCTGACGACGGTGATGCCGTCCAGCGGTCGTTGGTTACTCATGACAAATCCCTCAAAGCCAATGGGCCATGGACGCGGTTTGGCGCAGGTTCCACACCTGCTCGATCAACCCGCTGGCCTGGGTCGAGGTGCGGGCGTTGCTGAATTGGGTCAGGCGCTGGAATTTGTCCGCCAGCTCCGCGCGACTCAGGGTGTTGCCCGGGTCGCCCTTGGGCTCGTCGATGGCGCCGTGCAGCGTGCGGCCGTCGGTGGTGGTGACGGTGACGCGGCCCAGCCAGCGTTGTGGGTAGGCAGCATCGACCTCGGGGTCGAGGGTCATGCTGACCTTGTCGCGAAAGGCCGCGACGGCGGGGTCGCTCAACGCCAGTTCATGGAATTCAGGCAGCCCAGCCTTGCCATGCACGGCGATCAGGCCGAGCACGGTGCCCATGGAGAATTTGGCCTGGTGCACCGTGGTCGGCACCGTCACTCGACCGAGCACATCGATGGCGCCTTGATGCACGCGGGTCTGTACCCGAGCAATCTGTGCGGCGCTCAAGCCCTCGCGCTGCATCACCGCCAGCAGTGCATCGGCGGCTGGATGGGTGTGGCGACAGGAAGCGTGGAATTTGAACGAGGTTTCCACCAGCGCCCAACGGCTGCCTAGGCCGGCGGATAATTTGCCTGGTTCGGCATCAGTGGACATGCCCGCCGCCAGCCCCTGGTCGCCTTCCAGAATATTGCGTGCACCGGTCAAGCCATCGGCGGTGAGATAGGCCGCCAGCAAGCCGTCCGCCGCCGCCTTGGCCGTATGCAGTTGCTTGGAGTCGGCGGCATCGCGCAAGAACTCCCACAGCCCGGCCGCCTGGGTGCCGGCGCTGCCGAGCAGGTTGATGAACTGTTCCTGGTTGAAATCGAGCAACTTGCCCACCGCGACCGCCGCCGCCAGGGTGCCGACCGTGGCCGTGGTGTGGAAGATGCGATAGTGGGAGCGACCCATGAATTCACCGATGCGAATCCCAGCCTCATAACCGGCCACCGAGGCCAACAACAACTCGCGGCCAGACTTATTGAGGTCCTGGGCAGCGGCCAAAGCGGCAGGAAACACCACCGTGGCCGGGTGCAGCACCGAGCTGTTGTGCAGGTCATCCTGCTCCACCAGATGGGATGAGGCCGCGTTGACCAGCGCGGCAAAATACGCGCTGGTGCCGGTGCCGTTGACGATCACCTGGGCCGGGCCGCTGCTCGGCCCCATCTTCTGCGCATAACGTTCGAACAGTGGAATCGGATGGGCGCCCTGGCTGGCCAGTGCCGAAGCGAGCCAATCCAGATACAGCTCTTCGATGCGCACCAGTACCGGCTCGGGCACCTGTTGATACGTCAGATCGGCGAGAAAACGGCACAGGGCCTGGGTATCACGCATGCTCAGGCCCTCAGAAGCTACGTGGCAGTTCGAGCAAATGCTCGGCCACGTAGGACAGGATCAGGTTGGTGGAGATAGGCGCCACCTGGTACAGGCGGGTCTCGCGGAATTTGCGCTCCACGTCGTATTCGCAGGCAAAGCCAAAACCGCCGTGGGTTTGCAGACAGGCGTTGGCCGCTTCCCAGGACGCCTTGGCCGCCAGGTACTTGGCCATGTTGGCGCTGGCCCCGGCGTGCTTGCCGCTGTCGTATTCCTCACAGGCGCGCCAGCGCATCAGGTCGGCCGCTTCGATCTCGATATGGGCCTCGGCAATCGGGAATTGCACGCCCTGGTTCTGCCCGATGGGCCGGCCAAACACCACGCGGTCGCGGGCGTAGGCGCTGGCCTTCTCAATAAACCAGCGACCGTCACCGATGCATTCGGCGGCGATCAGGGTGCGCTCGGCATTCAGGCCATCGAGGATGTACTTGAAGCCCTTGCCCTCCTCGCCAATCAGGCTGTCAGCGGGCAACTCGAGGTTGTCGAAGAACAGCTCGTTGGTTTCGTGGTTGACCATATTGGCGATGGGTTGCACGGTCAGACCGTTACCGATGGCGTCGCGCAGGTCAACCAGGAAGATCGACATGCCTTCGGACTTTTTCTTCACCTCGGCCAAGGGCGTGGTGCGCGCCAGCAGGATCATCAGGTCGGAATGCTGCACCCGCGAGATCCAGACTTTCTGACCGTTGATTACGTATTTGTCGCCACGCTTGATCGCGGTGGTCTTGATCTTGGTGGTGTCGGTGCCGGTGGTGGGCTCGGTGACGCCCATCGATTGCAGACGCAACTCACCGCTGGCCAGCTTGGGCAGGTAGAAGCGTTTCTGCGCCTCACTGCCGTGACGCAACAGCGTGAACATGTTGTACATCTGGCCGTGCACGGTGCCGGAATTACCGCCGCAGCGGTTGACTTCCTCGAGGATCACCGAGGCTTCGGCCAGCCCCAGGCCGGAGCCGCCGTACTCCTCGGGAATCATCGCCGACAGCCAACCGGCGTCGGTCAGCGCCTTGACGAAGGCTTCGGGGAAGCCCTTTTGTTCATCGATGCTGCGCCAATAGGTGGCATCGAACTCGGCGCACAAGGCACGCACGCCTTCGCGGATGGCAGTGAGTTCTTCGTTGTCATTGGGGTTCATTAACGGCTCTCCGCCTATTGTTCTTGGATTATTCGAAATACACCTGGGCGGTCTGCGCCAGGCCTTCGGCATTGCCGGCCCAGAGTTCTGCGACCCCGGTTGCGGTGAGGCGCCCGCCCACCTCAAATGGCTGCGGCGCAATCAACGGGCGTATGCCGCGATAGCTGAAACGACGCAGCGTCGCGTCCGGATGCGCGCGGCAGAACGCCCGCAGGTTCAAGGTGGCGATCAGCGGGCCATGCACCACCAGGCCGGCATAACCTTCGGTACCGGTGACATAGGGGTAGTCGTAGTGGATGCGGTGGCCGTTGAAGGTCACGGCGCTGTAGCGGAACAACAAGGTGGGCGTCGGCTCGACCGTCTCCGTCCATTCGCCCTGGGCCAGGGCATCGCCGCTGCCGGGCTTGGGCGGTGTCGGTTCGCGGTAAACAATGTCCTGTTCCTCGCGGATCGTCAGGCGGCCGTCCTGGGAGTAGTCATGGCGCACAGTGACAAACAGCAACGAGCCGGTGCGCCCGGCCTTTTCTTCGACCTGGGTGATGGTCGACATACGGGTGGCCGCCTCGCCGGCACGCAGTGGGTGCAGGAATTCGATACGCCCACCGGCCCACATGCGATTGCGATTATCGGCCGGCGGCAGGAAGCCGCCGCGGGCGGGGTGACCGTCGCTACCCAAGGCCGATTCCGGCAGCGCGTCCTGGAAAAAGCACCATTGCCACAGTGGCGCAACGGCTTCGCCCTCGGCGGGCACAGTTTCTCCGAACGTAGCGGCGATACGCTTGAGCAGGTTATGGCTCAGGTGGTCGTGGGCGGTTTCACTTCGGCCGATCCAATCAGTGGCACTCATCGGGTGCAGATCCTCAGGCAGTGGGTGTCTGCTGCCGATCATGCAAGGGCCTGGCCGTTCTGAGAATTTGCATTTCAATAAACCAGCGTTCGGTTATGCTGAACGCCAACTTACAAAAAAACGCCGCATCTCCAATGTGGGAGGGGGCTTGCTCCCGATGGCGGTGTATCAGCTAGCACATTGGGTACTGACCCACTGCTATCGGGAGTTTTTTATGCATTTTGATCTCGCCGACCTGCGCCTGTTTATCCATATCGCCGAATCCCCCAGCCTGACCCAGGGCGCCAAGCGAGCGTTCCTCTCGCCGGCCGCCGCCAGTGCGCGGATCAAGGCCCTGGAAGGCCAGCTCGACACCCGTCTGTTGTACCGCGACAGCCGTGGGGTAGAGATCACCCCGGCAGGCGAACGCCTGTTGCATCACGCGCGGTTGATCATGCGCCAGGTGGATTACCTGAAAAGCGAGTTCACCCAATACGGCGTGGATTCGGCCGGGCATATTCGCATCTTCGCCAACACCACGGCGGTCACCGAGTTCTTGCCGGAAGTGCTGGCGGGCTTTTTGTCCCAGCGGCCGGGGGTGACCGTTGACCTGCAGGAGCGCCTGTCCCGGGATATCGTGCGCGGTGTGCTCGATGGCACCAGTGACATGGGTATCATTGCCGGTCCCGTAGAGGCATCGGGGTTGCAAGTGCTGCATTTCAGCACCGATGAGCTGGTGTTGATGGTGCCGGTCGGGCATCCCCTGGCAGACCAGCCGTCGGTCACCCTGGAGCAGACCCTGGCGTACCAGCATATCGGCCTGCATGAAGGCAGCACGCTGTTGAGCTTTTTGCGCGAACACGTCGAGCGCCTGGGCAAGCAGTTGTCGCTGCGCATCCAAGTCTCGAGTTTCGAAGCGATCTGCCGGATGGTCGAGGCCGGGGTGGGCATTGGCATCATTCCCGAGTCCGCTGCCCTGCGCCACAGCCGCACCATGCAGTTGGTGACCGTGAAGCTGGATGAGCCCTGGGCGATTCGCGAGCGCAGCATCCTGGTGCGCGAATTGGAGGCGCTGCCGGGGACCATTCGCGCACTGATCGCTACCTTGATGCCGGAAAACGCCTAAGCTTGAACGTCACCTTGCCAGAGGAGACGCCCCATGCAACTCGAAGGATCCTGCCATTGTGGCGCTGTGACATTCAGCCTGACCAGCGCCCACCCCTACCCTTACCAGCGCTGCTACTGCTCGATCTGCCGCAAGACCCAGGGCGGCGGCGGTTATGCGATCAACCTCGGCGGTGATGCCAAGAGCTTGAAGGTACGCGGGCGCAAGCAGATTTCCATCTACCACGCCAAGCTCAAGCCCGAGGGCGCCAGCCGTGCCCATGCGAGCAGCGCCGAGCGGCATTTCTGCTCCCGGTGCGGCAGCGGCCTGTGGCTGTTCAGTCCGCAGTGGCCGGAGCTGATCCACCCGTTTGCCTCGGCCATCGACACGCCGTTGCCGGTGCCGCCGGAGCACACGCACCTGATGCTGGGCTCCAAGGCGCCGTGGGTGGAGGTCAGTGTGCGCAAGGGTGACTTGCGGTTCGATGAATACCCTGAGGAATCGATTGCCGATTGGCATGAGCGTTTGGGACTTGTGGGTTAACAGAGGTTTGAAATGTGGGAGGGGACTTGCCCCCTCCCACAGTGTTGCGCCGTACTTAAGTAGTGTGGAGCAGTAGCCGTTAACAGTCTTTGACAGTTTCTCGACAAAGCACTCAAAGATTGTTGGCCCCCGCAGCCCTAGCATTCGAGCATCCAAATACCAATCGGGTGCTCTTCCATGTTTCGCAGATTGCGCGGTATTCCGCTGTTGGGTTGCCTGCTGGGCAGTATCGGTTGCCACTCGCAGCCGCCTGCCCCGCCGACGATTCAAAAAGGCGATTACGGCGCGATCATCCGTTACCTGCAAGCCCGCATTCCCAAGGACATGGCGCGGGAAAATGTAGCTGGCTTGTCGATTGCCCTGGTCAACGGCCAGGAGCTGATCTGGGCCCGTGGCTTTGGCTTGGCCGATAAGGCCCAAGGGGTGCCGGTCACTGCCAATACGGCGTTTCGTGCCGGCGGCATCTCCAAACTGATCACCGCCACCGCGGCGTTGCAACTGGTAGAGCAACAACGCCTGGCACTGGATGCGCCGATCCAGCAAACCCTGCGCGAATTCTACGTACGCTCACGCTTTCATAGCGATCAAACCGACGCTGATCGTGCGATCACCTTGCGGCGTTTGCTCAGCCATCAATCCGGTCTACCCAGCGAACACCTGCGCGACCTTCGCAGCACCTACGCCATGGGGCAGATGCCGATGCGCGTATCGGGCGTGTGGCTGAGCAGCCTGCCAGGTTCCCAGGTGGCTTATTCCAACCTCGGTTATTCACTGGTGGGCGCCGCCATCGAACGCAGCAGCGGCAAAAGTTTCGAAGCCCAACTGCAAAGCAGCCTGTTCAAACCCTTGCAGATGAACCAGTCCAGTTTCCTCGGCACCGGCGCGCAATTGAGCTTTCGCGCCTTGGGCTATGAGGACGGCAGTGCGAGCACCGACGCGCAGGTGCGCGACCTCGCCGCTGGCGGCCTGTGGGCCAGCCCCAAGGACCTCAGCCACTATGTGCAGATGCTGTTCACCAAAGGCCGCTACGAAGGCAACCAGGTGCTGGACAGCGCATCGATTGACGCGATGTTCACCCAGCAAAATACCGGCAACGCCCTGGACTTCGACTGCCAGATGGGCCTGGGCTGGTTCCTGGCGCCCTGCGGTGACGAGCCGATTGGTCCGGGCGTGCGTACCTATCAGCACAGCGGTGGCGGTGACGATTTCGCCGCGCAATTGACCCTGCTGCCGGACCAGCAACTGGCCGTGATCATCATGGCCAACGACAGCAATGCCGAAGAGATGGTGGTGTCGCTGTCCACCGACAGCCTGCGCCTGATGCTTGAGGCCCAGACCGGAAAACCCGTCTGCGCCGACGACTGCCATGCCCCCAGCCACGGCCTCAAGCTGCGTCATGTACCGGCAGCCATTGACCGCAAGCGCCTGGCCGGGTTCTACGCGACCGCCTGGGGCGTGTTCCGCATCAAGGATGACCATGAACGCCTGGCCGGTGAACTGGCCGGCTATGACTTCGAGTTATTGCGCGATGACCAAGGCTGGTTGCGCGCGCAGAAAAAGGTCCTCGGTTTCTGGCTCAAGGACCTGGGCGACCTGGGCCGCATCCAGCTTGATGTAGTGAAAGTACAAGGCCGGCAGATACTCACTGCACGCAGTCACGGCCAGCGCATCGCCATTGGCGAGCGCATCGAGGCACCGCCCTTGCCCACGGCCTGGGCCGACACTATCGGCACCTACCAAGTGCTTAACACCCATGAACCCGACGCGCCATTGAGCGGCATCAGCGTGCGCCTGGAAGAGGGCTTCCTGGTGATTCGCGGCCAATTGCATGACGAGCCGCTTACCGACTACATCCTGCTGCCCGTGGACAACGCCCATGCGGTGTTGGCCGGCAGCGGCTACGGCCTGGGAGACACCGTCAGCCGCCAGATCAATGGCCTGAGTGCCTCGGGCTACTCCTTCAAACGTACGCATTCCCCCAACCCCCCCCTGAATTTCTAACCAGGAGCATCCCCTGATGTACCCAAAGAACCTGTGCCTGTCATTCACCTCCTTGTGCCTGCTGGCCACTGCCGGCACGGCCCTGGCCGAAGACTGGCAATACAGCCTCAAGGCCGGCGTAGCCAATGCGCCGCGCTACAGCGGTAGTGACGAACGCATGACAGCCCCCGTGCTGGGCGGCAAAATCATCAGCCCCTGGGGCATCTTCCTCGACACCGACACGGGGCTGGGCTGGGGCTATGAAGGCAATGCCTTGAGCCTCAGCGCCTACGTCGGCGCAAGCGATTCTCGTAAAGATAAAAACCAAAGCATGCACGCCGGCTCCAAACGCCTCAAAGGCATGGGCGAGATCAAATCACGCCCGCAACTGGGAGTGAGCGCGGCCTATAACCTCGGTGGCGTGATCATCGGCGCCAGCCTGGAACACGCGCTCAAGGAAGATGACCACAAAGACACCGGCAAGGCCTACACCCACCTGGAGCTGAGCCTGGGCACCAACCTGTATGAAGGCCGCTTCGGTTCCGTCGATGCCAGCCTCAACAGCCATTTCGGCGACCGCGACTACCTGCAGACCTGGTACGGCGTGACCACTGGCCAGGCCGCCCGCAGCCGCTTCAAGGAATATAAGGCCACAGGCGGCAATATCAGCAATGGTATGAACCTGGTGTGGAGCTTACCGATCAACGAGCACACTCAGTTCTCCACCTTGCTGGATGTGCAGTACCTGGCGGATAAAGCGGGCAAGAGCCCGATTGTAGAGCGGCGCTTGCAGACGTCGGTGATGGGGATGGTGGAATACACCTTCTGATTCAAGTTGGTAACCCAATCAAATTGTAGGAGGGGGCTTGCACAGTATTCAAAAGGTGTTACTCGGCATACGCCCAGGTCATCCGGAATGACGCCCCGCCCCACTCCGAATCCAGCACTTGCACCTGCCCGCCATGCCATTGGCTCACGCGCTTGACCAGCGCCAGCCCCAGGCCAAACCCGCCGGTGCGGCGGTCGCGGCTGGTGTCGAGGCGCAGGAAGGGTTCGAAGATCTTGGTGCGGCCTCCCAGCGGTACGCCCGGGCCGTCGTCATTGACCCGCACTTCGTAACCGCTGCCGAACTTGACCAGCGACACTTCCACACGGCGGTCGGCATAACGAATGGCGTTGCGCAACAGGTTGATCACTGCGCGCGCCATAAAGCGTGGCTCGATCCGGATAAAGTCGACCTCACAGGTGCGCAGCGACAACTGCACCCCTTCCGCCTCGGCCTCCAGGGCCACGCTGCCGATGACGCTGTCGAGCCAGCTGTGGGCCTCGATATTCTCGCGGGTCACCTGGGTGGCGCCACGCTCCAGGCTGGCATAGGTCAACAGCTCGGAGACCATTTCCTCCAGCTCGCCCAGGTCGGAATACATATCGCTGATCAGCTCACGGCTCTGGCGTGGGTCGCTTTGCTGCCTGAGTTGATCGAGCTCGAACGACAAGCGCGCAATGGGTGTGCGCAATTCATGGGACACGGCGTTGGTCAGCTCGCGCTGATTGGCGATCAGGCTTTCGATGCGCTCGGCCATCTGGTTGAAGTGCCCGGCCAGTTCGCGCACGGTGGAACGACGCGGCAGCAGGATGCGCGAACCGAGGTCGTTGTCGCCAAAGCGCTGCGCGGCCAGGCGGATGTGCTCCAGGTCGCGCCAGTGCGGACGCACCCAGAAATACAGAACGATGGCCAAACTCACGCCGAGGAATCCATAGGCCCACAGGTACAGCCATTTGGGCTCTTCCGGCAGTTGGATCTCGAGCAATTGCGGGCCGTCGTCGATAGGCGCCAGGAACTTCATGAAGTCCTCGCGCACCACCACCTGGTCATTGGCCAGAAGCTTCTGTTCGCGCTCGCTCAGGTGCTGGGCGTCACGCGGCACCAGTTTCAGGCGCAAGCCATAATGCGGTTGCAGCTCGTCCAGGCGTGCCTGGCGCGCTTCGCCCTGCACCGGCCGCAGTTGCTCCACCAACGCCCAGGCCGGGCCGCGCAGGGCTTCACGGTTATAGGTCTCGTTGGACTCTGGCATGTACGCGTCCAGGCCGTAGTTGACCAGCCAGATCGACCCGGCCAGGCCGAGCGCGAGGATGACATAGAGGCGCAGATACAATCGCAGCATCTAGGCCTCCCACGCGAACGGATTGAACAGGTAGCCCTTGCCCCAGATGGTCTTGATGCAAACCGGCTCGCGGGGGTTGTCGTTGAGCTTGCCGCGCAATTTGCTGATATAGACGTCGACGCTGCGATTGAGGCCGTCGAAGGCAATGCCGCGCATGCGATTGAGGATGTCATCGCGCGAAAGAATCTTGCCCGAGCTGCTGGCCAGCAACCACAGCAGCTCGAACTCCATGGTGGTGAGGTCAATGTTCTCGCCACCCAGGCTGACCACCCGGCAACTGCGATCGATCGACAAGCGGCCGAACTCCAGGGCACCGCGTACCGTGGGTTCGGGCACTTGGCGGCGTTGCAAGGCGCGCAAACGCGCCAGCAGCACCGGCGGCTTGATCGGCTTGATCACGTAATCGTCAGCGCCGGACTCAAGGCCGAGGATATGGTCCAGGTCATCTTCCTTGGCGGTGAGGATCACGATGGGCGTATCCGACACATTGCGAATCTCGCGGCATACATGCAACCCGCTCTGGCCCGGCAGCATCAAGTCGAGCACGACAATCTTTGGCTTGAACTCAATGAACGCCGCCAAGGCTTTATCGCCCCGGTGGACCACCCGTACCTCAAAACCATGTTGCGATAGAAAATGTGCGATCAGCCCTGCCAGCTTCTCATCGTCCTCAACGAGCAGGACCTTGCCCAGACCCAGGTTTTCCATAAGTTCTCAGTGTGGATAGGCGGATTGAAGTGTGGGCATTATAGGTGGCAAGCTGGCCAACAGAAGCCGCTGGCCAGTACGCACCGACGAAGCTTCATGCTTTTAAGAGTTTTTAACAAATAACCTGCAATCTTTTACGCCATTCACAGGGAGTTCCATGCGCAAGGATTACCTGGCGTTCTTCGTTTCGCTGTTCCTGTCACGGTTGGGCGACCAGATCCTGTTGTTCATTGTGCCGCTGATCGTGTTCCAGACCACCAATAGCGCGTCATTGGCGGGCCTGGCGTTTTTTGTCGAGTCGCTGCCGCGCTACCTGGCGTTTCCGGTGTGCGGAGCGCTCTGCGACAGGTTTTCGCCTGTACGTATCCTGCATATCAGCCAGGTGTATCGGGCGTTGGCCTGTGTGGCAGCGGTGGGGCTGTATGGACTGTTCGACGGTATCCATTGGTTGGTGATCCTGTCCGCCGTGTGCGGGGTATTGACCACCCAGGGCATCATGGCGCGCGAAGTGGTAATGCCGCATATCTTCCAGCATTACACCTACGCCAAGACCTTGTCCTACTCACAGATCGCCGATCAAAGCGGCCTGGTGCTCGGGCCGTTGCTGGCAGCATTGATGCTGGAGGTCTGGGCGTGGCCCTGGGTAGTGCTCGGTGTCGCCGCACTGTTCGTGCTGGCAGACCTGGCAATGCTGGCCTGGCAGCGCAACACCACGGTGAACCTGCAGATCCATGAGCAGCACCCGGGAATCTGGCTGCAACCCCTGCGCACCGCGTTCGGCCACATCCGCAGCCGGGTGGAGTTGAAACGCATCATCACCCTGGCGGTCGGTGTGAATCTGATTGTCGGGGTGACGCTGGCCACTTCGGCCGCGATGGTCACCGGCCATTACGCCGCCGACAAGGATGCCTACGCCCTGCTGCAAGCCGCCGGCGCGCTGGTCACCATCGTGATTCTGTTTTATCTGGCGCGCTCAGCGTTGCCGCTGAAGGTGATGGGCGGGCTGTCGTATTCGATGATTGCCGTCGGCGCGCTGATCACTGGGATCAGCCCCGGCGTTTGGGCCTACGCCGTGGGTTTCCTGCTGGTGACCGGCTTCGACAAGATGTTCAACGTATACCTGCGCAGCACCCGTCAACGGGTCATTCCAGTACAGGATTTCGGCAAGACGGTGGGTGTGATCACCTTGCTCAACAACCTGGCCCAGCCATTGGCGGGCCTGATGATTGCCGTGCTGGCAGCGCCCCTGGGCATGCGAACGGTGATCCTGCTGCTGGCCGGCATCACCGCCTTGCTCGGTGTGGCCGTGGCCTCAGGCTGGCACGCCACTGTGAAAGCGGAACTCGATGTCGGGTGATTCGATCAGTTCCTGCTCGGCCGCCCTCACCCGCTCGATAACCTGGGCGATGTCCTTGGCGTCGCCATACTGGTACGCCAGCTTCAAGTAGCCCTGGAAGTGCCGCGCCTCGCTTTTCAACAGGCCGAAGTAGAACTTGCCGAGTTCTTCGTCCAGATGCGGCACCAACGCTTCGAAACGCTCGCAACTGCGTGCTTCGATAAAAGCGCCGACCACCAGGGTGTCCACCAGCTTGACCGGCTCATGGCTGCGCACCACTTTGCGCAAGCCCGACGCATAACGGCCGGCGTGCAGTTGGCGCAGCTCGACCTTGCGCTTTTTCATCAGGCGCATGACTTGCTCATGGTGCACCAGCTCTTCGCGGGCCAGGCGCGACATCATGTTGATCAGGTCAACGTGGGCGTGATACTTGGCCATCAGGCTCAGGGCGGTGCTGGCCGCTTTGAATTCGCAGTTCTTGTGGTCGATCAGCAGGGTATCCTGATCGGCAAGGGCAGCCTGCACCCAGGCGTCAGGGGTGCGGCAGCCGAGGAATTCATGGATTTCGGGCAGGTTCATCGGGCTCACGGGTAAAGGATCACAAAAGGCCGCCGATTATACCGACCCCGTCAAAGACCACCAGCCACCGGCCTTGATGTGTATCAACATGACGTCTGACGGGCAGCAACTATAGTTGTTGCATGCCCCTTCCTGGAGATCCTGATCATGCAAGCCATCCGCAGCATTCTGGTGGTCATCGAGCCCGAGCATTCGGAAAGCCTGGCCCTCAAGCGCGCCAAGCTGATCGCCGGGGTGACCGACGCACACCTGCACCTGCTGGTCTGCGACAAGAACCATGAGCATTCGGCGCTCTTGAGCGTGCTCAAGGAAGGTTTAAGGAACGACGGCTACAGCGTCTCCACCGAACAGGCGTGGAACGACAGCCTGCATGAAACCATCATCGATGTGCAGCAAGCCGAGGGCTGCGGCCTGGTGATCAAGCAACACTTTCCCGACAGCCCGCTGAAAAAGGCCCTGCTGACGCCAGCGGACTGGAAACTGCTGCGCTATTGCCCGACGCCGGTGCTGCTGGTCAAGACCGCCACGCCATGGGCCGGCGGGGTGATTCTGGCGGCTATCGATGTGGGCAACACCGACGGCGAACACCGCTCGCTGCACAATTCGATCATCGACCACGGGTTTGATATCGCCAGCCTGGCCAAGGCGCAGCTGCATGTGATCAGCGCCCACCCGTCGCCAATGCTGTCGGCGGCGGATCCCACCTTCCAGCTCAAGGAAACCATCGAGGCGCGCTATCGCGAGCAGTGCCGGGCGTTCCAGGCTGAGTTCGACGTGGACGAAAGGCACCTGCATATCAAGGAAGGCCCGGCCGATGTGCTGATCCCGCACATCGCCCATCAGTTGCAAGCGGCAGTGACCATCATCGGCACCGTGGCGCGCACCGGGATTTCCGGGGCGTTGATTGGCAATACGGCGGAGGTGGTGCTGGATGCGGTGCAAAGCGATGTGCTGGTGCTCAAGCCGCAGGAGTTGATGGATCATCTGCAAGAACTGGCAACCAAGCCCTGAAGAACAATAGAGGGCAAAATGTGGGAGGGGGCTTGCTGTCAGGTAGATAGCGCATCTTTCAAGAATCCCGGGGCGATATAGCGCTGGTAATGCGCTTCGGAGAGGATAAAGAACTCCCGATCAATGGCATCGCGCAGTTCCGGCAACGCCCAATCGCGAAACTCCGGCAACAGCACCATGCCGTACGCCTCCAGGTTATTGATCACCCGCGCCCCGCGTGCAATCAGCTGGTAGGCCCAGCAGTATTCGGACTGGTGCGGCACAAAGCGAATCTTGCGTTGCTCCAACTGCCCGCGCAGGGTCTTGGGGTCGAAGACCTCCACTTTGCCGGCCATGACCTGCACCAGCAGTTGCTCAAGCCTGCGCCAGACTGCGCGTTTTTCCTCTTCGTTATAGCCGTTCCACTGGATCACTTCGTGGTGGAAGCGCTTGCAGCCGCGGCACACGAGATCGCCGTAGACCGTGGAGCACAGGCCGACGCAGGGGGTCTTGATGGTTTGGTTCGGCATGGTCAACAACACGCAAATCAGCGAAACAGTGCGCCATGTTAGCCCTTTGTCTAAGGTTGATCACCCAGCAAACTTGGCCAGGCAACTTACCTTTAGATTTT
>Ga0160464_100343_pt1 | contig 39328 bp, 33 predicted proteins | sample HID1971I_E11MG_FD_108275 | JGI IMG/M metagenome (GOLD analysis project Ga0160464, IMG submission 108275) | Enriched millipede-associated microbial communities from UW Madison campus, WI, USA - HID1971I_E11 MG | ecosystem: Host-associated > Arthropoda: Insects > Digestive system > Unclassified ... | reverse complement strand
TGCTTGCAGCACGTTGCTTGAACTCGCGGGTATAGGTTTTTCGTTCTTGCATGGAACCTCCTGAATGGGCGAATCATATCGCCCTTAAGAGGTGTCCGGGATCATTAGGCCAGTTCAGCTTGCCCCCGATGAGGCCATCAGCCCCACCGAGACCGCAGCCATGACCAACCAACCGCGTATCGCCCTTATCGGCGAATGCATGATCGAACTGCAACACCGCGCCGACGGTAGCCTGCATCAGAGCTTCGGTGGCGACACCCTGAACACGGCGGTGTACCTGCGCCGCGAACTGGGCGAGGTCGGCAGCGTCGACTATGTCACCGCCCTGGGCGATGACAGCTTCAGCGATGCCATGTGCCAGCAATGGCACGAAGAGGGCGTTGGCCTGGGCATGGTCCAGCGCCTGCCCGGACGCCTGCCGGGCTTGTATTGCATCCAGACCGATGCCAATGGCGAGCGCAAATTTCTGTATTGGCGCAACGAAGCGGCGGTGCGCGACTGCTTCACCACGCCGGCGGCCGAGCCGATACTGGCGGCGCTGCCGGATTATGACGTGGTGTATTTCAGCGGCATTACCCTGGCGGTGCTGGGAGCGGTGGGGCGCGGGCGCCTGCTGCAAACCCTGGTGCAAACCCGCCGTCGGGGTGGCAGGGTGGTGTTCGACAACAATTACCGGCCACGGCTGTGGGCTGATGTCGCAGCGGCCCGTGAGGCTTATAGCAAGGTGCTGGCCGAAGTGGATATCGCCTTGTTGACCGAGGATGACGAGTTTGCGTTGTTTGGCTATCAGGACAGCGAGCAGGTGTTTTCGGCGTATCCATCGATTGCAGAGGTGGTGCTCAAGCGTGGGGCGGATGCCTGTCTGATTCGTTGTGCGGGGGAGCGTTTCGTGGTGCCGGCGTTGAAGGTGGAGAAGGTGGTGGACACCACGGCGGCGGGGGATTCGTTCAGTGCGGGGTATTTGGCTGGGCGGCTTAAAGGTGAGTCGCCGCAAGAGGCTGCCTTGGCGGGGCATCGGTTGGCGAGTCGGGTGATTCAGGTGTCGGGGGCTTTGATACCGAGGTGAATGGCCGCCTGGGGCGGATCGGGAGCAAGCCCCCTCCCACATTAGACTGCATTCCTTCAGTTGGAACAGGGTCAAGTGTGGGAGGGGGCTTGCCCCGATGAGGGCTGAAAGCCAAGCCCATCAGTCCCGGTAAAACACCTGCACCAGGTGATACCCGAACTTGCTCTTGATCGGCCCATGCACCACCTTCACCGGCTTCTTGAAGATCACCGCATCAATTGCCCCCACCATCTGCCCTGGCCGCACTTCACCCAGGTCGCCGCCGCGCTTGCCCGACGGGCAGGTGGAGTACTTCTTGGCCAGCACATCAAAGGCTTCGCCCTTGGCAATGCGCTGTTTGAGCTGTTCGGCTTCTTCGCTGGTTTTCACCAGAATATGACGGGCTTGGGCTTTCATTTCTCTCTACCAGCTGTGCGACGGCGCGCGATTATGCCTGAACTCATGTCTCGACGCCGAGCATGCTGCGGATTTTAGTGGCCAGCAGGTCGATGGAAAACGGCTTGGCCACCATGTCCATGCCGTCTTCCAGGAAGCCTTGGCGCTCAGCGGCTTTCTCGGCATAACCGGTCATGAACAACACCCGCAGGCCCGGGCGATGCTGGCGGGCGATTTCTGCCAGTTGCCGACCGTTCATGCCCGGCAGGCCGACGTCGGTCACCAGCAGGTCGACGCGCAGGTCCGACTCCAGCAGCGGCAGCGCCGCGCGGGCATCCGCCGCCTGGTGGGCGGTATAGCCCAGCTCATTGAGCACGTTGACCACCAGCATGCGCACCGCCGGGTCGTCCTCGACCACCACCACGGCTTCACCGGCCTGGGCCACGGGGGCTTCGGCCAGGCTGGCGGGCAGGTTGCTTTCCAGCGCGGTGCCATACAGGCGTGGCAGGTACAGGCGCACACAGGTGCCCTGGCCCGGTTCGCTCTGGATGGTTACATGGCCTCCAGACTGCTGGGCAAATCCATAGATCATCGACAATCCCAGGCCGGTGCCTTGGCCGATGGGCTTGGTGGTGAAGAATGGATCGAAGGCCTTGGCGAGGATTTTCGGCGCCATGCCGCTGCCATTGTCGCTCACGCCGAGCATCACATAGTCGCCGGCCTTGACCGGCTCCAGGGTGGTGATGTCGGTGCCGTCCAAATAGCTGTTGGCGGTTTCGATCAGCAACTCGCCGCCATCGGGCATGGCATCGCGGGCGTTGATCACCAGGTTGAGCAGGGCGTTTTCCAGTTGGCTGGCGTCGGTGTTCACCGGCCAGATGTCCTTGCCCAATCGCACATTGAGTGTGATATGCGCGCCCTTGGTGCGCTGGAACAGGTCTTCCAGGGACGCCACCAGCTGGTTGGGATCGGTGGGGCGCCGGTCCAGCGACTGGCGCCGCGAGAACGCCAACAGGCGATGGGTGAGGGCCGCGGCACGGTGGGCGGAGGCGACGGCGGCGTCGGCAAAGCGGCCGATATCGTCGCTGCGTCCGGCGGCGATGTAGCGTTGCATCAGGTCGAGGCTGCCGATGATGCCGGTGAGCATATTGTTGAAGTCATGGGCGATACCGCCAGTGAGCTGGCCCACCGCTTCCATCTTTTGCGCGTGACGCAAGGCATCTTCGGCGCGCTCGCGCTCGAACATCTCGTTTTGCAGGCGCTGGTTGGCTTCGGCCAGGGCCTGGGTGCGCTGGGCCACGCGTTCTTCAAGGTTTTCGTTGAGATGGCGCAGCGCTTCTTCGGTGAGCTTGCGTTCGGTCTCATCAATCACAAAGATGTAGAAACCATTGACCGAGCCGTCGTTGCTGAAGCGCGGCAGGTACTTCATCAGCGCGTGGCGCGGGCGACCGTCGCGATGGGGCGTGATGGTCATGAAACTGCACGCCTTGCCGTTGAGGGCGGCTTCGATCTTGTCTGCGCGCCCGGCATACACCTCGTCGCCGAGCACTTCGCGGATGGTCTTGCCGTACAGCTCCTGGGGGGTCATACCGTACCAGTCGAGATAGGCGCTGTTGTTGAGGCGAAAGCGCTGCTCATGGTCGACATAACCGATCAGCACCGGCATGGCGTTGATGATCAGTTGCAGCTCGGTCTGGCTTTGGCGCAGGGCCTGTTCGGTGTGCTTGCGCTCGGTGAGGTCCAGCGCGGCGCCGAGGAACCGCGCAGGGCGGCCCTGCTGATCCTTGTAGCAGCGGCCACGAGCGAACACCCAGCGCACTTGGCCGTCGGCTTGCAGCAGGCGGTATTCCTCGGCGTATTCGGTGCCAAAGGTGATGCAATGCTTGATGCTGCGCGCCACCATGCCACGGTCTTCGGGGTGCACGCCTTGCAGGTAGGCACTGATGGGCAACAGGCCGGCGTCATTGGGGTCGACGCCATGCAGGTGGGCGAAATGGGCGTCGGCGATAAAGCGGTCTTCGCCGATATCCCAATCCCAGGTGCCTACTGCATCGGTCGCCGCCAGGGCCAGTTGCAGGCGCTGCTCGGTGCTGTGCTGGGCCTTGAGGCTCTCTTCGGAGCGCTGCTGCAGTTCGAGGGCTTTGCTGCGCCGCTCGTTGGTTTCGATGGCGGTGACCAGGATACCGGCCACCAGGCCGCTTTCATCGCGCACCGGGCTGTAGGTCAAGTCGAGCCAGATGTCGGTGTCGCGGCCCTGGCGTTGCACCACGAAGCGCTGCTCGCTGAAGGTGCGCACCTGGCCGCTGAGGACCGCGTCGTAGACCGGCCCGGCGAAGCTTTCCAGCTCCGGCCACGTATGGTGCGCCGGCTGGCCAAGGGCGCCGGGGTGCTTGTTGCCCACCAGCAGGGCAAAGGCGTCGTTGTAGAGTTGAGTGAGTTGCGGGCCCCACAGCAGCACCATCGGCATCGGGGAATGCACGACGATATCGACGGCGGTGCGCAGGCTCTGCGGCCAATCAGTGGCCTCACCGAGGGGGCTTTGCGCCCAGTCCAGCCGCTTGATCAATGCAGCGGCTTCGCTACCGGTGGATGTTCCATTCATGAAAAAGCCCTGAGCATGACGCTTTGAAATATGACAACACCCATTGTCCCAAGGGATAACAACGGGTGACTACCCCCGAAAAATAACATGTCTTGAGGGTTTTTCTTCAAAACGCTGCGTCAGCGCTGAAACCTTTCATCTAATAATCCAGTTCAGCCCGATTGCGAAACTGGACCAGCGCCTGGGGGTTGGCCAGGGCATCGGTGTTCTTCACCGGCTCCCCGTGCACCACGTTGCGCACGGCCAATTCAACGATCTTGCCGCTGATGGTGCGGGGGATATCCGTGACAGCGAGGATCTTTGCCGGTACGTGGCGCGGTGTGGTATTGGCGCGGATCACCTGGCGGATCTGCTGTTGCAGCGCCTCAGCCAGCTCGACTCCATCATCGAGACGCACAAACAGCACCACGCGCACATCGTCCTGCCAGCGCTGGCCGATGGCGAGGCTTTCCAGCACCTGGGGGAGTTTTTCCACCTGGCGATAAATCTCGGCGGTGCCGATGCGTACGCCACCGGGGTTGAGCACAGCGTCCGAACGCCCGTGGATCAAGAGGCTGCCATTGGCGCGTTGCTCGGCGTAGTCACCCTGGGCCCACACACCGGGAAACTGGCTGAAATAAGAGGCGCGTAGTTTTTGCTGGTGCGGGTCGTTCCACAAGCCGATGGGCATGGCGGGAAAGTGCCGGGTGCACACCAGTTCGCCTTTCTCCCCAAGCAGTGGTCGGCCCTGGTCGTCCCATACTTCAATGGCCATGGCCAAGCTCTTGCACTGCATCTCACCGCGCCGCACCGGCAGTACCGGATTGCCAATCACAAAGCAGGAGACGATATCGGTACCGCCGGACATCGACGACAGGCACAGCTCGGCCTTGATCTCGCGGTACACATAGTCATAACTCTGGGGCGACAGCGGCGAGCCGGTGGAAATCAGGCCCTTGAGGCTGCTCAGGTCGTGGCTCAGGCGCGGTTGCAACCCGGCTTTCTCCAGGGTCGCAAGGAACTTGGGGCTGGTGCCGAACACACTGATTTTTTCCGCATCGATCAGGTCGATCAAGCGCTCAGGGCCGGGATGAAACGGTGAGCCGTCGTACAGCACCGCGGTGGCCCCGAGCGCCAGCACCGACACCAGCCAGTTCCACATCATCCAGCCGCAGGTGGTGTAGTAGAACAGGCAGTCCTCGCGGCCGAGGTCGGCATGCAGGCCGTGCTCCTTGAGGTGGGTGAGCAGCACGCCGCCGGTACCATGGATGATGCACTTGGGCACGCCGGTGGTGCCGCTGGAATAGAGGATATAAAGCGGGTGATCGAAGGGCACCGCGACAAATTCGGGCTCGCCACCGGCTTGGTAACAGTCGTTCCACAGCGCGACCCGGGCTTGGGTGCGGTAGTCCCCGACCCGCGCCTGAGGCTGGGTGTAGGGCACGATGATCAACTGTTGCAGGGACGGCAGGCGTTCGAGGATTTCATTGAGCTTGGCGCTCTGGTCGATGGCCTTGCCGGCATAGCGGTAGCCGGCGCAGGTGATCAGCACCTTGGGTTCGATCTGGCCGAAGCGGTCGATCACGCCCTGGGTGCCGAAGTCCGGCGAGGAGCATGACCAGATTGCACCAAGGCTGGTGGTAGCCAGCATGCCCACCAGGGTTTGCCAGGTGTTGGGCATGCACGCCGCCACCCGGTCGCCGATGCCCACACCTGCCGCCCGCAGGCTGCGTTGCAGGCCGGCGACGTGGGCGGCCAGTTCGGCATAGCTCAGTTGTTCGCGCTGGCCGTCCTCGCTGATGGCCACCACGGCGGGGTGATCGTCGCGGCGGCGCAACAAGTGTTCGGCAAAGTTCAGGGTCGCGCCGGGGAACCACTGGGCGCTGGGCATTTCAGCGCCCTCGACCAGGGTCGTGGTGGGTGGGCTGCGAAATTGCACGTCGAAGAACGCGACAATCGCCTGCCAGAAGTCCGGGCGCTGGTCGATGCTCCATTGGTGCAGGGCAGGGTAGTCGTGGAGCTGCAGGCCGTGGCGATCATTGATAAAGCGCCGGAACTGGTCCATCCGCGTGTTGGCGATGCGTTCGGGGGAGGGTTGCCAGAGGATGTCGGACATAGCGAAATCTCTTGTTCTTGTACAGGTCTTCCAAACAATAGAGTTCCAATGTGGGAGGGGGCTTGCTCCCGATAGCAGTGTGTCAGGCAAACGTCTGTAACTGAACCACCGCTATCGGGAGCAAGCCCCCTCCCACATTTTGATCTCCGGTGTCTGGGAGGGTTATTGGGCCAGCCAGCCGCCGTCGATATTCCACGCGGCGCCACGTACCTGGCTGCCGGCCTCGCTGCACAGGAATAACACCAGCTCGCCCAGTTGCGAAGGCGTGACGAACTCCAGAGACGGCTGTTTCTCCGCGAGCAAATCCTGCTGCGCCTGCTGCGGGTCGACCCCCGTGGCCACCCGGTCGTCAATCTGCTTCTGCACCAACGGCGTCAGCACCCAGCCCGGGCAGATGGCGTTGCAGGTCACGTTGCTGGTGGCAGTCTCCAAACCCACCACCTTGGTCAGGCCAATCACCCCATGCTTGGCCGCCACATACGCGGCCTTGCCCACTGAGCCGACCTGGCCGTGCACCGAGGCGATGTTGACGATGCGCCCCCAGCCCTTGGCCTTCATGCCCGGCAAGCCCAGGCGTGTGCTGTGGAACACCGAGGACAGGTTGATGGCAATGATCGAGTCCCAGCGTTCCACTGGAAAGTCTTCCACCGCCGCCACATGCTGGATGCCGGCGTTGTTGACCAGGATGTCGACGCCGCCGAACTCGCGCTCGGCGTAGGCGAACATGTCGGCAATCTGCGCCGGGTCGCTGACGTCTGCCGGGTGGTGCCCGACCTTGCCGCCAAACGCCTGCACCTGGGCGATCACCGCGCTGGCGTCGCCGAAGCCATTGAGGATCAGGCTGGCACCGGCCTTGGCCAGGCTCAAGGCTATGCCTAAGCCGATGCCGCTGGTGGAGCCGGTGACCAGGGCGGTCTTGCCATTCAAAGTCGTCATGAAAACCTCACACAATGCCAGTGGCGTAGAAAGTACCGATCACCACGAACACCGCGAGGGTCTTGATGATGGTGATGCCGAAAATGTCCTTGTAGGCCTCGCGGTGGGTCAGCCCGGTGACCGCCAGCAGGGTGATCACCGCGCCGTTGTGGGGCAGGGTGTCCATGCCGCCGCTGGCCATGGCCGCGACCCGGTGCAGCACTTCAAGGGGGATATTGGCCGCGTGGGCCGCCGAAATAAAGCTCTCGGACATCGCCGCCAGGGCGATGCTCATGCCGCCGGAAGCCGAACCGGTAATACCGGCCAGCAAGGTCACGGTAATCGCTTCGTTGACCAACGGGTTGGGGATGCCCTTGAGCCAGTCCGCCAGTACCAGAAAGCCTGGCAATGAGGCGATCACCGCGCCAAAGCCGTATTCCGAAGCGGTGTTCATGGCGGCGAGCAACGCACCGCTTACCGCGCTCTTGCTGCCTTCGGCCAGCTTGCTTTTAATTGCGGAAAAGCCGAACACCAACACCACGATAATCCCCACCAGCAACGCCGCCTGCACCGCCCAGATGGCGGTGAGCTTGGCGATTTCGGTGGTCACCGGCGCGCTCATGCCTGGCAGGCTGAGGCTGTGGGTCTTGCCGTACCACTGCGGGATCCAGTGGGTAAACAGCAGGTTCATCACCCCCACCAGGATCAGCGGCGACAGCGCGATCCAGGGGTTGGGGAGGGTGAGGTTTTCAGCCGTCTCCGGCTCGTTACGCAGCTCGGTGCCATAGCCTTCGCCGGCTCGCTGGGCCTTGTTGCGCTGGCGCGCCAGGTAGAGCATGCCGGCGCAGAACACAAAAATCGTGCCGATCAACCCCAGCCACGGTGCGGCCCAGGCAGTGGTGTTGAAGAAGGTGCTGGGGATGATGTTCTGGATCTGCGGCGTGCCGGGCAGGGCGTCCATGGTGAACGAGAACGCGCCAAGGGCAATGGTCGCCGGGATCAGGCGCTTGGGAATATTGCTCTGGCGGAACATCTCCGCCGCGAACGGGTACACCGCAAACACCACCACGAACAGCGACACGCCGCCGTAGGTGAGCAGCGCGCAGACCAGCACGATGACCAGCATCGCCTGGCGCGTGCCCAGCAAGCGGATCGCAGCGGCGACGATGGAACGTGAGAAACCTGACAACTCGATCAGCTTGCCGAACACCGCGCCAAGCAGGAACACCGGGAAATACAGCTTGATAAAGCCCACCATCTTTTCCATGAACACCCCGGTGAAGGCAGGGGCGACGGCGGACGGGTCGGTGAGCAGCACCGCACCAAGGGCGGCAATGGGGGCAAACAGGATAACGCTATAGCCACGGTAGGCCGCCAGCATCAGCAGCGCGAGCGCAGCCAGGGCAATGATCACACTCATGGTGTGTCTCCATCGGATTGTTATTGTTGTGGGTGAAACGGTGAGAGAGGCTATAGCTAGATGTGTGCCATGTTTTTAACTGATTGAAAAACAACAATATTTTCAGGATCTTTAACAGCACTTTGAAATTTTATCTCTATTTGGAGACAAACAATTACCTAATGTGGGAGGGGGCTTGCTCCCGATAGCAGTGGGTCAGGTACAGATGCTCAGCCTGACACACTGCTATCGGGAGCAAGCCCCCTCCCACATTGGATTGTCTTTGTATTAAGAATATTGTCTCAATATTGAGACTGGGTGAGGCCCAACGCTACCATTTTCTTGTATAGCGTTGACCGTCCAAGCCCCAACCGCTTGGCGGCCTCCACCACATTGCCTTCGCACATCCTCAACGCCGCACCAATCACCTGCCGATCAAACCGCTCCCGCGCCGCCGCGAACGTTTCATCCTCGACCGCCGCCACCGCGCCACGGGCCACGGGGCTGAACGTGCCAATCGCTGCGCGAATCTCACTGGCGTTCAATACCAGGTCATCACTCAACAACGCCGCCCGCTCCAACACATTGCGCAGTTCGCGGATATTCCCCGGCCACGCATGCTGGGCCAACAACGCCAAGGCATCACGATCAAGCTCATGCTGGCTGCGCAGCTCTTCGAGAATCGCCTCGCTCAGCGCCGGTATATCTTCCAGGCGCTCGCGCAACGGCGGCACTTGAATGGGCAGTACATTGAGGCGGTAGTACAAATCCGCACGGAACTCGCCGCGCTTGATCGCGGCTTCCAGGTCCATGGACGTGGCAGCAATCACCCGCACATCGCTGTGCAGCATCTCGTTGGAACCCACCGGTTCGAATTCCTTTTCCTGCAATACCCGCAGCAGTTTGCTTTGCAGCGGCAGCGGCATGTCGCCGATTTCGTCGAGGAACAGTGTGCCGCCCTGGGCGATTTGGAACTTGCCGGGGCGGCCCTTGCGGTCGGCGCCGGTAAACGCGCCGGGGGCGGTGCCGAAGAACTCGGCCTCGAGCAGGTCATGGGGAATCGCCGCGCTGTTGATACTCACAAAGGCTTTGTGCGCCCGCGGTGACGCGCCGTGGATGGCCTGGGCGAGCAGTTCCTTGCCGGTGCCGGTCTCCCCCAGCAGCAACACCGGTGACTCGGCGCTCGCACTGCGCCGCGCCCGGCGCTTGACCTCGAGGCTGGCGGCGCTGGTGCCGATAAAGTGCGCGAAGTTGTATTTGCTTTGCCGCGAACGCAGCAGCGAGCGCGTCGAAGCCAGCTCCTGCTGCATGCTCAGGTAGCGCTCGATCAGCGGCGACAGGTTGCGCAGCTCATCGAACAGCGCAAAGCCAATCGCGCCGATGACCGCGCCGGCATCGTCGTGGATCGGCAGGCGCATCACCACCAGCGGCCCTTTGGGTGTGTCCTGGATATCCAGCAGGATCGGCTGGTCGTTGCGCACCACCTGGCGCAACAGGCTGTTGGAAATCACCTGTTCGCAGGGCTGGCCGATGGCTTCATCGGCCCTCTTGAGGCCGAAACGCTTGGCATAGCGCTCGTTCATCCAGACGATATTCGCATCGCGGTCGACGATGACCGTGCCTTCGCTGGACTGCTCGATGATCTCGAACAGCGACTGGATGGCCAGGCCGCGGACTTGCTGGTAGTCCTTGAGGCTAGTGCTCATGGAGGCAGAATCCTGTTAATCATCACAAAGGGATGTGCGCTGCAGCCAGCAGTTCTTTGGTATAGGGATGCTGGGGTGATTCAAACACAGCATGACTGGCACCGCGCTCCACCACCTTGCCATCCTTGACCACGATCAGGTCATGGGCCATGGCGCGGACCACGGCCAGGTCATGGCTGATAAACAGGTAGGTCAGGCCGTATTTGTCCTGTAGTTCACGCAGCAGCGCCACCACTTGTTTCTGCACCGTACGGTCCAGGGCCGATGTGGGCTCGTCGAGCAGCATCAACGCCGGCTTGAGCACCAGGGCGCGGGCGATGGCGATACGCTGGCGCTGGCCGCCGGAGAATTCATGGGGGTAGCGATGTCGGCTGGCGGGGTCGAGGCCCACATCCTTGAGAACCTGGATCACCTGCGCATCGCGCTCGGCCAGGCTGCAGGGTGCATGCACTTCCAGGCCTTCGCTGATGATCTGCTGCACCGACATGCGTGGACTGAGGCTGCCATAGGGGTCCTGGAACACCACCTGCATCTGCTTGCGCCATGGGCGCATCTGCTGATGGTTAAGTGGGTCGAGGGCCTCGCCCTGGAAGCGGATGCTGCCGCTGGAGTCGAGCAAGCGCAGGATCGCCTGGCCCAGGGTGGACTTGCCCGAGCCGGACTCGCCGACGATCCCCAAGGTCTTGCCGCGTTGCACGCTGAGGCTGATGCCGTCCACTGCATGCAGGTAGGTCTTGCGCCGAAACAATCCGCCACTGAGGGGGAATTTCACGCTCAGGTCATCCACCTGCAACACCGTCTCGCGCTCATCACCGCACAGCGTATCGCCCGTCGGCTCGGCGTCCAGCAACAGGCGGCTGTAGGGGTGCTGCGGGGCCGTAAACAGTGTCTGGCAGTCGGCCTGCTCAACGATTTCGCCGGCACGCATCACGCAGACACGCTGGGCAATGCTGCGTACCAGGTTGAGGTCATGGCTGATCAGCAGCAGTGACATGCCCAGGCGTTGCTGCAAGGACTTGAGCAGCAGCAGGATCTTGCGCTGCACGGTCACATCCAGCGCTGTGGTGGGTTCATCGGCAATCAGCAGCTCCGGCTCGCAAGCCAGGGCCATGGCGATCATCACCCGCTGGCGCTGACCGCCGGACAGTTGGTGCGGGTAGGCCTTGAGCCGTTCCTGGGGCTTCTGGATGCCCACCAGTTCCAGCAGTTCAAGGATGCGCGCCTGCGCCGCCTTGCCGCCCAGGCCCTTGTGTAGCAGCAGGGTTTCGCCGATCTGCTTTTCGATGCTGTGCAGCGGGTTCAAGGAGGTCATCGGCTCCTGGAAGATCATCGCAATGCGGTTGCCGCGCAGCTTTTGCAGGGTGGCCGGCGACGCGCCCATCAGCTCCTGGCCACGGTACTTCACCGAGCCGGTGCTCAATGTGCCGGCTTCGGGCAGCAGTTGCAGGATCGAATGGGCCGTCACCGACTTGCCCGAGCCCGACTCACCCACCAGCGCCAGGCACTCGCCGGGGCGCACGTCCAAGCTCAGGTTGCGCACCACGGTCTGGCCGCTGAACGCGACGCACAGGTCGCGGATTTCGATCAGGTTCATAGGCAATTACTCATGAGCGAGGGTCGAAGGCGTCACGCAATGCCTCGCCGATAAACACCAGCAGCGACAGAATCAGCGCCAGGGTAAAAAACGCCGTGAGGCCCAGCCACGGCGCTTGCAGGTTCTGCTTGCCCTGGGCGATCAGCTCACCCAGCGAAGCACTGCCGGCAGGCATGCCGAAGCCGAGAAAGTCCAGGGCGCTCAAGGTCGAAATCGCCCCGGTGAGGATGAACGGCAAATAGCTCAAGGTGGCGGTCATGGCATTGGGCAGGATATGCCGGCGAATGATCTTGCCGTCGCCCAGGCCCAGCGCCCGTGCCGCCTTGACGTATTCCAGATTGCGTCCGCGCAGGAACTCGGCACGCACCACGTCCACCAGGGCCAGCCAGGAAAACAGCGCCATGATCCCCAGCAGCCACCAGAAATTCGGCTCCACAAATCCGGACAGGATAATCAGCAGGTACAGCACTGGCAGACCGGACCACACCTCGAGAATGCGCTGTCCGAGCAAGTCCACCCAGCCGCCGTAGTAACCCTGCAAGGCTCCGGCGGCGATGCCGATGGCGGCACTGATGGCGGTCAAGGCCAGGGCAAACAGGATCGACACTCGCGCGCCAAAGATCACCCGCGCCAACACATCGCGGGATTGGTCATCGGTGCCCAGCCAGTTCACCGCCGACGGTGGGCTCGGGGCAGGGCGGGTCAATTCGTAGTTGGGCGTGTCGTCGCTGAATGGAATCGGCGGGAACAGCATCCAGCCGCCGTCCTGCTTGATCAGCTTTTGCACGTAGTCACTGCGGTAGTCGGCCTGGAAGGGCAGTTGCCCGCCGAACTGTTGCTCGGTGTAGCGCTTGAACACCGGGAAATACAGCTCGTTCTTGAAGCTCAGCACCAGCGGTTTGTCGTTGGCGATCAACTCGCCGCCCAGGGTCAGGATAAACAGACCGATAAACAACCACAGTGACCACCAGCCGCGACGGTTTTTCTTGAACCGCTCGAAACGCCGACGAGCTACGGGAGACAGGTTAAGCATCAGGCGTTCCTCGCGGCAAAGTCGATACGCGGGTCCACCAGGGTGTAGCAGAGGTCACCGATGAGCTTTATCAAGAGCCCGAACAGCGTGAAGATAAACAGCGATCCGAACACCACCGGGTAGTCCCGGGATACAGCGGCTTCATAGCTCATGCGGCCCAGGCCATCGAGGGAGAAAATCACTTCGATCAGCAGCGAGCCGGCAAAGAACACACTGATGAATGCCTGGGGAATACCCGAGATCACCAGCAACATGGCGTTGCGGAACACATGCCCGTACAACACCCGGCGTTCGCTCAAGCCCTTGGCGCGGGCGGTGACCACGTACTGGCGCGTGATTTCATTGAGGAAAGAGTTCTTGGTGAGGATGGTCAAGGTGGCGAACCCACCGATCACCAGCGCCGTCACCGGCAGCACCAGGTGCCAGAAATAGTCGGCAATCTTGCCCACCGTACTCAGCTCGGCAAAGTTTTCCGAGACCAGCCCGCGCACCGGGAACCAGTTCAGCGAGGTGCCGCCGGCGAACACCACGATCAGGAACATCGCAAACAGGAACGCCGGCATCGCATAACCGATCACGATGGCGGTGCTGCTCCACATATCAAAGCTGCTGCCATGGCGCACGGCCTTGCGTATGCCCAGGGGGATCGACACCAGGTAAGTGATCAGCGTCGCCCACAGGCCAAGGGAAATCGTGACCGGCATCTTTTCCAGGATCAGGTCGGTGACCGTCGCGCCGCGAAAGAAGCTGTTGCCGAAATCCAGCTGGGCGTAGTTCTTGAGCATCAGCCACAGGCGTTCCGGCGCGGACTTGTCGAAGCCGTATTGTTTTTCGATGTCCTTGATCAGCTTCGGGTCCAGGCCGCGGCTGGCCCGCGAGCCGCTGATGCCTTCGCCGGATGCGCCGGCGACACCACCGCCGCCAATGCCTTGCAGATGGGCGATGGCCTGTTCCACCGGCCCACCGGGCGCCGCTTGCACGATCACGAAGTTCACCAGCAGGATGATCACCAGCGTCGGAATGATCAGCAGCAGGCGCCTTAGGATATAGGCAAGCATCAGCGGGCCCCTCCGCGTTTTTTCAGCTCGGCTTGCATTTGCTCATTGGTCAGCGGCGTGGGGCTGACCTCCCACCAGGTTTCCAAGGCTTCGTCGTTCCTGGCCTCGATGGCCGGGCGGCCGAAACGGTTCCACCACGCGGCGGAGGTGCCAGGCGGGTAGTAGTTGGGGATCCACAGGTAATTCCATTGCAGCACGCGGTCCAGGGCATGGGCGTAGGTGAGCATCTGCGCCTGGGTATTGGCCTTGACCAGACCATTGATCAGCGTATCGACGGCCGGATCCTTGAGCACGATGTAGTTATTGGCGCCCGAATCGAACGCGGCGGCGGAACCGAAGTAGTTGTACAGCTCCATGCCCGGCGAGGTGGTGACCGGAAAACCGGTGACGATCATGTCGTAGTCCCGGGCCATCAGGCGGTTGACGTATTGCGAGGAGTCGATGCGGCGGATGTTGAGGGTGATGCCGATCTGCGCCAGGTTGCGTTTGTAAGGCAGCAACAGGCGCTCAAGGCCGTTCTGGACATTGAGGAAGGTGAACTCCAGCGGTTCGCCCTCGGCATTGACGAGCTTGTCGCCAAGCGGTTTCCAACCGGCCTGTTCCAGCAGGGCCAGGGCTTGCAGTTGTTTATCGCGGATCATACCGCTGCCGTCGGTGACCGGGGCCTTGAACACCTGGGTAAACACTTCGTCGGGGATCTGCCCGCGCAATGGCTCGAGGATCGCCAGTTCTTCCTGGGTCGGCAACTGAGTGGCCGCCAACGGGCTGTTGGAGAAGTAGCTCTGCTGGCGGATGTACAGGTTGCGCATCATCTGCCGATTGGCCCATTCGAAATCCCACAGCATCGCCAGGGCCTGGCGCACACGGCGATCCTTGAATATCGGTTTTTGCACGTTGAACACATAGCCCTGGGCAGGTTGCGGCATTTCCTTGGCCAGGTGCGCACGTTGCAGGCGGCCATCGTCCAGGGCCGGGCCGTTGTAGCCGATAGAGTAACCGGTGGCGGAAAACTCACGGTTGAAATCGTAGGCGCCGCCGCGCAGCACCTGGCGCGCCACCTCGGTGTCGCCGAAGTATTCCAGGCTCAGGTGATCGAAGTTGTACAGGCCACGGCTGACCGGCAAGTCCTTGCCCCACCAGTCGGGATCACGAGTAAAAGTGATGGTGCTGCCGGAATCGATCTTGCTGACCTTGTACGGGCCGCTGCCCAGTGGGGCTTCGTAGCCGCCACCATTGGCAAAGTCACGGGTCTTCCACCAGTGCTCGGGGAACACCGGCAAGGTGGCGATATCCAGGGGCAGGGTGCGGTTCTCGTTGCTGGAAAAATCGAAGCGCACCTGGCGCTCGCCTTCGACTTCGACCTGCTTGACGTCGGCGAACAACGTGCGAAAGCGCAGGCTGCCCTGGGTCATCAGCAAGTCGAAGCTGTAGCGCACGTCTTCGGCGCTAATTGGCGTGCCATCGGCAAAACGCGCCTTGGGGTTCAGGTAAAAGCGCAGCGACAGGCCGTCGTCGGCGCGCTCCATCTTTTCTGCTACCAGGCCGTAGACGGTGTAGGGCTCATCCAGCGAGCGCAGGGCCAGGGGCGCGTACACCCAGCCGTCGATCTGGGAAACGCCGATGCCTTTGTCGATATACGGCAGCACATGGTCGAACCGCCCGACCTCCAGCGCCGAACGCCGCAGGCTGCCGCCCTTGGGCGCATCGGGGTTGGCATAGTCGAAATGGCTGAAACCGGCAGAGTATTTGGCCGGCTCGCCGTAGACCGTCAGGTAGGTTTGCGGGGCCGCGATCACCGCAGTGCTGGCCAACAACAGGGCCAGGGTGGAAGAGAGCAGAGATGAAAAAGCCAATCGCATTATCAGCCTTGAGCGCCGGGTGAAGAAGAATAAGGATTTGTACGCTAACGGCCGGGGCATCGCCAGTCATCAGATGCACAACGGCCCACCAAGGGGTGGGCCGTTGTTTATAGCATCAGCGCGGATTGAATCAATCCTGGCGGCTGGTGACTTCCAGCAGGTGATAACCGAACTGGGTTTTCACCGGACCTTGCACGGTATTGACCGGTGCGCTGAAGACTACGGTGTCGAATTCCTTGACCATTTGGCCTGGGCCGAAGGAACCCAGGTCACCGCCTTGGCGGCTGGATGGGCAGCTGGAATTGGCTTTGGCGATTTCTGCGAAATCAGCGCCGCCTTCGATCTGGGCTTTGAGTTCGTTGCACTTGTCTTCGGTGGCAACGAGGATGTGACGGGCGGTGGCTTTGGCCATGGGGAATAACTCCTAGAGTAAAAAACGGTGAGCCTACCGGATTCAGTCGGTTATTTCCTGGCAAAGTTCCCGTCACTTGTTTGAGTCGCTCCGAACGCGTTCCAGGGCTCAGGGCAACACGATGTAGTCGTTGTGCTGGACGATAGCGGCGTGCGGGCCTTGTACGAGATGGACATAACGCCCGTCCACCAGGTCGATCGGCAGGCAATCGTCGATATCCATGACCGCGTCGGTGTGGGCCTGGGACCATTGGCGCAACATCTGCCGTTTGCCCATGCTCATCGCTTCGCGTTTGTTGCGGGCGACCACCAGCAGGTAGTGATGATCTTCTCCGAAGCGCTTGGCCTCGTAGCCGCCGAGGTTGATGAAGTACAGGTGATGGGCATCGCCGTGGGGCGCCAGTGGGCTGAGTTCGACCTTCCAGCCGTCGACACCATCCACCGCCATCCACGAATCGATGTGCACGCCCTTGGAGCTGCCGAACCAGGCATCGCGCAGTTGTGGGTAGGTGGCCTGCAAGGTGTCTGCCACTGCGAACACCACATCGTGCACCTCGATTTTGGCCCGTGGGTGCTTGCCCCCGAGCATGACGACAAACAGCATTGCGGGTGATTCCTGGCGACTGGCGAGAGGGCAACCATACTGGGATTGAACCCTTTTGTCCGCTCAGTGCCACAGTGTTAATCCGCGAATTCACCAGGAGGTTGTCATGCGTACCATTGATCTGGCCGGCGTTCCCGTCCCTGTCATCGGCCAGGGGACCTGGCGCATGGGCGAAGACCCGAGTCGGCGCCGCGCCGAAGTCGCCGCGCTGCAACTGGGTATGGACGAGGGCCTGACCCTCATCGATACCGCCGAGATGTATGGCGAAGGCGGCGCCGAAGAGGTGGTCGGCGAGGCCATTCGCGGCAAGCGCGACCAGGTGTTCCTGGTGAGCAAGGTCTACCCCCATAACGCCAGCCGCAACGGCGTGCCCCGTGCCTGTGAAGCCAGCCTTCAGCGCCTGGGCACTGATTACATTGACCTGTACCTGCTGCACTGGCGCGGCCAGTACCCACTGGAAGAAACCGTTGAAGCCTTCGAACGTTTGCGCGAGGCGGGCAAGATCGGCCGGTGGGGCGTTTCCAACTTCGATGTGGCGGACCTGCAGGAGCTTGCATCCCCAGCGTGCGCAACCAACCAAGTGCTCTATAACATCGAAGAACGCGGGATCGAATTCGACCTGCTGCCATGGTGGCAACAGCATCATTTGCCGCTGATGGCTTACTGTCCGATCGCCCAGGGCGGTGAGCTGCTGTCCAGCCCAACCCTCAAGCAGATCGCCCACCGCCATGAGGTGACACCGGCCCAGGTGTGCCTGGCCTGGGTCCTGCGCCAGGATGGCGTGATCGCTATCCCCAAGGCGGTCAACCCCGAACACATACGACTCAATGCCAGGGCGGCCGCCCTGGCGCTGGATGAGCACGACCTTGAAGCGATTGATCGTGTGTTTGGCGCGCCCAAGCGTAAGCACCCGCTGGCGATGGTTTAGTTCGTGAGCAGGAACGGCGCCTTCCCCGACAGCCGTTCCTGCTTCAAGCGCTGCTAGCCGGCTACCGGGCTACGCCAGTCGTCCGAACCCGACGTACCCGCCACTTCGTGGGTCCAGGTGATCTTGCGATAGGTGAAATACACCTCCTCCAGATGGGTGAAATGGGCGTTGTCAGGGTCCTGGCAACTGGGCATGCGCGACTGGATGTCCACGATGGTTGCGCCTTCCAGTTCAATGGTGAAGTAGTGCTCCTGGGTGCCGGCCGAAGAGGTGCGCAGCCATTCCAGGCGGCATGACACTTCTTCACCGGTAGTCAGCGCGCTGAACAGCAACGGTGATGATTTGTCGAAGACCTTGCTGATCATCATCGGTTTATGCACGCGTTGGCCGGTTGGCTGCCCTGATTGCGGGTCGCGTGGAATGATTACCTGATGAGCGAACGCCTGCACCAGTATCTGGTCCTCGTGACCTTCCTGATAAATGTTGCCTACCGAATCCTGGGTGAATGTACCTGCCGTGATCAAACCTTGTTTGACGCCGGTGATAGAGAGGTACGCGGGTGTTGGCATGATGGTTTTCCTTGCCTGGTTGAGTAGGTATGCCGAACGGCTAAGTTGCCGGACCGGCAGCTGCCTATTACAAGAAACGTGCCTGAAAGTGCAGGGCTCAATAAAACTGCAGTCGGCAAGGCTGATAAAAAGAATGAGCAGGAAGTTGTCGGGAAATAATTGGTTTTTAGAGGTTGTTGTTGCGCAGGTGTGCGCAATTGTCTGCTCGCGCCCATGGATCAGTTAGTGCAGGGTGCTCGCGGTTTTTTCTCCGATTGCACTGCGCAAATAACTGCGCGGTCCCCTTTATATAACGGGCGTAGGACAATGCTTAAGTCGCGATCAGTCGCTTGCTGATCGCTTTTTTAATGGCTAAGGTTCACAGCCTCCAGTAAGCACTTTAACGGAAGTTAAAGTTTGCTCTGATACGTTTTTTAATAATATTAAAAGTTTCTTGTCTTGCCTTGGAAGGTGATGTGTTCGACGAAATGGAATATTCCGAAAAGCTGTTCGATTATTATCAGGAAGTTGCGAAAGTACCTTGTCGAGCTGACAGTTTTACCGGTGACGACATGCGTTTCTCCGGGGAGTTTGAAACCCTCGAGGACGAACTGGGCAAGACCCGATCGATTCATGCGCAAGGGCTACCTGACTGGCCGAAGGTCTGCCGGCTCAGCGAGTCTTTATTGCGCGAGCATTCCAAGGACCTGCGAGTGGCCGTCTGGTTGACCTGGGCTCTGCATCAATGTCATTCATTCACTGGGTTGCTGGCCGGTCTCGGTTTGCTGCGCAATCTTTGTGAGCACCATTGGGCGCAGGTTCACCCCAGCAAGTTGCGTACACGCGTGGCCGCATTGGGCTGGCTGGTGTTGCGCCTTGAGCCGTTGTTTGCGCAGAACCTCTCTATTGCCGGGCAGGTGCCTGTGTTGCAGGCCCTGCTTGAGCACCTCGTGCGGCTTGATCAGCTGTGGGGTCAAAAGCTTGGCAATGAGGCGCCCCAGCTGTTGCCGGTCCGCAGGCAACTGTCGGAACGCCTGGCCCGCACCGAACAAGACGGTGCCAAACCTGAGGTCGTCGTGGGTGCCATCGCTCCCGTCAAGCCGGTAACCACCCAGTTGCCCCAACCCGGGCAACCCATTGACAACGAAAAGGACGCGCACAGGCTGCTGCGTTCATTGCAAGAGCAGGCCCGCCCTTTGTGTGCCTGGTGGTTGCGCCAGGACACCAGGGATCCGCGTGCCTTGCGCCTGGGCCGGACCTTGGCGTGGATGACGCTCATCAACTACCCCGATGCCGACAGTGAGCGGGTTACGGCGCTGCGCCCACCGGCCGCCGACAAGCTCAAACGCTACGAGGAGCGTCTGGGCCAAGGCCAATATGCCGAGCTGTTGCTTGAGCTAGAAGTCAGCCTGACGGGCGCAATGTTCTGGTTCGATGGTTTACGCATGGCCTGGGAGTGCCTTGAGGCCCTGCACGCAGACCTGGCCATGACCGAGCTGGAAATGCATTTCGCGCTGCTGTTGCAACGCCTGCCGAACCTGCCCGAGTACCGGTTCGACGATGGCACACCCTTTGCCGACCCTGCCACCTGTGGGTGGATTGCGCTCCATGTCAGGCCTCATCTGCACCGCAGCGAGCCTTCAACCGTCGTTACAGACACTTCCCGCGAACCCTGGGAGGCGGCCTTGGAGGCGGTGCTGCCTTGCTTGCGCACAAAGGGGCTCAAGGCAGCGGTCGTGGTGCTCAAGCAGGGCTTGCACGCCGCGCCCGGCGAGCGCGCGCGTTTTCACTGGCGCCTGGCACTGGCCAGGTTGTGTGTGAAAGCGGGCAAGCACGACCTGGCCAGGGACCAACTGGAGCAGCTGCAAGATGAATTGCAGCGTAACGGCCTGGAACGCTGGGAGCCGCAACTGGCCCTGCAAGTGGGCCAGTGCCTGTACCGATGTTATGACCTGTTGCCACAAGGCCACGGCATACGCGAGTGCAAGGAGTCTCTCCATCGACGGTTATGCCAACTCGATCTCGAAGCAGTACTTGAATAAAGCCCTGTCAAAAAGGAATAGCACCATGGCTAAAGGAAGTTCGGTAGCCCCCAAGGAACGTATCAACATCACCTTCAAACCGGCCATCGGCGGCGCACAAGAGGACGTTGAACTGCCGTTGAAGTTGCTGGTGCTGGGTGATTTCACCCAGCGCGAGGACCTGCGCAAGCTCGAGGATCGCAAGCCCATTGGCATCGACAAGCACACCTTCGACGACGTGCTGGCCAAACAAGCGCTGAACTTGACGCTGAGCGTGCCCAATCGCCTCCAGGAGCAAGCCTGCGTGGAGGAGTTGGCGATCCAGGTTCGGATCAACGCGATGAAGGACTTCAATCCCGCACACCTGGTCGAGCAGATCCCCGAGTTGCAAAAACTGATGGCATTGCGTGAAGCACTGGTGGCGCTCAAGGGCCCGCTGGGCAATACGCCGAGCTTTCGCAAAGCCATTGAACAGGCCTTGGCCAATGGCGATTGCCGCGCCCAGGTCCTGGCCGAGCTGGGGTTGCCCGGACCCCACGCCGAACCTATTCAGTAAAAGGACACTGAGAGCATGACCACGATCGAACACGAACTGCAAATCGTACACACCCCAGGTGCCGGCAGCATCCTCGATAACATCATTGCCCAGACATTGCTGAGCGCTGACGACGAGGCCTATGGCATTGCCAAGCGCGGTGTGTCGGCGTTTATCGCAGAGCTGCTCAAGCCGCATAACCGCGAAGAACCGGTGAAGAAACGCCTGGTTGACCGGATGATTGCCGAGATCGATACCAAGCTCAGCCAGCAAATGGACGAGATCCTGCACCACCCCGATTTCCAGGCGCTGGAGGCTTCCTGGCGAGGGCTGCAGTTGCTGGTCGAGCGCACGAACTTTCGCGAAAACATCAAGATCGAGCTGCTGAATGTCTCGCGCCAGGACCTGCTGGACGATTTCGAGGACTCCTCGGAAGTCACTCAGTCCGGGCTCTACAAGCATGTGTACAGTGCCGAATACGGCCAGTTCGGCGGCCAGCCGGTGGGCGCGATCATTGCCGACTACTTTCTTTCTCCCAGTGCCCCCGATGTGAAGCTGATGCGATACGCATCCAGTGTCGCCAGCATGGCCCACGCGCCCTTTATCGCTGCCGCGGGGCCGAGTTTCTTTGGCCTCGAAAGCTTCACCGGGCTGCCGGACCTGAAAGACCTGCGGGATCATTTCGAAGGACCGCAGTTTGCCAAGTGGCAAAGTTTTCGCCAGAGCGAAGACGCCCGCTACATGGGCCTCACCGCACCGCGCTTTCTGCTACGCACCCCGTACGACCCCCTTGAGTGCCCGGTCAAGACCTTTACCTATCAGGAGAACGTGGTCAACAGCCACGAGCACTACCTGTGGGGCAACACCGCCTATGCCTTTGCTACGCGCCTGACCGACAGTTTCGCGCATTTTCGCTGGTGCCCGAATGTCATCGGCCCGCAGAGTGGAGGGGCCGTCGAGGATCTTCCGCTGCACCACTTCCAGAGCATGGGAGAGATAGAAACCAAGATTCCTACCGAGGTACTGATATCGGACCGGCGCGAGTATGAGCTGGCACAAGAAGGTTTCATCGCCCTGACCATGCGCAAGGGTAGCGATAACGCCGCGTTCTTCTCCGCCAGCTCGGTGCAGAAACCCAAGTCCTTTGGTACCAGTGAAGAGGGCAGGGCTGCAGAGTTGAATTATCGGCTGGGTACCCAGTTGCCCTACATGATGGTGGTCAATCGCCTGGCCCATTACCTCAAGGTGCTGCAACGCGAGCAATTGGGGGCGTGGAAGGAGCGCACGGACCTGGAGCTGGAGCTCAATAAATGGATTCGCCAGTACGTGGCGGACCAGGAGAACCCCAGTGCCGAAGTGCGCGGGCGGCGCCCATTGCGTGCTGCGCGCATCGTCGTCAGCGATGTCGAGGGCGAGCCTGGCTGGTATCGGGTCAACCTGAGCGTGCGCCCGCATTTCAAATACATGGGGGCCGACTTCACCTTGTCCCTGGTCGGTAAGCTCGATAAAGCATGAGCAGAGGCCAGGGGATGTCCCCCCACAACAGCCTGTTCGAACGGCTTGAACGCGATGCGTCGACCCGCGCGTGCCCCGTTGCGTCCGTCGCCGCACATTTGGGCAGGATGCTCAGCACCCGCGCAGGCAGCGTCCAGGCGCTGCCTGATTATGGTTTGCCCGACTTCAATGATATGCAACTGAGCCTGCATGAGTCCCTGACCCAGTCACGGCTGCTGATCGAGCGGTTCATCCAGGCCTATGAACCGCGGCTGGCGAACGTACGTGTGAGGCTGTTACCCGCTGCGAGCGAGCCTTTGGCCTTGGCATTTGCCATTGATGCCGGGTTGGTCATCGACGGTACTACCCAGCCCGTCGTGTTCCAGGCGCGCCTGACGGATGCCGGACAAATCAAGGTCTGTGTCGATGACCATTAACCGTTATTTTCAACACGAGCTCAGTGCCCTGCGCCAACTTGGGCGGCGCTTTGCCGAGCGCAATCCTGCCCTGGCGCCGTTTCTCGCAGAGGCCGGCCAGGACCCGGACGTCGAGCGCTTGCTGGAAGGTTTTGCGTTTCTGACCGGACGCCTGCGCCAGAAGCTCGATGATGAACTGCCGGAGTTGACGCATTCGTTGATGCATTTGCTGTGGCCCAATTATATGCGACCCATTCCGGCCTTCAGCATCCTGCAGTTTGACCCGTTGAAGCGTGCAGGCCCCAGCGTCCGAGTGGCGCGGGGCACTGCGGTGGAAAGCACGCCGATACAAGGTGAACGTTGCCGTTTTCGTACCTGCTATGCCACCGACGTCATGGCCCTGCAACTCAGCGGCCTGGAGTACCGGTGCCAAGCCGAAGGCGCGTGGCTGGACCTGCGCCTGACCATGAGCGCAGAAGGCAGCTTCAATGACCTGGCGTTTGATTCGTTGCGGTTGCACCTGGCCGGCGACCACTACGTCAGCCAGGGCTTGTACCTTGGCCTGCTGCGCCATCTTGACGGTATCCAGGTGTTGCTGTCGGGCCACGACGGCTTGCCGCTCAACACCGCCGATGGACATCCCGTGACGCTGCATCTCAGTGCCGGCCAGGTTCAGCCAGTGGGTTTTGCTCCGGAACAGGCGCTGATGCCTTACCCGCAAAACACGTTCGGTGGTTATCGCCACCTGCAGGAGTACTTTGCCTTTCCCGAGAAGTACCTGTTTGTCGACGTTGAAGGACTGAATGTATTGCACACACTGCCCCGCGAGCTGCTCAAGCAGGCGCACGGAATGGTCGTGCGTTTCCAATTGCACACGCAGGGGCGCGATGGCCTGCGCCCGAGCCTGGATAACGTGAAGCTGTATTGCACGCCTATCGCCAACCTGTTCAATCAAGACGCGATTCCCATTCGCCTGGACGGCAAGCAGGACGAGTACCTCCTGATGCCCGGTGGATATGCGCCGGGGCACGCCAGTGTGTTCTCCGTGGATCGGGTCACTGGGTGGCGCCCTGGTGGGTTGGGTCACCAAGCCTATGTGCCGTTCGAGTCCTTTGAACATGATGCAAGCCATGAATCGCTGGCTGCACCTCCCAGCTACAGCATTCGCCAACGCTCCTCGGTGCAGCATGGCGGGCTGGAGACCTGGATGGGCTTTGGCACGCGGCGCGCGCAGGGCCAGGAAACGTTGTCGATAGAACTGACCTGTACCAATAGCAACCTGGCGCAGCAGATCCGTCTAGGTGAAATCAACCAGCCCGGCGAGCAGGCACCGGAGTCGTTGACGTTTCGCAACATCACGACGCCTACCGCGAGCTTCACGCCGCCCTTGGAACAAGACTTCCTGTGGCGGCTGATCAGCAACATGTCGCTCAACTATCTGTCGTTGACCGATATCAACGCCTTGAAAGTGGTCCTCGAAACCTACGACCTGCCGCGCTATCACGATCGACAGGCACTCAAGGTCAGCCAGAAAAGGTTGGGTGCGTTGCGTTCCATTCGCCACGAGGCGGTGGACCGGCTGCACCGTGGGCTGCCCATCCGGGGGCTGCGCATCGACCTGACCGTCGATCCCCAAGGCTTCGTCGGCCACGGCGACCTGTTTCTGTTTGCCTCTGTCATCAATCAGTTCTTTGCACTCTATGCCAACCTCAATTCGTATCACGAGTTGCGGGTCCTCAGCACACAAGGAGACGTGTATCTATGGCCATCCCGGACGGGCCAGCAACCCCTGCTCTGACCCGGCTTTGCCGTGTTATCCGCGAGTACACGCTGTTCCAGGCGGTCTTGCAGGTGACCGAACGGTTGCGCGAGGCGCATCCGCTGCTGGACGAAGATGCGTTGTACGACCAACTGGAATTCCAGGCCAACCCGAGCCTGGGGTTTGCGGCACACGATATTGACCGGGTGGAGTTCTTCATGGACCACGGGCGTTTGCGTGCCCGCCTGCGCCTCAACGTGCTGGGGTTATTCGGCGCAGGGTCGCCACTGCCGGCGTTTTATGCTGAACAGGCGCTAGCTGAGCAACCAGGGGGCAATCCTACCCGTGACTTTCTGGATATGTTTCATCACCGTCTGCACCGTCTGATGCTGCCGATCTGGCGTAAATATCGCTATCGGGCGTGTTTCCAGACGGGTGCCAACGATGCGTTCTCCGCGCAGATGTTTGCGCTGATCGGCCTGGGCGGCGACGCGATACGGCGGGCATCGCAACTGGACTGCAAACACCTTCTGCCTTACCTGGGGCTGTTGAGCCTGCGGGCGCGCTCGGCTGCCGTGATCGAGTCCGTGCTGCGTCACTACTTCAAGCACGACGCGTTGTTCATCGAGCAATGGGTCGAGCGCCGGGTTGATATCAACCCTGTGCAGCGCAACGGCCTGGGGCGCGCCAACTGTGCACTCGGTGAGGACCTGGTCCTGGGGCAGCAGGTTGCGGACCGCTGCGGCAAGTTCAGGGTGCAGTTGCAGGCGCTGGGCTGGCAACGGTTTCACGACTTCCTGCCGACCGGAAAGGCCCATCAGCCGCTGTGTGCACTGGTGCGCCTGGCTACTGGCAGCCCTTTGGACTATGACCTGCGCCTGGTGCTGGCGCGCAGCGAAATCAAGGCGCTGCACATTGGCCAGGACAACGTTTGCCGCCTGGGTTGGACCAGTTGGCTGAACCATGAGCGAGCCGATGGCGTGGTGACGCTTGCCGGCCATTTTTTAGGGACTGATGACCATGCTTAATGAGGACATGCAAGCGCTGACCGGCACGTGTGCATTCACTGTCGATGCGCTGTCCGTCTGCTTCACCCGCCTGGGATTTGAACATGATGAACACGTGCTGCCCGGGAAATGCGTGGCGGACGTCGCGCAACTGGCCCAGTGCGAGCTCAGCCAGCTGTATCTGTTCGATGAAACGAGTGACCGATTGGAGCTGGTCGCCCAACATTATCCCGACGGGCCTTCGCTGGACTCGGCATGCACACGCGCAGACCCGCGCAATCAACAACTGCTGCACTACACCTTGAACCAGCGCGCCGCCTTCAGCCTCGATGAGGTACAAGGCAGTTGCTATGACACCCGCTTCCTGCCTATGTCGCCGGCACCGTGGCGTGCACTGCTGAGCATGCCGCTGTTCAGCGGATCTGGCCGGCTTACCGGAGTGTTGTTGTGCGCCAGCCAACGCCCGGTCCAGTTGCACGGCTACGCAATATCCCTGGGCCAACTGGGCAGTTTTGCCGTGGAGCGGTTGCATGTGCTGCGCGGCATGCGCACCAGGGTTGGCGCGCCGCCGAGGCAGGCTGTGCCGTTGGACGGGGCATACGGTTTGATCGGCAACAGTGCAGCCATGGCACAGACGCGCCAGTTGATCAGCAAAGTCCTGCATACCCCTTACACCGTCCTGCTGTTCGGCGAGACCGGCACTGGCAAGGAGGTGGTGGCCCGGGCCATTCACGCGGCGGGCCCACGCAGTGCCAGGGCCTTTGTCGTGCAGAACTGTGCAGCATTTGCCGAAGGGTTGCTGGAGAGTGAGCTGTTCGGCTATCGCAAAGGCGCGTTTACCGGTGCAGACCGCAATCATGCGGGGCTGTTTGACGCTGCCGACGGCGGTACGTTGTTGCTCGATGAAATCGGTGACATGCCGCTGCTATTGCAAGCCAAGTTGTTGCGGGTTCTGCAGGAAGGCGAGATTCGTCCGCTGGGCGCCAGTGCGGCGCACAAGGTCGATGTGCGCATCATCGCCGCAACTCATCGCGACCTGGCGGCCATGGTCGCCGAGGGGCGCTTTCGCGAAGACCTGTATTACCGGCTTGCGCAGTTCCCCCTCCAATTGCCCGCACTGCGTGAGCGTGACGGCGATGTGCTGCAACTGGCCCGGCATTTCACCGATCAGGCCTGTGCACAGTTGGGCAGGGCGCCGGTCGAGTGGTCGAACGCTGCGCTTGACCAGCTGTCGAGCCATGGTTTCCCCGGCAATGTGCGCGAGCTCAAATGCCTGGTCGAACGCGCCGTCCTGATGTGTGACGACAACCTGGTTCTACCGCTGCACCTGTCGATGCCACTGACGCCGACGGCGGCTGACGACGCGACGCTACGCAAGCGTATGGAGCGGGTCGAGCGCGTGTTCCTGCTCGATTGCCTGCACAAAAACCACGGCAACCGTACCCGTACCGCGCGGGAGCTGGGGGTGGCACGGCGCACACTGCTCTACCGGCTTGCACGCTTGAACATACCTGTTGGCGGTGCCAGGGAAGAGCGCTGAATGGCACACATGATTTTGACTGAGGGAGAAACCGGATGCCTGATCGTCCGTTGCAAGCCGTTTTGCTGGTGCTGTGTTTGTTGGGCGGCTGTAACGCCAACACCGTCTTTGACGATGCCGAGTATCGTCCTTTGGGCGACCCCCAGGCGGTCCCCCGTGGCCGATGAATGGAGGGGGCCAGAGGATGCAACTGGTGTTTGAGGTCTGTGAAGTCGAACGCGCAAAAAACATACCCCTGGCCCGCAAAGTATTTGACGGCACAGGCGGTGTGATCGGCCGCGGCTCCGGGTGTGACTGGGTAATACCCGATCCGAGCCGCGTGCTCTCCAGTCATCACGGCTTGGTCGGCTATCGTGGAGGCCGCTATTTCCTGACGGATATCAGCCGCAATGGGACCGGGATGGCGGGCAGCGCAGAACGCCTGCGCAAAGGGCAGGCGCGCTTGATCAGTGATGGCGATGTATTTGACCTTGGGCCAGTGACGATACGCGCGCAATTGCTGAAAGCGCCCCGCCACGGCAGCGAGCAGCGGGTCATCACAGGGGGGCCGATTCCAGATGATGCGTTCCTGTCTTTGGATCCTCTGCATGCGCTCGACCATGATCACCCGCGTCGAGCCCGCTCGGAGGACCTGGAGGCATTGAGCGAGATAGTCGATGAGCCCTGCACGTGGGTTGACAGCCAGGGCGCCGAGCGGGAACACCTGGTAGTGCCTTGCCCGGTCGATCCCGCGGTGGCGCCTGGCCCGGTGGACCCGATAGCGGTGGCGGCGCCCTCCGACGAGCTGTTCTGGGGGCAGTTTGCAACAGCGCTGGGCATCGACCTGAATACCCTCGAGAGGTCCTGCCGGGAAGCCCTGGCAATCAAGGTGGCGCGCCTGTTCCACCTGGGCGTGAATGGCCTGCAACAGACGCTGCGTACCTGTGACGAACTGAACAGCGAGTTTGCTTCGGCGCCAGGTGCCAGTCTGGACCTGGCCCAGAACCCTTTGAAGGTGTGCCCCGATACGGGGGCTGCGATAGCCGCAATGCTGGGTTCGCAGGTATTGGGCCAGCTGTCCGCTGAACGGGCGATCGTCCAGGCCCATCGGGACCTGCAAGTGCGCCAAGCCGCCCTGCTGGCCGCATGCCGAAGCACGCTGCGTAACGCCAGGACCGCCTTCGAGCCCAGCTACCTGCTGGGGTGTTTTGAGTCCCAGGGCAGGCCGCCCAGTTTTTTTGCGGATGCGTGGCATTGGCGGGCTTACCAGCGTTACTACCAGCGGCTGGCGGCGGATGAACAACTGAATCGGCGTCCGCTGGAAGGTGATTTTGCCAAGGCCTACGAGGAGCAGGTTCGCCTGATTGGCGCCTTGCATATGGATTTCCCAGGATGAGAGTCATGCATCGAATTACCCTTGCAGCCCTGCTGTTCCTGCTCGGTCCGTTGGCAGGCTGCAGCGCGATTTCGCCTTTTTCGACGCTGACCAAGTTGGATTTGGTGCTGACCGCCAGCGAACAGGTCAACCCAGACCTGCACGGTCGGCCCTCTCCAGTGGTGGTCCACCTGATTGAACTGCGCCATGGCGTGGCCTTCGAGAATGCCGACTTCTTCAGCCTGTATGGCCACGCTGAGCAGGTGCTGCCCAAGGACTGGGTGAGCAGTGAGGAAGTTGAACTGCGCCCCGGCGACGGCCTGGCGCTCAAACTCAGGGTCGGGCCTGACAGTCGCTTCGTGGGTGTGCTGGCGGCGTATCGAGATTTGCCCCATGTACGCTGGCGGCTGCTGATTCCCGTCACCGCCCGGCAACTGACACGGGCCGAGCTGGTGCTGGACGAGGCCGGCATTCGGGTCGCCGGCCATTTGCCTGACCTGGAGGCGCGCTGATATGCCGATTCATAAAGTCATCTGGCAGGAAGGCATGCTGTTGCGCCCACAGCACTTGCAGCACAACGACCGTTATTACCACCAGCAACTTGATCAGACGCGCCTGCTGGGCAGTGACGCCTGGGGTTTCCTGACGCTGGACCTCAACGTGCAGTACCTGAACCTGGGCAAGCTGGTGGTCAATCAGGCCAGCGGCGTCTTGCCGGACGGCAGCCTGTTTGAGTTGAGCGCAGCCATGGAACCCTTGGTCTTGCAGGTGCCGCCGAATACGGAACAGCAAGGGATTTACCTGGCGCTGCCCCTGGCGAGCGGCAATCAGGTCGAAGTGCGCCAACCGCAGCATAGCGATGTCCTGGCGCGTTACCTGAGCTGTGAAGTGGAAGTGGGGGATAGCAACGTGGGAGTGGATTCGCTTTGCCAGGTGCACTGCGCACGCCCCGACTTGCGTCTGCTGCTGGGCGAGCACCAGAGCGACCAGCGCTTTGTCAAACTCAAGATCGCGCAGGTGCTGAACTCCAGCGCCGAGGGGGGGCTGAGCCTGGATACGGACTTTCTCCCGTCGTTCATTTTTGTGCAGGCGCATGGCTATGTGGCGTCGTGCCTGAAGGAGGTAATCGGCCTGCTTGCCAGCCGAGGCGATGCCATTGCGGCGCGGATCCGTGCCGGAGGCAACGGCGCTGGCGCGCAAATCGGTGACTTGTTGATGCTGCAAGTGATCAATCGCACAGAGCTGGAACTGCGTCACCGCCTGAGCCAGCCCCAGGTGCGTCCTGAAGCGGTGTTCCGCGCGTTGGTGTCGATGCTTGGCGAGTTATCGACCTTCGCCAACGACAGCAAGCGTGCGCAACTGGAGGTGCATTACCGGCATGGCGACCAGGGCGCGAGTTTTCGCGGGCTGATGGAGCCCGTGCGAGCGGTGTTGTCGATGGTGCTGGAACAGCACGCTATCGAATTGACCCTGCAGCAACGCCAGTACGGCGTGCTGGTGTGTCCGGTGAGCGAATTGAAATTGCTCGGTGCGGCCACATTCATCCTGGCCGCCAGGGCGCAGTGTGACGCAGAGGAACTGCGCCAGCGCCTGCCGGCTCATCTGAAGATTGGGCCGGTAGAGCGCATACGGGAGTTGGTCAACCTGCATCTTGCCGGGATCAAGGTCAAGCCACTGCCGGTGGCGCCGCGGCAGATTCCGTTTCATGCCGCCAAGACCTATTTCATGCTCGACATGAGCGCCCGCGATATCGCGCAGTTGGAGCAGTCCGGTGGTTTCGCTTTCCATGTGGGAGGTGAGTTCGTCGGGCTTGAACTCGATTTTTGGGCCATCAGGAACTGAATGCCATGGACAGCGACTACTCACAAGATGAAAAAACCGTCCTGCTCGACCGCGAGAGCCATGGGCCAGTACAGGGGCCGCTGACGGACTTCCCGTCGCCGCCGCGCTACGAGCAACTTGAGGACCGCATGATCTACGCGGGCCATTTGCTTGACGCGCAGAGTTTCAACGCGGGGCTCAACCCGATGGTCGCCGCAGCCGGAGAGTTATTGTCGGAAATTGTGCGACTCAAGGTCAGCGCCGAGCGCGAAGACCTGGGCATGCTCAACGACCGGTTGTCATTGGCGATGACTCAATTCGAAACCCGTGCCTTGCAGGGTGGTGTTGAAAACAACCAGGTCATGTCCGCGCGCTATGTGTTGTGCAGCGTTCTCGATGAGGCGGTCGTCACCACCTCTTGGGGGGCGCAGAGCGACTGGTCGAAGATGAGCTTGTTGAGCCGCTTCCATAACGAGACCTTCGGGGGCGAGAAGGTTTTCCAACTGCTGGAGCGACTGTCCCGTGATCCGCTCAAGCACGTTGCCATGCTCGAGCTGATGTACCTGTGCCTGTCCTTGGGTTTCGAAGGGAAATACCGGGTCATGGAGAGAGGTGTGTTGCAAGTCGAAGCCGTTCGCGATGCCTTGTATCGGCAGATCAGGCATGTGCGCGGGGATGCGCCGACAGGGCCCGTATTACCGCCCCCCCTTGGGCAGGCGCGGCGCAGGCGGTTGTGTGTGATCCCGACCGCGTGGTGGGTGGCCTCCACTTTGGCCTGTCTGCTGGCGATGTACACGGGGTTCGCCTGGCTGCTGAGCCAGGAGCGTGCTCATGCGTTACAACCCCTTCAATTCCTGGCGTCGGACCTGATCCGCACGCCCTTGTAAACGCTGGAGCAATCAATGAGCGCATTTTTCAAGGGCGTTGGCGCCGTGCTGTGTCGGGTTTGGGTCTGGAGCCTTCTGTTGGTGCTTTGCAGCGCTGTATTGGTGTGGTGTTTCGGGCCGCTGCTGGCGGTAGCCGACCACCGCTTCTGGCAAGGTCCGACTGCCCGCCTGGCCAGCATCAGCGTGTTATTCCTGCTGTGGGGGGTGGCGATGGTGGTGGTCGGCGGACGACGGGCTGGTGGGCGCGAACGACCAGAACGGCTGGCGCCCCCTCAAGCCTTGAAATGGGTGGAGGACGAGCAGAAACACCTGCGCAGTCGGTTCAAGGAAGCGCTCCAGGTGCTCAGGACTTCTCGCCGTTACGGGATGCACAACGCGCGCTGGCGCCATGATCTGCCCTGGTACCTGATGATCGGCGACCAGGGCAGTGGCAAGACGCAGCTGCTGGCAGCAGGCGGCTTGCAGTGGCCGCTTGATCACGCCGACACGCGTTCATTGGACAACCACTGTGTCTGGTACTTCGCCGATGCCGGCGTGCTGATCGATGCCCCTGGACGCTACCTGAGCCAACCCGACAGTGCCGTGGATGCAGCAGGGTGGGCGACGTTGCTGGACAGGCTCCGGCGGCGGCGCAGCGTACGCCCGCTCAGTGGCGTGGTCGTGACGCTCTCGGTGGACGCGTTGCTGGCCACCACCGAGTACGACTTGGATCAGCATGCGCGGCATGTGCAGTCGCGCATGCAGGACATTCAGCAGTCATTGCATGTGGACGTACCGATCTATCTGGTGCTGACACAGGCTGACCGATTGCCGGGCTTCACCGAGTTTTTCGATGTGCCGCTCAGGGAGGCACCCGACGATGTGCTGGGCCAGCCCCTCGATGGCAGCTGCGCGACTGACGTCACGCAGGTTCGCCAAGCCGTCGAGCAGTTGTTGCAGCGTTTGAACGCTGAACTGATCAGCCGCCTGCACCAGGAGCGCAATCTCGAGCGCCGCGGTCTGATGCTTGAATTCCCGCAGCAGGCTGCGCGGATAGGCGAGCGTATTTGCCTGTTCATTGAGTCGGCTTTTTCGGCTCATCGCTACCAGCGCGTCAACGGCCTGCGCGGCTTCTACCTCACCTGCGCCGGCGACAAGCACGCTCGTTTTGTGCAAGGCCTGTTCAGCCGGGTGATCTTTGCCGAGGCCGACCTTGCAGGTTTGCAGGCCCCGGAGCAGCAGCGTATCCGGCGACGCCAGGGGCTGCTGGCAATGGCTGTGGCGCTGGTACTCGGCAGTGCCGCAGCGCTGTGGATGCACAGTTATTCCAGCAATCATCAACGATTGGCGCAAATGGCGGCGCTGACAACCGCCGTCTTGCCCGTCCCGCAGGGTCATGATGACGCGTCGTCGCTATTGCAGCTGTTGGATGCACGCTTGGCGGCAACCCAGGTTTTTCCTGCGTCGGCAGAGGTGCGCCTGATTGAACGCGCCGGCTTGTACCAAGGTGAACTGAGCCGCCCATGGGTCGCCCAGGCTTATGATCAGGCGCTGCAACAGCGCATGCTGGCGTGGATAAAGGCCCAGCTTGAAGAGCAGGTGCGTGCCAGCCTTGGAGACCGCGAGCAGTTGTTGGATCACCTGCGCGCATACCTGATGCTCAACGTGCGCGAGCGTCGCAATAACGATTGGTTGGCACGACACCTGACGAGCCATTGGGCAGTACGCTTTGCCGCAGACCTGTCGACCCGCAAACGCCTGGGCCAGCACTTGGCACGGTTGCTTGAACGACCGTTCGTAGCTTCCCTTGATGACAACCTTGTGGCCCAGGCCCGCGAAGCCCTGAGGGGGGAATCGTTAGCCGATGTGGTGTATCGGGTGTTGCGCGAGCAGGCACGCGACCTGGAGCCCTTGCGCCTGGCCGAAGGTAAGGTATTTGCTGCGTTCGACCCACCGATTCCCGGGTTCTATACCAAGCGCTATGTGCAGTTCCTTGATGCTCAAGGCCCGAGGCTGGTGAATGCCATTGCCCAGGACAACTGGGTGCTGGGGGAGGCCACCGACTTGGGCTCCGAGGATTTGCGCCGGCTGATGATCCAATTGCAGCAGCGTTATTTCGGTGAATATGCCGATGCCTGGAGTGGGGCGCTCGGCCGCGTCCGGCTGCGGCAAACCGACAACCTGCGCGAAGATGCCGAGCAACTCACAGCGCTGACGTCGGCCCAGTCCCCCTTGATCCAGCTATTGCAGCAACTGCGTGAAAACACTCGCCTGTTGCCGGGTCACCAGCTGTTGGACCAGGCGGCCCAGCGCTCGGGCGAACTAGGGGGGATAGCCAAGGCGACGCTGGCGCAGGCGGGCCGTCCCGACGCCGGCCGGCGGGCATTGCAACGGCGTTTTGAACCCTTGCACCAGTTGCTGGACGAGCAGCAGGACCCCGGTGTGGCGCTGTCCCAGGCATTGCGGCTGCTGGATGAGCTGCACCTGCAACTGACGGCATTGAACCGCGACAGCGCACCGGAGCAGGCGGCGTTCCTGAGGGTGAAGGGGCGTATGGAGGGGCAGCAGGATGTGATAGGGAACCTGCGTGATGCTGCCGCGCGCTTGCCGTTGCCGCTTGCGGGCTGGTTTGAGGGGGTGGCCGATGTCAGTTGGCAGCACTTGTTGGAACGGGCTTATGTGCATGTCAACCAGCGTTACCAGAGCGAGGTTTATAGCCTCTACGCCAAGGCGATTCGCCAGCGATATCCCTTCGATGCCCATGCGGCCAGCGAGGTCGCCCTTAATGACTTTCATGAGTTTTTCAAACCGAATGGGGTCATGGCACGCTTTTACGACGGGTATCTGCGGCCGTTCGTCAGTGTCGACGGGGTCCGCTATCGGTTGCGTGGCCTGGATGGTCAGAGCTTGCCGGTGTCGCGCTCGCTACTGGATCAACTGATGAAGGCCCAGGTTATCCGCCGTGGCTTCTTCACCCCGGACCAGGGTGATCTGTCGGTTCGGTTTACCTTGGCGCCCTACAGCCTGGATCAGTCAGTCAGCCGGGCGATCCTGCGGTTTGGCGACCAGCAGTTGGAGTATCGCCACGGCCCGATCGTGCCCATGGCGTTCCATTGGCCAACCGATGCAGACAATGGGCGCAGCAGCCTTGTCCTGGAGAGAGGCGTGAACCAACGGCCACTGGGGATCGAGAAGAACGCAGGCGCGTGGTCGCTGTTCCGCTTTTTGGATCTGCTGCACAAAGAGCCCGCAAACGGGCGAAACACACAGATTTTCAAGGCGGACCTCGCCGGACTGCGTGCCAATTACCTGCTGACAAGCCAGCGTACACCTGGCCCGTTTGACATCGGCACCTGGCGCACCTTCCGACTGGCGCAGCAACTGTGAGCCAGGGGCCCCGTCAGTGGCGCAGTGCCGGGCGCACCGAGCGCGGGCAGGCGCGGTTGCGCAACGAAGACGCGTTCCTGGACTGCCCACAACATGGCTGCTGGGCAGTGGCCGACGGGATGGGCGGGCATCGACATGGAGATGTCGCCAGCCGCTGGGTGGTCAGCAGCCTCGCTTCAGTGTCGGCCCGGGGCAACCTCGATCAACGCATCGACGCGGTCCGCAAGAGCTTGCAAGGCGTCAACCAGCGCTTGAGAAGTTGCCGAGCCGGGCCTGACACAAGCGCTGATGCCACCATGGGCAGTACGGTGGTGACGTTGTTGCTTGAGAATGGGCGTGCGGCCTGTCTCTGGGCGGGGGATAGTCGCTGCTATCTATGGCGTGGGCAGCGCCTTTATCAGTTGTCGAGGGACCATTCGCTGCTGCAAGGCCTCATCAACGAGGGGCAAGTCAGTGCGACCCAAGCCCGGGGTTACCCTGGCGCCCGGGCCCTGACCCGGGCCATTGGTGCACGTTCGCCACTGCATCTGGAGGTACTGGAACTCAGTACCCGTCCGGGCGATGTGTTTTTGTTGTGCAGTGACGGCCTCTACCAGACGCTCAGTCATGCAGACCTGGGCCGAGCGTTACGCCTGGGCGCGCCGCAGCAGGCGCTGGAGCGGCTGTTTGCCGGGGCGTTGCGTGGGGCGGCACGGGATGACCTGACCGCTGTAGTGGTGCAGCCTTGAGCCCGGCGAGTGAGCCGCCGCGTTTGCTGGGCGGGCGCTATCACCTTGAGTCCGTACTGGGCAAAGGTGGGATGGGTGTGGTGTATCGTGCGCGTGACCTGTTGCACGAACAATTAGGCGAGGCGGGTTCGCCTATGGCACTCAAGCTATTGGCCGAGCCTTTTGCCCAGTGCCCGGATGCACATGTGTTGTTGTTCAGTGAATTCGCGTTGGCGCGCAGCCTGCGGCACCCGCGTGTGGTGCGGATGTTTTCGTTCGAGGTCGATACCCAGAGCCAGATCGCGTTTTTCACCATGGAGTGGCTGCAAGGCGTGACCCTGGACCGGCTGCTCCTGGAGTGCCCCGACGGCTTGCCCTGGCGGGAGCTGCAACCCATGGCCCTGCAGTTGCTGGACGCCCTGGCCTACACTCATCAACAGAATGTGCTGCACGGCGACGTTAAGCCGGCCAATGTCATGGTGGGGCAGGAGGGGGTGTGCTTGTTCGATTTTGGCCTGGGGTACGCACAAGCGCAGGTGGCGAGCCTGTCGTGCCTGAGTCGCAGCCGGTTCAATGCCTGGACGCCCGCTTATGCAGCGCCGGAGCTGCGCGAGGGCGGTGTATTGAGCGCTGCCGCCGACGTGTATGGCGTGGCCTGCATCATTTACGAATTGGCTCACGGCAAGCGTCTTGGCAAGCACACGCCGATGGATAGATTGACCTGCCCGAGGCAACTGCCCAGGCGCTGCTGGTCGGCGTTGCGACTGGCGCTGGCAACAGACCCGCAACGGCGAACCATCACAGCCGCCGAATTAGGCAAGGTGATCGGTTGCAAACAGTCGCGTTGGTATCTGTAGGGCGAGGGTCAAACCATCAAGTCATGTAACTGACAGTATTCGACCCAGTCCAGGCCGGCCATCTGTGCGACTTCCTTATGCACCTCGCGGCGTTGCGCCTCGAAGGCCTCGATGGACTCGGCCGTCAGCTTGAGCGTCAGTTCCCAGGCGAACAGATGCTGCTGTTCAGCGTGTGCTTCGAACGCTTCGTGCAGGCGTTCGGCGCGATACTGCGCCAGGGTTTCGCCCCTGGCCTGGGCCGCCAGCGGATTGAGGTTGTCCAGCTCACTGGCGATGTGCGGGTGTTCGCGCAGGAATCTGTCCAGTGCAAGCTGGTAAGTATCACTGGGTGCTGACAACGGCGTACACCTTAATGGGAAGGCCGGGACCCGGCATCGGGCGTAGGGTTGCTGATGTGACGTCGAGCGCGTTTGCGCGACCTGCGCCGCATCCAGTTCTGCAACGGTGCGAGCAAAAAGAACGTCAGGTAGGCGACCAGCACCAATGCCAAGTCTACCCAGGTCTCGGCAACGGGCCCGGTAAACAGTTCAATGACGTTCTTGATCACGAACAGTAGCACCACGCTGCACAACCAGAGCAGGATGGTCACAAATAGGGGACGCATGTTGCTTGGACGCTTGTCTTGCATAGTAAGGCTCTCTCCTTTATGCCTGTTGTCGTTCCAGGCTAGATTCCCTGAGCGCACCCGTTGCTACGCAGGTTGTAACATCCTTTGACACGCAGAAAGGCGCGGATGATACCGACTCAGATAGGCTTAGGGGATGACTCAAGTCAGAAAGTTCGATAATTCAGTAGAGAATTCGTGTAGCAACCCCGCAGATAGTCCCGAAAAAGCCTGAGAGTCGTGGGCAAAAGGCTTTCACTCCCACCATCAGGACGTGTAGCGTTAGCGAGGGTTTCCGGCCCTGGTTTTCAGCGGCAGTAAGGTGACGGGCAGAGGGCGGCTCATGGCACAAACGCTGTTCAGACTTTTCCTTACCCAGCGCCTGGCAGTCTTGGCCAGCACCGAATCGTTGCGTGCGATTCGTGAAGGGCTGCTATGGATCCTGCCTTGCCTGCTGGTATCGGCCGGTTTCCTGATCCTGTCCGAATGCGCCCGGGTGCTGGGGTTCAACCAGCAGGTGGTGGGGTTCCTGGCAGGGCTGCATAACCAGATCAGTTCGGTGATCCCCCTGCTGGTCGCGGCCTCCATCGGTTACATGTTGGCGATCCGGCACCGCCTGCCACAGTTGCCGGTGGCGTTCCTGTGCCTCGCCCATGTGGTGGTCGCCACCTTTGTCCTGCGCGAATCCCCTAGGGCTTCGGCCACTTTCCTACTGTTTATAGCTATCGCCTCACCCTTGATCAATGTGCCCGCCATCGCCTGGCTGCACCGCTTTCGTTGGACGCGGCTGGTCAACGAAGACCTGGTTGGGCATAACCTCAAGGGCACCATCAATATGGTGCTCCCCGGTGCGATCACTGCGGTGTCGTTGGTGCTGCTGCTGTCGTTGCTGCTGCTGATCCCTTATGTGGCGCAATGGCAGGGGCCTCAAGTACTCGATGCATTGCAAGCGCCCTACGGCAGCGGACTCTTTGTAACGCTGATGAATTCGCTGCTGTGGTTCTTCGGCATTCACGGCGTGTATGCCATGCAGCCGCTGTTCGACGTGCTGGACAAGGCCGTGGTGCTCAATGGCGCGGCGCAGGCGGCGGGGGAGCCAGTCCTGTACCTGCTCAACAGCGGTCTGCTGGGTAGTTTTGCGTTTATCGGTGGTTCCGGTGCCACATTGTGTCTGCTGCTGGCGATCCTGCTGTTTTCCAGGAGCCAGTCCATGCGGTTGCTGGCTATTGCTAGTTTGCCGCTGTCGTTATTCAACGTCAGCGAGGTGCTGTTGTTCGGGTTGCCGATCATTCTCAACCCGCGTTTGTTCATCCCCTTTTCGCTGGTGCCGGCATTCAACACGGTGGTGGCGCTGGCGGCAGTGCAGCTGGGCTGGGTCTCACCGGCCGTGGCCAGCGTGCCATTTACCGCGCCGGTACTGCTCAATGCCTACCTCAGCACCCATGGTGATCTGGCGGCGGTGCTGCTGCAGCTGGTGCTGCTAGGCGTGGGCACGCTGGTGTATGCGCCCTACGTGCGGGCAATGCATCGCCAAGCCGCCGAAGGTGGCACGGTGTACTTGAAATCACTGGACATGACCTTTCGCGGCCTCGAAGAAAAAGGCCGCCTGCTGGAGTTCGACCCGGTGCTGGCCTCCCACAGGACTTCGGCACGACAGGCCGTTGAGTTGAGCCGCATCCAGCAGATCAGCGATTACGAGTTCTACCTTGAATTCCAACCCCAGGTGTCCACCCGCACCGGCCTGTGCACCGGGTGTGAGGCGTTGATGCGTGCCCGGGACAGCCAAGGTACGGTGCATTCGCCCTGGGAGTTCCTGCAATGGCTGGCGCAGGCCAGGCTGATGCCGGATGTGGACGTGTGGGTGGCGTCCCAGGCCGTGCGCCAGTATCAGAAGTGGAAGAAGGGCGGTTTTCAATTGCCGATGACCATTAATATTTCCAGTGCCACCTTGAAGGACGCTGCCTATGGTGATCGTCTGGTGGACATTCTTGCCCAGGCCCATGGCTGGGTCTCTGTGGAGATCACTGAGGACGCGCTGGTCAGTGATATCCCGGCTACGCGCCAGACCATCGAAAAACTGCAAGCCATGGGTGCCAAGGTGTACCTCGATGATTTTGGCACTGGATTTTCCGCCTTGAGTTACCTGCACCAGTTTCCCGTGGACTTCATCAAGATTGACCGCAGTTTTGTGGTTGCCCAGCGTGAGCCCAAGGGCGCCCAGGTGCTGACCGGCATGTTGCGTTTTTGCGAGGCCTTGAAGCTGGGGGTGGTGGTGGAGGGGGTGGAAACTGCCGAGCAGTTGGGCTTTCTGAGTACGGGGCCCGAGGTGTTTATTCAGGGGTGGTATTTCAGTAAGGCATTGCCGGGGGATCAGTTGCCGGGGTTTGTGCGTGAGCGGGCGGCGTTGGCTTGATCCATATGTGGCAGGGGCCTGCCTCCTCTGGGCCCTGACAGCTGACCGCTATATAACTGATGCCGCATGGTACAAGTGTGGGAGGGGGCTTGCCCCCGATGGCGGCCTGACAGTTGACCAGGATGTTGGATCAGACCGAGTACATATCCATTGTTTAGGTAACGGCCAATATTGGTTCCGCTCTTACAGCGGGTCACTTTTGGAAGAGCGCCAAAAGTAACCAAAAACGCTTTGCCCCACCACTCGGCACCTCGCCCAGGCTCGGTGTGCCCGTAATCCGACAGGGATTTGGGGGGCCGCCGCCACGCGCCATCCATGGCGCGGGGCGGCTAAACCGGCATCCCTGCCGGTTTA
>Ga0160464_100342_pt1 | contig 39335 bp, 28 predicted proteins | sample HID1971I_E11MG_FD_108275 | JGI IMG/M metagenome (GOLD analysis project Ga0160464, IMG submission 108275) | Enriched millipede-associated microbial communities from UW Madison campus, WI, USA - HID1971I_E11 MG | ecosystem: Host-associated > Arthropoda: Insects > Digestive system > Unclassified ... | reverse complement strand
CCAGTGCCATATTGGTCAGGTAGCCGCCGTAAGAACCCCCATAGACACCGATTCTTTTAGCGTCGACATTGCTTTGTTTGGCCAGCCACTCACCAGCGGCTTTGATGTCCTGGTATTCGGAAATGCCCCTGCTGCCACCGCCTTTGGCCTGGTGGAAGGTATGGCCGTAGCCTATGCCCAGCCTGTAGTTAACAGACAACACTGTGAAACCTAAACTGGCCAGGTATTGATTGACCGCATATGCATTGGCGTAGTATTCAGAGTAGTTCCAACCGAGCAGCATTTGACGGGCAGGGCCACCATGTATATATATAATGGCTGGTTTTTTAGCGGCTTTGCCTTGTCCGGCAAATAGTTGAGCATGGATTTTTGTGCCATCCGGAGCGTCGAAGATCACCTGTTGCGGAGCGATCAATTTGCTGGTTGCAAAATTAGCGGGGATATTTTCTTTGGCGATGACCTTTATGTTTTCTCTATATTTTGAGATTTTGTCTATAGGGAGTATAGCGGGAAGGGGAGGCTGTTGTCCCACTGCGGTGATGAGGGCAAGGTGTTTGGAATCGCCGGTGACTACAGGCGTCCATTGCATGTCTGTTCCCGGAGAGATCACCTCCAGGGCTGCCTTATCGACCGGTACGCGGGCGATGTGGCGACGGTCTATGTCTTTGACATCAGGACCGGTATTCGTACTGAAATACAGGTGTTTTTTATCCGGGCTTAAAGTGATGTGTTCGGCCATAAAATTGCCTTTGGTCAGTTGTAATGCCGGGCCGCCTTTGGCAGGAAGGCTATATAAATGCGGCCATCCGTCCTGATAGGACATAAATACGATGCGGTCAGCAGCAGCCCACTGCAGATTGGTGCCCCCTTGAGTGCTTGGCGGGGAGCCGGCGAGTGTCTTTGGTGCTTTCCACAATTGCTCTGCTTTGCCTGTTTTTACATCTGCTTTCCAGATGGCCCAGGGCTGATGTTTGGAGCCGAGCAGGGAATCCGGCGCACCGCCACCGCCAGAGGAACGTACAAATGTGAGCTGGCTGCCATCGGGCGACCAGCGTGGAGAACGATCTCTATAGAAAGATGGTGCGATCCATTGGATCGGGGTTTTGTCGTCGGTGTAAATTCCGATGAAGGCATGGTCCTGGCGGTTGGAGACAAAAGCGATGGAGGAAGCATCGGGCGACCAGCGCAGATCGGATGTATTGCCTCTGGCAGTAAAAAGAAGTTTGGCAGGACTGGAGCCGTCTACTGGGGCTGACCAGGCTTGTCCGTTTTTGCTGAATAATATGGTGTTGCTTTTAGGAGATATGGATGGATTTTCGCCGGCGCCGATCACATTGGTTTTGGTACCATCGTAGGAAATGGAAATGATTTCTACTTTGGGTGCCTTTGGATCGGAGTTTACATTGACCGGTGCATCTTCGGTCCAGTTGGAGCCATGATCACCGCCCCGGATAAAAACAACCCAGTTGCCATCGGCTGAGATAGACAGATTGCTGATTTCCTGCCCGTCATCAGTCAGGTAACTGGTGAGTCTGCGGGGCTTGAAGTCCGGCCCTTCGGCTACATAGATATTCCTTTGGCCTTGTTCATCAAAAGCCCAGGCTATTTTCGTGCCGGTAGCCGAAGAGGTGAGCTGATTTGGGAACGGATAGCTTCTTGCATCTTCCAATTTGAAGGTTTGTGCGGTCGTGTCGTATAACGTGAAGCTTAATAGGAAGCAAAGCAATAAAGAAATGTAGGTTTGTTTCATGATTTTCGGTTGTAATGGTAAAAATAGCGTCAAAACACTTTGTTTTACTGTAAATACTGTAACTTTTTTATTTAAAATAATTATTTATTATAAAATCATTGAAAATTGAAACTATTTTTTCGGGTATATATTTAATATATAATTATATTGCAGAATAATTCACAAACAAATACTAACCGGCAAAAACCTGCTTAAATCAGCAGAATTGTAAAATCTAAACCTATAAACTACAAACCAGAAACAAATTAACTGCTAAAATCAAAACTAAACCTAAATCTCATTATTAACCAAACCCTATAAATATGAATTTTCACGTACGATTCAATTCCAATCTACTGGATTGAATAGCTTTCTGTAATTAGAGAGTTGTAAAATAATGCAACGTAATGACCGCGTTCAATCCGCGAAAATCAGGCAATTTATCTTATTGCTAAATGATTACGAACTAAATCTTATTTAATTTTTTATATCAAATCAAAAAATATATGAAAAGAAAACTACTATTGTTATTTATAAATGTAGTATGCTTTACTACATTTTCATTTGCACAGCAGCGGGTGACCGGAGTGGTCACGAATGCAAGTGACGGAACGGGTATTATCGCCAGTGTGCTGGTTAAAGGTGGTACAACGGGTGTATCTACAAGTGCAAATGGCGCATTCTCGATTGAGAGCGTATCGGGTAATGCTACCTTAGTTATTTCATCTGTGGGATTTAAAACTCAGGAAATTCCTGTGAATAACCGTACGGTAATTAATGTAAGGCTTGAATCAACTGATCAGAATCTGGATGAGATTATCGTTGTGGCTTATGGAACGGCAAAAAAAGGCACCTATACGGGTTCCGCATCTACAGTAAGTGGAGATGTAATTAAAAACAATCCCACAAATTCCTTTGAAAGTGCATTGATTGGTCGTGCGCCGGGTGTTCAGGTTACCGCTGCATCTGGTCAGGCCGGCTCTATCCCAAGCATCAGGATCCGCGGTATTGGGTCAATGAATGCTTCGAATGAACCTTTATATGTAATTGATGGTGTACCTGTAGTATCAGGAAATGCCGGTCAGTTAAGTGATTATACCGGAGCAACGAATAACGTCATGAGTTCGTTGAATCCAGCGGATATTGAATCGATCACCATATTAAAAGATGCTGCTGCATCTTCATTATATGGTTCAAGAGCTGCCAATGGTGTGATCCTGATCACTACAAAACGTGGTAAATCGGGTCGTCCTACAGTAAATTTTAAATCATCTGTTGGTTTTACACCTGAATGGGCTACTGACAATTATGAACCAGCTGGTGTGCAGGAACAAGTTAACATGTTATATCAGGTTTTCCATGACTTGAATACTTCAGCTGGCAGAACTCAGGAATTTGCGAATACAAATGCGTTGAGCCGACTGAATACGAGGTTTAACAAATATGGTTATGGTTTCACTACCAACGGTACAGGTTTGTTGACCAATGTAAATATCAATGGATTGACAGATGGTGTTGTAAACCGCCAGGGTACTTATTTTGATTGGGAAAAAGCCTTACTCAGAACAGCAATGTTCCAGACGAATGATCTGTCAGTAAGTGGGGGAGACGAAAATACAAACTATTATTCTTCACTTTCCTACACTAAAGATCAGAGCAGGATTAAAGAGAATGATTTTGACCGTATATCCGGACGTTTAAATCTTTCTCAAAAAGTAGGTAAATACGTTGAGTTCATTACAAATGCCAACATCGCCAGAAGCGATCAATCTGGTTATAATGATTCCAGAAATATCAGTTCCAACTACTATATGCAAACCAGGAATTTGCTATGGCCTCTGTATTGGCCTACAGATTACAAAAATGGTGCGCCATGGACGGCGAGATATGGCAGTTTAGCTTACAATGCCGAATTTTATGACAAGGAGTGGGAAAACAATTCTGTAAACATGAGGATTACGGCAAGTGAGACTTTAAATATCAAGATTCTTCCGGAACTTAACTTGAAGTCCATATTTTCTTATGACAATGCTCAGATTACAGATCATATATATTACAGTGCCCTTCATTTTAACGGTGCTACTACAAATGGTACAGTCTCTGACTTAACTACGAATATCAATAAGATTGTCTCTTCTACCACCTTGAATTATAACAAGCAATTTGGATCGCATAATTTAGGTTTATTGGCAGGTTTTGAGGCGGAAAGAAACCGTACAGATTTCCAAAGATCCACAGGTACGGATCTCCCTTCCAGTGCATTGCATACCGTAGCAACAGCAGGTGTTAAAGATGCAAGTGGTTATTTCTGGGGTTATAACATGATGTCTGTTCTGTCACGTGCAGAGTACGATTTTAACCAGAAGTATTATGCTTCCGCTTCTTATCGTCGTGATGGTTCATCGAGATTAAGCCCTGAGGTACGCTGGGGAGATTTCTGGTCGGTAGCAGGAGCGTGGAGGATCAATCAGGAAGAGTTTATGAAAAGCATCGACTATATCAGCAACCTTCGCTTGAGAGCTTCCTATGGTGTTAATGGAACTATGCCGACGCAAAATTATGGCTGGAGGAACCTTACCTCATACAGTTCTAAATATATGGAGCAAGCTGGAGGAGCAATTAGTGTGGTTGGAAATGAGGATCTTCAATGGGAAACAAGTTACACGACGAACTTAGCTTTAGAATTTGGATTTTTGAACAACAGGATCTATGGTACTGTTGAATATTTCAATAGAGATTCTAAAAATTTATTGCAGGATGTTCCTGTTTCCAGAGTCACCGGTTTTACAACTACGTTGATGAATATCGGAGAAATCAACAATAAAGGTGTAGAATTGGAATTGGGCGGAGACCTTATCCGCAAAGACGGTTTGAGATGGAGTGCAAGTGTAAATGCATCGTTTATAAGCTCTAAAGTGACTAAATTATATGCCGCAGGTGGACAGGCTTCAGGGTCGGACATCATCTGGACAGACCCAACAGGAGGCGATGCCCGTTCTCAGTTTATTTACCGAGAAGGTGAATCGACTTTGGCATTTTATGGTTATGAATGGGCAGGAGTGAATCCAATAAATGGTAAAAACCTTTGGTATACTAATGGCAAGAAAAATGAGACGACTTCTCTCAGAGACACAACGTTTAATGGCAGGCCAGCTACATATGATTATACCCGAGCTGGTTTAACTATTTTGGGCAGTGGCATTCCAAAAGTATATGGTGGTATCAATACTGATGTTGAATACAAAGGATTCTCCCTGGCTTTGAATTTCAATTACAAAATTGGTGGTAAGCTTTATGACGGTGCATTTAAGGATGCCGCAGATGATGGTTATTACTGGGAAAGGATCAGGTCTCAGGTCTATTACGAGAATATGTGGACCCCTGAAAATAAAGAAGGAACACTACCTAAACTAGATGGTAACGATTTAACGGATCCTATGCAGTATAGCGACCGCCAGATGCATGATGCGAGTTTTCTGAGGTTGAAGAATATCACTTTGGCCTATAATTTACCAAAAACATTGGTTAATAAAATTGGAGTTTCAAACACCAGGGTATATTTTAACGGAAGCAATCTGCTTACCTTCTCGAAGTATAAAATCGCAGATCCGGAAGTTAATCAATATAGCACAAGAGGCTGGGAGACACCTTTCGGAAAGACATATGCTTTCGGTATCGAGTTTAGTTTCTAAGGATTTTAAAGATTATAAGATGAAAAAAATAAATATATTATTGACAGGATTACTCGCAGTTAGTTTATCATCCTGTAAAGATTTTTTGGATGTCGAACCGAGTAATCAGGGTGACTCTAAAGTTTCTATTCAAACCCCGACTGACGCTAAAGTTATGATGAACGGAATCATGAGGAATATGACGAGCTCAGATTATTATGGTCGTAACTTTTTATTGTATGGAGATGTAAAAGGAGGGGATTTTACCATTGTGATGAATGGCCGCGGTAATGACGCACTCTATACTTACAACATGAATCCTACCACGAGTAGCTATTCGGGATTCTGGACACAGATTTACTTTGACATTCTTCAAACTAATAACTTGCTAGAAGGCATTGCAAACGTAGAAGCCCAAACTCCAAATGCAGGATTTAATATATACAAAGGGCAGGCATTGACCGCAAGGGCCCTGATGTACTTTGATTTAGTGCGCCTTTATGGTAAATCATACAATCATGATAAAGCATCTTTCGGAGTACCTAATATCGTAACGACCATACCAGTGACCGCACAACCACGACGTGCAACAGTTGAGGAAAATTATAAACAGATATTGGATGATTTGAAAGCTGCTGCGCCTTTACTTTCTAAAGATGTAAATACAGTTACAACTAAGGGTTATCTGAATTACTACGCAAATATGGCTTTGCAAGCACGTGTTTATCTTTATATGGGTGATAATGTGAATGCACTAAAGGCTGCTGAAGAAGTAATTAAAAGCAACAAATACACATTATATACCAATGCGAACTGGGTAACTTCATGGAAAGCACAATTTGGTTCTGAATCCATATTCGAACTCGGTATTTTTCCGAATGAAAGTGATTTGGGGACAGCTTCATTAGGTTTTTATATGAGACGTTCAGGACATGGAGCAACAAATGCTTTGGGATGGTTTGTAGCGAGCACGCCATTTATAGCTAGATTAAATCAGGATCCAACAGATATCAGAAAAGGTATCATGAGTTATGATGAGACTTCGACAACACGTCTTGGTGCACTCTACAAGTATAGCGGCGGAGTCTTGTTAGAAGGCGATGGCAAATCAACTGTTACAGCTGTTAACATTAAAGTAATCCGTTTGTCAGAGGTGTATCTGATTGCCGCAGAGGCAGCGCTGACCATTGATAAAACGCTTGCTGCTACTTATCTCAATGCCATTCGTAAACGTTCGCCTGGTTTACCTGAAGCTACCGCGGCAAACATTACTTTGGACATGATCCTGGACGAAAGGAGTAAAGAACTTTATGGCGAAGGGCATCGTTTCTTTGATATGATCCGTTTAAATAAATCTATAGCATATGATGATGCCTTGAGTGGTTTGCCATTTACTTTTAGACCGAATCCGGTAACAAGAGAATTTGCAAAAACATTATTGCCTATTCCTCAGTCTGAAATTAATGCAAACCCAGGACTAGGGGCACAGCAAAATCCGGGATATTAACCCTGGAGTGTTTTCTGATGAAGCCAGGAAGTGTCGATTAGATACCTCCTGGCTTTTTTATTAAACTGACATAGAGAACGTATTATTAGCTAAACTTATCAATCAATTAATTCTATTAATGTTGATATTTAATTGCATATTTTTTCATTGATGAGAAATTTAATTCCCTATATTTATTTAACGATGCAATTATATTGTATCCGTGGTAGTTTAATGAACCAAAGCTGCTTTTAACAATTACTAACTAACCTAAATCCCGTAAATTATGAGAAAAATTTTTACACTACTTTTTCTTCCATTTCTTTTACTGGCGCATTTTACTTTACATGCCCAGGTAAAAACTGTAAATGGAAAAGTTACCGGCGCAGAAGATGGGCTTCCGCTGCCAGGAGTAACCGTCAAACTTAAAGGAACCAATGTTGGAACTTCTACAAGTGGTTCCGGAAATTTTACAATTCAGGTATCCGGTGCCAATCCGGTATTACAGGTAAGTATTGTTGGCTATCTTCCTAAAGAAGTCAACGTCACTAATGTTACCAATGTAAATGTTAGTTTAGAAACAGATTCCAGGCAACTGGAAGAAGTAGTTGTTTCAACTGCATTGGGGATCAGCCGTCAGAAAAAATCGTTAGGATATGCTGCACAGGGTGTTCGCTCTGAGGAACTGAATTTCAATCATCAGCCGAATGTGTTAAATGCCTTGCAGGGAAAGATTGCCGGAGCTACGATCTCTAGCGTAGGTGGTGGTCCTGGGCAAGGTGCTAATATTCGTATCAGAGGTATCAATTCTATTGATCCAACAGCATCAACAGATCCTCTTTATGTGATTGATGGAGTGCAGATTGATAATACAACCTCTACATTAGGTGCAGGAACAGGATCTAATGTAAGATCTATTGGGAACAGGATGTCTGACGTGAATCCTGAAGACATTGAGACTATTAATATCCTTAAAGGAGGAGCTGCTACCGCTCTTTACGGATTGCGCGGTGCCAATGGTGTGGTTGTAATTACCACAAAAAAAGGTTCAGGAAATGGCATCAGAGTTAATTTTACAAGTACCTACGGTACTGATGAAATCAATAAAACACCCGCTATACAGCAAGAATATACAGCAGGTATATTGGGTGTGTATACACCAATAGGCTTAGGACCAGCATGGGGCCCGACGATCGCGGAGGCAAAAGTGATCGATCCAACACATCCTGATTTCATTTATGACAATTATAAGAATGCATTTGAGAAAGGCAATCAGATCCGAAATTCAGTGTCTTTGACTGGAGGTACTGACGCCGTTAAAGTCTTTTCATCTCTTTCTTCGTTCTTTCAGGACGGTATGCTACCTTTTACCGATTACAGGAATTTGTCCGGACGCTTAAATCTTGATGCGACGATAAGTCCTAAAATAAAGGCTGGTTTCAACATGAACTTTACCAATTCAGGAGGCTACAGTTATGATGCTGACCGTTTTGGGGAGAGTTTGACCTATTATTCTGGTCGTTGGGATGTGAGGGAGTACCTTAATCCAGATGGCACTCAGTTATGGAAGGGCACCAACAATCCAATATATGGTGCGGCAACTAACAGGCTAAAAAGTGATGTGAACCGTTTCATTGCTGGCGCTTTTGTGGAATACAGTCCGTTAAACTGGCTAAGTTTCAGCTATCGTGCTGGTGTGGACACCTATGGCGAAAACAGGTTCCGTACTGCACCGGGCAGACTGGGAATTGCAGGTGAATCTGTCTACGACAATGCTGATGGTTTTGTAGGTGAATACAATACAAAATACAGAGCAATCAATACAACTTTCCTTACGACACTAACTTCAAAACTAACGTCCGACCTCAATGGAACATTGAGACTTGGATTTGAGGTATTTGATAAATCTCTTAAAGACCAGGGTGTATTGGGTAGTGTCTTGGGTGTTTACAATGATTATAGACTGACCAATGCGAAGGTTCTGACTCCGGTCCAAAATTTATTGGCGTATCGTTCAAACGGTTTCTTTGGAGAAGCTTCGTTGGATTACAAGAACTATTTGTTTTTAACCTTAACTGGGCGGAATGATATTACCTCCTCTCTATCAGACGAAAACAGATCATTTTTCTACCCTTCTGCAAGTTTAAGTTATGTATTTTCGGATAGCTTTAAGCTGCCGGCTTTTATTAACCAAAGTAAGTTGAGGTTGTCTTATTCCAGAATTGGTAAAGATGCACAGCCTTATTCTACAGCAAATGGATTCTCTAATTACACTGGACTGCCTACAGGTGTTTTAGGTGTAACACTGTCCTCTAACCTTGGAGATCCTAATTTGAGGCCAGAGTTTACAGATACTTACGAAGCAGGTCTTGAAATGGCATTCTTTGATAACCGTTTGAGCTTTGATGCAACATATTACTATTCTTATGGACGGGACCAGATCATTAAAGCACAGATTACATCTGCTACAGGTTTTGGTACAGCTGCTTTTAACGCTGGTGATATGCGCAATAAGGGTATCGAACTGGTATTAAGTGGTACACCAATTCGTACAGAAGATTTTAAATGGAATATCGGTCTTAATTTCTCAGCCAACAGAAATAAGGTGGTAAAATTGAAAGAGGGTCTCAACGATATTGTATATGGTGCTGGAACAGGTGGGTATATCAATTCGCCAGTGACTTTCAAATTGATTCCAGGAGAAGCTTATGGAAATATCTATGGTTCTTATTATATGCGCTATTATGGAACTGACGTGGACACCGACGTAAAACTCGACAGGTCGCGCCCGCTATTGATCGGTGCTAATGGCTTTCCAATATCTTCATTAACCAAACAAAAATTGCTGGGGAACAGTCAGCCGGATTGGGTAGGCGGTTTGTCAAATACATTTAGTTATAAGAATTTTAACCTGGCAACACTGATTGATGCCCGTTGGGGATTTGAGCGTTTTAATCGCCTGGAAAACTTTAATTCTGCATTTGGTATAGCAGATTATACCGCGGACAGAAGGTCATACCGTGTATTTGAGGGGGTACTTGCAGACGGCACACCAAATACTAAATCAGTTTGGCTGGGACAGGGCACCGGGCCCGACGGAGTTGCCTATGGAGAAGGTTATTACCGTTTGTACCACCGGTCATTATCAGAGCCTTTTGTACAGGATGCATCCTGGATACGTTTGCGTTCAGTTAGCCTTTCATACGTATTACCTAAAAAATGGTTGCCCGCTAAAGCAATCAGAAATGCTTCATTATCTGTCACAGGAAACAATTTATGGTTGCATACAGATTATTATGGTTTAGATCCGGAATCTGTTTCAGCAGATAGCGGCAGTATCGTAGATGGTTCATCTGGTATGACTTACCCGGCAGCTAAATCATTTTTATTCACTCTTAATGTCGGATTTTAATTTACATGATCATGCGAAAAATATTTAGATATACATTATTTATTGCAGCAGCAGCTGTTTTTACCATGCAAGGTTGCTCTAAAAGCTATTTCGATGAGCTCACCAGCAATCCCAATTTAACTACTCCCACGCTGTCTTCACTTCTATCTACAGCTACGAGCAAATCCGGAATCAACAGTTATACCGTAGGAAATCTCGTAGCCCCTTATGTACAGTATACTGCAAACCCTACAGCGGCCGCTGCAAGTGATATCTACGAAACGATAGATTTTACTACTGCCTGGGATGCATTGTATTATGCAATGGCTGATATCAATGAAATGAAAAAGCTGGCTGTAGCTCAGAATTCCAGTGAGTACATTGGGGTCTCAAATGTATTGTTGGCTTATAATTTGAATTTAGTAAACGATCTATGGGGAGATGCACCATTTTCTGAGGCGTTTAACCCAAAGAATATCAATCCAAAATACGATACCCAACAGCAGGTCTATACTGCAAGTATGGCTTTGCTGGATGAGGCCATCGTACAGCTTCAAAAAACGGATGCTACAATTAAACTGTTGCCTGCTAATGATTTGATCTATGGAACCGGTAATACCACAGCCAATCCGGAGAGATTAAGATGGCTGAAGTTTGCACATGCTTTAAAAGCAAGAATGCTGATTAAAGTAAGTAAAACATCATCTTATAACGCAGCAGCTGTACTTACAGCGGTTGGCAATTCCTTTGTTTCGAATTCGGACGACGCTGGTATGGCTACTTTCGTTTTGTACAACAACTGGGCCCAACTGGCAAGAAATAATGCTGCATTGACATTGGGAGGCTGGTTGTCTGAGCAGTTTATTGACCATTTAAATGGTACAACCTACGGTATTTTAGATCCGAGAATTCGTAAGATCACAGATCCCACAGTGGTTCCTAATAATGCCAACTATCCCAAGTTTATTGGAACCGTAAACGGTGCAGGGAACCGTTCTAATCCACCGAACAACAATACCGTTAAGGATGAGAACTATATATCTAATAGTTCACCATGGACTGCTGATGCAGCGCCTTTATTGTTGGTAACTTATGCAGAGCTGAAATTTATTGAAGCCGAAGCTGCTTTTACCACAGATAAATCAAGAGCATATACCGCTTATTTAGCAGGGATAAACGCGAATATGGACAAACTACAGGTTCCCGCTACAGATGCCGAACGCATTGCCTATGTAGCCGCGGCCTCCGTAGGGTCTGCTGCACTGACTTTAGATCATATTTTTAAAGAAAAATATGTAGCTACCTATCTAAATGCAGAAGCGTGGAATGATGCCCGTCGGTATGATTATAAGTATAAAGATTTCGGTATGCCTTTGAATGCAGTTTTGCCAACTTTCATCAGACGACTGGATTATCCTCAAGGGGAGAGAAGTAAAAATGGTGCTAATGTTCCTGCGAGTGTTTTAAGAACAACTAAGCTTTGGTGGAACCAGTAATCCTTCTTTAAGTATAACTTTTACAAGCCCTAGCCTATTGGTTGGGGCTTTTTTATGATAAAAATTTAAATTGCATATCGAAAAATTGACATTATTTTACGAGAGTTATATTTATATTGCAAAATATTGTTTAAACATGTATTAACCTGCAATAACACGCAGAAATCTGCATAATTTTAGACGGTTTAATTATTTATTAATCTTTCAACCTAATTTCCATGTTAACCAAACTCAAACTTCTATTATCTGCTGGTCTTATGCTATCGCTATGTCAGGGAACTTTTGCACAAAGTTCAATTGTCCCACCTGGTCTGGATGATTATGTCAGTAAAGTATTGGCCGCCTTCGATGTACCGGGCGTCAGTGTCGGGATCGTAAAAGACGGAAAGATTATCCTGGCCAAAGGCTACGGTGTAAAAAAACTCGGTGACCCTTCACCTGTAGATGAAAATTCTTTATTTAATATTGCTTCAAATAGCAAAGCCTTTACCTCGACGGCCATGGCCATGCTGGTAGAAGAAGGAAAGTTAAAATGGGACGATAAGGTTGTAGACCACCTGCCCTGGTTTAAGCTGTCTGACGATTTCGTGACTTCACATCTTACCTTGCGGGATCTGTATGTGCACCATAGCGGATTGACGGCCTATGCCAACGACATCCTGTTGTTTCCACCGTCATTATATACCCGCAAGGAGTTGCTGACTAAAATCAAGGACGTGAAATTGGCTTATGATTTCAGGACAACCTATGCCTACGACAATATCCTTTACCTGGCGGCAGCAGAGGTGATCGAAAAGATATCGGGTCAGACCTGGGAAGATTTCGTGAAGAAAAGAATCTTTGATGTGGTGGGGATGAACAGAAGTATCAGCAAGTATTCTACTTTGAGGAGCCAGTCTAATGTGGCCTATGCACATGTACGCAGAAATGGTAAACTTGAAGTGGTGGATTCATTCTTTGAGCAGAATATTGGCGATGCCAGTAATGCTGCAGGAGGGATTGTGTCTTCCGCACTGGATATGTCCAAATGGCTGATCACACAATTAGATTCCGGCAGGACCCCGGATAAAAAGAGATTGTTTAAAGCATCGGCGACCAATGAGCTTTGGAAAATCGTCAGACCAATGCCGATTTCTAAAGAACCGCAATGGCTGAAACCTAATGACCGGCATTTTTCAGGTTATGCATTAGGTTTCCGTACTTATGATTACCGTAAGTACCAGGTGGTTGGGCATGGTGGGTTATTGACTGGTTTTGTATCTCAGATCGCTATGGTACCAGACTTAAATTTAGGTGTGGTGGTGCTGACCAATCAATTGTCGTCTGGCGCCTATTGGTCGATCATCAATCATATTTTGGATTATAATATGAAAGCTGAGCCTTTCGATTGGTTTGCGGGATATAAGAAAGAATATGATAATGCGGTCAAACGCAGAGATTCTATTCAGGCTACCCGTACGGCTCTGAAAGGAGACGCGACTCTACGCATGACCTTGTCGCCTGAAAAATATGCAGGCATGTACAAAGATGAATTGATCGGAAATGTTGCTGTAGAAAATGGTGCAAACGGACTGAGCATCAGATTTCTGAAAGCGCCTTTGTATAATGCAGATTTGGAACATTTTGAGCGCGATATGTTCAGAATGAACTATAAAGATAAAAGTATGGGTGAGGGGCCGTATGTAAACTTTACCCTTAATCCAGACCGCACGATCAATGAAGTCAGGTTTAACAGTGCCTTTTCAGGTGCGGACGGAGAATATGAGCGATTGGTCTTAAAACCAGACAGACGCACGATACTGGATACAGCTACATTGAGTAAGCGCATCCGCTTCGAGATGGCTAAGAATCCTGAGGGCAATTTTGGAATTGCATTCAAGGATCTTCAAACAGGTGAGACGGTTATGATTAATGAACACCGTGTATTTCATGCTGCCAGTACAATGAAGACCCCGATCATGGTGGAAGTGTATAAGCAGGCGGCCAAAGGTAAGTTTTCGGTCACAGACTCGGTAACGGTATATAATTCATTCAAAAGTATAGTGGATGGAAGTAAATTTCAGGCCATCGCCGGTGGTGATAGCGAACAAGGATTGTACGACTTGATTGGCAAGAAAACAACAATAGAAGATCTTGTACGCAGGATGATCACCAGGAGCAGCAACCTGGCGACCAATATATTGGTTGATAAGATAGGTGCTAAAAATGCTGATAAGACCATGAAAAGCATTGGCGTAAAGAATATGAAAGTATTGAGAGGGGTGGTCGATGAGAAAGCGTACCAAAAAGGTTTGAGCAATGTGTCTACGGCTTACGATCAGTCATTGGTCTATGAGCGCCTGGCGAACGGTAAAATGATTGATCAGAAATCAGATGCCGCGATGGTGGACATCCTGTTGCAGCAGCAATTCAATAATGCGATACCAGCCCGCTTACCTGCTGGTGTCCGCGTGGCACATAAAACTGGTTCTCTTGAGAAAGTATATCACGACTCAGGTATCGTGTACCTTCCTAACGGTAAGAAATACGTAGTGATTTTAATGTCTGATAATGTAGTGGAAGAAAAAGCTAAAAAGTCGCTCGCTACAATATCTGAATATATGTACAATTATATGAACAGCAAATAATATTCTATCGATAAGGAAGTCTTTAAAACTGAAATAGATAAAAATTTAACAAAATATGAGTTCGACGAAATACAATAAAGGTACAGATGCCGTCTGGGCGGGTGAACATGGGAGTTTTGCCAACGGAGCGGTTACTTCGCCAATTTATAAGAGTGTCACTTTCTGTTATAATGACCTGGATGAGTGGTATGAAGTAGCGACAGGAAAACGCGAAGGTTATATCTATAGCAGGAATACCAATCCGACGGTAGCGGTGCTGGAAGAGAAAATACGGGTGATGGAAGGGGCGGAGGCTGCTACTTCCTTTGCGACAGGCATGGGGGCGATCAGCAATACGCTGTTTACATTTTTAGGTCCGGGAAAGCGGGTGGTTTCAGTAAAAGATACGTATGGCGGTACGAGCAAGATCTTCCTTGACTTCCTCCCGAATATGAACGTGGATGTGAAGCTTTGCGACACGACCAATCATGAGGAGCTGGAAGCGGAGATCGCTAAGGGCTGCGACCTGGTTTACCTGGAGACTCCGACCAATCCTACATTAAAGATCATCGATTTGGAACGCATTGCCAAAGCAGCGCACCAGGTAGGGGCGATAGTGGTGGTTGATAACACTTTTGCAACGCCGATCAATCAAAACCCGCTGCGATTGGGTGCCGACCTGGTATTGCACAGTGCAACCAAGTTTTTATGTGGACATTCAGACGCCATGGGCGGATTGCTGGCCGGAAAAGCAGAATTGATACAGAAGGTCTTTGCCTATAGAGAGATCACCGGCGCGAGTCTTCAGGCAGATCCTGCTTATTTGATTGCCAGGGGAATGCGGACATTGGAAATCAGGATTGAAAGACAGAATGCTTCGGCTTTAAAGATCGCGAACTATTTGAAATCACACGATAAAGTGAGCGGTGTGTTTTACCCGGGATTGGAAAGCCATCCCGGACATGATATTGCTTTGCGCCAGATGAGCGGTTTTGGTGGTATTATGAGTTTTGCACTCGATGGAGGCTATGACCTGGTGAAGAAATTGCTGCCGAGATTGAAATTAGTCCATCTGGCGGCCAGTCTGGGCTCTGTAAGTACTTTGGCCGGTCCGCCGAGAACAACCAGCCATGTAGAACTCACGGAAGCACAGCGTGCCTTATTGGGAATACCTGAAGGCCTGATCCGTTATTCTGTAGGTATTGAGAATGTCAATGATCTTTTAGAAGATCTGGACCAGGGATTAAGATCGTTATAGACCAGTCTTGTTAAAGACTTATTCTGCTTCAGAATCTACGAATATCTTGATCTCATGATCAGAAATAGTAATCAGCCGCTCTTTATATAGCGCACCAATCGTTTTCTTGAAGGCATTTTTACTGATCTTAAAACGGTCGTAAATGTCTTCAGGAGAACTTTTATCACCCAGGTTGATCGTGCCCCCTGATTCTTTAAGCTCGGCAAAGAGCTTGTCTTTTGTATCGAGAATATGGCCATAGCCCATAGGCTGCAGGCTCAAGTCGATCTTACCTTCTACACGGATTTTCTTGATCCATCCTTTCCTGGACTCTCCCGGACGGAGCGTGTCAAAAAGTTCATTTTGGTACAGCAGACCGATGTATTTATTGTTGATTATGGCATTGAAACCCAGGTCGGTCTGATCAGCGATCAGTAAACTGACCTCATCACCTTCTTCAAAATCAAAGTTGTTTTCTTCTACAAAATCCAGGAGCTTAGAGGACGCCAGCATCCGCTTATTGTGGTCGTCCAGGAAAACATAAACTACATGGCTGTCGCCTTTATACATGGGACGCTTTTGTTCACGGGTGGGTACAAATACATCTTTACCGATGCCTATATCCAAAAAAGCGCCATCGTCAGTCTCGTCAACTACACGTAGAAAAGCAAAATCACCGACACAAGCCAGAGGTCTCTGGGTAGTAGCCATGAGGCGACCATCTTTCTGCAGGTAAGCGAAAATATTGATGTTGTCACCTACCTCCACATCTTTTGGGGCGAATTGATAAGTCAAAAGTGCTTCTTCTGTGCCATCAGAAAGGGTAAGCCCTTCGTCTGTCTTGCTGAGTATTCTTAATAGATTGTATTGTCCGATTGCGATCATATGTTTACTGGCTTCAATCTGTTGATTGTTCTGAATGGACAAAGGTACGGCTTCGCATTCATTAAAAAACAAATTATGCACATAGAAAAACTATTGGGCACCCGATAGGGTTTTACAGATATTATTAATCGTTTGATATACAAAATAATGGAGCCATTTGAAATACAGGTTATGATTGAGGGCGGCATGGAACAGATGCTGGTGATACCCAATTCAGGAGAGAACAATTATAAGGTCTTTGACGGGATCACTTCGGTCGGTACGGTCTGGACTGAACTTCAGGAGGGTGAGCAGGTGTGGTGTGCAGATGGGATGATCGCGCGCGAACTTTTAGATCAGATTGGGGAGCAGATAGAAGCGTTTAAAAGTATTTGACCTATTTGTATCCTAATATAATTGCATATTATATTGGGGTGTTCCTATCTTTGCCAGCAAATACCTATTCATGATCTCTGACCATAAACACCGCATATTCTTAAGTTTGTTCTTTTTTATGTCGGGTTTTAGCTTTTCTACCTGGGCATCACGTATTCCTACTATAAAGTCGATGTTTGATTTTAATGAAGCTGAGCTGGGCAGCCTGCTTTTGGCTTTGCCGATTGGCTCCCTGATCGGTCTTCCGATTTCGGGTTGGCTGGTCTCTAAGTACAACAGCCGGGGGCCGTTAGTAGTAGGGTATAGCCTGAATGCGATCTCTCTGGCTTTAATTGGTTTCGTAGGCAATACATTTAGTCTGATCGTTGCGGTTGTCTTGTTTGCCTTTACGACCCGTATATTTAATATATCGGTGAATACTCAGGCCATTACGCTCCAAAATCATCTGGGTAAAAAGATCATCGGTTCCTTTCATGGCTTTTGGAGTATGGGGGGCATTGGCGGTATCGCTTTTTCTACTTTGGTTTTGTCGCTCGGAGTTGATCTGCAGACCCATTTCCTGATTGTTGCCGTAGTTGCGCTAGCGCTCGCCTTATATTCTTATCAATTTCTGTTGAAGAATGACCGCTCTGAGACCGGAAATAAACTGATCCTGAGTAAGCCAGATCCTTATATCTTCTATTTGGGTGTTATTGTTTTTTTATGCGCCATTTGCGAAGGGGGTATGTTTGACTGGAGTGGGATCTATTTTCAGCAGGTGTTGAAAGTAGAGATATTTACCTATGGCTACCTGATCTTTATGACTTTTATGGCTGTATCGAGGTTTTTATCTGATGGTATTATTTCGAGGTTTGGTATGCCGGCTACTTATACGATGAGTGCTTTGTGTATCGTGTTGGGTATCTGCCTGGCTATTATTTTTCCGACGTTCTGGACGGCTATGATTGGCTTTTCTTTGGTTGGTTTTGGTACTGCTGCAATTATTCCAATGTCTTATGCATTGGCAGGTGCCTCTAAAAAATATTCGCCTGGTATGGCCGTTTCAATAATTGCTACCTATTCTATTACCGGAATGCTTCTTGGTCCGCCATTGATCGGTTACCTGGCCCATGCTTTTAACCTGCGTATTTCATTTGTTATTTTTGCTTTGTGCGGCTTGTTGCTGATCCCCATCACCCGCATGTTTTTTAATCATCAGAAGGCAGCGGTTTAGCCATTTTATTTTACCTTGTAAAGATATAAACAAGTGTTTTTATTTGATACATTTGCATTGTGTAATTTTTACACTAAGTAATGTAGTGAAATGAAAAAGAGCTTACTCAGTTTGACCCTAGGTGGGTTAGGTATAGGGATCACAGAATTTGTGATGATGGGCTTATTGCCGGATATCGCAAAGGACCTGGAGATTAGTATTCCTCAGGCTGGTCATTTGATCTCTGCTTATGCTATCGGGGTAGTGATCGGCGCGCCATTGCTGGTGGTCATTGCAGGCAGTTATCCTCCAAAGAAGATTTTGATTGCATTGATGATTATGTTTACCGCTTTTAATGCGTTATCGGCTTTTGCTCCGGATTACCTGACCATGTTTATCGCCAGATTATTGGCTGGATTGCCACATGGTGCTTTTTTTGGCGTGGGATCTGTGGTAGCAAGTAAGATTGCTGAGAAGGGTAAGGAGGCACAAGCGGTATCATTGATGTTCGCCGGACTCACAATTGCCAATGTAATTGGTGTACCGCTGGGAACTTACATTGGACATCATTATTCATGGAGATATACTTTTGTGATTATCGTAGTGGTTGGACTAATTACCTTGTTAAGCCTGAAGCTTTGGATGCCGGTGCTGGCTGCAACTAAAAACAGGGATTTGAAAAAGGAACTTGGCTTTTTTAAGCAGCCTGAATCCTGGCTGATCATTTTGATGATTGCCATCGGCACTGGCGGACTCTTTTCCTGGTTCAGTTATATCGCACCGCTGCTCACGGAAGTTTCAGGATTTTCTGCAGGTTCTATTACCTATATTTTGGTGCTGGCAGGTTTGGGTATGATGGTAGGTAATTTTATAGGTGGCCGTCTGGCCGACCGCTTCTCCCCAGCAAAAGCGTGTATTTCTTTACTGATCGCGATGGCAGGTATGTTGTTTATTATGCATTATGCGTCCTACAATCAGACACTTTCCCTGATCATGACCTTTTTGACCGGTGCTGTTGCGTTCGCATTGGCATCGCCGATACAAATGCTTATGATCACGAGCGCGAAAGGATCAGAGATGTTGGCCGCATCGGCCAGTCAGGCAAGTTTTAATATTGGGAATGCATTGGGGGCCTTTCTCGGCGGACTGCCTATCGCAGCGGGATATGATTACACCTCTCCGGTGTGGGTAGGTACTTTGATGGCCCTTACCGGGGCAGCATTTGCATGGATGCTCATCGCCAGGAGTAAAAGGTTGGCCCTGGCCGTCTGAGCATCCAGTTTTATAAATATATGGTTAGGCCTCGTCAGAATTATCTTTCCAGGCCGTGGTACCAGCTGAAGGGACTTTGATTTTACTTACATCGTTAGTATCATCTTCCGGGCCGGTCAGCTTCTTAGCTACTTTGCTTGCTTTTTTGCGTACATTCTCTACTGCATGATCTGCAACTTCTGAGACAGTTTCTGATTTAAAGAGACGTTCTTTAGCGTCTTTAAATTTTCTCATCAGGGAATCGGAGATATCGGCTGCTCCGTCGGCAATCATACCCCTGGTTTCTTCACCTTTTTTAGGTGCAAACAAGACACTAAGGGAGGCGCCGATGGCCAAACCTGCTACTAAAGCTACAATCGGAAGGGAAGAGTCACTTTGACGGGACATCGGTCTGTGGGACAAACAAGCATTCAATAATTTTCTATAATTCATAAGATTTGTTTTTAGCTTTTAATATTACCCAACAATGCATCCGTGTTTTGTACATGTTTTGCACTCTTGTTGGTGTGATGTGCGATCAATTCTTTTTCATCTGCTGTAGCGGGACGCGCGGTACCGGTCAAATTAGATCCAACTTCCTTCTTTAATTCTTCTGGAGAAGGATTAAGTTTAGTGTCCGGGTTTTTTCTTTGATTTTCCATAGGATTGAAATTTGATGTTAAAAAAACAACATTTATAAAATTTGTTTGTTTGGACAAATTGATTTTTGTTGTCTCTAATGCTGGTTTATCAATATCCGATAGAAGGAATTAATTATTGCTTAGCCTTTTTGGTTACACTTACTTTTTTAGCATCTTTGGCAGAAGTATTGTTTTCAGGTTCCGGACCTTTTGGTTTTTCTGTGGTCAATTCTTTGATTTTAGCTTTTTCTGTAGTTTTATCTTTCTTTTCCATGTCAGGTCATATTGATTTTCTTTTACAACAAGTAAGCACACAAATGGTTCTATTGCGTTACTTAAAAACCTTAATTTCATAGTCCTATGAAGCCAGTACAAAAGTTAAGAACGGTTAATGTGACCCGCTATATTACCCCGCTCAGAGAAGGAGGCTCTATGCCTGCAATCGTCGAAGCGGATGATGATTTCAATTATGTATTGAAATTTCGGGGTGCGGGGCAGGGAATAAGAGCACTGATTTCTGAAATTATAGGTGGCGAAATTGCCAGGGCTTTAGGGTTCCGTGTTCCGGAAATTGTATTGGTTCAATTGGATGAAGCATTTGGGCGGACAGAGCCTGATGAAGAGATTCAGGACTTGCTGAGATTTAGCGAAGGGCTCAACCTTGGTCTTCATTACCTGTCTGGTGCCATCACTTTCGATCCTAATGTTACTTCGGTCGATGCGAAACTGGCTTCTCAGATTGTTTGGCTGGATTGTTTGTTGACCAATATGGACCGTACACCAAGGAATACCAATATGCTGATCTGGCATAAAGAATTGTGGTTGATCGATCATGGAGCATCTCTATATTTTCATCACTCCTGGCAGAACTGGGAGGATCAGGCCAGCCGGCCATTTGCTTTGATCAAAGACCATGTGCTCTTGCCATATGCCAGTGAGTTGGAGGCTGTTGATCAGGAATTCGGGGGGCTTCTTAGCGACGAACTAATTCAATCGATTACCACCTTAATACCTGAGGAATGGCTTGGAGGAGAATCAATTTTTCAATCAGCCGACGAACACCGGGCAGCATATACTCATTTTTTGATTACCCGTATTAAAAATTCGGGCGTTTTTGTAAAAGAAGCACACCATGCAAGAACATCACTTATTTGAGTACGCCGTTGTCCGCGTTGTGCCCAGGGTAGAACGTGAAGAATTTATGAACGTAGGGGTTGTCTTATATTGTTCTAAGCGGAAGTTCTTAGGAGCTATATATGCGGTTGAAGCAGACCGCTTGCGCGCACTTTCGCCTGATATTGATATCGATGAGCTGACGACGCACCTGGATTCTCTGATCAAAATATGCAGGGGTGGACAGGAGGGAGGACCAATTGGTTTACTGGACCTGCCTTCCCGGTTTAGGTGGCTGACTGCCATACGTAGCACTGTTGTTCAGACGTCAAAGGTGCATCCGGGCTTCTGTAAAGATCCTGACGAAACACTTCAAAGGTTATTTAACCAGTTGGTGCAATGACTCTTTTGAGTGCCATGATATAGCCTGCGTGCATACCTTCATGGTAAGGGAGGAAAGCAATGGCGTCCTGGATGTTTTTTATATTTACATTGTGCCTGGTAGTCCATGGCGTATAATTATCCAGTTTTTCTGCATCAAGATCAGCTTTCAACTCAGTTAAGGAAGTGAACAAGAGCTCTTTAATATCCATAATTTCTTGATCTGTGCGGTCACGTTCAGGTTTGGATCCTACCTTAAACTCGTCAAATAGCTTCTGATCTGGCAGGATATTATTTGATCTCAGGTAGCATATTCCGTACTGAGAAGCCACGAGGTGACCAATATTCCAGATAATATTGTTGTTGAATCCGGGAGGAATGGTGTTTAATTGACTGGTAGATAAATCTTTTGTAAGAGATAGAAGGAATTCTCTGGTTAGTCTGATGTTTTCAATGTGATTGTGTGAAATGAGTTGCTGTGTCATAATTAAATTTTGTATTTGCAATTTATGTAAACCAGTTTAGAATTGTGCTTTTATAATAATTTGTTGCAGGAAGTTTACATGTCATTATATAGTCTGAATATTTAATATTCTATTGGTTTTTAAAACAAATTGCTGCTTTATATGTTATTAAGGGGATTTAAATCTATTACAATGAAAGATTCACTATCAATTAAGGCAAAAAACATTAAAATTATAGATGTTTCTGAGCAAAACGAATTAAAGTATTGGTCGGATAAATTCGGTATCCGGCCAGAGGTTTTAAAAACAGCTATGCGGGCTTCAAGATCCAATGCGGTAGACCATATTATTGACTATTTAAAGTCTGCTAATAAAATAAGCATTGATTACAGGTATCAATAATTCTTAATTAAGCGTTCCGTGAGAAGGGAATATGTATTTAGATAAGTAAAATGTCTTTGTTTCTCAATGTTAAGTGTTGAAATTAGGTAATTTAGGGTAATGTATATGTAAAGACAATCAATACTTAAGGTTAATTTAGATATCGCATTGCATTATTTTTTTAAAATTCATGTATTCCTATTTTTTTGACTAAAAGATTTAAAATTTATGAAATATTTTGAGAAAAATAAATCTATTACAGACAACAAGAGTGAAAATATAGAGAAAAATAATGAGATGGAAGATAATAGCAATGAAAGTATAATTAATGTTGAGGTTAAATTCGAAAATGATTCAGTAGATCCAGGATTTGAGACTGATCATGATAAAATTAGATCAGATGCGGGAGAATTACGGCCAAAGACTCTTAAAGAAGCTTCCAAGTCTTTGAATTCAGAGAATTCTGATGCGTTAAATTATAAAAATGACCGTACGAATGGTGCTTTCAATCCTAAAAATATCTAGAAATAGTCATCAGATATCTAAAATTATGATTTTTATTTAAAATTTATATGGCTAATAATCAACTGGTTAATTGAACTTTTTAAAAATAATTAATATATTATTTACTCATTATGCTAACTATATTAGATTAATTTGTATCTTTGTAGAGTAATAAACGAGAGGATTTCTGGTTTAGAGACATAAGAAAAATAGAAAATACAATTAGAAATAGAATTTTTGGCAAGAGATTTGCTGTCTACTTCTAAATTTTAAGAGAAAACCCGTTCATACAGGTTTATATTTGGTTAGAATAGGGATGCTTCGTGGATGCGACAGCCCTTTTCTTTTTTTATAGCCTTTTGTGAACTGATGTTTTGCAGTTTAAATCTTCATTTTTATTTATCAACGATGTATTATATTTTAATCTTCAAAATCTTATCCTGAAGGCCGTTTACTGTAATATTATTATATGTCACCTCGGAAACAACAAAAAATAGACATCTGGTACTCTCGTCTTGAACAGCAGTTACAGTTAGGTTGACTTTAAATTCATTGTGAAGTTCGAGACTTAATGATCTTTTAAAAGGCTTAGTATCACTCCAGTCTATTAGAAGATATTTTCCTGTGCTATTTGTTATGACTTTAGGACGGAAAGTTAAGCCTGCTTCTGTTACTATTAAATCTTCAGCATTGTATTTGGCTCCTTGAGAAAAGAAAATGTCCTGACCGGTGTTTTTATCCACAATCAAAAACCTGAAATTAATCGGGTATACTACACCCAAACAGCCATAGTTACCTGTGCCAGGAGTGGGCGGAGGTCTGAAATCAGGATTTGGAATAACTTCGTTTTCAATATTTTCTTCTGTATCCTCTTTTATTATTTCAGGGGTATCGCAACCCGATACAGAAAATAACAAGAAAAAAATATTGAAGTAAAGCGCTTTATTTAATAAGGATTTCATCAGTTTGTTATTAATGAAGTATATGTGCTTAATGATTTAATATTCAAGTATATGAAATCTATAGTGAAATTTAAAGTCAGGAGCTATTTTAGCTATGCTTACGGTGGAAATACCTCTGTTTTCCAGAAATAAATTTACCCTGGTAAACATCCTAATGCAAATTCAGTTACTTCACAACAAATTAAATCATGGTGATCAGACCTTTCCAGATAACCCGTTTATCCTTATATATCTACATAATTTATTAAAATACTTTATTTTCTGCTGAATTAAATAACTAATTAAATGGATATCTATAATTTAGTTGCCATTCAACCTAAATTATGACATTATACCGATTACGAGTAATATTGATATTACTCATTGCAGCGTTGCAAAATACCGCTTACAGCCAGACGACATCCTCAGGGGCAAAAAATAACTTTGAATTTAATTTTGACTGGAAGTTCTTTTTGGGAGATATCCCTTCAGCCGCACAAAAAGATTTTGACGATTCGAAATGGAGAAAACTCGATCTACTGCACGATTTCAGTATAGAACAGCCTTTTGACCTGAAGCACGAATCAGGTTGGCGCGGCGCATTTTAAAGGCAAATGCCTGGTGATGCTGCAAACTACCGGACAGCCTGGAACAATTCATCTCAAAGCCAGCTCTAAAGGTCTGAACGGCAATCAAGTGATGATCACCTCCAGGAAGCCTGGTTAAGGCCGGCCATTGTTTTCTTAAAATAAATTTCTCTTGGCAGGCATCCGAATACAAATTCAGTTACCTCACATAGCCATAACTCGTGGTTGACCACTTTTTGATCATAAGTTTCGAGATAATATTCACCTCCGCCTACTGAGCCGCGAAGATCGGTGAGCAGACGAAGTACATCGGCGCCCTCAAAAGGCTCATCAGCCATTTCCAGCAGGCATTCCTCGGCGTGACTGCTTACTTTATCCAGCATGGTATCGGCACCTTGCACCATTTCGAGGTCTTCTGCAGATCCATTCCATCCTGGAAGGTCGATAAACCAGCGGTCATCTGCTGCTTTGTAAAATCTAAACGTTGCTTTCATTAACTTAAAAAACAAACTTACTTATCCTATTCTTAACAATTGCGTACGGCTTCTTAGTCATTTACCTACAATTTTTTATTGGTCATAAATTCCAGCAAACTATCCAGTATTTTAATCCTTATTTTGCTGGCTTTGTATTTCTTTAATACCTCATCGTCTATATGCGCGTCTTTGCCTGAATAAGCTATATCCAAGCTCTTGGTTTGTATGGATTTGAAAGGAAACATGACATCTTTTCCCTTGCATTTATCAGATAGATACTCACAAAGTAAAGCACGCTGGCTTTCGGGAACCATCACGACATCAAAAAATCCATCTCCCGGATCGGCTTTTTCACTAAGGGTGAGTTTTGGCCCAAGAGAGGATATGTTCATCACTTCTATTAAAAGATAGTTGTCTTCAAAGATTTTTCCGTCAATATCAATGGTACAAGAAAAAGCTTCGTAATTTTCTGCAATAGTCAATAATGAGCTCAAAGCCAGCTCAAATTCATCTTCCGCAGTTTCCACGTCACTGGTATCCATTTTTTTTAGTTCTTTCATCAGTCTTGGAAAGAGGCCATAGCCAAAGGATTCCAAAAAAAAGGCAGGTTCTCTCAGACCAACAACCTGACCCACATCAAAACGTTTTAAATGGTTTTTAGGCCAGGATTCCATATTCTCTTTAGTTGAATCACTGATTTGCAGGGTTCTGGCAATATTATTGGCTGTGCCGAAAGGGAGCAGGGCAATCGGCCTCTTGTCTTTCAACCGCTTATCCAGCAGTTTTAAAATGATCTTCCTGATTGTACCGTCGCCGCCAGCAATGATAAAGAAATCAGTTTCGGATTCGATGTCTTTCAAAGCTTTCTTCTTAGAAGAAGAATAGGTGCATTTGTAGCCTTTAGAGGTAATGATAGACACAATTTCCTTCTTTGTATAACGACCTTGTCCGGCAGTGGGATTGTGTACCAGGCGGACTAATTTTTGGCTATTCTTCATATTTATCTGAACAATATTGGATGTTATAGGTTTTAATCTTAGACAATTAATTTAAGATTATGAGAATACTGATCACCAACGACGACGGCATATATAGCCCCGGAATAGCTGCTCTTGCCCGTATTGCTTCCAGATTTGGAGAAGTGATCGTAGTGGCACCTGATGTGGAACAATCTTCTATGGGACATGCCATTACACATTCCCGTCCGTTATCCTATAAAAAATCGCCTATTACTTTTGAAGGTATCGAGGCGTTCCGTGTGAACGGTACACCAGCCGACTGCGTCACTCTGGGTACCCATATTTGGCCAAATGTAGATGTGGTACTGTCTGGAATCAATATGGGCCCCAACCTTGGGAATTCTATGTGGCATTCGGGCACCCTGGCTGCTGCAAAGCAGGCGGTATTATTAGGTCATAAAGGAATCGCGCTAAGTACACCGGTAGGTAAGACTGAACCTGATTTTGAAGCACTGGCTCCTTTCGTAGAGCAGTCACTAACCCTACTGTTTGAAAAAACGGAAATCGGTCTGTACAATATCAATTTTCCGCGGCAACCCAAAGAAATCCGCTGGACCAGCCAGTCTGTGCGTTTTTATGACGGTCAGGTGGTTCCGGGTATAGACCCGATGGGTAGAAAGCACTACTGGATTACGGTTTTACCCTTGGAGCCTGCAGAGGAAGGAACCGACCGCTGGGCTGTGGAAAACGATTTTGTATCTATTACTCCTTTAAGACTTGACCTCACCCACGAGAAAGAATTGAGTGAACATACGAATTTAGTGTAGTCCTATCGATTCGCCTAATTTTCATTTTTGTATTCCGAACAAGCGTAGGCTCGATAAATGGCTGAGATTTTGTATAGATTAATTCGTAAATTGTAATACGTAATCTAAAGCCTATGCCTCGCTGGTCTAAAATTGTACTCAAAATTGTTGGTGCTTTAATTGTTCTGGTATTTATTGCCTTTGTAGGCATAGCCCTATATGTGAATGCCAATAAAAAAGAGCTATTGGTTTCCATCACCAAGGTATTGAATAAAAACCTAAATGGTCAAGTCAGTGTGCAAAATATGGAACCCACATTATTAAAGGGTTTTCCCGGTGTGTCAATTTCCCTTCAAAACCTGGTATTGCGGGATAGTTTATGGGGGCAGCATAAACATACTTTTCTGGAAGCAAAAGATTTGGATGTATCTATCAATACACTGGCTTTGCTGACTGGCACCATTGAAATAAAGAAGATCGGAATCAACAATGCCAGTATTTATCTCTTTACAGACAGCAATGGCTATAGCAATACATCTGTTTTCAAAAAGAAGGACAAAGCCGCGCCTGTGAATGAAGAGGAAAAAAACAGCGATGCTGAAATCAGGAAATTCACCTTAAATAATGTGAATTTTACGGTTGACAATCAAAAGGGCCATAAGCTTTTTCAATTTATGGTTCAGGAGCTCAAAGGGGATGTAGATTATCCTAGTTCTGGATGGAAGGCCGATATTCATTTGAAAACTTTAGCCAAAAGCTTAGCTTTCAATACCAGGAGAGGAAGTTTTATCAAGGACAAAATGCTTGAAGGACCTTTCAGTATTCAATATCTTAGTGATGCAGAGACAATCATTGTTGCGCCAAACACATTAAATATTGGAGATGACCCATTTGTCATTGGTGCGAAATTTAATCTCTCCAAAGAGCCTTCAGAGTTCAGTATCAATATTGAAGCGAAAGATATACAATGGAGAAATGCATCCGCCTTGCTGGCACCTAACATCAGCTCACGCTTAAATATGTTTAACCTGAGTAAGCCGATCCATGTGAAATGCGATATCGTTGGGGATATGGGGGCTGGAGGTGATCCTTTACTTAATGTGGTAGCCAACATTAAAGACAATGAACTTACTACGCCAGGGGGAACTGTTAAAAACTGCAATTTCACCGGTATCTTTACCAATAATTATGTCAATGGCAAAGGTCTTAATGATGCTAATTCTGCGATTAAACTGTATCATTTTAAAGGCAGCTATGAAGAAATGCCTTTCAGCATTGATACCGCTTTCATCAACAATCTGGAGAAGCCTATTGCGACGGGGTTGTTTAAATCCAATTTTGCTGTGAGTAAGCTCAATAACCTGATTGGGGCCGATCTGCTGAAATTTAGTAAAGGTACAGCCGATGTACAGTTGGCCTATAGTGCGGATATCGTTGATTTTCAACTAACCAAACCCAGGGTGGCAGGTTTTGTAAATGTTAAAAACGCAGATTTAAGCTATGTGCCCCGTAAGTTGAACTTTAAAAACACATCCATTTCTCTAAATTTCAAGAATGATGATTTGTCCATCAACAATATCCGGCTCCAGAGTGGTAAGAGCGTGGTGTATATGGAAGGCAGCGTCAAGAACTTCATGAACCTGTATTATACAGCTCCAGAAAAAATCCTGTTGACCTGGCAAATCAGGAGTCCGCAGTTACACCTTGGTGAGTTTCTTGGTTTCTTTGGCAAAAGGGTTCCGGAGCCCAAAAAACGGACTAAAAAAAGTAATTTCTCCGATGATCTGAACGAGGTTTTTGCCAAAAGTAATGTAGAAATGCATATAAGGGTAAATAAGGTATATTATAATAAATTCCTGGCTACGGATGCAGTTGCAGATCTACTCCTCACTGAATCTGGCATCGCCATTAAAAATATCGGAGTCAAACATGGCGGCGGATTTCTTAAGTTAACTGGAAAGGTCACTCAGAAAGGTACACGAAATAACTTTCAGATCAATACACAGTTGAGTAATGTGGATATCAGCCATTTCATGTATTCATTTAATGATTTCGGCATGAAGACCCTGACTTCAAAAAACTTAAGAGGTTACCTGTTTTCTAAAATGAATGTATCTGGAAGCATTACCGATCAGGGTAAGCTGCTGCCTTCGACGGTAGCAGGGACAATGGTCTTTGATCTTAAAAAAGGCGCGCTTCTTAATTTCGAACCTGTAAAGAATGTAGGTAAATTTGCGTTTCCGCTACGTGATTTAGACAATATTGCATTCAATAACCTCAACGGTAAATTTGATATCAAAGGGGAGGAGATCACCATCAACCCGATGCAGATTAATACCAGTCTGCTAAATATGGATGTGGCCGGTATCTACTCTTTTAATAAGGGCACCAATATCGCTTTGGATGTACCGCTCCGAAACCCTAAAAAAGATGAAGAATTGAGCGACAAAAAGGAAATCAGTGAAAGAAGGATGAAAGGAATCGTATTACATCTATTGGCGACGGATGGAGAGGACGGAAAGATTAAAATTAAATTAAACAGGAACAGGGACAAGGGCTCTAAATGATGATAAGTGATTTAATTCCAGTTATTAAAAAAGCCACAGAAAAATCATTTTATTTAAAACCAATAGCCCTAAAGAGATGTTTAATTAGTATAGTGAAATAACTGAAATTGTAACTGCCACGGGGCTTGTAATTTATGTAAAAAATTCTTACCTTTGTGCAAATTTTTAGACATTAATGAAGATATTTATTACAGGCCTTCCTTTAGAAGTAGGGGAAGATGAATTGACGGCCGTATTTGGTGATTTCGGTCCGGTAAAATCCCTTAGAATCATCAAAGATCGTGAAACTGGTCAGAGTCGTGGTTTTGGTTTTGTTGAAATGCCAAACGATGATGAAGCGAGAGAAGCGATTAAAAGGATGAACGGTGGAGATTACAATGGTCACCGCATCAAGGTTGCTGAAGCAATTGAAAAACCAAATACTGGTGGCAACGCTGGTGGAGGTGGTTTCAAACGCAACAACCGCACGGAGAAAAGCTACTAATCTAGCTTTTTTCTTTTTTATAGCCCTTTCTCCGGGCTTTTAACCTTTTCAACGCGCAGGCTTCTCTAATATGGTGAAGTGCTGCTGCAACCGCTCGCCATTTTCATCGACCAGGGTCAATATATGTTTTCCCGGCGATGGACTGATGGCCAGCTGATGGTAATCTATAGTTTCGCCTATAAATTCCTGGTCAACGTGCCAATAGATTCGGGTACCCGACTTGCGGTGTGTCATATTAAATACTACTTTACCTCTTGTTCCATCAATTTCCAATGGGATATAGATCGAAGCTCCTGCTTTCGGATAGATCATTTCCATAACGGCATTTAGCCCACCTTCCATGCATCCAGGTTTATAAGGTGGGAGGCTCCGGTAATCACCATTCTTGATCTTATAATAGTATTCCATCGAAGGCGGGAGTACAAACCAGCTTTGATGGATCATGGATGAAGTGGCTTCACAATCATCTGTTACCTGATATTGGCCGGTATGGTCCAGATGGATCATTTTATGGTAGGGGCAAAGTGCGGTTTTTTCACCGGCAATGGGTACCAATTGTTCGGCTTTACTAATGCAATATTCACCAGCTTTATAACCGCTCTGTTTGCATACCTGCATCTTTTTTAGTTTTGTGGTTGGTGTGGCAAACCACTTTCCATCGGGAAGTTGTCTGAAAATATCAAACAATACCGGTGCAGCAGCGTCTATACCAGTCAAACCCGGTCTTCCTTCGCCATCTGCATTGCCTACCCATACACACACCACATAGTCTGAGGTCAGGCCGACGGCCCAGGCATCCCGGAAGCCGAAACTGGTCCCGGTTTTCCAGGCCAGTCGCTGAGATGAGGAAAATTGCTCCCATAAACCTTCTTCACCCGGTCGCATCAATTCTTCCATCGCATTAAAGGTATTCCAGATGGCCCCATGATCGAGCACTGAACTCAACTGCAATTCATACTTATCAAATCGCTGATCGCGTGTTTCTGATATATACCGGGGCGCATCATAATCATGCGGATTGTATTTTCCTTCATAAGCATTAAAGTTATTGAGTGATCTGCCCATTCCCATATAGGCCTTAGCCAGGTCCCACATTGTCACTTCGCTGCCACCTAATATGAGGGAGAGGCCATAATGATCAGCTGACTGATTTAGTGTAGTAAAACCCAGTTGTTTTAATTTATCATAGAAGCGCGGATAACGATAGGTCTGTAGCATTTTTACTGCGGGGATATTCAATGAGCGACTCAATGCCCGGTCGGCTGGAATGGCCCCGTCATAACCCATATCAAAATTCTGAGGGGAATATCCTGCGATTTGAGTAGGGATATCGGGAATGAGCGTCTTCGGAAGGATAAACCCATCGTGCAGCATACTTGCGTAGAGCAAAGGTTTTAATGTACTGCCGGGACTTCGGGGCGCTTTGATCATATCTACATGACTTTCCAGTTCAGGCTGTTCCGGCTTGTATAGGTTTCCGACATAACTCAGCACGGTACCTTTTCGTACATCCAGTACCAATGCCGCGATGTTGTTGATGTCGTTGGCGCGGTACCTATTGTTGTATCTTTTTAGAATATCATTGATCTTTATCTGAAGTGTTATATCTATCGTGCTGATTGCACGAGTGCTTCTCTGCTTTGAGTTATTATCAGCTTTTTGCGCGTATTCTACCTTAAAACGGTTCAAGAGGTGAGGCGCATATTGGGGTAGAGCTTGCGGCTTTCCTGGTACAGGCTCTAATTTGGAGAGGTCAGCGGTTGGTTGATCAATTGTTCCTAGCAGTACCAGTTTGTCGAGCAGGTCATTTCTTTTTTTGATCAGCCTGGGCGAATTTTTGCCAGGATGTACCAATGAGGGCGCATTCGGCAATACGGCCAGTGTAGCCATCTCGCCCCATGACAATTGTTCCGGACTGCGGCCAAAATACCGCCATGAAGCGGCTTCCAGTCCGACGACGTTGCTGCCAAAAGGTGCATTGGCAGCATATAGCGCAAGTATCTCTTCTTTAGAATAGCGCAGTTCCAATCGAAAGGTAAGAAGCACTTCAATCAGCTTTTGCCAAATTGTGCGGCTTTCCCTGCGGGATAATCGGATGACCTGCATGCTTAACGTACTACCACCACTCTTTACTTTGCCTGCCTTAAAATTTTGTCGCATCGCACGGCCCATCGCCAGCAAGTCTACTCCGGGATGACTGTAAAAGCGCTTGTCTTCAAATGCGATCATACAAGCTTTAAAAGGTTCCGGAATGCTATCTGCTACAGGGAATCGCCATTGTCCGTCTTTCGCAATCGATGCGCTTAGCAGTGCTCCATTGGAATCCTCCAGCACATATGATGTTGGAGATTTAAAAAGCCTACCGGGCAATGAAAATAAAAATGCAAGTAAAAGCACGACGCAGAAAAGGTCAGAAATGAGAATGCTTTTGTTTTTACTGAACATAATTCAATTATCCGGGGTAACATTTTTCCATAATGATTGATCTCGTTATAAATCAATCATTATGGAAAAGTTTACTGCTTATTTGAGGTTTTTTATCGGTTTTGTCAGGTATCTGCTTATGAACGTCTGGCCCAGACTTTGACTATTTAACTACTTGCACCCACTTACCTTCGGTCGTCGCACTGATGGTATTGTTGTACATGGCTTCACATTGTACTGATGACAAATAATAGCGGCCCAGGTATGAAGCATTTAAAAGTACCTTATAAGTGACGGTCTCGTTTTCCCTTAAGTTGAAATAAGTGAATACGCGATCGTCCCGTATATCTTTATAAGTGTACGGCGATGAAGTCAGGATACTTTCATTGTCATTGAGCCTGGTGTTGATGATCTCCCATCCGGAAGGGAAGATCTGGGTAAGCGCCATTTGCTCATAGTAACCCATCCTTCCCGGATTTTTCACTTTTACTTCCGCAAAGAAATCTGTGCCTTGTTTCAATAGGGTTGGATCTATTGTCTGACCATTCATCAGCTTATATTCAATATCCATGATCAGTGCTTCCGGATTGTTCGGGAGGAAGGTATTCTGACCGACCGCAGGTTGACCATCAAGGATCAGGCGTCCAAACAATACTTTATTACTTGTATTTTTGATGCTTGCTGTATTGCTTTTAAAAGTCAAAACTGTACTGTTCAGATATTCTCCACTATTGTAGGCACCAGCTTTACCGTCAATCGTATAGGCATACTGCAATTTGGCTGAGGCTGTATTTTCTCCGCAGAATTTGGCAACTGCCAATAAGCTATAAGCGGTTGTTTGGGTACTGTACCAGGCATCTGTACCTAACTTCGCAGCTAGTGGCCCCAGCAATTGAGCAGCTCTGCTTTTTTGTCCCATTAAAGTCAGTGTTTCCAGGATCATCGCCTCATCGCGCATATCTGAACCATAAGTTCCACCCAATTGCTGATAAGGCTTCACTTGCCAGGCCAGGCCTTTTATAAGATTTGATGCTGCATCTTTTTGTCCCGCAAGTTGATAAGCAGCTGCCAAACGCCATTTGGCACTGACCGACAAGTATTCAAAGCCTTTCAGCCTGTTCATTGCGGCCATGTCTGCTTTTTTAGCTAAAGCCAGGACATACAATCGATAGGCCTGCGACAGGTCGCCTCCATAAAAATTATTACTGTTAGGTGCCCAGTTGCCCGCCTTCGTGCGAAGGTAGCGCAGCAGTTCGTCCATCATCCCCACTGGAATGGTATAACCGGCTTTTTGGGCTTCAACAAGGAAGTGACCGGCATAATTGCTACCCCATTCATCCGCAGTGTTGGCGCCCGGCCAGTAGCCCAACCCGCCTTCTGTGGTCTGGAAACCTTTTAATTTATTAATTCCCGCTTTGATATTACGCTCTCTGTTTGTTTTTTGTTGTTCAGACAATTTACTCAACCGGTCCAGAAATAATTGAGGAAATACGCCAGAGGTGATCTGCTCTACACAACCGTGTGGATATTGAAGCAGATATCCCAGGCGTTTCTTCAAATTGATAGGAGGGATGGAGGACATTTCTATTGAACCGGAGTTCGTACCACTCATACCAATCGGCTGATAGTTTAGTGCCCAGGTTTCTCCTGGCTGAAGAATCTTAGACACTATATTGGTGACATATGGATTGGGGTTTCTGATGTCCAGTTCTACATCGTAAACTGCTTTTTCAGTGCCGCTGGAAGCGATGATCTTTACCTTAGCGATACCCACGACTTGTGGCGCAGTGACTTCAAAATAAGCCATTTGTTCGCCCGGTGTTTTATAAGCCAGGTTGACCGATTTACTTCCCGATACGATCAGGTTTTGTGCCTGGATCTGTACGGTTACGTTTTTAAGCTGAGGTTCGGTCGCAAATACCGTCGCTGGCAAAGTGAACTGCTCTCCCGGACCGATGACGCGTGGGAGCGTAGCCAGGAGCATCAAAGGTTTTTTTACCTGCACCGACTTTTCTGCAAAACCATACGCTCCGTTTTGTCCGGCTACAATCATCGCCCTTACTGCACCAATATATTGCGGCAGTTTAAATTTATGAGTTTGCGACGAGCCTTTCGATAAGGTAAAAGGACCCATATATTTCACGACTGGCTTAAAGCGGTTGGCCTTCGCTGGGTTCAGGTTCCTGTTGGCCGAGCCGTCACCGCCGATGCTCAGTATTCTTTCCAGGTTGCCACCCCAGGCACCCAATACGTAATCGAACAAGTCCCAGGTCTTTACACCCAAACCTTCACGGGCATAGAATACAGCATGAGGATCAGGAGTTTTAAACCTGGTGAGGTCCAGTAAACCTTCATCCACGAGCGCTACAGTATAGGTCATGGCCTGACCATTTTGTTCGGACACGGTAATGCTGCTTTCTGTTTCCGGCCTGATCTTATCCGCCATCTTGATCACAGGTTTGAGAATAGTAGATGGATCCTGAATGATCAAAGGAATCACTCCATACATACGAATTGGCAAATCATTTACCGTTTGTGCGTGTGGCTGGAGCAAGGTGACATTGGCGAATACATTAGGTGCCATATTCTTTTCTGCTTTAAAACGGAACTCTGTTTGTCCAGCTTTGGTATCGACCCAAAACGTGCGCAATACGCGGCTGCCATTTTCTATAGAGATTAATGCCCGCCCATCCTTGCCTGTTGGGATGGTCAGCACCACTTCTTCTCCGACCTTGTAATCTGTTTTGTTGGCTGTAAAAGACAACATCGAAGCCTCTGTAGGGTTGCTGCCTTGTTCCCGCTGCGCCCATCCCGGCCAATCTACATATACCGATTTTCCGGTCACATGTCCGCCTTCCAAATCTCTCACCAGGATCAGGTAGCGGCCCCATTCGGGTTCGTCGATCCGAAGGTTCCAGCTGGCTTTGCCACCAGTAAAGCCAACTATCGATTTCTTAATAAGTTTATTGTAAGAGTTTTGTGTGAAATTGGCAAAGGTATAATTGTCGTCCTGTTCCCACCACCATCGCCACTGCACTTTATAGACTTCTACTGAGACAGATTTACTGCCGGTTAGCAGTTTTCCATTTCTATCTACATTTATGAGGTCTATCTTATGGTCTTTTCCGGTGACTAGCATTCCGCTCATTTTATCGCCTTCGGGCGTTTTGATTCCATAGTAATTCGTATACACATGGTATGGAATGGTGAAATTGTCAATGCTGAAGTTACCGCCTGCTTCAAATACTTTAATGGAAAAATTGGCTTTCAGCACGCCAGGCGCAACCTTATTTTCGTTCAGATTGGTGTTTACTACTGCTTTTCCGTTTTCATCGAGCGTCCCTTCAAAGATGGTTTTCACCTGCGATTCAAAAGTCACCGTTGGATTGTCGAAGGAATATTCCTCAAAGCCCTTAAAAGTCGTTTTCATCGTATTAAGGTTCACATCAACTTTAGCTTTGAGGTTTTTACCTACAGCGCCAAAGAGCCAATTGGCTGATAAGCTCACTGTAGAGATAGCACCGGTGCCCAGATACTTCCGGTTGCCCATATCAAAACCGATCTTCAGCCGGTTGGGCATCACCGTTTCTATCTTTAATGTTTTTTGAAATACGGCACCGCCTGCTTTTACTTTGGCCAGCCAGTTACCGGTAGGTGATGTGCTCTCTGTAACCGCTTTAAAAGTATAAAATCCATTTAAAGCTTTGTTATTGATAATTCTCTTATGTATTTGCCCTTTAGGGTTGTACAACTCAAATGTAACCGGATAGCCCTCGGGTAGTTTATTTAACTTGTCTTCCAGAATAAATGACAGATGCAGGGAGTCTCCAGGTCTCCAAACCCCACGTTCGCCATAGATAAAGCCTTTCACACCATCCTGCACCACATCTCCGCCTACATCAAAACGGCTTAGCGGTAGCGAGTTGCCATCGTCCAGTTTTAAGTACCCACGTTCCTGTCCGTTTTTAGCAACCAATAGAAAAGGTTTTCGCTTGAGGTCGAAAGAAGCCAGTCCATCCCCATCGGTTTTGACGGTATGGATCAACTGTTTCTGATAATCCAGGAACTCTAATGTAATTCCGCTCAATGGTTTTGCCGACAATAGGTCTGTAGCCACGACCAGCATGCTGTTGTCATTTCCCCGCTTCACTACCAATCCGATGTTTGAGGCCATCAGATTGCGACTGGCCCATCGCTCGTTGGTATAATAAGACGGTGTGCAGGGATTGTCCCGGTCATTCCAGCGGTAATTTCTAGGATAATAGTTGTCGTAGTTTTCCCAGAATTCATCATCTTCATCAATATTATTGCGTCCATAAGACTCATAGTCGTTGTATTCATCCTCTGAATTGCTGTTGCCATCATTGCCATTGCGGTTCTCTGCAGTGCAATTAAATACACTATAGGCTTGTCTGAAACCGATGGTCACCCGGTACATCGCACCTGGTTCCGTACGGATCAGCTTGTCTAAATCCAAGGTAAACCTGTTTTTCTTATGAAGATCGAGCGATTTGTCTTCGTCCAGGCGAATGGTCTTCCGGATGACGGGTTTTCCTACCCGGCGGAGGTCACTACCATCTTTATAATTATTAGTCTGAAAAAACTGAGGAATATTGTTTTCGTATATCTTGATTACCGTGACATCTACAGCAGCAAGATTGGTGGCCTCAAAAGGCAGCACCAGTTTACCTGAATTAGGTAATATTGTTCCACTTCCAGTAATGGTTACCGAAGGCTGCTTCATCTCAAATACGATATTTGCCGTCTTAGATGCCGATAGCTTTGCACCATTGATGTTCTCAATACCAGCGTTCACGTTTAGTGCATAATTTCCGTTAAGCGGAGTTGGAGCATAGACCTTCACCTGGCTACCATCAATTGTAAATCTCAGATCGGTCAGGTCGCCTAAAGTGATTAACCCATTGAGGTCTTGCGCTACATTGACCGGTTCAGAAAATTGGATCAGCGCGTAATCTTCTTCTTCTTGTATCGCTTTCAGATCCAGTATTTTATAGACACCCAAAGCAGGTACAAATACCTCTTCTTTAGCTTCATTTTTTGCATTAATGGCATCACCTGACCAGTTTAGTGTCAGCTTGACTTCCTCTTTTGTCTTTTTGATACTGTCGATTGTAAAAGAAGAGCGGCGTTTTATCGGATTGTGCTGCCATTTGACTTTCAGTGCCTGTGGGAAATCTATCTTCAATGTCTTTTCGATCTGTTTTGGATCTTCCTCATCTGAAGTAATTATTTCTCCATTGAGCTTCATATAATCCATAGACGTATTATTTTGAGACACCAATCCCCGCTGCATAAGTTGCATACCGGGGGTAATGACCCGAAAATCAAACTCGAACTCTTCGAGATCTTTTTCAGTTGGAGTTACTTGCGACAGGTTAAAAGTACCTTCATATTCGGTACCTGGCTTCAGATTTTCTTCAGGTCTGAATTCCAGTGTCTGGGCATCAACCCAGAAGGTTTTTCCTTTGATGGAGGGGGAGAAGCTAAACAGGCTGCGCTCATCTGCCTGGCCGATATCGCCCATGGTCTTCACCTGGCTGGCCAGGTGTATACGGATAAAACTCTTCTTAGAGATCGTTCCGGACGTGTAGGAATCGATGTATTTGGCATAGGCCTGGTTATAGCCGGCCGGCCGTTCTTTCTTCTGCAGAAAAAATAATGCAGCAAGGCCAAAGACAATAGCCACAATGGCGGTGATTAAAATAGGTTTTTTGTACCTTTTCAGGAAGGGAGATTGTAGGGATTCCATACGCTAGTAGGTTTAATACTTATAGATGCGTAGGAAAATTAATAAAAAAAACTCTTATTTTATCATTACTCCGGGTTTATCCACAAAAGGGATGCGGATCAGATTTTCATCTACAATGCTTTCCGGAAGGAAGATAAACTTTTTATCATAGATGACTCCATCGATATAATAACTGAGCCAATATTCATTGGTCAAACCAAATACCTCCGGGTCAATGGCTTCCACACCAGCAAAAGACTTTGGCGTAAGATCTCCAAGAAAATGTCTCAACGCAGATGTTTTGACCATCTTGCCATCTTTTTCACCATATCCTTTTGAGCTGATCAATACATTGTTGAGCGGAACAGCCTTAAAATTGACCAGGTAGACCGTCCAGCTTTTCACCTCCGGTGTTTCACCCATCAGTACCACTGCCATACCTACATCTTCAACTATATTTTCAGGAAGGTCTTTTTTCATATGCGCTACCTACTTCTTTGCTGCCGCCTTTTTAGCAGGAGCTTTTTTGGATACACTTTTTTTAGCTGCTACTTTCTTAACTTTCTTTTCAAAAGCACCCGGCACCTGCTCTTCAATTAGCTTTTTCACCTCATCTAAAGTGATCGCAAGCAGTTCTTCTGCCGTATATTTGTCATTGGTCGCCGGATTTTTCTTTAATTTCAGCATTTCTTTGCCGAAACGGATAAACGGGCCCCATCTTCCATTTTCGATCGCTATTTTATCTGCAGGCCATTGCTGTATAAACCTGTTGGCTTCTTTGTCCAGCTTTTTGAGAATGAGTTCTTCAATGTTTTCCTTTGTAAGGAAGTCGAAGTTATAGGCTTTAGGCACATTGATGAATAAACTGTTCCATTTAATAAATGGTCCAAAGCGACCCACGCCCTTAGTCACCGGCATACCTTCATATTCCGCAACGGGAGCATCTGCAGTTCGTTTTTCTTCAATAATCTCGATCGCCCTGTCAAGATCGACGGACAAAGGATCTTCATTTTTAGGCAGCGAAATAAATGTATCGCCCCACTTTACGTACGGACCAAAGCGCCCCACACCTACAGAAACTTCCTGATCGAGGTAATCCTCCAATTGGAAAGGGAGTTTGAATTGATCCAAAGCATCCTCTAAAGTGATTGTACCGACTGATTGAGACTTCATTAAGCTCGCGTAACGCGGCTTATCGTTCTCGTCATCACTCAATTCTCCGATCTGTACCAGCGGTCCGTAGCGGCCCACCTTTGCGTATACATTCTTACCGGTTGAGGGATCTACACCCAATAAACGCTCGCCATTGGCACGGTCGGCTGTCTCTAAAGTGTTTTCTACCTCAGAATGAAAGGGCTTGTAAAAAGAGTGGAGCATTTTTGTCCAATCTTGTAATCCCTGGGCAATCTCATCAAATTCCTTTTCCACATTGGCAGTGAAATTGAAATCCACAATGCCTTTGAAATGCTCGACCAGAAAATCATTGACCACTTCGCCTATATCGGTTGGGAACAGCTTTGATTTTTCCGCTCCTGTAAT
>Ga0160464_100340_pt1 | contig 39464 bp, 24 predicted proteins | sample HID1971I_E11MG_FD_108275 | JGI IMG/M metagenome (GOLD analysis project Ga0160464, IMG submission 108275) | Enriched millipede-associated microbial communities from UW Madison campus, WI, USA - HID1971I_E11 MG | ecosystem: Host-associated > Arthropoda: Insects > Digestive system > Unclassified ... | reverse complement strand
GGTATCGTCAACCGTCATCGCGCCGAGCATGACCTGCAAGCCTTCCCTGATCTCCTGTTCATCGTCAACGATCAGCACCTTCATCATAGACCAACCTCTCCGTTTGCGACGTCCTCTTCCCCCGAGAGCGGGATATAGATCGATACGACCGTTCCCGCCCCCTCGATGCTTTCGATATACATTTCGGCTCGGCTCCCATAGATGAGCTGGATTCGCTGGTACACATTGCTCAGCCCGATACGTCTCCCGTCATGCCCTTCCTTCCTCGCGGCGCGGTGCTGGAACGATTGCACCAGATCGTGCAAGCGGCCCAGAGGGATGCCCTTGCCTTCATCGATGACGCAACAGATCATGTAATCGCCTTGCCTCTTCAAGCGTACCGTGACGCGAATCCGGTGATCGTATGGCGAAGCGCTATGCGCAATCGCGTTCTCGACAAGCGGCTGCAGCAGCAGGCTCGGGAATGGAACGTCCATGAGGTCGTCATCGACCTCTATCTTGACGCTTAGTCGGTCGCCGAAGCGAAGCTGTTGGATGCGAAGGTAGTTCTCGATGAAGTCCATCTCCGTTTTCACGTGTACCCTCTCCTGGAGGCTTGCCGCATGATACCGGAGCAGCTGACCAAGCGCGACAAGCGCTTGCTCGCCTTTGGCAGCATTGCCCTTGCGGATGGTCATACGGATCGTCTCCAGCGCGTTATGCAGGAAGTGCGGGTTGATCTGGCTTTGCAAGGCGCGTATTTCGGCTTCCTGATGCAACAGCTTTTCTTGCAGCACCTCGCTGAGCAGCACCTGGATTCGCTTCATCATCTGCCGATAGGCTTGCTCTAGCTGCCCGATCTCGTCATGGCCGACTTGTCCGGTATGGACGGATGGCGCGGCCAGGTCCACCTGCCTTCTGCTCAGCCGGATCAGACGCCGCAGCGGATTCGTCATGCGGATGGAGAGCATCGCCGAGAGCAGGACCACGCCGAATATGCCAAGCGCGATCCACGCCACGATCCAGGTTTTTACCTGATCGACCTCTTGGCTGACATTCTGGAGCGGGATCACGCCCACGACCTTCCACCCGCTTGCTGCAGAGCGATTATAGCTGACCAGCATCTGCTCGCCGTCTATCGTCTGGATGCTCGACCCCGAGTTGTCTCGCGCCTCCGCCCAATCCGCTCCGTAAGCGCTTTCCCATTCTTCTCCCAACAGGCTGTGATCGGAGGCGAAGACGATCCGGTTGCGATGATCGACGACATAGAGCCTGGCGTTCGCACCGAAATCGATCCCGCGCATAATGTCCCGGATGGAGTCTAGCGTGCCGACAATTTGCACGATGCCGCCCAATGCCTTCGAATTGGGGCGACGAATCGGCTGAACGACCGAAAAGGCGTCATAATCGCCTATAAACGGATTATCGCCAAATAACTGGAATGAAATTGTGCCAAGCACGGTCGGTGTGTATTGATCAAGATCGATGTCGCCATACCACGGTTGCTTCTCGTAAGCTGCGTCAAGCCAGATGCCGCCAGCCGATTGCCGGACATAGACTTGCCCCGAGCGGCTATAGAACAGTCCCACGACATATTCCTTGCCGGGATTCGAGGTGATGAAGGACAAGGCTTCATGGAGCTTGATCGTATCCTCCAGCCGCCGCCCCGCTCCAGCTCGTTCGAAGCCGTCCAGCGCCTCCTCGATCAGTGAGCTGTAGGGCTCCAGCAGCGCCATCTGGGAGAGGGATTTCACATCATCGACGTAATTCTCCAGTCTGACGTTTACTTGGTCGAGCACTTGCGGGATGTAGTTTTTAATCTGACTCTCCATGGCCTGGCGAGAAATTTGGTATGATACGAGTCCGACCACGATGACGATTAACGTCAGCAGCAGCGAAAATACGATCGCCAGCTTGTAAGCGATCGGCCAATGCCTGAATTGCCAACCGTTTATGCGCACGCAATGCTGCCTCCCCTGTTGTGTTGTGCTAGATGGTGCAAGGATCAATTCCTATTACAAATAAGATTGCCCTATTCATAGCACAGATTGCCCTCTATAAACAAGCAAAACCGTTACAATCCGTCGAGCGTGCCGGATATCCCGACCCCATAACAGCGGCAGCGGACGATCTCGTCGAATGCGCACCGGCTCGTTGTGCCTAGCCTGGCTAGGCGCGCAAACAGCGAAAAAGCCAGTTGTCTATCGCGTAGATGCGATGACAACTGGCTTTTGCTATGACGCGAGCGACTAGCTCGGAGCGCCGGTCAGCGTAATCGGATGGAAGCTGCCGGAATCCCATACCTTGCCGATGCCCCAGCCGTAATGACCGGCATCGCCGCGATAGCTGCGGAAAAAATAACCCTGCAGCGCTGACGTCTGCTCCGGATCGACCTGGATGCTGGCAAACGGGATCACCTGAATCGATAGCCAGCGATCGGCCTGTACCGAGGTGTAGGCCTCCCAGGCGCCGCTATAGCTGCTGTCCTGTACAGGGCCGCTATACTCCAGCTTCAGCGCGTCCGGATTGTTGAAGAATACATAATAGCTTGAGGCATTCGGGTCCCCGGTAATGAACGTTTCATTGTCATCGTCCCCGCCGCTGAGCCACCATTCGTTCGGAGCACTGTCGCTGACGACCAGGTCCCCGATGGCGGGGTCCATATTCTCGTAGGCGACATAGAGATTGTCATCGTCCCACAGCAGGCGCACCTTGGTCTGTATCGGCGCTTGCGTGGTCGTATCCATCTTGTAGAAATCGCTGACTGCCGTCGCTGCGGCCCACGGTCCTTGCGCCAGGTCGGTGGAGCCGACAATCGTCGCCTTGCTCGCCGTCGTGTACTTCGCTTCCGCCTGCGAGGCGGTAATCCCGCTGTACTGGGCGACCATCGCTTCGAACGTTGTCTTGATCGGCTCGATGCGCGCCCGTATCGTAGCATCTGCAGCACTCCAGGCATTATTGAGCGCCGTCTGGGCGTCCGCGGCTATCCCTGCCTGCACGATGTACTTGCCGATATACGTATTCGTATTCGTGTTGTAGGCGATCACATCGTCATACATGTTCCAGCCCTGCTCGATGAGATTGTAATACGTGGTCATCGCGCTCGCCGCCGGTCCATACACCTTGCTGATATAGTCTGCCTTGAGCTGAGCGATATCGGCGTCGGGATTCCACATCAGCTTCTGGAACAGCCAGAATTGCAGCGCGTTAATCCCCCAATTTGGACCATTGGCATCGGCTATGCCCTCCGGGAGGACGCCCGTCAAGCCGAGCTGCCGGTAATATTGCATATCCGCCTTTACTTTGGCCGCGATCGGCCGCTCGTATTTATCCGACAGGAAGGCGCCGTAATAGTTGTACATGACGATATTGGACGTCTTCTGCATCCACCCGTTCAGCTTGGTCACATAGGCCTGGTTCGGGTTGCCCTGATCGGACGTATTCATCGGCTTGCGATCGTCGCCCGAGATCGGCGCCAGCACGATGATGATATTGTCCTCGAGCGCGATGCGCGGCGGCACCTCGGTGAAGAAGTACGCATAGGTGGCGATCTGCACCCCCGGGTTGGTCAGCTTGACCTGACGGGCGATCTTGTTCAGGAAGGTGTAGAATACCGTCGATTTGTAATCCGCTTCCCCCGGCTGGATCGTCACGCCATTCTCCGTCACGAACGGTTGGTCGCTGTAGCCGGCCTGCTCGAAATAATGCGTATCATTGATGCCGATACCGACGATGTCGATCGGATGGTCTGCCAGGAAGTCTGCTACCCGCCCGGCGATCACGCCCGGTACATCGGGGTGGTAGAAGTTGATCTGCGTCTCCAGTCCGACCGGGATCGGGTTGCCGTTGGCATCGGTATTGTAATATTCGGGATGAGCGGCAAAATAGACGTCGTTGGGCAGCCAGAAGGGCAGATTATGCCCGATATTAAACGGCTTGATGCCCCGCTTGCCCTGCTCCTCCCACAGGGGCAGATTCTCGAACTCGGCCAGCTTGGTGTTCAGCTTGTTGCGAGCCATCATCTGCTCGGTGCCGGGATCGGAATGATACTCGCCGCCAGCGCCCTGACCCGTCAGATGCCAGCCCCTCAGCTCGAAGGGCGAGCGCTCGGAATAGTTGACCGCGTCGATCGCGATCGTCGGCTGCGGCTCGTAGACGGTGCCGACGGCTATCGAACGGGTCCACAGGATGCCTGTATTTTTCTCCAGGAAATCGTATACGCCGTTGAGCACGCCGCCCGGCTCCGTCCCGAAAATATAAAGGTCGTTGCCCTGCTGCCGTACCGCAAAGCCGTCGCTGCCCTGCAACGCCGCAAGGTCCGTCGCAAATAGCTGACTCAGCTGGGGATAGGACGCCGGGGTCCCCAGATGGATGTGTACCGGGCTATCCGGATCTGGCGGCAGGGTCGAGTCTGTGGACAGACTCACATCGTCGATCCAGAGCGGATCGGTCACGCCATAGAAATAAACGAGATAAAAGTCCGAGCCCGCAGCGATCTGCGGCGTAAAGGTCCATTCCTGCAAGGTCCAGTCATCGTTAATCGCGCGGCTCTCCATCGGTGTAGGCGCTACGAGATCGGACCAATCCGTGCCGTTCTTCTCCATAAAGCTGACCATCACCTGCTGGCCCGTCGCCTGACTGCCCTTGACCCAGGCCCGCAAGGTGTAGGTCTCGCCAATCGTCAGATGATAGAGCGGCTCCGTCCTCGCATAGGTCCAGCCCGCCGCTGGAATATCGATACGCAGCGAAGCGTCTCCCGTACGCTTGACTGTCGTATCTCGCGCCCCGGAAGGCACGTTCCATTGCTGCGGCAGCGTACCGCCGGTCTCGATAGCCTCAAAGCCGCCATTGACAATCGCATTCGTCGCCGATACGGACCCGGCGCCTGTTCCCGACGTCGATGTCGGCATCGCTCGCAGCGTCATATCGTCGACCCACACCGGCCCATTGTCATCCACGACAAATAGATAGGCCCACACGAAGTCCAGCTGCTGGCCCGCCTGAGGGGTATACTCGATCTCGATGCGCGTCCACTCATCCGTCAGGTTAAACGAATACTGCGGCAACGGAATCGTCGACTGCCAATCCGCGGAGAGCTCCGTGAATTGCGCAACAACCTTTTGCCCCGTCGGCACGCTCGCCTTCACCCAGGCCTCCAGCACATAACGAACCCCTGCCTGCAGCTTCAACTGCTGCTCGGTGCGCAGGATCGTATACGGGGAGCTGTAATTCATCTTCATCGATTGCTGTCCCGTCCGGGCCATCTGGTTGTCGACGCCGCCGGCCGTGATATTCCATCCCGTGCCGGAGGCCAGCTCGAAGGAGCTGTTCTGCAGCAAATTGCGATCCAGACTGACCGTCGCCGTCAGCGTCTTGACGACCTGGCCGCCTACCGTGACCGGGATCGGGATCGTATAGTCGCCGTCCTGCGCGCTCGCCTGCACGACGACATCGCCGGTGACGGCCAGCCTCTCGTTAGGACCCAGCGTGACGCTGCCGTCAAAGGACGCCGTCACATCGCCCGTAGCGGTCGAGCCCAGGTCGACGACGACAGTATTCCCGCTATTGTTCATCAGAGAGACCTCCAGCGAGGTCGAGCCGACCTGCTGCAGCTGCAGCTTATCCTCCCATAGATACGCGCTGACCGGACTGTTCTCCACGGCTCCGCGCAGCTTGGGCAAGCGTGCGCCGCTAATCTGCTCCACCGTCTGCTGGAGCTCGTCGGCAGCTAGTCGCTCCAGCTCGCTCGCATCGGGCCGGATCACGATGTCCGCTTGCGCCAGAGAGTTCAAGGTCAGCTTCAGCGGCTCCTCGACAGATGGATTAGGCTCGCTTGGCTGACTTGGCTCGCTTGGCTGGTTGGGCTGGCTCGGCGTAACTGGCATCATATAAGGCTGCGAGGCGCTTGGCTTGGGCTTCTTGCCCGCGTCCTCAACCGCTGGCTCCTGCTCCTCGGCAGGCACAGTCTCGTCGCCCGGCTGAGCGGATGCCGACTCGATCGTCACCAACGTACGCTCGAGCAGTACGACCGCCTCAGCCCGCTTCATCTCTTGGGCGGGACGGAAGCTGCCGTCCGGATAGCCTTTCATCAGCTGACGGCCGATGACGGAGTCCGACTCGGCGATGACCCAGCTCGGGATCTGTGCATAGTCCGTAAACCCCTTCCAGACCGATGCGCCACCCTCATGCAGACCCGCAGTCTGACTTCCAGCCTGATCCGCAGAGTCGCCCCCGGCAGGCTCGTCGCTGGGCTCCGGCTCGCCGAGCCGCTCCTGCAGCAGCCTTGCGATCATCACCATCGCCTCCTGACGCGTCAGGACACGCTGCGGCCGGATCGTACCGTCGCCGTAGCCGCGCATATATCCGCTGGCTACAGCCGTCTCCATCGGGACATACGCCCAATGCTCAGGGCCAAGATCGGTAAACGGCGCCGCCTGCCCTTCGGCTGGTAGCGCGTCCAGCCCGAAGGCTCGATTGATTAGCGCAGCCAGCTGGCCGCGCGTAACCGGAGCCTCGGCATGCAACGAGCCATCCGGATAGCCTTGCAGCAAGCCGCGCTCCATCCAGCTGCGCATCGTCGCCTCCGCCCAGTGCCCGCTCCCCTCGCTTGCAGACTGTTGCCCGGCAAGCGTCGCAGCGCTTCTCGGGTCGGTCCCATCGCTGTCGCCCTCTCTGTCCGCTGCCCCGAATGCTGCAGCTGCCGACGATACCAGCAGGCTGATCGTAAGCATCAGCAGGGCCATCGTCCTTACCAACCGAGTCTTGCGCTGTCTTACTCTTCGCATGTAACGACCTCCCTGTCATTCGTAATTGATTGTCCCGGTCGATCCAGTATCCAGCCCATCACCAGGATGAAATTGTAGACGTCGAACACATCCGCCACTTGCGGCTCGATGCCCCATAGCCAAGCCTGCACACGCTGCCACTCGGCAGCCCCGAGCTCCTGCTCGCCTGCATCATAATGAAGGAAAATACCCGTCATCGCCAGCCATAGCTGCCTGTGAAGCTCCAGCTGCTGCCAGGAGCGGGTCTGCACGGCAGAGGAGCCGGTCAGATTGCGGTCGATGACAGACTTGAATCGCTCCAGCTCGGCCGTTACGCGCGTATACTGCTCCGCCTTGCTGTCTGTGCTGTCCAGTCCGTCCTCCAGATTGATCTCATGGTAGAGCTCCGATACTATAGTCAGATAATTCTGACAATAATGCCCATCTCGTCCATAAGCCTCTGTGAAATAGTCGGCTGTCAGCCCGTCAAACAAGGTCTCGCGCTGCCATAACGTCCGGCCCATCACGGTCATGGCCAGCCCGCTCGGGAAGCAGTTGCGCTGCACCTGGCAGCTCATATAGCCATCGAGGCCAAGGCCCGACAGCCTCTGAATATCGTCATGCAGGATACGCGCCAGCTTCATTTGGCCGGGATCGCGCTGCTGGGCCCACATCAGATGATAGTCAAAGTCGAAGCTATCCCCGGCGAACCAGCTCTGCCACCCCTGCAAGAACGCCATATTGTCGGCGATCGTGCGCGGCAGCTCGATCCGATTGCGGACAAAGGCGGGTACCCCGGAGCCTGTGGTTGAACCTGCACCTGCGTCCTTGGCCATAGCCGCTCCTCGCTGAGCCTCGCCCCTTGGCTCTGCCTCCCCGCCTGCTCCCGCCTCTGTAAAGGATTGACGATAGGTTCGCGTAATGGGCGCGAACATGAGCACGAAACGCTCCGAATCGTCAAATTGCTCCTGTAGCGGACGCCATAGCAACTCCTGGTAGATCAGGAACACGAGACGCATCGAGATTCCCTGCTCCGTCAGTCGCGCATCCAGCTCATTGAGCAACAGCACATACCAGTCCGAAGGCGTCATCGCCTGGCAGGCCGAGCATTCGCATTGATTATTCATCCCGTCGGAGAGCCACACATGCAGATAATCGACCTCGGGATGAGCTACAGCATAAGTAACCACCTCCTCGACAAACCGCACCCGCGCCCGGGCATTGGCATAGCATAGCTCGGTATCGAGCGGCACACCCTTCCACAGCTTGCGCTCGCCGTCGACCTCGGCAATCAGCGCCGTCAGCTCGGGATCGGTCTCGCCTTGCCACTCGACCTGCTCCCAGCCCAGTCCCGGCAGCCCCAAGGTATTGCAGGTCCAGCCATGGCCGACGGCATGATAGAGCAGGCCGCGTCTACGGATTGCAGCGATCGCCTGGTCCATATAGGCCAGCGTATCTGTCACCTCGATCGCCTTGTACCAACGCTCGAAAAAAGTAAACGCTTCCTTGAATTGGATGAAGTAGCTGTTGAAGCCCAGCTTGGGCATCCAGTCGATCAGATCGAGCACATGCTCGATGCTGACCGCGCCCTCGAGACAGATGCCGCGATGACGGTATGAGGCCTGCTCCTCGATGGCTACCGCGGCTGCGGGCCATGCGATATGGGGCAGCTGCTCGCTCGCGCTGCCCGGCCGAACCCAGCGACAGCCCAGCTCGTGCAGATAACGATAGACGGCGATCAATACGCTGCGCGGATTCGTCCCCGCGATGACCCCGAACCCGCGATCGTCCACCTCGATCCGTATGCCATCCGGCGGCTCTTCCGCCCCCTCGCTCCTCTCCTCCACGCGGAGCGTGAGAGCGGACAGCATCCCTGCCGCTTGCTCGGATGCGCCTGTCTGTACGATCTCGCGCCCTGTCATCGCTGACAGGCATCTGCTCAGCTCGGCAGCGGCGAAGCCGATCGTCTCATCGCTTTGTTGAGGGATATGCAACACAATCGTGTCGTCTCCCTCTCTATTGGTACGGATTTCCATATTCGCCTCCTGGTCGCGCATCGCTCGCTACGACGTACCCCATTGATCGCGGTACTCCTGCGGCGTGATGCGATTTTGTTTTTTGAAAAAACGGATGAACGCATGCGAGGAATTGTAGCCTAGCTCCGCCGCGATCGCGTACACCTTCAGATTGCTTTTCTTCAGCAGCTCCTTGGCCTTGCGATCGCGGAATTCGATGATATAGTCGGATAGCACGTTGCCTGTGATCTGCTTATATAACCGCGACAGATAGGAAGGGTTGAGGTCGAGATAGTCCGCGATCTGGATGAGCGACAGGTTGGTGGCGACATGCCGTTCGATGAAGGCATGAATCTTGCCCACGATGTCGCGCGTCGACTGCTCCTGCTCGCGGCGCGTCCACGTCATGATGCGATCTGCCGCCTGCACGAAAAATTCATTCCACTCGCTCCAGGAGACACTCTCATCGAAATGAGCCAACCGGCCCCAATCGATCTCCCCTGCCAGCTCCCGCTCCAGATCGTACTTGTTCACGAAGGACAGGAACAGAAAGGCTAACGCATGATACAGCTCCAGCTTGCGCAGCGACGACAGTCGCTCATCGGCAAACATCGCCGCCAGCTCGGCGTAAAGGGGATAATATTCGGCCTCGTGGCCGTTCTCCAGACTGTTCATCAGCATCGGTAGCTTGGCTTGCAGCTGATAATTGGCCGGACCCGGACCAGGTCCCTCTCCGTCTGCCTTGCTCGCCGCTCCTGACTCGGCGGACTCCGGCCGGTGATCCGTCAGCAGCGTGCCGCGTTGGCCGCCGATCCCGCGCACCAGCAGGAACTTGAGCGCATGGAAGCGATCGGCCAGCTCCTGCCAGTGAACCGGCTGACTGCCCAGCACAAAGGAGATTGTCAGCTTCAGCAGCTGCTCGCAGCGTGACTGGATCATCTCCATCAGCCCGTTGACATAGTGGGCCGAGCGCTCCCAATTGTCCATCTCCCCCTCCGGCGGCTGCAGGATCCACACCATCCGGGATTGCTCGTAAACGATGGAGATTAGCCGCATAGCTTCGTTGAGGAATTCCTCGGCAATATTTTGCACGGCGTAGACGAGCAAGGCCTTGTCCGGCGCTGTCGTCACCTCGTTCCAATCGTCCACGCGGCAGATGAGCAGCAGCACGGGCCGCTCCGCGTTGAAGGGGAGCTGGATATGGGCGAAGTGCTCGCGCAAGACCTCCGGCCCAACCTTCTTGCCTTGCATCAGGAACCAGAGATACTCCTGCTGCAAGGCGGGCAAGGCCATCCGCATATGCGCCTCGGCCTTGTCGATCAGTTGCCGTGCGCCATGCTCCTTGTCCAGCGCCTCGCAGGCTTGGCGGACGGCCCGGATGATTGTCTCGTCATCCTCTGTCTTCAGGATATATTGCAGCCCGCCCAGCGACATCGCGTCCTGGACGTATTTGAAGTCGCTGTGGCTCGTGAGCAGGATGACCTTGCAGCCCGGCCACCGGGCGCGGATCTGCCGCAGCAGCTCGATGCCGTCCATGCCCGGCATCAGGATATCCGTCATGACGATATCGATGCGATGCCTTCCCAGCGTCTCCATCGCTTCGATGCCCGAGTAGGCGTTGTAGACCTCCAGCGCCATGTCCGCCTGCTTCTCGAACAGCTCGACCAGACCATCGGTAATAATCGGCAGATCATCGACAATCAGCAAGCGATACATCAGTCTTCACCCCCCATGTCCAGTGCCAGCCGCATCGTGACCTCAAGGCCGCCCAGCTCCGAGCGGGACAGACCTAATCCATATTGCGGACCGCACATCAACTGAATGCGCCGATGGACATTAATCATCCCGGTCGTATCCTCGATGCCTTGCCCGGAGGCGGCGAACCGCTGCTGCAGCCGCAGTAGCTCCCCGTCCGTCAAGATCGTGCCGCTGTCTTCCACGACGATATCCAGATGCTGCTCGCCGTAGCCGAAGCGGACCGTCAGCTCCCCGCCATCGATCATCGTCGTCGCGGCATGCTTGTAGACGTTCTCGACGATAGGCTGCAGGATCAGGCGCGGCACCAACTGCTTGGCGTAGGCGGGGTCCAGCTCGTCGAAGCGGATCTGGATGCGCTCTCCGTAGCATACCTTCTGCAGCTCCACATAGGTCCGGGCATGCTTGATCTCCACCTCCAGCGGCACCTGGTCGGAATCGTCGCGGGTGATGAACTGGAAGTAATCGCCCAAGTAGCGACAAAAACGGTACGACAGCTCCAGATCCTCGGATTTGATCAGACGGCACAGCACGAAGAAGCAATTGTATAGAAAATGCGGATTGATCTGCGACTGCAATCGCTTCAGCTCCGAGCGCTGGCTATGGATTTTTTGCTCGTAGTTTTCCTGGATCAATTGCTTGAGATGAATCGCGGTCTCGTTGTAGGATTGATACAAATAACCGAATTCGTCCTGGCGCGGCGCCTGCGGCAACGGCTGCAGCTCGCCTGCTCTCATCCGCTTGAAGCCCATAATAAGTCCCTTCATCGGACGATGAATCATCCGATAGATCGAGAGAGAGAAGAACAGGATGATACATCCCGAAAGCACGGATGCGCCGATCATCCAGTATTGATACGTATCCACCGGCCCGGACACATAGCTCGCCGCGACATAGCTGGCTAGATAGATGTGCAGGTCAGACGAGTAATGATAGAATACGAGTTGGTCTTCCGTACCGACCGAAAGCGTCGTCTGTCCCGAGGTGTCGCCGGTCTCCTCCTGAGCCGCCAGATAGTCGCGCAGCGCAGGCAGGAACGGGGCCGCCTCGCGATCGGCCAGGCCCCAGTCCTTCTCCAGGCTGAGCAGCACCGCTCCGCCCTCCGGGATGCTGATCCGCTCGCTGAGTGCCTGCATCAGTCGCTGGACCGATATCTCTATCCCGATCACAAACAAGGGCTCGCGCTGGGCCGTCGCCGGATACTGCATGCTCATGAACATCCGATCGTCCCAATAGATAAGCGGACGGTTGACGGTGTCGGCACGCAGCTTCAACGCTTCCAGCTCCGCGGCATTGACCTTCGTGTCATACCTGCTGCTGAGGATCGTCCGCTCCAGCAGCGGGATATAGACGCGCACCTCGTCAATATAGATGCTGTTATACTTGATCAGGCTGATGCGGCGCTGCACGGCCTGGATGGCTTCGACCTTCTCGTAATCGTTGATCAGGTTGCCGTTGGTGCTGAGCGCCATCAGCTCCTTATCCATCGCATATTCGGGGAGGATATGCTGGATGCGCTCCATCTCATCCTCGAGCATGCCGAGATAGTAGGCGTTGCGCCCGGAGATCGATTGCGAGACTTCCTCGCGCAGACTCTCTGCCCCCCTGTGATGGATGATCAGCGTGATCGCATAGAGCGGCATCAGCACGGCGACGAAGGTCAATAATAGCTTGACAAAAATCGATGATCGGTTGGCAAATAAGTGTGCGAGCGTCTTCATGGCGTTCCCCCTGCATCCAGACAACCTTGGTCTGCTTCTTCTGAGAGCATAGCCTATTGTTCGTCGGAAGAGTACAGATCATCGCCACTTTGCTGCATTGAATCGACTGAGCCTTGCTTACGCCTGGCCTGGTTCTCGGTGACGCCTTGCTGACGGCTGGTCTACTCCTGACGACACCTACCTACTCCTTGACGCTGCCGAGCACGATGCCCTTGATGAAAAACCGCTGCAGGAACGGATACACGAGCAGTATCGGCAAGGAGGCGACAAAGATCTGGGCAGCGGCGCTCGTACGGTCGGAGATCAGGCGCAGCAGCTCGGCATCCTCCGAGCTCATGAAGCGCATATCGCGCTTGATCACGATGGTCTGAAGGAAGGTCTGCAGCGGATAATTCTCCGGTCGGTTCATCAGGATCAGCCCGTCGAACCAGTTGTTCCAATGGCTGACCATCGTAAACAGGCCAACCGTCGCAAGCGCCGGCTTGGATAGCGGCACTATAATGCTCCATAGCACCCGGAAGTGCCCGGCGCCATCCATACGAGCCGACTCATCGAGCTCCTTGGGCAAGCCGCGATAGAAGTTGAGCAGCAGGATGACGTTGAAGACCACCAGCGCGCCCGGCAGGACAAGCGCCCAGATCGTATCCATCAGGCCGAGCTGACGAATTGTCATATACCACGGCACCAGCCCGCCGCCGAACAAGATTGTGAACACGAAAAACCAGGCGTAGAAGGTGCGGAACTGAAAGGCATAGGTCTCCTTGGCGAGCGGATAGGCGGTGATGATTGTAAGGAACAGACTGATTGCCGTACCGAGCAGCAGCCGTTCCACCGAGATCAGGAAGGCTGCGCCGTATTCGGGCTTGGCGAGGATGTTCTGGTAAGAAGCTACGTTAAATTCCACCGGCCATAGTCCGACCTGGCCCGCCGAGGCCGCCGAGCCGGAGCTGAGCGACAAGGCGAACATATGGATAAGCGGCAGCAAACATAACAAGGAAAGCAAAGCCAAAAACGTATAATTGGCTGCTACAAACAATTTTCTGCTCATCGTTATTTGGCCTAGCACATTGCTGTCCTCCCTTAACTCTAAAAAATACGGTAGCCGGCATAGCGATAGGCCAGCGTATAGGAGATACTGATCAAGATCAAGGCTACGACCGACTTCAACAAGCCCACTGCGGTCGCCAAGCCGTATTGCACCTGCTCAAAGCTGAGGCGATAGACAAACGTGTCGATAATGTCGCCGCTCTCGTATACAATCGGACTGTACAGGTTAAAGATCTGCTCGAACCCGGCATTCAGGATATTGCCGATGCTCAGCGTGGCGAGCAGCACGATAATCGGCAGCATGCCCGGCAAGGTAATATGCCACGTCTGCCGCAAGCGCGTCGCTCCGTCGATCTGCGCGGCTTCGTACAAGGCCGGATTGATGCCCGTCAGCGCGGCCAAGTAAACGATTGTGCTGAATCCGAATTCCTTCCACACATCGGAGATGACCAGCGTATAAGGAAACCATTCGTTGCTGCCGAGGAAGAAGACAGGCTTCAATCCGAAGTAGCCCAGCAACTGATTGACCAGCCCCGAGGACGGCGAGAGCAGATCGATCAAGATGCCGCCGAGCAGGACCCAGGACAGAAAATGCGGCAGGTAGATCATCGTCTGCACTGTGCGCTTGAAGCCTTCCTTGCGAACCTCGTTAAGCAGAATCGAAATGGTGATGGGCACGATTAAGCCCGCAATCACTTTCATCACGGCAATAAACAGCGTGTTGTACATAATGCGCTGAATATCCGGGTATTGGAACATATAGATGAAATTATCCCACCCGACCCACGGGGAATTAAAAATCCCCTTGGTCGGGATAAACCGCTGGAAGGCGATCGTAATGCCGGCCATCGGTATATAGCTGAAGATGAAGGCTACGATGACACCAGGTAATACCAGGACGTGCAGCGGCCACTCCTTGCGAAACCGTCTAAACATTTCCATCGTCCAAGCTCCTTTAGCCGGAGCAAGGGCGGAGTATACGGGTGATCTACGCCCTGCACCCTCCGCCCTCGCCAGCTTCCATTGCTACTTGCCCATGTTCTTCTACTGTGTAGCTCCTTCGATTATTACTTGCTCAAGCCTGCATACCATTCATTTACTTCATCTGTCATTGCCGAACCGCCCAGCCTCAGCCATTCGTCGACGTATGCATCGAATTCGTCGATTGCGAGCTGATTCATGACAATCTTCGTGAACACTTCATTCATCTTCGAATCGAGCACCGGCTGCTTCTCGGTCATGACCTGACCCGGCGTCCCGTAGAAGGCGTTGTAGTGGTATCTGTCGGTTTGCAGATAATCATACATGATCGAGAAGGCGCCCTTCGGCCCGGACATCGGATACTCCGCCCACTCCGCCATATCGCCATCGAGGTATTTCATGATCTTGCCGAACCGGTTCGGCGCTTCCAGACCGGTCAAGGCCGAGCCGTCCTTGGCCTCCACCGCTTTGGGCACCGACTCTCCGAGCATGACGTTCTCGATCTGCGAGAAGGCGCGCACCGGACTCAGCTTCCAGTAGCTGGCCGCCTCCTCATTTTGCAGGAAATACACCTCGTCGCCTTCCTTCGGCGCCGTATACGCCTGCACCCATTTGTTCAGCAGCTCGATCGCCGCCTCGGGATGCTTCGCCTTCTTGGAGACGACATAGTAGCCGGATACGCCCAGCTCGATCTGGGACTTCGCTGGCTCGCTATCGATGGAGGTGATCGGATACGGCCACCAATCCTGCACCAGCTTGTCATCCTTGACGGCATTGCCGAATAACGGATACGCGCTCAGCCAGAATGGGCCGTAGACGACGCCTACCTTGTTCGAAGCGAGCAATTCATTGACCTTCGCCAGATCCTTCACCGCGAATTCGGTATCGAGATATCCGGCGATATACATATCCTGCAATTGCTTGAGCGCTTGCTTCATCTGCGGCTGGATGCTGCCGAATACCAGCTTGCCCTCTTCATTCTCCACCCATTGATTCGGATACGCATGATAGCTGTTGAAGAAGCCCTTCATGTCAAAGGTCCCATCATTCAAAAAGTCCTTCGTCAACGGAAGCGCATACGACTTGCCCGTGCCTCCTGGATCTTGCTTCGCGAAGGCTTCCGCGATCGCCAGCACATCCTGCATCGTCTTTGGCTCTGGCAAATTTAACTGCTTCAGCCAATCCCGGCGAATCCAGATTTGCGTCGAAGCGCCGTATGGTCCATTCGTCGCGGGGATCGCCATCAGCTTGCCGTCGATGTTGGCCGAATCGAGCTGCTTGCCGCCATCGCCCGAGATATAGGCCTTGGTCTCAGGCGTTGCATATTTCTCGTACAGCTCGGTCAGATCCATGATCTGATCGGCTTCGATAAGCTGCTGCAATTGCGGCATCGTCACCTGCATCAGATCGGCGATATCGTTGGAAGAAATACTCATTTGCAGCTTTTGCTGGTATTGGGTGGTGTCCGCAACCCAGATGTTTTTGAGGCGGATGCCCAGGTCCCGTTCGATCGCATCGTAGACCGAGTTTTTATCCATGCTCTCGCCAGGCAGGAACTTGATGTCCGCTGCGCTCTCCCGGAACATCGTCAGCTCGATCGGCGTTGTCCGCTCACCCGCTTCTCCCGAAGCCGCCGGCTCCTTGCCGTTATTGCTCCCCTTCTCTGCTGGCTCGTTCGTGTTCCCGCCATTGCTGCATGCAGCCAGTACGACCAGTACCACAATCATCAGCCATGGCAATATACGCTTGTTGCCCATTGATTAGCCCCCACTTCGTTGATAGATTGTGCACAGTCCTATTATATATCCGGTATTTGGGCGGGCTCTATACACTTCATTTTACATTCATGGATCATTGATGACCTGGAAAGGCCTGGTCGGGAGCCGCTGCGGACGACCGAAACACAACCGTAGACATAAAAGGAATATTGTGTATTAAGAGTTGTCTTCCCTCCTGCTGCCTGACCTCAAGCGCACGACCCTCCGGGCAATCGCTGCTGTACCGATGCCAATCGCCGCCTGCCGGCAAGCCCGACAATACAAGCTCTGGCGCATCGTCGAGCGAATGATTGGCGATGACGACGATCCGCTCGTCCGGCGTGCGATAGTCGTAGACCGCAACATGCGGCGACTCGCTGACGATCATCAACGGCGGAGCAACCGAGCGCCTGGTGAGAAACTGCTGGATCATCGCCCGCCGCTGCGGATTGAGCAGACCATGAGGATGCTCCTGACGGTAAGGCAGGATCAGCACGTTCTCGCGGGCAATCGTCATCCCCGGGAACAAGGCCTCTCCGTCCGGCTTGCATACGGTCGTCAGTACATCAACCGCCCCCGACACATACTCGACCTCGAGGCATCTCCCCATACTCAGGTAAGGGCGCAGGATGCCGTGGTTCATCCCGGCGCAATGCTCGTGGTCGCCAATCTGCTCATAGGATTGCAGCTCGTGCCAACGCGCGCCCTGGACGCCGCAGAGATGGCCGAGCCCCCGCTCTACCAACACCTCGACGGCGAGGCCGTCGAGCAGCATGCAGTGCTCTGCGAACAGGCTGACGATCTGCTCGTCGGCATAATTGCGCAGCACCTGGCCCGAGATCGCCACCGGCCCGCTCTGCTCCGGCGGCCCGGTCGCATAACGATTGGCGATGCCGTACGCCGATAACAGACAGCTCCAGAAGGTCTCCTGCGGATACAGCCCCTCCATCGATGTCCCCTCGCCCACATGCAGCGTATAGGCGGATCGCTCGTGGACGAGCACCTGGACGCCCTGCATCTGACGCTGTCGCAGCCCCATCCTCGCTACCGTCTGCAGGTAAGGCTTGAGCGGCCTCAGCCACTGCTCTGCTCGCTCGGAGCGGTAGATGCCGTTGCCGGCCATGTCGACGATATTGAGCGTGATGCCGCTGCTGCCGAGCAGCAGCGCCGTCTCCACCTGATACTGTTGGAAGCGGGCCGACTTGGCATAGCGGGTGTACGGCACATTCTCCAGCTCGGGGTACAGCCTGCTCTCCTCCGGCAGCAGAGCAGCCGTCAACATCGGTACGGTATGGAACTGGCAGGCGTAATACATGACGCCGGTCTCGATATAGGCGGGCAGATGCGGGCGCACGATGCCGGCGGGCTCGCCTCCAGGCCCGCCGAGCGCGCGCATCACCCCATGCCAGTCGCGCGCCTCCGCCGCGTGCATGACAGGGTCGCTGGACATCAGGCCGACCACGGTCTGCGGGGACGCCTCATGCACGGCCTGTGCGAGCAGTTCGGCCAGCTCCGTCATCGTGCTGCGGCAGACATCGAGCCAGATGCGGCGGTACGGATGAGGCTCGCCGGGCGCCAGCACTCCTGCCAGGAAGGCCTCGCGCGTCAAGCGCTCTACCCCCGCCCGCTCGGCGTAGAGCTGCATATGCGCCTCGCAAAAGCAGCCGCCCCACTCCAGCGGTCCATGATTGTGGAAGCGCAGATCATCCTCCAGCCATACCGTGCGCGGCTGCATGGCGGCGTACTGGCGATAGCGAGCGGCGATATACGTCCGCCAGCTCGGACAGAGCGGACAGACGGTGACCTCCGATACCGTCCCGTTCACATCGACCATCTGCCGGAACGGCTGATCTGCCAGCAGCTTGTTGCCTGCCGCGTCATGGGTCAGCGTGTTCAGCGGATTGATCGAGACCGCTACGCCGAGCGCCTCGACCACGGGCTTGGCCCGCAGGATGGCATCGAGCCACAGCGCCGCCTCCGCTTCCGTCACGTGGCGCAGATTCATCGGATCGATGAAGAACATCACCTCGTCGATCTTCGCCTCCCGGCAGAATTCGAGCAAATCCTGCAGCCGCTGCTCCTCCAGATGTCCCGGCTTTAACACAAAACGCAATTTATAAGCAAAATGCCCCATAGTGTTCCCCTTTCTGTCGGTCGGCCTGCCTGCTGGCATGACCTTGGTCCGCGCATGGCAGGCCCTGGTCCGCCTAATGGCGGTCCTTGGTGACAGTATAAGGAACCTATGAGGCATTTTTCGATAACCTTCTCTTTACTTTTATCAACTATTGTTGACTGCGCTCGGTATCGTGCGCACTTCAATCGAGCGTCAATCCAGCGTCAGTCGGCGCGTCTGAAGGGCGCGTAGGCTACCGCATCGATCTCGACCAGGTAGTCGCCGATCAGGCAGCCAACGACGATGCCACAGCGAAGTACGCTGCTCATCGCTGCTCCCCCTCCACATAAGATATCGCTAGCGCGGACTCATACGCCTCGACCGCGAGCAGGATGTCCTCGCCGGTCAGTATGGAGGACTGGCCGGCGAGGCGACGCAGGAAGTCCTCGGTAATGGTCGGCGGGGGGATGCCAGTCCGCATAGAGCTGGGCGCTTACCCGTCTGCCATCATCCCTGCAGGGAGGCGGAATCGTAGAAATCCGGGTACTCTGGCAGCATATGCTTGACCATCACGCCATCCATCGTCGCAATCTCGCTGCCCGCCAGCTCCGACGAAGCACGGACAACAGCCTTCACGACTTGCGCTCTGCCGCCAGCCTCCTCGCCGTCGCATCCGCACGATAGCGGGCAGGCGAAGACCCGGTCTTCTTCTTGAACAACTTATGGAAAAACTTCAAATCCCGATAGCCGACGCGAGCGGCAATCTCTTTCACGGAGGCCGTCGACTGCTGCAGCAGGGCGACGCTTTTTTTGATCCGCACGTTTTGCACATACTCGGTAAATGTCTGCCCGGTCACCCGCTTGATATGCCGGTGCAACGCGCTGGCGCTGGTCGAGCTGAGCCGCGCCGCTTGCGCCAAGGTGAGCGGCTGATCGTAATGCGCGTCGATATAGGCAAGGACCGCCTCGATGCCGGATATGGCGGGACGACTTGGGGACGAGCCGGTCTCCAGACGATACAACAGCACGAGCAATTGCATGAGCAATGCATAGAGCACGGCCTCGAAGCCCGGCTGCCTCGCGCCAAACTCCCGGTGCATCTCCTCGAACAGCTGCCGGGCGCTCGCATGCTTGTCCTGATACTGGTAATAGCGACTGCGCTCCCCGGTCAATAGAGCAAACAGATCGCCAGGCAGCGGATACGTATACGCCAGTTGGGCAGGGAGGCGGGCGTCGAACAAGCAGTTGTAGACGATCAGTTCATCCCTGGCCGCCGGCGAGGAAGGTCGGTACACATGCTCGGTGCCGATCGGAATAATGAACAGGTCGCCTTTCTGCGCCACGATCCGCTCGTCTCCGATATAGTGATAGCCTCTACCCTCGGCCACATATTGCAGCTCGATAAAATCATGATGATGGAGTGGCAGCGTGAACGCCTCCCGCTCTCTCGTAATATGAATCGGGAAATGATCCTCCCAAAACTCGGCTCCGACCAGGATACGCGTGTCGTCCGTCATCCCGCTTCTTCCTCCCCGCCCCACAAAGATAAGATTGCCCTATTCATAGCATAGATCGCCCCCTATATTCAAGTGAAATCGCCATGCTATGCTGATGAAAACAGGCAGACCTAAGGAGAGGTTACGAATGAAATGGGAAGCACAATGGATCTGGCGGAGCAGCGAAGTGCAAATCAATGATTTTGCTTATTTCCGCAAGGCGTTCCATCTGGCGGAGCAGCCTGCGTCGGCGCAGCTCCGGATGTCCTGTCACCATTATGCGCATGTATATGTGAATGGTCACAAGCTCGGGGGCTACGGCACGCCGGCGCCAACCGCTCCCCATCGGCGCAAGCTGTACACGACTTACGACGTGGCACACTTGCTGCACGAAGGCGACAATTGCATCACGGCCGATGCGCATTATCTGGGTGGCGACTGTCAAAACTCGGTGAACGGTCTGCCGGGCTTCCGTCTCGAGCTCCGTGGAGAGGATGCGGGCGGTGGCACGTTCGAGCTGCTGACCGATACGAGCTGGCAGGTGCTCGTCGATATGCCGCATCAGATCGGGACGGACTACCAGCAATCGCGGCGGATCTCGGCGATCGAGGCCTACGATGCCCGCAAGCTGGACCCGCGCTGGCGGCATGCGGGTGGCGAGCTGGACGCTGCCACAACCAGCGCGCAGCTGGCGGCTGTCGCTTGCGAGGCATGGCCGATGCAGCTGCAGACGATCCCGGAGGGCCACATCGACGAGGAGCTTGCAGTGACGCGTGTTGTGGTGCTGCCGGATACGGCGACGCAGACGAGTATCTCGATCTTTGACGCAGGCAGAGTGGTGACAGGCTGGCCCCGCTTCAGTCTGAAGGGCTATGCAGGCGTCACGATCCGCATGCGCTATTCGGAGAATCTGGACGAAGAGGGCCGGGTCGGACATAACGTGACCAACGAACCGTCCGAAACGCATTATGATGAGTATACGATGCGCGGCGATGAGACGGAGCGCTGGCAGCCCGACTTTTCGTACAAGTCGTTCCGGTATGTCGAGGTGACCGGCTATCCCGTTCCGATCGATGCGGGCGAGCTCGTCGTCTGTTCGGCGCATACAGCGCTCCCCTACGCAGGGCATTTTGCTTGCTCGGACGACATGTTGAACCGATTATACGACGCTTCCATCCGTACGCAAAAAAACAATATGCTCGGTCAATTCGTCGATTGTCCGCATCGGGAGCAAGCGCAATATCTGGCCGACACCGATCTGCAAGCCGAATTGCTGCTGTACAACTTCGATGCGATCGCGATGCTCGACAAAACGCTCTCCGACTTCGCCGATGCCCAGCTCGCGGACGGGACCTTCCCTTTCGTCGCGCCGACGACGTACGAGCATCCGTCGTTCCATATTCAGATTCCCGAATGGGACCTGCATTTCGCGACGCTGCTCTGGAAGCTGTACGAAGCAAGCGGCGAGACCAATTATCTGGCCGCCCATTACGATACGATGACCGCCATGCTCCGCTATTATGTCGGCATCATCGATCCGGAGACAGGACTGGTGCCCGTGGACAAGGGCTGGCATATTAGCGACTGGCCTTATCCGACCGTCGAGGAGGAGGGACCGTATCTCACCGTTCAGCAGGTGAAGCTGGCGCAGGCGCTGGACATCGCGGGCAAGGCAGCCGCATTGCTGGGCAAAGATGAGGATCAGCAGTCATGGGAGCATCAAGCCGCAGCGCTGCGAGACCATCTGCACAAGCAATTGTATGTGCCGGAGCTTGGGGCCTACAAGGACAGTATCGGGTCCTCCCGCGCGCATCAGGGCGTCAGCGCTATCGCCCTGTGGGCCGATGTCGTCCCGCAGGAGGAGCGCGCGCGCGTGCTCTCGTATGTCCGACAGCGGGAATGGGAATGCAACACCGTCCTGTCGCTGCCGCTGCTCCGCATGCTGTTCGCGAACGGCTGCGAGGCCGAAGCGCTGGCCATCATCGATCGGCGCGAGTATCCCGGCTGGCTCCATATGATCGAGCAGGGCTCGATGACACTCTGGGAAGGCTGGCAGGATATCGAGAGTCACTCGCACGCCTGGAACGGCTATCCTGTCCGACTGCTGCAAGAGCATGTCGTGGGTATCCAGTCGGCTGCGCCGGGCTTCGCGCAAGCGGTGATCCGGCCGTATCTCGCAGCCGGGCTGAGCTTGGCCGAAGCGACCGTATGGACCGTCCAGGGCAATATCCATGCGCGCTGGGAGAGGGCGGCGGACGGCGAGCTCCGGGTGAGCGTGCGCATCCCTGCAGGCATCTCCGCACGGCTGGAGCTTACGGTCGGCGACCGGATGATTGTGCAGGAGCTGGCGACGGGCGCGAGCGAGCTTACATTTGCCGGGGAGGGGTCATAGGAAAAGAAAAAGTTGGACAGGAAAACATGATGTTTTCCGTCCAACCTTTTTTGAGCAACGCTCCAGTACTAATTTCTAGCACTATAGCCGCATCTGAGCTGAGTTTCTGCGCTCTCGCTACAGCCTCACCCGGGTTTATCCCAAGCAATGCCCTCGTCTGCATCGTTCATCAAAAATTGCATTGTGCGCGAGGCTGCGCCGGGCAGATTCTCATGGCCGTAATCCGGGTAAAGGACGACCTGCTTGGGCGCTGTAATCTTGTTGTAGGCCGCAAACTGCGTCGACGGCGGGCAAGTCCTGTCCATCAGCCCGACGAACATCAGCACCTCGCCGCGTATCCGGCCCACCAGATGCTGCAGATCGATATACCCGAGCCGCTCGAAAATCTCGTCCTCGCGCTCATGCAGCGGATCGAAATGCCGGAAGAAGGTGCGCAGCTCCTCGTAGGCGCCCTGCGCCAAATCCATCTCCCATACCCGCTTGTAATCGCAGAGGAACGGATAGATCGGCGCCAGCTTGCGCACGCGCGGCTGCAGCGCGGCGCAGGCAAGCGCGAGTCCGCCTCCCTGCGAGCCGCCGATGGCGTAGATCCGCTCCCCGTCCACCTCTGGCAAGTCCATGGCGATCCCCGCCAGCTGCGCCGCATCAAGGAAGATATGACGGAACAGCAGCTGGTCCGGCTCGTCGTCGAGACCGCGAATAATATGTCCGCGATGCGTCGTTCCCTTCACGCCGCCGGTATCCTCGGACGAGCCGCCCTGCCCGCGGCAATCCATCGACAGCACGGAGTAGCCCAGCGAAGCATAAGCCAGCTTGTCGAGCCAGTCCCCCGACCGGCTCGAGTATCCGTGGAACTGTACAACCGCCGGATGAGGCTCCGGCACGTTTTTGGGACGGACGTACTTGGCATGTATCCTCGCTCCCCGCACCCCCGTATAATAGAGCTCAAAACAATCGGCCTGCGGCGTCTGGAACGAGCTCCTCACCCACTCCACCTGCGCATCGACCGCTCTCATCTCCGTGAGGGCCCGCTCCCAATACGCCTCAAAGTCTGCTGGACGCGGATTCCTGCCCTGATACGCTTGCAGCTTCGCAAGCGGCATATCCACTAGCGGCATTCCTGATCGATCCCTTCTGATAGCCTGCGGCCACGAATCGATCTACCGATCGCTGTCGATCTCGCGCCGCGTCGGCTGTTTTGTCAACCGTCTGTTCACATCTAATCGTCTATGCGTTGCAAGCAGTCCCCATGCCCGCAAACCGTCTGCGTGCCTCAACCGTCTACGCGTCGCCGCCCTTTCACGGCTCGCCTCCGCTAGCTTGCCGCCGCCAATGCGGCCAGCTCGCTATCGCTAAGCGGACGGTTATACACTCTGACATCGTCGATCAGACCATCAAAGCCGCGGGCCTTATTGCCATTGACTCGGCCGATATTCAAGTTGCCGAGGACGCGGAAGGTCGATTCGAAATCATCGGTCTTTATTTTTTTGACCTCCCCGTTGATGAACAGCTTGGTCGTGCCGCCCTGCCTGGTCACCGCGACATGCGTCCATTCTCCCAGCGGTACGGCATCCGCCGCATCGACCTCGATACGCGATACGCTGTCGCCTTCCATACCATATAAGGCAAGATTGTTGACCTCTGCTCCGGTTAAGCCGCGGTCGTACACCCGTACATCATCCATCAGTCCGTCAAAGTTACGGTTCGCCTTGGCCCCGCCGAGACTAATGTCGCCCAGCAAGACGAAATCCCGCGACCAAGCCGCACTCGCCACCGACTGTCCGTTCACGTACAGTGTGGCCCGCGTGCCGTCCATAGCAGCCGCAACATGCGACCACTCATCGAGCGGTACGGCTGTCTGGCTCTGGAACGTCTTGTAGCTGCTGCCGTTGTTGAGCAACAGGGTCAGCTTGCCCGAGTCCTGCAGCGTGAAGATGATGCTGTTGTTGCTATCGATGAAGATCACATTGCGGCTGTTAGCGCCTGTGCCCGCGCGGAATGACTCCGGCTTGATCCAGGCCGCAATCGTCGTCGTGCTGCCGCTGATCGGCAAGCCTGACCCGCAATTGAGATAGGTCTTGGCGCTCTCTTCAAAGTCGTAGCCGCGAAGGCTGACGCCCGCTTGACCGACGGTTGCCCCGTGATTCGTACAATGATGGTTGCCGATGACATCCCCGGCCGTCGTACCGGTTGTCTCATCCAGCGGCCAGTAGGCCAGCGGCGTCTGTCCGGCCTGCTGTCTGGCGTACTCCCACGAGAACGAGAGCCGGCCTTCATTTTGCAGCGCAAACGTCAGGATGCCGTCCGTATCGCCCACGATGCCATTGCGGCTCATCGCCTCGTAGCTGCCCCGGAACGTATCGGGACGAATCCAGGCCGCGATCGTCAGATCGTCGCCAAGTCCGGGCTGAATGGCCGAGCCCAGATCGATATAGTCGCCTTCGCTTCCGTCGAAGGCATAGGCGGTATGGATAGTGCCAGGGACACCACCGCTCGCTCCATGGCTCGTGCCATCGGCAAAGCCGCTGACATCGATCAGCGTATTGCCGCTGTCGTCCATCCGCCATAACGAGCTCCACTGGCTACCTCGATGGTTGACATAACACACGAATGGAACTTGTACCGAGCTGCCGCCATGACTAATCGTGGCCGTCAAGGTTACCAGGCCGCTCTGCGACGGGCTTACGACGCCGGCATCGCTGATCAGCGCCGGGTTGGAGGAGCTCCAGCTGATCGTTGCGCCGCGCACGCCGCTTGTCGGCAATTGCAGATCGGAGGTCACCTCATACATCGACGGGTGGATGCCGCCGGATATCTGATCATACAGCGACGGGTTCGCTCCCCGGATCAGCTCCCAGCGCAAGGTCAGCTCGTTATCGAACAAGATTTGTTGCGTACCTGGGGCTAACGGCTCGAGGTCAAGCTCGCTGTGGGCATACAGCTTGAACGAACCCGTCTCCTCCGCCATCAGCAGATCCAGCTCGCCATCGCCGTCGATATCGCCCACCGTCGTCGCTGCGGTATGGTTGCCGGTCGGATGCAGCAGTTCGCCGTTATGCATGACCGCATACAGCGTGCTGGAGAACTTGGGGTTCGCATTCGTTCCGGTATTGAGGAAGAGCGTGAGATGCGCATTTTTGTTATAGCCCTCCTGGTACCAGCTCAAGGGAAACTTGCCTGTGCCGGTTGCCAGCAGATCATACGCGCCATCCTGATTCCAGTCGACCAGCTCCAGCTTCACCCGCCCCTGGTTGCCAGCGTTGCCATCCATACGGATCGGCAGCTCCAGGCCGTCATCGTACCGCAGCCAGGTTTTGTTCTTGAGGACATGGATGCCCGAAGCGGTGTCTTGCTCGTAGCGCGCCAGATAACCATACTCATCGAGCGCGAGATAATAATGGACGCCAGCCTCGAGCAGGGCCGCCGGCTTGGAGCGCGTATGGGTGCGCAGATCGCCGCCCTCGTATTGCAAGCGTACGCCTGCCGCGAAGGACGGCTGCGTTGGGGTGCCGATATTCTCATAGAGCGTATGATAGCCGCTAATATCTGAGACGAGGATATCCAGATCGCCATCCTGATCCCAATCGAACAGCATCGGCTGGGTATACCCCCAGCGCCATTCCTTGTACCCTTGGATGGAGCCGCTCGGTCCGGCGATATGCTGGATGCGTTGTCCGCCCGCCTCGAGCAACGCTTTGGCCCCGAAGGCTGGCTGCTGCGCCGTGCCGATGTTTTCGAAATAATTGATGTAGCCGCTGGAGTCGCCGCTAATAAAATCCATCTTGCCATCCCCGTTCAGATCGCCGAAATCCGGGACGGGCAGCGAATCTGTGGTCAATCTGGCATTGCGGGTCAGCACGGAATATTCGTTATCGATACGCTGATTGCCGTTCAGCTTGCTGGCTACCAGTCTGCCGCTGCCCGTAGAGGAGAGCATCAACTCCAGCTCGCCGTCATCATCGATATCCGCCCAGCGCAGATGTGTGCTGCGATGGGCATGCTCCAGATGGCCATTGTAATGGCTCGCCTCGATCAGGTTGGTCCCTGGCTCGAAGGAAGGGACGCCGGAGCTCAGGCCCGCCTGCGCATACACATGCAGCCGGTCGTTGTCGTGCGCGACGACCAGGTCGGGCTTGCCGTCGCCGTCCACGTCGCTGACCGCGACCGAGGTCGTCGTCTGATGCGTAATCGGCGAGCCATCGGTCAGTAGCAGACGGTTGCCGCCGCCAAACACCGGGTTCGTATCCGTGCCGCTGTTCACAAATACATACAGATGCGTGGACACCTCCCGTCCGAGCCACTTCCCCTGATTGTCATACCCCATGCCAAGTCCCATGTTTTCTTGATAAGGAGGGATCAGATTCTCGCCTTCTCCGGGCAGTCCGCTGCCGCCGAATCCGGTGACGACCACCGCATCCCTGACGCCATCCCCGTCCAGATCGCTGTAGGCAACATAATTGATTTCTTCTCCCGCCGGTACGCTTAATGCGCCCGCCACATCGTAATTGGCGAAGACCGGGCCTCCCGCCGTTCCGGTATTGCGGTAGAGCCGCAGCTCGTTTTTCGATCTGGCGATGATGTCGAACAAGCCGTCCGGTCTATCGATCGCATCGATGTCACTCAAGCCTTTGAGGAAGGACAGATCATCGTCCTGGATTTCGTAATAAGGATAGCCATTGGGATCGGTCCCGGTATTTTTGTACCACGAGAACGTACTGTGATAGAAGTGCATCGATACCATATCGAGCGCGCCGTCGCCATCCCAATCCACAAACACGTTGCCAAACATATCCTCCAGATTGTCGGCAATCGCAGGCGTCGCATACTTCAGCTCCGTTTCTGCCGATACCGGTGCGCTCAGCAGCAATCCCATCATACTCAAGCCCGTTACAAGACAAGTGAGTTTCCCCATAAATCACGCCTCCTGTTTTACACGCTTTGATTGAGGTAGTTCCTGAAATCCTTAATCCGGTGAAAGGTCGTATAGTTGGAGTCATGCCTGTTCTTGGCCTGATTGATAGCGGTGCGGCACAGATACAGGATATCGTCGCCATCGAACAGGAAGCTGACGTACTGGAACCCGACATCCGCCGGGTCTTCGTGACGGAAGTCCTGCAGCCGCTCGGCGATTCGGAAGCTATGCATATCCTGTGACACGGCGAGCGACAAGACGTTGCGCTGGTTCGGCGTCGCCTCGTCGACCACCTCGCTGGCGATCGCCCAGTACGCCTGCGAGTCCTCGTCGTACAGCAGATCGAATTTGGAGTTGCTGCCGCCGTTGAAGTCGGCAAAGCTGTGGAAGGCGAGCGGCGCCTCCGGGCGGTGTTTGTCTCCTCTAAGCACGAGCGCCTTGCCGTACCCCGACGTCTCGTAGCGCAGGACATTATAGATCTCTCCGTCCGGGCCGACGACAGCGTTGCCCTCCAACGCCCCCTTGGCTTGCCCCTCCGGCTCCGCTCCGGGCCAGGCGTGATCGTAAGGCAGGAAGCCCGTGCAGGCCCAATTCTCGGCAACCAGCAGATCCGCATCCGCATCGATGGAGAATAGTCCGTTGCTGTGACCGCCGGTCGACCAGGAGCCGTAATCAATCGCCGTATACAGCCGCCCCTCCCAGGCGATCACCGGCATCGGCGCCTTATGCGGTCCGCGTCCCTCCCGATGTCCTGCGCCCGCCATGATCGTCACGGGCGGCTCCCAGGTCTGGCCCTCGTCCCGCGAGACGCCGATCATCAGATCGCCGTATTCCGTCGCGTTGGCCAGCATATACAGCTCGCCGCGATGGCAGAACAGCTTGCCCCAGAAGCAAGGGAACAGCTCGCAAACATAGCGCCAATGCGCGCCATTGTCGTCCGAGCGGAAGAGCAGCGTCAGATTCTGAGGGGCCCGGCTCGCAAATACGTCCATCGAGGCCAGGAGCGCGCCCGATGGCAGCTTGACGATCGAAGGGCTGCACAAGCTCCTGCCGGAGAAGGCGTAGCACGTATCCTCGGGATGCAAATAGTTGACGACGATGCCGACCGGCGGCCCCGTCCGCGCCAGGCGAATGTCGCTCAGGCCCGATCCGTTGCCCCGCACCACATACATCTCATAGTCACACTCCGGCTCCAGTCCTTCGATGCGGACGACCGCCGAGTGCAGTGCGATCACCGTATGCGGCTCATCGATTCGATAGCGGCGATAATAGAGCAGATGCGCGCCATCGTCTCCCGCATCCATCCACTCCAGCTCGATCGCATCCGCATCCGGCGCCAGCCGGCAAATATAAGGCAAGCTGCGTTTGTCATATTGATCGTAAGGACTGTACGGCCGATAGCTCCAGCCCGCGTATCCTAACATGGGATCACTCCTGCACTCGTAATAGGGATATAAGGATGGGACGACTCAGACATGGATGCCCATCGCTTCGCCGATCCGGGCTGCCAGTCCCGTCAGCTGCGCGATCTCCTTGCGCTGTGATTCCGTGAATCGCGCGGCATCCTTCACTCGGCTGCCGCTCTCCATCGGTACGCCCTGCAAGCTCATGCTGTACTTCGCATTGACCGGATAATATTGATACTCCGCCATGGAGGCAGAGCCTAACAACTGCTGCAGCCGCTCCGCCTGCTCCGGCTCGGCCGCATAATGCTTGCACAGCCACACATACAGCTCCGGATGAAAGTTAGCCATTACCCCGCTATAGCCGTCTGCTCCCAATTGCAGGCTTTCCAGCAAGGTGGCGCTGTTAGCGTTGAACAGCTTGATGCCCGAGTCTCGGATAATCTGCAGCCGCTCGGCGATTTGCGCGATGCTGCAGCAGGTGTCCTTGATGAACCAGAAGCGGCGGCTATCCACGCAGGCGCGCAGCACCTTGGGGGTGAGCAATCTTTTGTAAGGATAAGGGCATTCATAGATCCCGAGCGGCACACCCGGCAACCGATCGGTGAACTCGCTCATGCGCTCGATCAATACCTCGTCGCTCTCGTCCTCCGCCGCCAGGCGATTGGGCAAGAGGACATACGCTTGGGAGCCTGCCCCCATGATCGCCTCCGCTTCGCGGACCTGATCGTCTACGCGCTCTGCCGTATGGCCGGATGCGATAACTTGCAGTCCGTCAGGACAGTTGTCCGCGATAAATCGGGTCAGCTCCGTCTTCTCCGCCAGCGTCAAATGAAACATCTCGCTCGATTGACACACAGCGAACAGGCCAGCCACCCCGCGCCGGTGATAGTAGTCGATCATCCGCTCGACGGCCGCATAGTCGATAGTCTGGTCTGGCGTAAACGGCGTAATCATCGTCGGCCACACGCCGCTCTTGATGCTCTGCATATGTTCCACCTCTCGAATAGTCGATTTCTATATCTATTGGGCTAGCTCCCAGCCATCAACGATGACTTTCGCTGCGCTGCCGCGGGATAAGTATAAGGACAGCGGAGCTTGTACGACATCTGCGATATGCCCGTTGGACAGGCACACATACCCGTCATTGATGAACAGCTCGATCGAAGTCACATCCCGTAACACCTGGATACGGATATCCGCGCTCGGCAGCTCGACAGCAAGCGATGTCTCCATGAACGCGATGCGATGCGCCGAGGCATCATAGACCAGCTCCGCACCATGGAGCGTCAGATGGATCAGCCCCTCCGTTACCCCCTGCAACCGGATATCCCATTCGAAGGTCGATGCCGCGAGCTCTATCAGCTCTCCGGTCAGCAGCTCGCCCGACGCCGCATCGACATCCGCCCGAATCAGCTGCGCATGTCGTCCTCGCAGCGCCCGAAGCTCGCTGGCAGGCTGCTTGGCCAGGCGCAGGCCCTCGTCCGTCTGTCGGAGCGTCAGCTCGCAAGGCACCGTCATCTGCTGGCTGAAAGGCATATCCGGGAACGGCGAGCGTCGCATCCATGCCATCTGGATGAAGCGCCCATCCTGCTCCGGGAGCTCGTTGAACGTCTGCGTCGCATAGAAATGACGGCCATAGTCGAGCAGATAGGTTTCGGTCTCGGGCATAAACGTCTGCCCGTCGAAATCCCCGATACAGTAAGCGCCATTCCCGCCAAGCAGCACCCATCTCCGCTCCGTCATCTCTCCTTCCACGGGCATGCAGAGCAAGTCCGGACACTCGTAGTAGCCCGAAATCTGACTGCGGTATGTCCAATGGATCAGATCATCGGAGGTGTAGAAGGCAATCGTCTTCTGCTCGTCTGCCATCATCTCGTAGATGGCCATCACCCATTGGCGCGTCTCTTCATGCCACAGCAGCTTCGGATCGCGGAAATGGCTATTGGCGCGCCCGGACCGCGAATAGAGCAGATGCTCCTTGTGCTTGGTCCATGAACGGCCGCGATCCCGGCTGATCGCGAAGGCCTGGAATTGCTCGTCCAGCTCGGTGCGATACGTGTAATAGGCCACGATGCCGTCGCTCTGATCCGGGAACAGGCCGCTCGTATTGTGTCTGTCGACTACCGCGCTGCCGGAGAAGATCATGCCGATCTCATCAGGATAGAGCGCAATCGGCAGCTCCTCCCAATGCACCAGATCGCGACTGACCGCATGCCCCCAATGCATGTTGCCCCACTTGATGCCGTATGGATTATGCTGATAGAACAGGTGGTATTCGCCATCGAGATACAGCATGCCGTTGGGGTCATTGAGCCAGCCCCGCTGCGCGGTATAATGAAACCTGGGCCGATAGCGCTCCTGATACAGCTCGGGATCGTCGACGCGCCGGGCGCTCGCGGCGATCATGTCGAGCCTCGCGTCGCCGCCATCCTCCACAGCTATCGTCAACGACTGACCGATGTAGTCCGATACATCGCAAAACACCCAAAAATCGATGTGATCGCGCTCGCCGCAAGGCAACTCCATCGTAAATCGCCGGATCGTCTCCCCCTCGACCGAGAGTGCCAAGGTTTGAACCTCGGCACCCAGTTGTACGGGCAGATGCAAATAAGGCTGGTCTATTGTTAATCTGCGTGCACACATATCGTGTCTCCTTATCCTTTGATCGCCCCGATCATGACGCCTTGCATAAAGTACCGTTGCAGGAAGGGGTACAGGACCAGGATCGGCAGCGTGGCCACGACGACAACGCCGTATTTCATCGATTCGGCCAACTGCAGCGCATTGCCCGCCCGGGCGCTATCCTCGATCATCTCCTGCATGAATTGAGCCGTGATCAATATATCGCGCAGCACGAGCTGCAGCGGGAACAGATCATCGTTGCGAATGAAGATCAACGCATGAAAATAGGCATTCCAATGATACACGGCATAGAACAAGGTCAGAACGGCAATGATCGCCTTGGACAACGGCAACGCAATCGAGATAAAAAACCTGAAGTTGGAGCAGCCGTCGATCGCTGCCGCCTCCGACAGCTCGTCGGGCAACGTCGATTGGAAAAAGGTCCTGGCAATGATCAGGTTCCAGACCGACACCGCATTGGGCAACAGCAGCGCCCACACCGTATCGAGGATCGACAGCTCCCGCACCACGAAGTACAAGGGGATCAGCCCCCCGCTAAAAAACATCGTAAAGGTAATGAGTAAGGTGATAGTGTTGCGCCCGGTCAGATCCTTCCGCGATAAGGCAAAGGCTGCCGGCAAGGTAATAAGCAGGTTGATCAGGGTGCCTACTACGGTGTAAAAGATGGTGTTGCGGTAGCCGCTCCAGATCGCATCGTTTTTGAGAATCGTCAGATAGCCATCCAGATTGAAATCCTTCACCCAAAAGATCACCTTGCCCAAATTGACCTTATTGGCATCGCTGACTGAAGCGATCAGAATAAAATAGAGCGGGTATAACACCACGATCATCACCAGGATGAGAACGACGTACGTCAAGCCGTACAGCAGCAGCTCATCCTTGCTTTTTCGTATTTGCATCACGCGTGTACATCCCCATTCCTACCATAGACTGGTGTCGCCAATCCTGCGGGCAACCTTGTTGACCGCAATCAGCATAATAAAGTTGATCACCGAATTAAACAGCCCCACTGCCGTCGAGAAGCTAAACTGCCCGCCGAGAATGCCCGCCTTATAGACATAGGTGGAGATGATCTCGGAGGAGGTGAGATTCAAGGCATTTTGCATCAGGAATACCTTCTCGAAACCGACCGTCATAACATTGCCCATGTCCAGGATCAACAAAATGATAATGGTTGGCGCAATCCCTTTGATATCGATATGCCAGATCCGCGTCCAAATCCCGGCGCCATCGATTTTGGCCGATTCATGCAGGGAGGTATCGACGGTACTTAATGCCGCCAAATAAATAATCGAGCTCCAGCCAACATTTTGCCATATCCCCGACCACACATAGATCGAAGAAAAGTAACTCGGACTCGTCATGAAGGAGATCGGGTCCTGATCCAGCATACCCAATAGGTGGTTGACGATGCCTGTCGTTGGCGACAGGAACATCGTGACCATCCCGACAATGACAACGACCGAAATAAAATGCGGCGCATAGGTTACGGTCTGGATCACCTTTTTGAATGCCCGATTGGGCACATAATGCAAGGCAATCGCCAGCACAATCGGCAAGGGGAAACCGGCCACCAGACTATAAACGCTCAAGATCAATGTGTTGCCGAGCAGCTTCAGAAACTGCGGCGAACTGAAAAATCGCTCGAAGTGATCGAAGCCGATCCAGGGGCTTCCGTTAAAGCCGAGAACAGGCGAGAAGTTCTTGAAGGCAATGATGACCCCGTACATCGGAAGATAGTGAAACACCAGAAAATAGAGCGCCACCGGCAATAGAAATAAATACAGCTGATAGTTACGTTTGGCTTTATACCATCCAAGCGAATTCAAAGCCCATTCGCCTCCTGTCGAAGAATACGTTCAACTATTTCAAGTAAGCTTCGTACGCCTCTTGGTAGACGGCAAGCACCTGATCGACATTCAACTCGGATACCTTCTTGACGTAAGCGTCCCAGCCTTCGTCGATGCCGCCCTCGACAATCCATTTCGCCTGCTGATTCAAGACATACTCATTCAGATCCGTTTCGTAGCGCGTTAACTGATCCAGTTGATTGGCATTCATCATGAGCGACGGGTAGAGCTGCTCGGCCGGAACGACATACGGCTTGTATTGCTCGTAGAAGTCTCTGCGAATTGCTTCCAAACCAGATACATTTACTCTGGCCATGATATCCTTGGTCATGACGAACGGACCGAAGTTCTGAATCATCTCCGAGGCTACCGTCTCGGCGGCGCTTGGCGGAATGGTAATCGAACCGTCCGCTTCCTCATTCCAATGCGTCCCCTTCACGCCATAGTGGGCGCTGATACTAAAATCCGCCTTGGCCAGCTCGTCAGCCAGGCGCATACTGATCTCGGGGTACTTATTGTTCTTGAAGATCGTATAGTAGCCGCGGCTGACCGAGTTGGTCTGCGAGCGCCACAACGGCTTGGATACGCCGGGACTCGTCACAGGGTTCATCGCGATATACTTGCCATCGAGCATCGCTTCCGCGCCGAATTCGACATCGCCCTGGAAGACCGGAGCCGACCCGACGACACCCGCTGCCGCTTTGGCGCGGAATTGACTCACATTCTGCGTGAACACCTCCGGATCGATGACGCCATCCTGATAGAGCGTGTGCAGGAATTTGATTGTTTCCTTGAAACGTTCGTCGGTCGCGGTGTAAAACACTTTGTTATCCTCAACCCCGATGTGGTTGACAAAATCCAGGATGCCGAAGGAACCGAACATATCGAAATGTCCATTGGAATAGCGGTTGAACATAAAGGTCCACGGAATCTCGTCGGCGATGCCATTGCCGTTCGGGTCCTGCTCCTTGAAGGCCTTCAGCACCGTGCGCAACTCCTCTGTCGTCGTCGGCATCTCCAGCTTCAAGTTATCCAGCCATTCTTTGTTGATCACCCAGGCATCTCTAATCCCTTTGGCAGCTTCACCGGTATACACGTAGGGCAGCGAATACAGCTTGCCCCCCTGCGTGGAGGCAATCTTCTTGATCGACGGCTCCTGCTCGAATAGCGCTTTCCAGGTTGGCGCATACTGCTCCACCAGATCGTTCAGCTCATAGATCGCCCCGGATTCGCCGAGATCGGAGATCTGCTTGTCGGTCATATCGATGCGCCAGGCGATATCCGGATAGTCGCCGCTGGCCAGCATGACGCCCACCTGCTCCTTGATCGAGTCGGTCGGATATTCGACCCATTCGATCTTGATATTCGTCTTCTCTTCCAGATCCTTTAATATTTGCTGCTCGCCATAAGGGACATTGTAGGACGGGCGATGTACGGCAACCTTCAACGTAATCTTATCCTTTACAATGGGAAGGCCTGTCGTATACATATTGCCGATCAGTTCTCTTCCGTCTCCTGCATCTGTGGTAGTCGTACTGCCATTCGAAGGATGGGTCGCTTCGTTATTCCCTTGATTCGACTTTGGATCGCTGCTGCAGCCGGCCAGCGCGGTTGCAAGGATGAAGATCGATGCAAGTGCGATGACGCCGCTCTTCCTCTGGATCTTGCTCATGTTTTTGCCTCCCTGAGTTGTTTGGTATGGAATGCGTATACTCGAGACGGCTACACGCACTCTGGAATCGTTTTCAATATAGAACAGCGCCGTCGTGGCTGTAAATATGTGATAAAATGCCGATATGCAAATCGAGGGGAATGGACTTTTTAGGCCGATATGTCGTTTGAAACGGCATATGTATTTTGCGAAATCGCGGTGACAACGCTTCCAATCGGTGCTATTATAGGCTTTCAGCATAACCGAAGGAGAATTGCGATGCACGCATTGACATCGATTAGAACGTACCTAAGCAACCGGGTATCATCCGTTAAAATGCCTGTTTACCTGATCTATATCCTTTCTTTTTTCGTTGTCCTGCTCATCCCCGTTTTAATCTTAAGCGTCATCGTTTTTCATTTTATATTCGATGCCTTCGAACAGGAATTAATCGAGCATAACAGCATCTCGCTAGAGCAGGTCAAGTCCAACGTCGACGTGAAGTTCGACGACCTGAAACGCATCGTGTACCAGGTGTTCTACGAGCCCGAGGTCGCCTACTATGCCAAGTGGCCCAATCCCTTAAAGGGGCGGGAGGTCATCCAAACCTTAAAAGACGCGATCTTCGCCAACTCGTTCATCCGCGACGTCATCTTGTTTACCGACGAATCCAACTATTTGCTCGCCTCCACAGGCTCGTATTCGATCACGCATTTTATCAATCAGATCTATCATTACCAGGACTGGAGCGAGGAGCAATTCATACAAGACCTCCAGACGAGCAAGCTGATGTATCATCGCCCCGCCGAGAACGTAGAGATCATCGGTCTGCCGCAGCGTCTCATTACGGCCGTCTACCCGGACCGCACAGAAAATAAGACGTTGCTCTTCTTAATTAATGAACAGACGGTATTGTCCAGCTTGGGAAACCCCAAGGGGAGCATCGCCATTTTTGACTCCGAGGGTCAACTCATTACGGCAACCCCGGAAGCCAAAAACTTGAATATCGAACCCCTGTTTCCCTCTCAGCCATCCGGGCAAGCCTTTGGCCATACTACTGTAATTATAGATGAAGTTGAATATTTACTCTCTTACACGACATCCGAGTCGACGATGTGGACCTATGTTTCTCTGCTGCCGATTAATGAAGCCTTAAGCAAGCTTGCCAGCATCAAGCAATTTTTTATGCTTGCCTTGCTCGCCACCTTTTTGATCAGTACAACCATCATCGCAGGTTTCACCAGATATAACTACAAGCCGATACAGCAGTTGAAGAGGTTTGCCGAGACTCGTTATGGCAACCGATTGCCTTTCACAAACGAACTCGATGCCGTTAAGTTTACCATCGACCACATCGCCCAGACGAACTCGGATTTAGAGGAACGTATCAAAACCAATCATCCGGCCCTTAAGGATTTTGTGCTGACCAGCTTTCTCAAAGGGAATTATATGGATATTCAGGCTTTTAACCGCGCGGCCGAAGCGATCGGGATCCGGTTTACGAAGCCGCATTACTTTATTGTGCTGATTCACCTCCATGCCTTCGACGAATATCGTCCTAACATGGATGATCTCTGCCATGAACTGGAGCATTCGCTGCCCCCCGAGGTCGAAGGCTACTGCAAAATCAATATGGAGCACAGCAAGCTCGTCATGATCCTGTCCATCGATCAAAGCGATCATAAGATCGAGTCGTATCTGGAGCTCTTGATGAACTATCTCACCTTGCAATGGGATATCCGCAGTACCTTCGGCGTCAGCAATCGTTCCGACGAGGTAGCGAGCATGTGGAAATCCTATCTCGAAGCCTCTACGGCTCTCGAGCATCGGTTCGTGAAGGGCAATCAACAAATTCTCCTGTTCAACGATCTGCCGGTTAATGAGAACGAATACAAAGTCAACTTGAGCAAATCGCTGGACAGCTTGTCTTTATCGATGAAGAACGGGGATTTTACGAGAGTCAACGAGCATATCGAGGAGTTTTTCCGTTTGCTGCGCGAGAGCACCTCGCTGTTCATGGTCCGATGCGGCTGCTTTGACATTATCAACACGATCATGAGGACGATCTACGATATGAACAAGCCCTTGCTGGTCAACGATCAAGAGAACTTCGATCTGAATGCTTTGACGCAGTATGACACGGTAGAAGAGCTGGCGGTCGCGGTCAAAAGCTTCTGTCACGATGTCTGCGAGTATGTGCAATCCATGAAGCAGGATACCGAAAACGACTTGCGCAACAGCATCAAAACCTATATCGACGAGCACTGCTGCGACCTGGATTTTTCCGTGCAGACGACAGCCGAGCTGTTTGACATGTCGGCGTACACCTTGCGGCATCACTTCAAGTCGTATACCGGCATCACGATCTCGGAGTACGTCTCTGCTCGGCAAATCGAAAAAGCCAAACACCTGCTGATCACCTCTGACGAGTCCATTCAGAGCATCGTCCAGCAGGTGGGACATTACGACTCCTCCAACTTCATACGCAAGTTCAAGCAAAACGTCGGCTTGACGCCGGGAGAATATCGGAAGCAACAGAAGTAAAACTCATGCTGCTGCATTGGAATCGCTGTGCTTCATCCCAGGAGGTTTGGGCTAATGAATAGTAAAAAGAAGAGAGAGGGATTACCGATGAACAAACGTCCGTCCACCCTGCTGTGCGCCATCCTGGCGCTAATCCTTGCCATCATACCGTTCCAGGCAGCCCATGCGGATTCGCCTGTCACCTCCACCGACTTTTATGCGGCGTATACGGACGAAGCGATCGTTCAGTCCGCCCGCGAGGCCCGCGTCATGACGCCGGAGCTGGCGTCGTACCTGGCGGATGAGGATCATCCACTCGACGTGCGCGCCGCCGTGATCAATGCCATCGGCTGGGAAAGCGAACGCACGGGAAGAGCCGAGGCGTTCGCGCAGCTAACGTACGGCAAGCCGCTAGCGGAGCTAGCCAAGGCCGACCTGCGCGGCGATGAACAGTTTGTGATCGGTTATTTATTGGCAATGGACGACTATCTGGAGACCAGCGAGGCGGAGCTATGGCTGGCAGACGCCAGACAGTTGCTGCCTGACAGCTTTACCGTGGCGCTCATCCATGCCCTCGTCCAAGCGCAAGGCGAGATGAAGGACGCCGCCGGGTGGCCGCAGGTGTGGCGGACGGTTGCCGATGTGGCGTTCAATCCCGACTTGCAGATGGATATGCGGCCGGACGCTGCCGAGATCATCTTCGATTATATGGTGAGCTACAGCGACAAGCGGGTGATCAACCCGTTTGCCGAAGAGAGTCGTCTGGCGCTGCGCATCGGGGCCAGCGAATTCGCGCTGAATGGCACGACGTTCGAGATCGATCCTGGTTATGACACCGCCCCGGCCTTGGTGAACGGAGGAGCCTACTTGCCGGTTCGCTTCCTGACGGAGGCGGTCGGCGGTACGATCGGCTGGGAGGCAGCTACGCAAACCGTGACGGTCCGTACAGCTCATGTGACGATGGAAATGCAGATCGGAGCGACGACCGCCGTCGTGAACGGCAAGGAGCAGCAGCTGCTCGGCGCCCCCTACATCGCCAATGGCCGCACGATGCTGCCGTTCCGTTTCATCGGCGAGGCGCTAGGGTTCGACGTATCCTGGAATGGCACAAACGGTGAAATCGGGTTAACGCTAAAGTCGCAGTCCCGCAGCTAATCCAGCGCGGCGGCGAATGCGGTCGTCCGGTAAGCATGTTTAGCAAATGCTCCTTGTGATATAATGGGAATCATGCGCCGGGTAAGGAGATGTAAGATTATGGACTTCGACAAAATTGATCGATTAAAGGTAGAGTTAGATTCACTTCGACCACTCCCGGCTGCAGGCGTGAGAAATTTAGACGAGATTTACCGTGTAGAGTGGACTTATAACTCTAATGCTATTGAAGGCAATACATTGACCCTGCTTGAAACCAAGCTGGTTTTGGAAGAGGGTCTTACGATTGGCGGCAAAAAATTACGGGAGCATTTCGAGGTTATCAATCATGCAGAGGCCATTCACTACGTCAAGGACATCGTTAACCGAGAGATCGCGTTGTCTGAATATGTAGTAAAGTCGATTCATCAGCTCTTGCTGAGAAATATTGATGACGAGAATGCAGGCCATTATCGCACAATCAATGTAGGCATATCTGGATCGAAGCATATGCCGCCAAGCTATACAGCCGTTCCCCAGCAAATGGAGCAGTTGATACAATGGTATACTCAAAATAAAGATCATCTACACCCCATTGAACTGGCAACACGACTACATTTTCAATTTGTTTATATTCATCCGTTCACGGATGGCAATGGCCGCACGGCACGCTTACTCATGAATTTGGTACTCATGAGTTATGGGTTTCCGCCTGCGATTGTCAAAGCCGAAAGCAGCGTCCGTTTGCGATACTACGAAACGCTTGAAGAAGCCAGTGTCCATGATAACCTAAATCCGTTCCTTCACTTGATCGCGGAATGCGTAGAGGAGAGCTTGCGAAAATATATCTCCGTTGTCAAATGATCTCCAACTAAACATCCTAAACATGAAACAGCAAGCGCAGGGTTCTCCCCGGCGCTTGCTGTTTTTGCATTGAGTCGATTGGGAATCTAAAGTTTTCTTTACATTTCATAATCGAGCTCATTCGACATGATAAACTGCAACCAAAGCATAGTTCTTCAGAACTATAGGAGAGGACTGGTACATGTGAAGGCGACAAAGAAGATAAGCGTCCTGTTCATTCTTATGTTTGCAGGCACTTCCCTTCTCGGCACCGCGGAGCATCGAGCGAATGCCTTTGATGACTTAACGGCACTGCAAAAATTCGATGCTCTCAAAGAACGGGGAATCATCACGGGTTTAGACAACGGGGACGCTGCACTCGACCAGAATATGAATCGCGCCCAATTTGCCAGAGTATCTGCGTTGATCCTGGGTCTTGAAGGGATAGGAACACCGGATACAAAGGTGGTAACTGAAAAGCCCTT
>Ga0160464_100337_pt1 | contig 39559 bp, 38 predicted proteins | sample HID1971I_E11MG_FD_108275 | JGI IMG/M metagenome (GOLD analysis project Ga0160464, IMG submission 108275) | Enriched millipede-associated microbial communities from UW Madison campus, WI, USA - HID1971I_E11 MG | ecosystem: Host-associated > Arthropoda: Insects > Digestive system > Unclassified ... | reverse complement strand
CGTCCGCTCGGCCAGCTCCGCCTCGTCCTCCAGCATCGTGTAGAAAGCAGCGCCGGGCTCGATGACGAGTCTGGCCATCTGCTCATAGAGCGCCGTCAGTTGATCGGCGCCGCTGCGAGGCTCGCAGCGCACCGGCTGCCGCGGCCCCTCCTCCAGTCTGGCGTTCGTGCCGAAGCCCGTCTCGATCCCTTGCGAGAGCGCATACTGGGCCAGCCCGGCGGCATAGCGGATCGCCAGCTCGACCCGTGCCGTCTCCTGCACCGTGCCCCACATCCGCTCATGGTCCTCGATATTGATCAGCAGCATGAGCCGTTGATCGGCCGTATAGTCATGCTGATGCACCTGCAGCGCGCCAGTGCGCGCCGTCGCCTTCCAGTTGATATCCTTTAGCGAATCTCCGGCACGGTACTCGCGGGCGCCAGCAACCATGAACGGATCGGGCGCGATCCAGCGCCGCACCGTCACATCGCCTTGCCAGCTCTGCGACGGGATGCGCAGCTCCTCGCCCGGCAGCGGCGACGGATAGACGATCAGCTCGGTGCCGAACGATTGCCTGCGGCTTTTGTTGTAGTGGCCGAACAGATCGCCGCATGTGAGCGACACGGCATGGATGCGATAGACACCGCGCTGCGTGCAGGTGACATGATGGCGGCGTGTCACTTGCGTATAGGGCAGCAGGCTAAAGAAGCTTTTATGGTTTTGTACGAACAGTCCGTTGCTGATGTCGAGATTATGCTGGGCCTGGAATCGCATGCCCGCATGCAGCATCGACTCGATGCGCAGCCAGGGCAAGGGGAGCAGCTTGCGATTGGCGATCACCTCCACCATCTCGATCCGGTCGCCCTGGAAGCAAGTCGATTCACTGAACGTGCGATCATAGGTCAGCTTCCTCTGACCGAGTCGGTAGAAGATCTGGCCCTGGACGACGTACAACGCCGCCGCGATCAGGATCAGCCAGTGGATATGCACGTCATGCCACCTCCATCAATGCGCGTACTCTTCCGCTGGCACCGGTATCTCAGCCAGCAGCGACGCCACCAGCCGCTCGGCCGCGCCGGGACGACTGCGCTGGGATGCGGCGGGTACGATCCGGTGCGCGAGCACCGGCTGCGCCATCGCCTTGATATCATCCGGCGAGACATAATCCCGTCCGCGCAGGATCGCGTGCGCCTGCGCCGCCCGCAGCAGCGCCTGACTGCCGCGCGGCGAGACCCCGACCGCTGCGTCGGCATGACTGCGCGTCCGCTCTACCAGCTCCAGCAGGTAGCGCAGCACATCGTCTCCGGCATGAACAGCGGTGTATGCTGCTTGCGCACGGATCAGCTCCTCGCGCGAGGCGACCGGCTCGATCTGCTCGAGCGGCTGCTCGGCGCGGAAGCGCTTCAGGATATCGAGCCCCTCCTCGGAGGACGGGTAGCCCATCCTTACCTTGAAGAGGAAGCGGTCCAGCTGCGCCTCCGGCAGCGGGAACGTCCCCTGATGCTCGACCGGATTTTGTGTGGCGATGACGAGGAACGGCTGCTCCAGCGCCCGCGTCACGCCATCGGCGCTCACCTGCCGTTCCTCCATGCACTCCAGCAGACTCGACTGCGTGCGCGGCGTCGCCCGATTGATCTCGTCGGCGAGCAGCAGGTGCGCGAACAGCGGTCCTGGACGGAATTCGAAGTCCGACGTCTTCTGATTATAGAACTGGATGCCGCTCAGGTCGGTAGGCAGCAGATCCGGGGTGAATTGTATGCGCTTAAATTGACAATCGAGCGATCTCGCCATCGCTTTGGCCAGCAGTGTCTTGCCTGTGCCTGGCACATCCTCCAGCAGCACATGGCCGGAGGTGATCAGCGCGATCATCAGCTTGTCCACCACTTCCTCCTTGCCGATGATGACGCGCCCCACATTGACCCGGATGCGGTCGGCCAGATCGCGTATCGCCGCAAGCTCCATAGTTATCCTCTCCTCCTCACGTTGTCCGCCCTATTATACCTTACCTTTCCTGATGATGGAAAGAGCGCTCAATATCGACATAACAATAATTATGTTAACTAATGACATTAACTAAATTGGGCGAAATTGAGATAGCGGATGGAAAAGGCATAATGGATCTATCCATGAAAAAAGACAGCCTGCGGTTTTCCGTAGGCTGTCCTTCTGTCCCGCGAGTATTGCGAGGGCATGCCGCCCTCCCTGCTCCATGGCCTGCATGTTTTCCCTCGCTTACGACTCATGCTTGCCGTGGAAAGGCCGGTGCTCGATCCGCAGCTCATCCTCATTGGTCCACCAGCGGACCGGCAGCGCCGACAGCTTGGCATAGACCAGATGATGATGTTCGAACAAGTCGGCTCCCCTGGTGTACCCGCTCTCGCAGGAGAGCTGCAGCGGCGGCTCGCCAGGGAACTGGAGCGTGTAGGCGGCCTCTTGCTGCTCTTGGATATAGGCTGACAACAACCGTAGTCTGATATAGGCTTCCTGCTCGAGCATAAGCAGCTTGTACTCGGGCTCCTCCTCCGGCGTCAGCTCAAGCGACTCCGACTTGATTCGGTATTTCGTCGCCTTGATCTCCATCAGCTGGATCGCCTTTCGGTCCAACGGCAGGCCGAGCTGATGGTGTTTCATCGTCTCCAGCGTATCCAGGATCCTCGACAGCGACAGCAAGACGCACACCATGAACAACCCCAGCGGCACCCATGCCCAACCGCCTACGACGCCCACGAAGATGGTTATGGCCAATAGTAAGTAAGCAAGAATATTTTGAATGAGAGATAACAAGGACTCACTCTCCCTTCGCTAACACCTTCTTATCGTCAAAGTCCCGTGCGCAGGCATGCAACAAAAGACAAAATGAGCGGTTCTGCTGGATCCGCATAGATGAAAGATCGTAACGATGCCGGAGCGGTTCATAAGTGACGCAAATACGGTGACGCATCCTTCGTATGACGTGACGGATAAAGGCCTCCGCCTTCACGCTATATGGAATCGTAAGGTAAGCGTACAACGAATGATCATGCGGTTCGTCGGCGCAGCTGACGCCAGCGCAGGAAAATTCGGTCGCGATCCCTTTATCATTAAGCAGTTGCAGTGCGGGGTACAGCTCCCAATCGACCCATTCCTCGCCGAGCTGTACGATCCGTTTGCCGCGCTTGCGGGGTTTGTCCGCTTGCATCCAGTGCTGCAGCTCCTCGATCCGTCGCTGCCACTGATGCTCGCGGTGCGGGGTGAGCAAGATCTCTCCCCGTTCATTGGCCGAGCTTGTCATGCCATTCCTCCTAACTTATAGATCCTCGCAGGAAGACGGCTAGTCGCGCGACACTTCCCAGTCGGCTTCGGTGATACCTTCCTCCACTGCGAAGTCAAAGTCCTCGATGTCATAGATCTGCACGGGCACTGCCGCCTCGATGATCCGGTCCTGCAGATCGATCTGGTCGGAGAGCATCGGGATCTGCAGCCGCGTCGCGGTCAGGATCTGCTCCGTCTCGATCGGGTCGAACAGCTCCCCGTATTGCTCGTTGTCTACAGCGAGTACGACCGTAAACGAGATCAGCTCATTGAGCAGGAGAGGCGAGCTTTCACGCCACGGCATTTGCAGCGCGCGCTCGATTTTTTTGCGGTTAAGCGGGTCCTGGAAAAACGAAATCAGCTCGCCAATCTTCGCTTTGACGTGCTTGTCTTCCATAGGATCCTCCATGACCGGCTCCGCAGACTCGCTCATATCGTACAGCTCCATAATCGATGAATACGGCACGACATAATCCACTGGACGCACCGGCACTAGCAGATGTCCATAAGTTGCAATCATCACCGCTTCTATTACAAAGCGCCGTCGCATCTCCATTCCCCCTGTCTGTTTCAAGTCATTAGCCTACATTATACATCATTCGCAGGTTCAAAGATACAACCTTCCCCGCAACGAATAACACAGCCCTGCACCGCTCCATCGCATCAAAAGATTGCCCGGACCGATCGGATTGGATACAATGATAGCAATCATCCGACTCAGGAGGCAAGCATGCAACAGGAACAAGTTATTATTATCGGCGCTGGCCCGTGCGGGCTGTCCGCCGCGCTTGAGCTGAAGCGGATCGGCATCGACCCGCTCATTATCGAGAAGCGCAATGTCGTTCACTCCATCTCGCAATATCCCGTTTATATGCAATTTTTTAGCTCGCCCGAGCTGCTCGAGATCGGCGATGTGCCGTTCACGACCGCACAGGAGAAGCCATCGCGCCTGGAGGCATTGAACTATTATCGCACCGTCGCGCTGCGTCACGAGCTTCGCATCCGGCCCTATGAGACCGTGCTGGACGTGAAACGGGCCGGGCGCGGATTCGAGTTGGACACCGTCGACCGGTTCGGCGCAGCTTCGCGCTTCGCAGCAGACAACGTCGTCGTCGCCACCGGCTACTTCGATCAGCCCAATCTAATCGGCATTCCCGGCGAAGAGCTGGACAAGGTCAGCCACTTTTTCCGGGAAGCCCATCCGTACACCGGCATGGAGGTCGCGATCATCGGCGGCAGCAACTCGGCGATCGATGCGGCGCTGGAGCTCGAGCGCGTCGGTGCGCGCGTCACCGTCGTCTATCGCGGCGAGAGCTACTCCCGCAGCATTAAGCCATGGGTGCTGCCGACCTTCGAGAGCAAGGTCGCCAAGGGCCTGATCGCGATGCGCTTCACCTCGCGCGTCGTCGAGATCCGCGAGCGCGAGATTATCATTGAGGAGCTGGCGGGCGCACGACGGGCGCTGCCCAACGACTTCGTCCTGGCGCTCACCGGCTTCCATCCGGATCGCGAGTTCCTGACCCGCGCAGGCGTCGCCATCGAGGATGAGGGCTACCCGTACTTCCGTGAGGAGGCGATGGAGACCAACGTCCCAGGCATCTATCTCGCCGGCGTCGTCGCTTCCCGCCACGAGGCCAACGAGATCTTCATCGAGACCGGCCGCTTCCACGGCCGCAAGATCGCCGCCCACCTCGCTTCGCAACGCAGCTGAGGCGGACTGCCGGGGAGGGAGGTTCGAGAGCTCAAGGAAGCACGTTGTCCTCCGCCACTCCCTAGATGTCCAAGCGTGGCACCGGCCATTGAGCACATAACAGCCTCGCACACCATAATAGGGCAATGCCTGGGATCGCAAGCTTCCCGGCATTGCCCTATTGATCGTTGCGAAGCGCTCTAGTGCCAAGCTACAAGGTTCCGTCCTCAGCCGAGCAGCTCCAGCAGGCGCACCTCATGACGGTTGACCCAATCGCATACCTCAGCCGCTCGCAGGATCTGGCCTCTCCACACCTCGGGTCCGTCCAGCCCCTCCTCGTAACGGTGGGCGAAATGCAGCCACACATCCAGCATCCGCAGCTTGATGAGCGACGGCAGCATCGCCTGCTCGCCCTGCAGCAGCAAGACCTCCTCGCGATAGCCGTCGACGAAGCGCCCGATCTGCCGCAGCGAATGCTCGCTGTCTGGACCGACAAACTCCGCCAGCACGACAGCCAGCTCCATCGCTCGCAGATCGCGGGTGCAATACTCGAAGTCCAGGATCGCGATCACCTCGTCGCCAACGGCCAGCGTATTGTTGAATACGAGATCGCCGTGGATCCATTGGATCGGCAAGCGCTCCAGCTCCGGCTGCCGTTGGCACAGCAGATGGCGCTCGCGCTGCAGCTGCTCCAGCTCCGACAGCAAGGGCCGCAGCCTCCCGTCGCTCTCGGCCAAGCTGCGGAGGCGTGCGGCGTCGAGCGAATGATAGTCGTCCTCGAGCCGGTAATAGGGCGGATAGATCGGCTGCAGCGGCAGCTTGATCCGCTCCAGCGCACGCGCCAGCCGTCCCGTCGCTCTCCCGAGCCCCGCTACATGAGCAGGGCGGCTCGAGACGGCGCGCTCGCCGGGGATATAACGGTAGAGCGCCGCCAGCTTGTCCAGCGGCCCGATCGTCACCGTGCCTCCCTCGCGATTGCGCACCGGGGACGGCACGCGCAGTCCCGACAGCGCGTCTTCGCCCAGCGCCGCCAGCACCGCATGCTCGAGCAGCACCTTGTCGCGGTCCTTGTGATTGTCGTAGATGCGCAGCACATAGCGGTCATCGCCGCAGGCCACCATCCGTGTCGTGTTGTTCATGCCGCTCTCGGCAGTATAAGCTTGCCACGGCTCCGGCCAGTCGTACTGGTCCAGGAATGCGGGCAGATCCGGTTCGGTTAGCGTGGACAATTCGATACTCCTCCTATCGTCGGCAAGCCCTTGATGAGGTTGTTCAGCCCGCTCAGGGCTCGTAGATCATCTTGCGCGTCATGCCGCCGTCGACGATCAGATTCGTGCCGGTCACGAAGTCATTGGCCGGATCGGTCAGATAGAGACAGGCTCTGGCGATGTCCTCGGGACGACCGACCCGGCCCGACCAGTGTTGCCGGTGATCGCAGTCGCGAAGCTGCGCGTAGTCTCCCGTCTCGATCCAGCCCGGACTAATGCTGTTGACGGTGATTCCATAGGGCGACAGCGATGCCGCCAAAGCATGCGTCAGCGCCGTCAGACCGCCCTTGGAGGCGGCATAGGCCTCCGTATCAGGCTCCGACATCAGCGCCCGGGTCGAGGCGATATTGACGATGCTGCCGCCCTCGCCGCGCGCTCTCATCTGCGCTGCCGCCGCCTTGGCGCACAGGAAGGCACCTCGCAGATTGGCGTTCAGCACGCGGTCCCATTCCTGCCAGCTCAGCTCGAATAGCGGCTTGGTGATGCCGAAGCCCGCATTGTTGATCAGCGCATCGACGCGCCCTGACCAAGCGATCGCGGCGCTCGCCAGCTCCTCGATCTGCTCCGGCTCGCTTAGATCAGCGGTCACCGCCAGCACATTCGCCGCCCCGCTGTGCTCAGCCAGCTTGTCGGCCAGCGCCTCGAGGCCAGCCGCATCCTTGTCCGTGATCACCGTCCGGTAGCCGGCTTCGGTGTAGGAAGCAGCCAGCGCTCTGCCGATCCCGCCGGCTGCGCCTGTTATCCATACCGTTCGCTTCTCCATATTACGCCTCCTGTTCGCCGTCTGCTCGTTGCCCTGTCCGCTTGAGTGCCATCTCCCTCCAGCTGCCCGACAGCGCCTCGATCGCCAGCAGCCGTCTCGCGCCTGCATCATCGCTGCGATCGATCATCATGATCCGCATCGCCTCGGAGATCGTCATCCCGGCGGCATCGCGGCTCTCGAAGACGAGCGGCTGGTCCGCCTCGAGCTGCCCGGGCTCGAGCACCCGGAGATAAAAACCGCAGTAACCCGTCTGCAGCACCTGCGCCGGCAGCTTCGGCTCGCTGTGCCGAACGCCGAGCTTGAAGCACGGGACGCGCGGCTGCGTCACCTGGACGAGCGGTCCCGACGAATCGCCGATCCGCAGCACATCGCCGATGCAGAGCTGCGTCTCGTCGCCGCCGTCGATCGTCAGATTCTCGCCGAAGGCGCTCTCCCCGAGCGGCTTGTCCAACCACTCTCTCCAGTAGGGATAATGCTTCAGGAAGTAGACGCATATCGCTTTGTCTGCTCCGCCGTGATGGACCAGATCGGCTTGCCGGTCGCCCGGCAAACCTCCCTTGCCCACTAAGATTGAGCCCTCTACGACACGCTTGTAGATGCCTGTCGCGACTTGCTTCCCGCCGTGCCGCACCTGCTGCGGTTCGCCTACTTGCACCGCGTGTACCGTGCCCAATGTCGCTTTCATTGCTCCTCCGCCTCCGTCGCCTCTGTTGTTTCTGCTGTATGGGTTGTCTCTGGCCGCCAGGCTGTCCCTGCCTCTTGGCGCGACCGTTTAAGTAGTATTATATCGACGACATCTGCCGCAAGCAAACGACGCAGCGAGCGCTAACGACGCAAGCGGTCATGGCAGCCTCAGAGCTGCCTGTAGCCTCGCTCCTGCGCGAGCAGCTCCGCACGCCCTGGCGGCGCTTCGACGCGCCAGCGACCCGGCAATAGTCGGGCCAGCGGCCACAACAGCAGCAGCGAGAGCAGGATCAGCGCCAGATGGCCGCCGGCCGTCGGCGACAGTAGCGTCGCCGCGCCCAGCACGCTCGTCAGCAGCCAGAGGATTGCAGTCAGTCGCAGCGGGCGCGACAGACGCCCCAGCTGCCAGTACGGAGCGCCGCGCTCCGGTGTCGGAGCGGGCTTGCGGTAATGCAGCGCCAGCGGGATGAGGAGCGAGAGGTTAAAGGCAATCGTGCTCGCCGCGCTCAGGTAGACGAGTCGGCTCTGGCCTGCCGCCGCCCAAGGCTGCCATAGCCATAGCACCGCCGCCGCGCCGCCAGCGACAGCGGCGAGCAGCAGGATCAGGCGCTGCGGCGTCTGACGCCGGCTGTCGATGTGCTGGAGCCAGCGGCTCCACGAGGTGCGACCGTCGCGATGATAGGCGAACCATTGACGGCTCGAGGCCGTGAGCACGCCAAGTCCGCTCGCCCATAGACAGACGATCAGACTGGCATGGAGTACGACCGACGCATAGGGACTGATCCAGCCCCAGACATCGGAGATCAACGCCAGGAAGAGACCGCTCCCGCCGGCCCCGGCGACCGGTCCAGTGATCGAGAGCGTCACGAACACGCACAGCACATAGGCGAGGATGAACCCGTATACGGTGCTCAGATAGATGCCCCATGGCACTTGCACCGACGGTCCGCTCGATTCCTCCGAGCCGGCTGCCGCATTATCCGCCCCTACAAAAAAACGCTGCAGCAGCATCACCGCCGCCGCCAGCTGCAGCCAGCTATAGTCGCCGCTGCCGTGCGCCCCGGCGGAGAACAGATATGCAGCAGGCTGGAGGCCTGGCTCGAACACCAGCAGCAGCCCTGCGACGATGGCGACGACCAGGCCGACCTGCAGCCAGGAGACGCCGCCTAGCAGCCGATCGCCGCCGGGTCGGCCGAGCGCGGCGGCAGCGGCCTGGCCGACGAGCAGCCCGGACGTCCAGAGCAGGACGCTCCAGCCCCCCGCAGAGTAGCCGAGCCAGGAACCTGCAGCCCTATCGATCAATACAGCCGCCGCACCGTTCAGCAGCGCCAGCATGCTGATATCGCTGAGCGTCCGCAGCAGCAGCGAGCCCCGCCCCCAACGCCGTCCCCCGGCGACGCGGCTCCAGTGATAACAAGCTCCCGCTGTGGGCATAGGGCCCGCCAGCTCGGCCGTCGCCGCGCCGACGATGACCGCAAATAGCGCGACGAGCGGCAGCCCGAGACCAAACGCCCACGGACCCGCCAGCTCATAGACCGGTCCGAAATACAACGCAGCGCAACCGAACACCGACATCGTCGCGAACGACATCGAAAAAGAACCGAAACCGCTTCGTCCTCGCCGGAGCAACTGGGCGTAGCCGTAAGCGTTCAGTTGACGTTTGTCCTCCAAATATTGCAGATATGGCGTGCCGACGGGCGCAGCTCCCCAGGACGCGGCGCGTATCCGCCGATGCGCCTGGGCCGCAAGCAGGATGCTCAGGATGCAGGCGCACGCGAATAGCGCCAGACCTGCTGACAGGATGTACATGACTCCACCTCCTCCACTACTGTATGAAGGAGGTGGCGTTATGTAGTACCTGTCTGAGCCGCCCTGGCGAATGCTGCGACTGGCGATTACTCGGACTTGGAGAGCGGTGCGGCCAGTCGCAAATACTCGCCGATCATCGCCAGACGCCACGGCAGGATCATGCCGAGCGCCAGCAGATAGAAGATCGCTCCCGTCTGCGGCACCGTCATGTACTGCTCTACGATCGAGTGAGCCGAGATGCGCAGCGCGAGCAGCGACGCCATGATGAGCACGAACGCCTTGGAACGGATAACGTAGATATCCGTCTTGACGCGGGCGAGCCGAGTCGTGACGATCAGCGGGAAGGAGAAGATAAGCAATCCCGTGCCAAAAGCAGATAGGCCCCACAGCCAGGGAATATGCATCATCGGCAGCGCAAAGATAATAAACCCCGTCATCATGCCGAGCGGAGGGATAATAATTTTTTTGAGCGATGTCGGACGTCTTGCCGCCCGCAAGCGCAAAAAGATAAGACCGGCGCCGGCCGTTCCCGACACCAGGATCGACAGCGTTTGAATCGTTAGTGTGGATGCCATGGCGTTCCTCCTTTAGCCACGCGTTTGCTCGAGCTGATGGAGCACATGCAGCTTCAACTCGTCGATATCGAAGGGCTTGTCGAAAAAGCGAGTGACGCCAAGCTGCTCCGCAGTCTCGACATCCTCCGGCTCCCCGTACGCCGAGATCATGACCGCGATTAGATCCGGCTTCAGTCGCCGTAGCCGCAACAGCGCCTCGATGCCGTTCATCTCGGGCATCTTCAGATCCATCAACACCAGATCGACCGGCTGCTCGGCAAATTGGCGGATCGCCCCCTCGCCGTCTCCGGCCTCGTAGACCTCGAGTCCGCAGGAGACGAACACCTCGACCAACAAGATCCGAATCATCGCCTGATCGTCTACGATCATAATCGATGCTTTGGCCGGTTGCCCGCCCTCGTCAGGACGCCATTCCTCGAGCCGCTGATCAGCGTATGGCTGCGCCAGCTCTACAGACTCCCGGTCCTCGGAGGTCGGGGCCGCCTCTTGCATGGCGGAATGATGGATTCGGTTGGAGCGATACATGAGCGCCATCAACACGAGCAATATGATTAGTAGTGTCACAAATATGTAGACCATGTGAGACGACTCCTTGAATTTCGTTTCAAGAAGAATTCGACAACATTTCTTCAAAACCCTGCCTCAAAGGGAATAAAAATATAAAATTTTCCTAATAATTCAAACTTCCCGACACCAAGCGACCGCCTTCTCTTCCCCTCTGATCCAAATTTCGCAAGTGCTTTATTCGTGCGTTAAAAGCCGCCGAAGCGGCACAATCGCTCCAGCGGCTCTCCCGGCGCCCAAGACGCAGAGGGTCCGTGTTAGTCGTTGACAACCATCGGTCCGAGCGGCCCCTCCTCGGCAACGATGTCCTGAAGCGAATAAGCCGATATCGGGAAATAAGCAAAGCCGTAGACGTACGGGGTCAGTTCGTACAGCTGAAAATAGACGACCAGCGAACGGTCGGCGATATAAAAATCCTGATCGCGGCGAATCCGTTCGAACGGCTGCAGGACAGGCACATCGCGCTCGGCGATCTGAGCCGACACCTGCTTGGAGATACGGCCTACATAATCGCTCCCCGGCTTGAACAGCTGCGGCAGTGTGTAGAGCTCGCCGGTGCGGGTCAGAAAGGTCAGCGACTTCTGCAGCGTCATGCCATGCGCGCCTCCAGTGTACGCATAGTTGAACAGCGAGAGGCTGAGCACGCCCTTTTCGTTGGTCTTCACCTCGAACCAGCCGAGCATCTCGCCGTGCGGCTCGTCGAGACTGCCCTGCTCGCCTGCCAGCCGATTCGCTTCCTTGCGGATCGTCTCGTTAATGAGACTTTGTGCGCGAGGGTCCGGCAAGCCCTGGACGACGGGCAGCCAGATCTCGATCTTTGGATACGTAATATGCGACGGTACGATGACTGCGGGGCGGATAAAAGCCATGCAATAGACACCTGCCTATACGTTGGATGTTCTATTGTATGCCGCCCGCTCGCCTTGGTGCCAAACCCTTGCCCGATAAATGGCTACAGCATCATCTTCTCGCGCTGGGTAAGGCGGCGTCCCCGCACGTCGAGCACCAACTCGCCGCCGCTCAGACCAAGGATGCGGTCGGCGAATCGCTCCGCCCAATCCGCCTGGTGCAGCACGCAGATGACGATGATGCGCTGCTGCTTGCAGAGCGCCTTCAGATCCTTCAGGATCTCCTCGGCCGCATGCGGGTCCAGTCCCGACACCGGCTCGTCGGCGAGCAGCACCTTGGCGCCGTGCACGAGCGCCCGTGCGATCGCGACGCGCTGCTTTTCGCCGCCGCTCATCTTGTCCGTCTTCTGCCTCGCCTTGTCCAGCAGACCGACCTTCTCGATCATATCCATCGCGCCCATATAGTCGTCATTGCGGACCATGCCCGTTGCCATCCGCCAGAGCGGCGTCTGATAACGGGAGCCGATGAGTACGTTTTTGAGCGCCGTCTTGTTCGGATTCAGCAGCGGCTTTTCCTCCAGATAGGCGAACTCGCGCCGCACCTTGCGGGTGCCCATAAATTTGTTGCTCATAATATCTTCGCCGTCCACGACATACTCGCCCGTCCACGGCTCCCGCATCGCCAGACATTTGAGCAGCATCGACTTGCCGCTGCCGCTGGCGCCGGTGATGGCGATAAATTCGCCGTTGAACGCTTCGAAGCTAATATCCGACAGCACCTTGGGGCCGCCTGGTATTTTTTTGGTCATCCGCTTTACCTTGATCATCTCCGGTGCTCCTTTGCCAGTCATTCAGTATGTCCTGTTATTGCCCTATGTAAACCGCTTACGGAACTATGATTCTCATCTAGTTTAGACTATACAAAAAATTCTTTCCACACGAACAAATGTTTGCTATAATAAAAACAGAACAAGCGTTCTTAATCTGGTAATTTGAAGGAGGCTGACCCCCATGCGCAGTTGCGAAAACTTTCGGTTTATTGAGAAGCATCGACCTTATCGGGATTTAACGTTCAAGTTTTATTCGGACGGCACGCTTGCCATTATCGATAACGACGGCGGCGGGACAGTCACGCCGCGCGAGCTGAAGGGCGACAGCCATGACTTCTACGTGCGGCGGCGCATCGCCTTCATCAAGAACAACCTGCTCGCCCAGAAGCTGAAGCACGCATGATCCGGGGGGCTTTCCGCCCCGTCAGAGTTGATGCCCGGGATGCCGCCGCAGCGGCGCGGGGTTTGACGACCCGCCGCTTATTGGTTACCATTGGTGGGAGAGACATTAACCTGGCATAAGGAGTACCCGATATGAAGCAGACGATCTTATTCGATCTAGACGATACATTAATTCATTGCAACAAATACTTCTACCAAGTCATCGACCGCTTCACGGCACAGATGCTTGATTGGTTCGGCTCGTACGGCGTCACAGCAGAAGCCGTACGAGACAAGCAGACGGAGATCGATATCGCCGGCATCGATATTCTAGGGTTCAAGAGCGATCATTTCCCGCAATCCTTCATCGAGACATACCGCTATTTTACAGAGCTGACCGGCCGTCGCCGCGATACAATCGAGGAGAACAGCCTGTGGCAGCTCGGACGCAGCGTCTATGAGCACGAGGTCGAGCCTTACCCGCATATGCAGGAGACGCTCGATGCGCTAGCGGAGTCGGGTCATGAGCTGCACCTGTATACCGGCGGCGAGCTGCTTATCCAGAACCGCAAGATCGAACAGATGCAGCTGCAGCGGTATTTTGACAACCGTATTTATGTACGCCGCCACAAAAACATCGATGCATTGGAGGAGATCATTAGCGGCGGTCCCTTCGACCGCAGTCATACGTGGATGATCGGCAATTCGATCCGCACCGATGTCGTGCCGGCCTTGACGGCGGGATTGCATGCCATCCACATGATTACAGAGGTGGAATGGCTCTATAACGTCATTGACATTGCCGTAGAGCCGCGCGGCGCCTTCTTCACGCTGAACCATCTGCGCGAGGTACCGGGGACGATCCATGGCTACGTGAACCGCCCTGCCCCGTGAGGGGCGAAGCCGAGCTGACCTCCCATGTCTGGAGGAGTTTGACTTCATCGCCCTGCTCTCGCGACCAACCTCCAGGACAAAGGAAAGGACCTTGATGACCACTGTAGTGGCTGTCAAGGTCCTTTCTTTTATGTCATCGCGATTCCTACGGCATGCTCTCTCATCTAACATGGCCGCCGTTCGGGTCGATCGAGCGGTCGATTAGCCGTGACGATTGCCCTCGGCTCCCGCCGTCTTGCCCCGACGGGCCGATCGACGTCTGCCGAGAAGGACTCGACTCGCCGCGCTTACTACGGCTTCAGGTTCTCCGCGCCGAACTGCTCGGTCATGTAGTGCAGCATCGCTTCGTTCAGCCATGCTTCCTCCTCCGCTGTGAACGGCGAGCTCGTCATAAACTTCAGCTCCTCCGGATCGATCGTTGCGAGCGCCGAGGCCGCTTGCTGGTGCTCCTCGCCGACCTGCGCCAGCGCTCGCTCGATCTGACCCGCCATCAGCGCCATCACCTCGGGCGCCTCGACCGGCGTCCCGACGAGCCGTCTCACCTCGCGTGCGAAACGGACGTAAGAGCGGTCGTCCTCCGTCTTCTCCGCTTCGCTGCGGCTGAACAGCTGCTCCGCGAGCTCCGGCGTCGTCCGCTCCTCCAGCCATTGCCGCTGCTCATCCTCCGTCTGCATGCTATGGATCAGGCTGAGCAGCACATCGCTATCGACACCGCCCTCCTCCTCCACGAGTCGGATGATCCGCTCGAGCGCCTGCTTCGTCTGCTCCCACTGCCGCTGCTTCGCCTCGATCGCTTGCCGCTGGGCATGCAGGCCGTCCAGCAGAGAGCCGTCGATCGTCGGACGCCGGACCATGTCCGCGACCTCCTCCAAGCTGTAACCAAGCGCCTTCAGACTGACGATCCGCTGGAGCGTATACAGATCCCGGCTTCGGTAGATACGGTGGCCGCTGGAGGGATCGCGCTCGGCGCGCAGCAGGCCGATCTCGTCATAATAGTGCAGGGTGCGTACCGAGCAACGCGTCTGCGCTGCGAATTCTCCGACGGTATAGGTTGCATGATGTGTATTCATTGCTTCGTCCTCCCTTGATCACTGGCTTGTCGACCGACACGGCGCGTGCCGATCGACCCTTGCAGGACCAGCATACCCCATGACGCAACGGGAGGTGCAAGCCTTACTTATGCAGATCTTGCGACAGACGCACCATATCGAGCACCTGCATGCCATTCTCATAGATCGGCTCCTCATAGTGACGGAGGAAGAAGTCCCGATCGATACTAACCATGCGGAAGCCGCACTTCTGATAAAGCGCCAGCTGACCAATGCTCGAGTTGCCGGTGCCCACCTCAATCGTCGCATAACCCAATTTGCGTGCTTGCTCGACCGCATGCAGGACAAGCCGCTTGCCGATGCCTCTTCCCTGTATAGCTTCGTCTACCGCTACATTGACCAGCTCGACCGTATCCGGTCTGGTCGGCAGCAGCACATAGACGCCGATCGTCGCTTCGCCTTCCTGAGCGACATAGCATATACCCCGCCTCACATAATCCTCGACCAGCCGCTCCGACGGGTCGGCCAGCAACAGCAGCTCCATCGGCAGCTGTTCTTCTGCTCCCAGTTGCCTTACGTCCACCTTGACCCCTCCTCTTATATCCTCTTCTCTACGCTTCCCAGCGTTATCCTTCCCAGCGGATACGCAGCTCGCCGCTCTCGCGATTGGCCAGCAGCAACTGACCCTTGCGACTCTCGCCGCCAGGCTGCTTGAAGGCGAGCTTGCTCGTTTCGCCTTTGGCGATCAGCGCCTTCAGCATCGTCTGAGAGATCTTCTTGCCTTGCTGCTCCTTCCAGATGACGAAGGTGCAGCCCTCGCGATAGCGGGTGCAGCCGTAGCCTCGCTTGCCTTCGATGAGTTGGCCGCTGCAGCCCCGGCGCGGACATGGGGCCAACGCCGTCAGCCCGCCCGCAGGCTTGGCGGCTGCACTGCTCGCCCCTGCCGCCACCTCGGCGCGAGCAGATCCGGCCCCGGTTGACATGGTCGCCCCTGCCGCAGCACTGGCTCGGACCGATCCAGACCCCGTCGCTCCTCCGGCGCGGCCCCCCGCTTGGCTGCTTCCGGCTGTTCGTGCGCTGGTCGCTGTGGCTGTCCGGCCAGAGCCGCTCCTTGCACCGCTGGCGCTCGAGCCCGACCGCTCGCGGCTGCCTTGGCGGCCCTTGCCTTGCTGTCCGGATTTACCCCGGCTCTGGCCACGCTTGCCGCTGCCCTCGTCGCCCTCGAACATCGACGCAGGCGCCGGTGCTTGCGTGCTCACCTTGGCGACGATCATCGAGGCGAATTGCTTGACCTTCTCCATAAATTGCGCATCCGACGCCTCGCCTTTGGAGATCTGATGCAGCCGCTGCTCCCAGCGTCCGGTCATCTCCGGCGAGGCGAGCAGCTCGACGCCAGCGCCGCGGATTAGCTCGATTGCCGAACAGCCCTTGACGGTAATGTCCAGTTTCTTGCCGCTCAGCGTAATGTAGCCGACCTGCTTCAGCCGCTCGATCGTCGCCGCGCGCGTCGCTGGCGTGCCGAGCCCGGTATCCTTCATCGCTTCCTTAAGCTCCTCGTCCTCTATCGATTTGCCGGCCGTCTCCATCGCCTTGAGCAGCGTGCCCTCGGTGTACGACTTGGGCGGCTGCGTCGCCTTCTCCCGCGCCTCGGCCTCTTTACAAGTCACAGGCTTGGCCGGATCGACGGAGAACTCCTCGAGCACCAGCTCCTCCTCCTGGTCCTCCTCATCCTTGCCAGGCTTCTTGCGCCGCCCCTTGCTCTTGCCCTCGTCAGCGTCCTGCCCTTGCTGGACGACCTTCCAGCCTGCCTCGAGCTGCTGCTTGACCTTCGTGCGGAACAGCTCCTCCTCGACCTTGGTCATCACCTCATGGTTGCTGTATACGGCAGGCGGATAGTAGTGCGAGAGGAAGCGGCGTACGATCAGATCATAGATCTTCTGCTCCTCGGCGCTTAGCTGTCCCGGCTTCTTCGGTGTCGGCAGGATCGCATGGTGATCCTCGACCTTGGATGGATTGCAGACGGCCCGATTGCCCTTGTGGACCCTGCCGCTGTCGGCATTGGTCGCCAGCTCTCCATATTCACCGGTCGTCCCGAGCATCTGCAGCACCTTGCCCATCACCGGCAGATTCTCCTCGGTCACATAGTTTGAGTTGGTCCGCGGATAAGTGATCACCTTATGCTTCTCATACAGTCCCTGGGCGATGTCCAGCGTCTTCTTGGCCGAGAAGCCGTAGCGACCGTTCGCCTCGCGCTGCAATAGTGTCAGATCATGGAGCCGGTACGGATACTCCTTGCTCTCCTTGACCTCGTAGGATACGATCTCGCCCGGCTTGCCATGTACCTTGGCTCGCAGCGCCTCGGCCTTGTCCCGATCGGTGATACGCTCGCCTTGCCATGTCCCGCTGTAGGTTAGCTTGTCCTGCAGGAAGAGGGCGTGTACCGTATAATACGTCTCGGACTGGAATGCCTGGATCTCGCGGTGGCGATCGTAAAGCAGCGCCAGCACCGGCGTCTGCACGCGTCCGACCGACAGCAGCGCCCGGTGACGGATCGTAAAGGCGCGCGAGGCGTTCATGCCGATCAGCCAGTCCGCCTCGCTGCGCGCTCTCGCCGCCCGGGTCAACGGATCGTACTCGGTGTCGCTGCGCAGACTCGAGAAGCCGCGACGGATCGTCTCCGGCGTTAGATCCGAGATCCAGAGCCGCTGCACGGGCTGCTTCAGCTTCAGATGCTGGCGGATCAGATGGAAGATCAGCTGACCCTCGCGCCCGGCATCGCATGCATTGACGAGCTGGCTACAGCTCTTGGCCAGCTCGCCGATTACCTTGAGCTGATCCTTGGTGCGCGGATTGGGCCATAATTTGAATTTGTCCGGGATGATCGGCAGATCCTCGGCCTTCCACTTCTTGTACCGCGCATCGTAGCGATCCGGCTCTGCCAGCGTGACCAGATGGCCGATCGCCCAGGTGATGATATACGTCTCGCCCTCCAGATGCGTCCGCTTGTTGCGCGCTCTCGGCTCGATGACGGCGGCGATTGTCCGGCCCATGTCGGGCTTCTCGGCGATGATCAAGGTTTTCATGTCTCACGCTCCCGCTGGTCAGTCATAGTCAAGGCTGGGCAGCGGTCATCGCCTCGAACAATCGACGTACGCCGGTCGACCACGCCGGGTCCTCCGCATACTTGCGATTGATCCAGGCGAGCGCCTCCGTCCCCGGCGGACGGTCGCGCGCCCAGCGCAGCACCGTGCGGGCGGCGATCTCCGCCGAGTCGTCGATCGTCGTATTGTACCTCTGCCAGCTATAATATACATTAAATGGATTGTTGACGATTCGCTCCGCCTCCGGGTGATCACGCGGCACGAAGCCCTGCTCCTGCCCGGCGATCGCAAACAGCAGCAGCGGGTGGATATCGTAGCGCCAGGCTGTCGACATCATCGCGCTGTAATACGGTTCGTCCGCGAGCAGCGACTTCCGCCCCGCCAGATAGGCCTGCAATGCCGCCTCATCGATAGCGGCATAACGCAGCTCGTCGGGGAGTTCATTGACGATGCCCTGCGGCAACGCCGGCTCATAGTGAAAGACGAGCGGCGTACGCAGCTTCAGCGCCTCGGGCAGCTCGCGCAGGACCGCAGCCGGTGCAGTCAATCGCACATAGAGCAGCGTCGATGCGACGACCGCCACACTGAGTATGGCATAGCCGAGCAGCGCCAGCCACGGCCGATGCCGCGTCGTCTGCTCCGCTATGTCCGCAGTCTGGCTCGCAGCGGACTCGAGGGCGGCCTGCTTCGCCTCCGCCATTACGTCCGACCATCGGCACGCCTCAGGCGCCTCGCCATAGCCCGCGATCAGCTGCCGCAGCCGCCCTTCCGGCAGCGTAGTGCCCAGGCGTCGCTCCAGCCAGCGATGCAAGGCCTGCACCTCTTGCTCGCCTGGCTCCGCGAGCTCTGCCAGACAGGCCCGCCAGATGTCCTCGGCGCGCACCGGTCGGCGCTCGCCGAGCACCTGCTGACGGATGAGCGACGAGGCGATCGTCTCCCGCTGTCGCGGCGGCAGCTCAGGCAGCTCGCGCAGGACGACGCGCCGGATCGCATCGGCGAAGATCTCCGGCTGCCGCTGTGGCGAGCCGGCGTATTTGTGCTGGACATAGCTCCGTATCCTCTGCAGCTCTCCAGGTGTCAGGATCATTGCTTCGCTCTTCACCGAAGCTGCCTCCTCTCGACCCGCGTATCGTCAGCCCGCAGCCTGGCGGATGCGGGACTGCATCGTCGGACTCTCGATATAAGCGACGATCTGCGCCTTCTCATCCGATGTGAACTGGTACTCGCAGTCGATCTCCTCATCCTGCGGTACGATCTGGGCGATCTGGCCCTGATGGGTGCAGATGACCAGCGCGGTCAGATCGATCAGGTCTGCCGGCGTCTCATCCGAGCCAACCGCCAGCTCGAAGCGCAGGACGACATCGATCCATTGCTCGTTGCGGCGCTCCAGCCTTGCGTCGAAGCTGGCGAATCGCAGGTGACTCACCTGCTCCGAGCCGTATTTTATCATGCATGCTCACCTTTCTCTCATTGCTGCGGGCTATCCCGCCTATGCGTCCTTTCCATTATAACCCGAATGGATCATTTGAGAAATCCTCTTGTCCGTTTGGCGACAATATAAAAAGCGCCCGAAGGCGCTTTTCGTCCGATCTCGCTCCGCATATGCCGCTTATGGCAATACGGTCGAGCCCATCAAATATTTATCCACTTCCCGGGCCGCTTCCCGGCCCTCGTTGATCGCCCAGACGATCAAGCTTTGACCGCGACGCATATCGCCAGCCGCGAACACTTTGTCCACATTGGTCGCATACTTGCCGTACGCCGCTTTCACATTCGAGCGACGATCCTGTTCCAGACCGAGCTGCTCGACCAGCGTCGTCTCCGGTCCATCGAAGCCGATCGCGATCAGTACCAGATCGGCAGGCCATACCTGCTCAGTGCCTGGCAGCTCCTTGTAGATTTTGCGACCGTTCTCGTCGATATAACGCTCGATTTGTACGGTGTGCAGCTCTTTCAGGTTGCCATTCTCGTCGCCGACGAACTTCTTGGTCAGCACGGAGAATGCGCGTGGATCAGCGCCGAACATCGCTTTCGCCTCTTCCTGCGCATAGTCAAGCGTGTACACATGCGGGAATTGCGGCCATGGGTTCGTAATCGGATCGCGCTCGAGCGGCGCCTTGGCGACCGTGCCGAATTGCGTAATCGACTTGCAGCCGTGACGCAGCGCGGTAGCCACGCAGTCGGTGCCCGTATCGCCGCCGCCGATCACGATGACGTTTTTGTCCTTGGCGGAGATGTAGTTGCCGTCCTCGAGATTCGAGTCCAGGTAGCTCTTGATCGTGCCGTTCAGGTAGTCCATCGCCAGATGCACGCCGTTCAGCTCGCGTCCTTCGATCGCAACCTCGCGCGGCTTGGTCGCGCCGCCGCACAGGACGACGGCGTCGAAGTCATCGACGAGCTGCTTCGCCTGGATATCTTTGCCGATCTCGGTGTTCGTGACGAACTCGATGCCTTCGGCAGCCAGAATGTCGACGCGGCGCTGGACGACGCCCTTGTCGAGCTTCATCGTCGGGATGCCGTACATGAGCAAGCCGCCGATCCGGTCGGCACGCTCGTACACCGTCACGTTATGCCCGGCTTTGTTGAGCTGAGCGGCTGCAGCCAGACCAGCAGGACCGGAGCCGACGACAGCGACGCGTTTGCCCGTACGGATCTCCGGCGGGTGCGGCACGACCCAGCCTTCCTCGAAGCCCTTGTCGATGATCGCTTGCTCGATCGACTTGATCGTCACCGGATCGCCGATCAGACCGACAGTACAGGAGCCCTCGCAAGGCGCAGGGCAGGCGCGTCCGGTGAACTCGGGGAAGTTGTTCGTCTTGTGCAGACGATCGAGCGCTTCCTTCCAGCGACCGCGATAGATCAAGTTGTTCCACTCGGGGATCAGGTTGTTGACCGGGCAGCCGGATACCGAGCCTGCCAGCTCGATGCCAGTATGGCAATAAGGCGTGCCGCAATCCATGCAGCGTGCACCCTGGGTGCGCAGCTGCTCTTCCGACATGTGCAGATGGAACTCTTCCCAGTCCTTGATCCGCTCCAGCGGATCGCGGTCTGCAGCGAGCTCGCGTTTATATTCCATAAATCCAGTTGGTGTAGACATGATCGCTTTCCTCCATCCGTTAATGCGGGCTATACGTCCTTACCGATAAGGACCGATTTACACTATAATACAATATCTTAGCCTGTTACATGTCGATCAGGAATGGATTATCCGCATAATCATTTGCACTCTACTGCCATTCATTCGGATTATTCAGTGGGAATCGCCCGTCGCGTGTATGTCGTATAGTAATAATCGTAAGGATTGCGCTCGTCGCGAACGCCCTTGATCCGCTCGCTCATCTCCCACTCGTCGTAGCTGAAGGACGGAAATTGCGTGTCCCCTTCGAACTCCTCGTCGATCTCGGTCAGCAGCAGCCGATCGGCATGCGGCAGGAACAAGCGGTAGATCTGCTCGCCGCCGATGATCATCAGATCCTCGCCGCGCAGCTTCTCCAGCGCCTCCTCGACCGAGTGAACCACCTCGCAGCCTTCCTCTCGGAAGTCTGCGCTGCGAGTAAGGACGACATTACGCCGATTGGGGAGCGGGCCGCCAAACGATTGCAGCGTTTTGCGTCCCATGACCACTGTCGTGCCGGTCGTCGTGCGTTTGAAGAAGGCCATATCGTCGGGGATGCGCCACGGCAGCTTGTTGTCAATGCCGATCGTCCGGTTGCGTGCCATCGCGGCAATCATCGTAATACTCATGTGAAGCCTCCTGTTAAGCAGCTATACAGAGACGGTCGCCTTGATGGCCGGATGATGCTCGTAGCCGATCAATTCGAAGTCCTCGTAGCGATAGTCAAAGATAGAATCGGGCTTGCGCTTGATGACCAGCTTGGGCAGCGGCAGCGGCTCGCGAGTGAGCTGCAGCTTCACTTGCTCGAGATGGTCGTTGTAGATATGAACATCGGCCCCCGAATAGATCAGCTCACCGGGCTCCAGATCGCATTGCTGCGCGATCATATGCGTGAGCAGCGCGTATTGCGCCAGGTTAAACGGCAAGCCAAGGAACGTGTCGGAGGAACGCATCGTGAACATGCAGGACAGCTTGCCCTTGGCGACGTAGAACTGGAACGTGTAATGGCATGGCGGCAGCTTCATATGGTCGATCTCGGCAACGTTCCACGCGCTAATCAGATGACGACGCGAGCTCGGATTGTTGCGGATGCTCTCGACCACCTCGGCGATCTGATCGATCCGCTTGCCCTCCGGCGTCTCCCAGGCCCGCCATTGCGAGCCGTAGACCGGGCCAAGATCGCCGTTCTCATCCGCCCATTCATTCCAGATGCGGACGCCATTCTCCTGCAAGTAACGGACATTGGTATCGCCGCTCAGGAACCAGAGCAGCTCATGGATGACCGATTTCATATGAATGCGCTTGGTCGTGACGACCGGGAAGCCTTGGGACAGATCGTAGCGAAGCTGACGACCGAACACCGACAATGTACCGGTTCCAGTCCGGTCGCCGCGCGCCTCGCCGTTCTCCAGAATATCCCGGAGCAACTCAAGATACGATTTCACACGGACACCTCTTTACTTTCATTACTCTTTTTATCATACCATAGCCACGGTGGACGGAGCGACACTTTTTGCAACGACGCCATGCATTTCCAACGCGCTTCGTGCAGGTGAAACGGCCCATCGCGAAGCGGATGAGCTACGGCTGTTCCTCCCCCCAAGGTCGCGCAGATAGCTCTGCCAGAGAAAGGGAGAAGGGAGAAGAAAAAGCCGTTGCCGAATGGCGACAGTCTTAACAAACGAAGCTTTCTTTCGCTACTCCACCCAATCGCGCCAACTTCGGCCTTCGAACGAAAGTTCCTTTCGCTACTCCGCCAACAACAGCGCGGACCTGCAAAAAGCAGTTCCCAAGCCGGGAGACAGCGCATCACGCTGCCCGCCACTGCTTGGGAACCATTTGTTGCTCTATTGAGCAAGCTCTACCGCTTACCTTATTTTTTGACGAAGGTGTGGATCGGATGGCCAAGCGCCACTTCGGCAGCTTCCATCGGGATCTCGCCCAGCGTCGGATGCGCATGGATCGTCAGCGCGATATCCTCGGTCGTCGCGCCCATCTCGATCGCCAGACCCAGCTCGGCGATCAGGTTGGAAGCTTCCAGACCTGCGATCTGCGCGCCGAGTACCAGACCGCTGTCCGCGTCGGATACGATCTTCACGAAGCCTTCGGTTGCGTTAAGCGACAAAGCGCGGCCGTTGATGTTGAACGGGAAGCGGCCGATTTTGACATTGTGGCCTTTGTCCTTCGCTTCCTTCTCGCTGTAGCCTACGCTCGCGCACTCCGGATCGGAGAATACGACCAGTGGAATGCATTTGTAATCGATCTTGCTAGGCAGTCCCGCGATGGACTCCGCTGCCACCTTCGCTTCGTACGAAGCTTTGTGAGCGAGCGCCGGGCCGGCGACGATATCGCCGATCGCGTAAATATGCGGGATGCTCGTGCGGCCTTGGTCGTCGACTTCGATGAGGCCGCGATCCGTCATCTTCAGGTCGATCAGGTCGAGGCCAAGCTCGCCATCCGTATTCGGACGACGGCCGACAGTGACGAGCAGGTAGTCCGCTGTCAGCTGCTTCTCTTCGTCGCCTACTGTGAAGCTCAGCGTCACGTCGTTATCGGTCTGCTCGGCGCTGTTCGCTTTGGCGCCGGTGAAGATTTCCACGCCTTGCGCTTTAAGCTTCTTCTCGACGAGCTTGGACATCTCGGCGTCGAAGCCGGCCAGGATCGAGTCGAGGCCTTCGACTACAGTTACCTTGGTGCCGAACTTGGAGTACATCTGACCAAGCTCGATGCCGATGTAGCCGCCGCCGACGACGATCATGCTCTTCGGCACTTCAGGCAGCGAGAGCGCGCCGGTCGAGGAGATGATCCGTCCGCCGAACGGGAACGGCTTCAGCTCGATCGGACGTGAGCCGGTGGCGATGATGCAATGCTTGAAGCGATAGCGCGGCGACTCCTGGTCGTTGAAGACGCGTGCTTCGTTTTCGTTGATGAACATGACTTCGCCGTTGAAGTAGTCGATTTTGTTCGCTTTGAGGAGCGAAGCAACACCGCCGGTCAGCTTCTTGACGACGCCGTCCTTGAACTCCTGCACCTTGCCGAAGTCGACGCTCACGTCGCTGGCATTAATGCCGATATCCGAGCCATGCGAGATCGATTCGTACTGATGCGCAGCCGAGATCAGCGCTTTGGACGGGATACAGCCGACGTTCAGACAGACGCCGCCTACTTTTTCCTTATCGACGACAAGTACCTTTTGGCCGAGCTGCGCGGCGCGGATCGCAGCGGTGTACCCGCCAGGACCGGCTCCGATTACTAATGTGTCAATATCCAGGGAAGCATCGCCTACTACCATGGTGACTTACACCTCCATTACGAGCAGCTCGGGATCAGCGAGCAGTCGTTTGATATAGTTCATGCAGTTCTGAGCCGTCGCACCGTCGATGAGACGATGGTCGAAGCTGAGGGACAAAGCCATGACAGGAGCTGCGACGATTTCGCCGTTTTTGACGACCGGCTTCTCAGAGATTCGTCCTGTACCGAGGATTGCCACTTCCGGGAAGTTGATGACCGGCGTGAAGAACATGCCGCCAGCGGAGCCGATGTTGGAGATCGTCATCGTGCCGCCCTTCATCTCGCCTGGAGACAGCTTGCCGTCGCGCGCTTTGACCGCCAGATCCATAATGTCGGCAGCGATCATCCAGATGCTCTTGCGGTCCGCATCGTGGACGACCGGTACAACGAGACCGTTGTCGGTGTCGGCTGCGATACCGATGTTGTAGTACTTCTTGTACACGATCTCCTGATTCGCTTCGTCGAGCGTCGAGTTCATGATCGGGTACTCGCGCAGCGCTGCGACGAGCGCCTTCACGATGAATGGCAGGTAAGTCAGCTTGACGCCTTTTTTCTCAGCCATCGGCTTGCCTTTGGTACGGAGCTCGACCAGCGCGCTGACGTCGACTTCGTCCATGATGGTGACATGCGGCGCAGTGTAGACCGATTTGACCATCGCTCCGGCGATCGCTTTGCGGATGCCCTTGAACGGCACGCGCTCTTCCGGACGGTCGCCCTGAGGCACGGATGCCTTCGGCTTCGCATCGCTCTTGCTCTCGGCAGCCGCTTCCGGCGCCTTCGCTTCAGCCGCTGCAGCTCCGCCGCCCGCTGCGAATTGATCGATGTCCTCGCGTGTGATGCGGCCATTTTTGCCGCTGCCCTTCACCTGCGACAGCTCGACGCCCTGCTCGCGACCGTACTTGCGCACGCTTGGCGTAGCCAGGACCTGCGCTTTGCCAGCGTCGTCCGCGCTCTTGTCAGAGGAGCCGTCCGCTTTATCGGCCGATGCCGTTTCCGAGCCCTTCGTTTCCGGCAGCTCGGTTTTTTCGGCTTCCTTCGCTTGCTCCGGCGCTGCTTCAGGTTCGGGTGCTGGCGATTGATCCGGCACGTCGCCTTCAGCGTCGATGATCGCCACGACGTCGCCGACATGGCATACCTGACCGTCCTTGACGAGCACCTCCAGCACTTTGCCTTCTACAGGACACGGCACTTCGACGATCGCCTTGTCATTTTGCACATCCATGATAATATCTTCGTCGGTCACTTTATCGCCTGGCTTGATGTGGATCTTGACGATCTCACCTTCATGCAGGCCTTCTCCCAGCTCTGGGAACCGGTATTCGAATTTGGCCACCTGGATTACCTCCTTACTTAATGTGCAAGCATTTGCTCGCATAGTGCGACAACCGCCTGCGCGGGCTGGATCGTCCCTCCGATCGCTGTTGTCCCCGGATTTGTGGATTAGATAAGCCCCGTAAGCGGGGCAAATCCGGGGACAAAGGCGAACACTTCGTTTCTGCGGGACGTTCCGCCCTCTCCGGCTCCGCTGCACTATGATAGCAATATCAGACCGTTTTTTTAGAATTCCAGCGTTTTGTTAACCGCATCGATAATACGCTTCGGCGAAGGGAGCCAGGCGTCCTCGATTTGGGCGAACGGGTAGACCGTGTCCGGACCGGCGACGCGGAGCACAGGCGCCTCGAGATGCAGGATCGCCTTCTCGTTGATCTGGGCGATGATCTCGGCGGCTGCGCCGGAAGTCTTCTGCGCTTCCTGGACGACGATCGCACGATTGGTCTTCTGGATCGACGCGACGATCGTGTCGATATCGAGCGGCATCAGCGTGCGCAGGTCGATAACCTCAGCCTTGATGCCGGATTTCTCGAGCTCCTCAGCCGCTTTGACCGACGAATGAACCATCATGCCGTACGTCAGGATCGTAATATCGCTGCCCTCGCGGACAACGTTGGCTTTACCGATCTCGACCGTGTAGTCCTCCTCCGGCACCTCGGCGCGGAACGCATGGTACAGGTTAAGATGCTCCATGAAGAAGACCGGGTCGTTGTCGCGGATCGCTGCGATCAGGAGACCCTTGGCGTCGTAAGGATTGGATGGGATGACGACCTTGATGCCCGGCGTCTGGATCGCCAGACCCTCGAGCGAGTCGGTGTGCAGCTCGGCTGCCTTGACGCCGCCGCCAAACGGCGTGCGGAAGACGATCGGCGCGTTGTAGCGGCCGCCGGAACGATAGCGCATGCGCGCCGCCTGGACGAACATCTGGTCGAGCGCTTCATAGATGAAGCCGACAAATTGAATCTCGGCGACCGGGCGGAAGCCCTGGATGCCCATACCTACTGCAAGACCGCCAATCGCGGATTCTGCCAGCGGCGTGTCGAAGACGCGCTCTTCGCCGAATTTTGCTTGCAGTCCTTCAGTGGCGCGGAATACGCCGCCGACCTTGCCTACGTCCTCGCCGAATACCAAAACGTTAGGATCCTTTTCGAGCTCGACGCGCATCGCGTCGCGGATCGCTTCTTTCATATTCATTTGAGCCATGATCGCTGGTTCCTCCTATTCGAAATCGGCTTTTTGCTCTTGCAGATGCTGTGGCGTCGTCTCGAACATCGAATCGATCAGACCGCCTACCGTCATCTTTTCCGTCGCTTCAGCCTTTTTGATTTGTTCGTTGACCGTTGCCTTTGCTTCTTCCTTCACGCGAGCGGTGTCCTCATCGGACCACAGACCCTTGCTCTCGAGGAATTTGCCGAAGCGAACGAGAGGATCCTTCAGGCTCCATTCCGCTTCTTCGTCTTTGGTACGGTATTTGGAGGTGTCATCCGCCATCGAGTGCGGACGGAACCGATACGTCAGAATTTCGATCAGCGTCGCGCCTTCGCCATTGCGGCCGCGCTCGGCTGCGTCCTTCACCGCTTTGTATACAGCGAGGATGTCCATACCGTCGACCTGCACGCCCTTGATGCCGGCGGCTACTGCCTTGTGAGCGATCGACTCGGCTGCGGTTTGCTTCTCGAACGGCGTCGTAATCGCGTAGCCGTTATTCTGAACCGCATAGATGACCGGCAGCTTGAAGGCGCCTGCGAAGTTCAAGCCTTCGTAGAAATCGCCCTCGGACGAACCGCCGTCTCCGGTATACGTAATCGCGACGCGCTTCTCGCCCTTCTTCTTGAAGGCCATCGCAACGCCGGTCGCATGTAGGATCTGGGCGCCGATGATGATCTGCGGCATCAGCACATGCACGTCCTCCGGGATTTGACCGCCATGCTGGTGGCCGCGCGAGTACAGGAACGCCTGATACAGCGGCAGGCCGTGCCAGACGATCTGAGGCATATCCCGGTAGCCCGGGCAAATAAAGTCGTCCTTGTTCAGCGCGTACTCGCTGCCGACCATCGATGCTTCTTGGCCGGATACCGGCGCATAGAAGCCGAGACGGCCTTGACGGCCAAGATTGACAGCGCGCTCGTCCCAAGTGCGCGTGAATACCATACGGTACATCATTTCTTTCAATTGCTCATCTGTCAGCTCCGGCATCAGATCCGGATTGATGACTTCGCCTTCTGGAGACAGTATGGATAGCGGGGTAACCGGCTCCACCTGAACTTCGTAAGGGAGTTTACTCATTTTCACGTTCACCTCGATAAGATATTTGAATATCTACTTTCGCTGTTATAGAATTATTATAAACCTGTTTACCGAAAATGGTCAAAGCAAAATTCGGAAAAACCGTTGTTTTTTCTAAACTTTTGACGATTTTCAGGACGACAATGTTTATAATACAGCCTTTGAAAAGATGTATAACAGAGTGGTACAACTTCATCAAATATTCACGAATGGTGCATGTTTCCTCCCTATTGTTTACCCATCGTCCATGCAAACCATTCAGAGACAAAGGAGATTGCCAGATGAGCGACAACCAACCCGCCAAGCGCACCATTCTTAAAGATAAGGTCGAATCCCGTCACTTGCCCGAGGGCGAGCGCGGACTTCGCCTATACCTGCCACCCGGTTACAACGAAGTGCTAAGCTATCCGGTCATCTACTGCCAGGACGGCGAAGACTTCTTCAACTTTGGTCGGATCGCTACGCAAGCCCATGAGATGATCCTTGGCGGCGAGCTTGAGCCCGTCGTTATCGTCGGCGTCGATGTCGACAAGTCGGTGCGCACCGACGAGTACGCGCCGGACGGCGAACGTCATGATGCGTATGTACAATTTTTCGTCGAGGAAATGATGCCTTACGTCGCCTCGCGCTATGCGGTGCGCTCCGAGGCTGACCAGATCCTGCTTGCCGGCGATTCGCTGGGCGCCACGGCCAGCCTGCATATCGCGCTCAGCTATCCTGGCAAGTTCAAGTATCTGCTCTCGCTCTCCGGCGCTTACTATCCCGCCTCGCGCAACATCGTTGCTGCGCTGGCGCCAGGCGCGCTCGATTGGCTCCACGCCTACATGCTGGTCGGCTTGCAGGAGGATGCCTACGAGACGGACCGCGGCATCTACGACTTCGTCGCGCTCAATCGCTCCATGAAGCGTCTCTTCGAGGAGAAGGGCGCAGAGCTTGTCTACTACGAGCGCGACGGCAAGCATGTATGGGGCTTCTGGCAGAAGGAGGTGCCGGCGGCGCTCGCCTGGTTCAACGAGCAGGCGTTGACTTGAACGGGCTCGGGCTACGCCGCCAGAAGGCGGCGTAGCCGCAGCTTATCGCTGAGCGATATGCCGCTCCGCCTTGATCCGCTCGAGCAGCCGCTCGCATCCCGCCTCCACCATCTCGTATACCTCGTCGAAGTTGCCTGTGTAGTACGGGTCCGGGACATCCGGGACGCCACGCTCCGGCAACAGCTCCATGAAGGTCAGGACGGCGGGACGATCCGGCGGCTCGCCGGCCGGCAGCCACTGGGCGATATCAGCGCGATTGCGCGTGTCCATACAGACGATATAGTCATAATCGCCATAGTCCGCCTCGCGGAATTGACGGGCGGACATACCGTCCCAGCCGATGCCGTGTCGCTGCAGCAGCTCCTGCGTGCCGGCATGCGGCGGCTTGCCCAGATGCCAGTCCCCGGTCCCGGCCGAATCGACCGTCACTTCGCGCTCCAATCCGGCCTGCCGGATCTTCTCGCGCAGCACCGCCTCCGCCATCGGCGAACGACAGATGTTGCCCAGGCATACGAATAATACGTTAATCATCGAGTCTTCTCCTTCTTGCTGCGTCGTATTGCGCGGCGCGGCGGCTCCGCGATGCCGGCCTCCAGCTTCAGCGAGCGCTTGGGCAGCTTCCACTTGTAGTATACCGACAACATCCGCATCGTAATAATAAACATGAACAACAATAATAACTGCACCGGCGTCTCGAACCAACCGATCCCGACGCCAAGCCCCCCCAGCATCGCCCATACCGCGTAGATCTCCTCCCGCAGCACGAGCGGCTTGCGCCCGGCCAGTACATCACGGATCATGCCGCCGCCGATGCCGGTGAGCATCGCCGCTACCACGACAGCGCCGAGCGGCACGCCCATGCCGACAGCGGCCAGCGCGCCCTGGATCGCAAAGGCAGAGAGGCCGATCGCATCGAAAAACACCTCTCCGCGCTTCCAGCGCAGGATCCACTTGGCCGGCATGAGGAAGAACAGCGTCATCGCAATGATCGCCGTCTTCAGGAACAGGCCTTGATTCCAGAGGCTGGTCACCGGCACGCCGATCAGCACGTTGCGGACAACGCCGCCGCCGAAAGCGGTGACATAACCAAGCACGAACACGCCCAGGATGTCATACTCTTCCTCCATAGCCACGATCGCGCCACTGACCGCAAACGCGATCGTACCGATAATGCTGAACCAACTGAAAATATCCAAATCCATTGCGCCAACTGCCCCGCTTCCTGCAAATCTGACGACTGCCTCTTCTACTTAAGAAGTGGCAAGCTGTCCCATCCCGTCATTTTTCATTGTAGTGATAAGTCTGCCTCTGCGCAAGCATCCTGATCGCACCATCCGACGCGCGGGGGCTGATGACCCGCGTCGGCGCTGGTCAACAGCACGCGCAGCCATTATACTTATTACATGCGTGTAAGCGCCTTAATCCTATTCTACTTATAAAGGGGATGAAACGAGATGTCTCTGAATCGACGAGCCGTCATCTTCACCGGCGGCGAATTGGGCTACTGGGCCCTCAAGCTGCTCCGGAAGGACGACTTCCTGATCGGCGCCGACAGCGGCGCCCTCTACCTGATCCGCAACAATCATCGACCGGACCTGGCGATCGGAGACTTCGACTCTGTCACCAATAGTGAGCTGACCTATATCCGCGAGGGCAGCCATCGGACGGAGGCGGTCGATCCGGTCGACAAAGACCACACGGACACCGAGCTGGCGTTCCGTCGCGCCCTTGACCTGAAGCCGACGCAGATCCTGCTGCTGGGCGCACTGGGCGGTCGACTCGATCATACGCTGGCCAATCTGCATCTGCTCGTGCAGGCGCATCAGCGCGGGATCCCGGCCGAGATCGCCGACGAGTACCAGACGATCTCGCTCGTCACGGATCATGCCGTCATCGAGGCCAGCGATCGCAGCTATGTGTCGCTGCTGCCGCTGACCCCGCAAGTGAGCGGCATCCGGCTTACGGGCTTCCAGTATCCGCTCGAGGATGCCACGCTCTCGATGGGAGAGTCGCTAGGCATCAGCAATCGTCTGATCGACCCGCAAGGCGAGATCGAGGTTCACGACGGATGGCTGCTCGTCATCCAGGCCAGCGATTCGCTCGCCAAGCGCTTCTAGGGCGTGTCTGCAAACCCGCTCAGGGGCATCTTAGACCGCCTTTCCGCCCCCTGCGGCGTCACTTTTGCTTGCCGTACCCGTAGGTAACGCCTGCACAAAAGTTCCTGGCATGGAACGAAAATTCAGCCCAATCTGCTACCCTCCGAGTATGCAGACACGCCCTAGCCAGCCTAACTGCGTTTCCCCGGCTCCTCCCCGCTTTCGATTGAAGCGCCTTCGATATATTTGCGAGACATTTGCTTGCGCAGCTTGCGCGTCTCTTTCGCATCAAACACGATCGACAGATCATAATCTTCCGGATAGAGCTCGGCTGCCGGGATTTGCAGCGTCAGCCGCTTCTGGTTGTATGCCAGCTTGCGCCCCTGGACTTGGACGATGACCTCTCCGCGCGGATCAGGCCCCTTGTAGACGATGCCGATACAACCGAGCGGATGCACCCATACGCTATCCCCTTGCCGCAACGGAGGCTGTGACGGCGATCGACCGTTTGACGATGTCGTGTTGCTGGTTGCCCGCTTGTCATCAGGCCACTCGTCTACCGTCGGCTCTGACGCGGACAACGGCGTCGTATCGGACAATGCCCCGCTCCGCGTTGCCTGCAGCCTCGCCTCGGCTCGGCGCAGCACGCGATCCGGAAGTCCGTAACGCGCGGCGATCGCCAGCGCATGGCTCTCTCCCGCCGCGCCCATCTCCAGCCGGTAGAGCGGCTGCAACGTCTGCGGGTCGAAAGCCATTCGCGCATTGCGGCAGCCCGGCGTACTCGCAGCATAGGTCTTGATCTCATTGAAGTGCGTCGTCGCTACTACTCTCGTCCCTCGCTCCGCCAGCTCCTCCAGGATACCAATCGACAGCGCGATCCCTTCGGCAGGGTCGGTGCCCGCCGCAAGCTCATCGAGCAGCGCCAGCGTGCGACCGCTCGCCCGCGACAGCATCGCCGCCACCGCCGAGATATGCGCGGAGAAAGTGCTCAGCGATTGGGACAAGCTCTGTCCATCGCCAACATCGGCGAAGACGAGGTCGAACACGCCCAGCTCGCTCTGCGGATCGACCGGCACGAGCAGCCCCGACTGTATCATCATCGAGAGCAAGCCGACCGTCTTGAGCGCGATCGTCTTGCCTCCGGTGTTGGGACCGGTAATGATGAGCTGACGCACCGTATCGTCCAGCCGGAGACTAAGCGGCACCGCCCCCTCCCCGAGGAGCGGATGGCGCGCGCCGCGCAGACGGAGGATCGGCGCGTCCGTCAGTCGAGGCAGACAGCCCTGCTGACGCACCGCCAGCTTCGCTCTGGCGAAGATAAAGTCATATTGCGCCATTGTCTCCGCATTGAGCGCCAGCTCGCGATGATGCGTCTCGACCAGAGACGAGAGCTGCGCCAGGATACGGCTCTCCTCTTGCGCCTCCTCGCTCTGCCACGACGCCCACTCGCCATGTGCGGCGACGACCTCCTGCGGCTCGATGAACAGCGTCTGTCCGCTCGCCGATTCATCCAGCACCGCGCCCTTCACTTGCTTGCGAGCCGTTCGCTTCACCGCGAGCACATAGTGGCCGCCGCGCTGACTGACGACCAGCTCCTGCAGGCTGTCGCGATGCTTCATTAGCGCCTGGTCTATTCTTCGTCGCACCTGCTCCTCTGCCGCCCGTAGATGTCTGCGGATGCGCCCAAGCTCCGACGACGCTTCATCGGTGATCTCGCCGTGCCGGATGCTCGTCTCGAGCGTCTCGCGCAGCTGCGTGCAGGCCTCCATCCGCTCGGCATAGCTGCCTAGATACGGCGCTCGCTCGGCCTTGTCGGCCATGTAGCGCTGCATCTGCCTTACGGCTTGCAGCCATGCGGCGAGCTGCTCCAGCTCCTGACGGCCATAGATGGCGCCTTTGCCGAGAAGCGCCAGCAGCGAGTCCACGCCAGTCATCGCGGACAGCGGCACGCTCGCGCCGCTGGCGATCAGCTGACGCGCTTCCTCCGTCTCGACCAGCAGCGACCGCACGCGAGCGTACTGCGCAGCAGGCCGGAGCGCGCGGGCGAGCGCCGCGCCGCGCGGCGATACCGTCTCGGCGACCAGCAGCTCCAGCAGTTGATCATAGTCCAGTTGGGTCATCGTGTGGCGATCTATCGTTTCGTTCGTTAATTTCGTCATCTTTATCAGCCTCCAGGGTCGTATTGAGGTACGGGAGCGTCAGACACAAAAAAACAGGACCAGAACGATGAACGTCCCGATCCTGTCTTTCCCCTAAAAACGCAAATCGCCGCGCTGCAAGAGCACGGCGATCCGCTGCCGGGAAATGCGCAGGCGGTGTCATGTTCTTAACTCATGGATGAGCCGGCTGCGATGGACGTCGACAAACAGACCTGCCCCGTACGCGCAAGACTGCAGCGATCGCTATCGTCGCCAAGCTATTCCGTTTAAGAGTTAAGAACAACTACCCGCATCAAAATTTCCCCTTTTGGCTTGATGGATCTATCATAAGTCAGCGGCAGCCCCTCTGTCAATCCCAATGGAGAATATGCTATAGTAGAGTAATTGGGCGACGCTTCCAGCATGAGGAAAGTAGGGAAACTGCATATGTACAACGAACCGAAACAACGAATCCATACTAGCGCGCTGAACGCATGGATGCTCTCGGGCTGGATCTCCGCCGCCGTCTATGGCGTCATCGTTGCCGGCGTCATCTATCTGAGCGTACGCTTCGACTGGCCGCCCTGGATCGCCATAGCGGTGACGGTCCTCGCGCTGGCCGAGTCGGCGCTGGAGATCCTCATCTGGCCGAAGCTCAAGTACAAGCAATGGCGCTATGAGATTCTGGAGGAGGAGATCCAGCTCCAATACGGCATCCTCGTCCGTCACCGGACGCTGATCCCGATGATCCGCGTCCAGCATGTCGATACGAAGCAAGGCCCGATCCTGCGCCGCTATGGCCTGGCCACCGTCACCTTCTCCACTGCGGCCGGCAGCCATGAGATCCCGGCGCTCAGCGAGGGTGCGGCAGAGCAGGTGCGCAGACGGATCGCCAATCTAGCGAGGTTGTCCGATGAAGAGATCTGAGGAGATGAAGCGGCTGCACCCGTTGTCGGTCATCTTCCTGATCGGCAAGACGATCAAGGACCTGCTGTACCCGCTGATCGCCTTCTTCGCCACGACGATCTTCCGCGACAACGTCAATCTCCTGTGGCTCGTAGGCGGCGCGGCGGTCTTCCTCGTCCTGCTCATCACCATGAGCGTGCTGGGCTATCTGCGCTTCACTTATACGGTTGAAGCGGGCGGTCTGCGGGTCGAGCACGGCGTATTCGTCCGCAAGAAGCTGTGGATCGCCAGGGAGCGCGTACAGTCCGTCGATACGTCGGCAGGGGTGCTGCATCGTTTGTTCGGCCTGAGGAAGCTCCAGATCGAGACCGCAGGCGGCAAAAAGCCCGAGGCCGTGCTGAACGGCATCTCTGCGGCGGAGGGGCAACGGATCAGCCAGGGCCTCGGGATGAGCGAGAGCGGCCAAGTCTCTGCCGACTCGCCTGAGCAGCCGGCAATAACTGACAATCAATTCGGAATCAATGCTGTCGCAGATCCGTCTACCGCCGCGGAGCCGGCCCGAACACCTGAGCTCGCCGCCGCCCCTGCCAGAGTCGTGGCATCCCGCAAGCTAAGTGTCGGCGATCTCGTCTTATACAGCGCCACCTCCGGCAAGATCGGCGTCGTGCTGGCAGTTGCCGCAGCCGCCTTCTCGCAGCTGCGGGAGTGGCTGGAGCAGACCTTTGACGTATGGGGATGGATCTCCGAGTGGTACGGCTCGAGGTGGGTCGTCCTGATCGTCCTGGCACTGCTTCTGTTTGCCTGGCTGCTCGCCTTCATCGGTTCTTTCATCAAAGAGTTCGGCTTCACGCTGCAGCACCGCGAAGACAAGCTGATCATTGAGCGAGGGTTGCTGGAGCGCAATCAGATTACGATTCCGCTGCGCCGAATCCAGGCCGTCCATCTGATCGAGCCCTTGCTGCGCCGGCCGTTCGGCTGGGTGACCGTCCACATCGTCACCGCCGGGTACGCTGGCAAGGAAGGTCAGTCGGCCCTGCTTTTTCCGTTTATCCGTAGAGGCGAGCTGGCACAGTTTCTGGAGCAATTTGCCCCGCAATTTGCCGTTCCGTCCGATTGGGAGCATGTCGGTCGGCGATCGCTCCGGCACTATGTGCTCGTACCAACCCTATTGGCGTTACTGCCCGTTATCCCGGCCATCATCTGGATTCCGGAGCACTTTGGCTGGCTCGCTCTCTTGCTGCCGATCCTCGTCTATACGGGATGCGTGATGGCCTACAGACAGGCCGGTTGGTCGCTTCAGGAGGACCAGATCTCGATTCAGTACGGCAGCTTCAACAAGCACCAGGGTCTGATCCCGAAGCGCCGCGTCCAGTGGCATCGCGTCTCCCAGAATGTCTTCCAGCGGCGCCGCTCGCTGGCGCATCTGACGATGGCGCTCGCCTCCGGCTCGGCTTCGGCCAGCTTCGGCATCCGTCATGCGCCGCAGGATCGCGCCGATACGCTGGCGCGATGGCTGTCCTCGCGCAAGCCGGAGCAGACCCGGCCGCCTGGCGCGGAGGAGCCAATAGACGCAGACGACAGCGCGTCTCGCGATCTTCCCCCGGGCGACTCGCCGCCGCCGCTGGCTTAGTTGCGAGACAGTCTGCGTTACGCCCAAGCCTTGAATGTCGCTTCACAGGCAAGAGCCCCCTCACCGTTGCTATCGGTGAAGGGGCTTTTTGAGCCGGACCGCATCCTCCCGTTATGCTTCGAAGTCCTGACGCCACCAGACGCCCGCATGCTCCGGCACCACCGACCAGCGGCGCCGGGCGATCCGCTCTGCCAGCCAGTCGCCAAAGAAAAATCCGCAAGCCTGCGCGGCTTCCTCGACGCTATCGAACGGGTAGTCCATCCGAATCGCCCGATGCTCGAAGCGATAGCGCGTCTCCAACTGCTCGTAATAAGGCGCCAGGAAATCAAGCCTTACCGCCTCGTCGACGCCGGTGCCTAGCGTCTCGAAAATGATCATCGTGCCGTCCGGCCGCAGAATTCGTCGCGTCTCGGCCATCACGCGCGCCAGATTGTCCTGCCACTCCGGCTGCTTGGCGTTGGCGAGATAGCCGATGCTCCACCCGGAGACGACCAGATCGGCCGAGTTATCCGCCAGCGGCAGCTCGCGGTGATCGGCGACGACCGTACGCACACGATCGCCATAGCCGCCCGTCTCGGCCTTGCGCTGCAGCACCTCGAGCATCGCCGCCGACAGATCGGTCGCGGTGTAGCTGGCCGCCTCGCTCGCCAGGTATCGACTCATCCGGCCCGTTCCCGCCCCCAGGTCAACGACATCGAGTCCAGTCGCAGGACGTATGCTCTTGATCACCTCATCCAGCTCCGGTTGTCGCCCGACCATATACTCGTATTGCTCTGCCTGACTTCGATAGATTGCTTCGTGATTGCTCATCTTGTGATCATGCCTCCCTTTCCCTCTTAGCCTATACTCTGACCCAAGGTTAAGGTCAAACGCCACGTCGGACAGCACAAAAAAAAGCTCCCCGTAGGAAGCTTGCATTGAGATGGCGGCGCGATGATTGATTCATGTCGACGAGAGCGCACGAACAAGCTCGAGCTGCAAGCCTGTCCTGGCGAACATACAGCCCGCTGGCAGCTCCTGCGCTCGCAGAGGAAGATCGATGTCGTGCGAGAGGTGGGTGAAGACGGCAAGCGAAGGCTGCAACTGCGCGGCCAACGCGATCCCTTCTTTCACATCATAAACCGATCGTGATTCTAATGGATAAGGCTCCTGGAAAAAGCTCGTGCCGAGCACCAGCAGATCCAGTCCCTGCATCGGCGCCAGCTCCGGCGTCGTCAGTGCGATCGCGTCGGGGCAGTACACCCAGGCATAGTCGGTCGCCTGATGCTCAAAGCGGTACGCATACGAGTAGCCATTCTTGCCATGGTTGACTCGCCAGGTTGCAACGCGCCAATCACCGATCGTGAAGCCATCGTCGCTCGGGCGGAAGTCGATCTGCCGATCCAGCCACGGGCAGCGCTGCAGCACCTCGCCGATCACCTCAGCGGGAGCATGCGCCTCTCCCCTGACGTCCGTCCAGCGGCAGGCGTCGGCCCACTCCGGCAGACCGCCGCAATGGTCAAAGTGGGCATGTGTCAGCAGCAGTCGATCCATCCCTCGCAGTCCGACGGCTCGCATCTGACGGCTCCAGTCCGGACCGCAGTCGATAACGGTATCGCCCCACTCCGCGCCCTGGAGCAGCACCGAGGCGCGTAGCCGCGCATTGCGCCCGCTCTCTCTGGCCTCCTCGCATACAGGGCAATCGCAGTAGATGCGAGGCACCCCCATCGCGTCTGAGGTGCCCAGAAATGTCAATGTTGTCATAGTCGTCCTCCTGTGGCCTCACATAAATGTGCGGTTTGACCAAAAGCGGAAGCAGCCGATTCGTCTTCGAATCGGCTGCTCCTGCAGCATCCTGTTCTGCTCTGTTATAGCGGCAGCAGCTTGACGCTTGGCCGCTGGGCCAGCTCATCCATCATCGCTTGCCATTCCTGCGGCTTGTTGGGCAGCGCGCTGTAATAGCGCGTCAGGAAATCGTGGATGAGCGAAGCGGGCAGCTCGCCCAGCTCGTCATGCGTCGGCAGGAAGCACAGATCGAGTCCGCTGACCGCTTGCCCCTCATGATCCCAGGAAGGATGCACGTAAGGAAAGTCGAGCCGCTGATAGCCGATGTGCGACAGCACCTCGCGCCGCACATACGGGTTCATCGGCGTGACGCCGCCGAAGTTATGCATCGTCTGATAGGGATCATAGATCTCGGCGAACATGCCGATCGGCGTCGTCCCCGATGCCTGCGCCAGTCCTTCGATATCACGCTCACGCCGCTTCATCAGGAAGCGGCCGACGCCCAGACCCGGCTGGCCGACGATCGTAAAGTCGGTCATCGCGACGCGGAAATCGGCGTAATACCGGTACTCGGTCGCACCCACCACCTCATCCTGATGCACGGCTACATAGACGTGAATCCCTTCATCCTTAAGCGGCTCGGCCCACAGCGAGTATTCCAGTACCTCCTCCGGCGGGAATACTTCCTGCATCAGCTTGTACATCTGGGCAAAGCGGGGGTCATCTATTGATTGTATGCGATGATATTCCATCGTGTTCCAGCCTCCTGATCGATTAGCGCTCCATTATGTAGGTTTTGCCTTATGATATTGTAGCTTACTTGCGTTCCTGCTGCAAAAAGGGGTTGCGCCACTCCATCAAAGCCGCATAATTGCACGACTCCTCGTCCTCCAGGTAATCGGCGACGACGCCGACCGGCATCCGGCCGCAGCGCAGCAAAAAGCTGATCACCGGATCGCGCAACTCGCCCTCCGCTACACGCGCCAGATAGGTCTCAGCGCTCAGCGCTGACGCATGACGATGATAACCTGGCATCCGACCGCCGCCGAGCAACCGCTCCAACCCGAGATACACCGTCGTCTCGTACATCGATTGCATCAGCCAATGTCCGATTCCTGCGCCGCGATAGCCCGGATCGACGCATATATCGACGACATACAGCGTCTGTCCATGCGGGTCGTGGTTGCGGATATAGCCGTCGTCTGTCACCTCCGCCCAGCCGTGACTCCCCTGAGCGATCGACTCCGGGATCCGCAGCCCGGTCATCGAGCCGATAATCTCGCCGTTCGCCACCGCGCATAGCGCGCCCTCGGGGAAGCGGCTCACATGCTCATGCAGCTGCTCCGGCTTCCACCACAGCTCCTCGGGAAAAGGCGGCGGGAAGCTGCGGCGCTGCAGTTCGATCATCTGCTCGGTGTCGCCCAGCTCATAGTTGCGGATCGTCACCGGCAATCGCTTGCCCTCGGACGACAACAGCAATTGCTTATGCATCAAATCAACCTCCTGTCCTGTGATACGCGAGCGCGATTACTTCCAGTCTGGATACAGATCGGTGCGACGGTCGCGCCAGGTCGTCACCGAGCCGCTCCTGCGCACATCCTCCAGCAGATCCAGGTCAAGATCGGCGACGATCAGCATGTCGTCGTTCAGCTCGCCCTGCGCCATGATGCCGGCAGGCGGGAACGGGATGTCGTTGGGCGTGATGACGGCGGCCTGACCGACATTGGCCCGCATGAAGTCGACGCGGCGCAGCGCCCCGGTCGTACCGGTGGTAACGATATAGACCTGATTTTCCACCGCCCGCGCATGACAGCAGTACCGTACCCGGTAGAAGCCGTGGCGGTCATCGGTGCAGGACGGGCAGAAGATAACGTCCGTGCCCTTGGCCCTCGCCATCCGGACGATCTCGGGGAACTCGATGTCGTAGCAGGTGAGCAGCGCGATCGTGCCGAAGGGCGTATCGAACACCTGCAATCCCTCGCCAGGCGACATTTGCCACTCCGTCACCTCCGTCGGCGTTAGATGCAGCTTGGGCTGGCGGTCGATCCGGCCGTCCGGATGGAACAGATGGGCCGTATTGCGCAGCTTGCCCTCGACCTCGATGATGTGCGTCCCTGCCACGATATAGAGCCCGTATTCGGCAGCCAGCTCGCGGAACAGCTCCTCGTATGCCGCCGTGAACTCTGGCAAGCGAGTGATCGGCAAGGGCTCGCCCCGTTCATCGCCGATCGACAGCAGCTGCGT
>Ga0160464_100336_pt1 | contig 39586 bp, 47 predicted proteins | sample HID1971I_E11MG_FD_108275 | JGI IMG/M metagenome (GOLD analysis project Ga0160464, IMG submission 108275) | Enriched millipede-associated microbial communities from UW Madison campus, WI, USA - HID1971I_E11 MG | ecosystem: Host-associated > Arthropoda: Insects > Digestive system > Unclassified ... | reverse complement strand
CTTGCCGAACAATTTGCCTAACATGGTGATTCCTCTGGGTTGGGTTACATCCCGCTGCACCCTGTCGCCAAGGTGCACAAGTGATGCTTTGGTTTATGCGGTGAGGCTTGGCCGTTCCGCCTGGCGAAGCACTCGAACCTGGGCCGTGCGGCGCTCTGGTGCCCGGCGATCACGCCGCATGGCGTCATCACCGATCATTGCGTGCATGGCGATCAGGGCCGCCAAGGCGAAGCACATCGGCGAGATGATTTGGCGGCGCATGGCCTCGGCAACTGCGGCTGTCTGGCGGGTAACGCCGAGCTTGAACATGGCGCAGGAGAGACGCTTTGCCACTGTGCAGGCCGCCACGTCGAACTGGCGGGCAATCTCCTTGGCTGTCTTGCCCTGGGCAGTGCCCAGCAGGTACTGAACTTCCTTTGGCGCAAGGCCGCGTCCGAGATGACCCTTCCATGCGCCGCTGACGATTGTTGCTTCCATCAATGTGACTCCCGGTTGGTTTCCCGTCTGGCCCTGTCGCCAAGGCCAGCCAGTGAAATCTTCCGTTCTGCTTAAAGAGCTTGTTCCAGTCGATCCCGTTTTCAGGGGCTGGGAGATCACTTCGCTGATCCCGTGCTATCTGGCGGCTTCACCAGTCGTGTATTGCCGAGTGCTGCTCGGCGATGGAGTGAATTTAGAAAACTAAACAGAATTCGTCAACAGTTATTTTAGATATCTTAACTATTGTGGCGGCGAGGTACGCTCGAACGCTGACTGCGTCAAGACTTACGCGATTAGAAAAGTTCGGATAGTCTGCGTACAAACCTGTATGGATATACAGCAACCAAGGAGCAGCCGATGGCGAGCCCGCAGAAGAAAACCCAACAGCAAACGCCCGTATCGGGAGTTGAGCGCCTTACGCTCAGAGTTTCCAGCATGATCAACCATCCCATCGCTCAGGACCGGAAGTGGGCAACCATCCACAGGATTGATAGCGATGGGGATCGTGAGTGGGAGGAGGTTATGGGCGTGCTAGCCGACGTTGACGGTATTGAGATGACTTTCAACGACGAAGATGAGTCGGTTACTTTGAGCTGGGAAGCCGCGGCCGAGGAAGATCCTCGAGTTCAGGATCACGGTGAGTTAGATGCGATTGAAGAGGTCGCGCCATTCTGACGGACATAAAAAAGCCCGCTGGTGGCGGGCTTTTTGTTAAGCCTTACGGGCATTCCAGATCAACAGCACCTTGGCGTGGATCGTCACGTCGTCAATTCGAGCCGTTTGGTTTTCATAGTGTTTGTTGTCGGATATCAGCCTGTAGCACTCTTCGTCAAGGCGCATTACGCGCTTGATGTACAGTTCTCCATGCCAAGTGAGAACGTATATCCCCTCACCGATGAAATCCTTTACACCCTTGTCGACTATCACCAGATCTTTGTCGTTGATCGTCGCGGCCATGCTCTCGCCCCAGCCGTTGATCATGCCGAGCGATGACGCGGAGGTATAAGTGACCCCTTTCTCTCGGAGAATTTCCTCACGCACCACGAGATTTCGAACGACCTCGGTATAGTCTGGTGGCACCTGTCCGTGCCCCATAGCGGCTCGGATATCGTATTGAGGAATGACAATTTCCTCATTCGTTGGTCGAAGGCTAGCTAGATGACTAGGGACGTAACTCCCGCCGTGCTCGACTGGGCTATCTGCTTGCTCCGCTGCAGCGAGCATCGTCTCCCGAGCTTTTTCTGAAAGATTCTTTCCTGCCGTGGACGCAAGCATTTTAGCCATCAACTCAACCGTGGACATGCCGGCCTTGGTGTCATCGGTAAATGCCTGATCCGGTGTACCGACACCGTCGGACAACCAGTCCGGCGAGCAATCCAAAGCCTTCGCCAGCGCCAAAAGGTTCTTGCCCTTCGCGCCATTCGTTCCGCTCACCCAGAAACTGACCGTCGCCTTCGATACGCCAGTCAGCTTGCTGATGTCGGTGGCGCTGAGATTGAGCGCCTTCATGCGTGAGGTCACGCGGTCTTTAAAGTCCATATTTAGGATTCTAAACATTTCACTGTTTAGATAACTTGCCTTGTGTTGTTAAGAACTCTAAACTCGGCAGAGACAACGGAGACGCACCCCATGACCTTTGACGAAGCCCTGAAATATTTCCGCACCGGTCGCGCCATCGGTGACGCGCTCCGCGTTAGCGGTAGCCGTGTCTCCCAGTGCCGTGCGGCAGGTGGATTTTCGTACCCAATGCAGTGCGTTCTTGAAAAGGAGTCCGACGGTGCATTGGTTGCCAAGCGAGACGATGACCCAGCGCAGCCAATGAAACAGTCCGCTTAACCTTGATGACGCCATTTTCCGCTGAGTCGGGGAGGGCAGATAGAGATTCTGGATCAGCTGTTAATTCATACAGTGCATAGGAAGGGAATAGCGATGACCAGCAAGGAGGAAATCAAGCAGGCCCTGCTCAAGACAGACGAGCAAAGCCGTGCTGCTTTTTATGACCAAGCCATCAAGAGTGGTTTGGTTCGTTGCGAATCGCATTCCACATCTTCACGTAGTTCTCGAGGCCCGCAATGACTTCGTCAGGAACCGGTGAGTTGCTCACGTGTGATCGAGCAAAAGCGATCTCGTTATCGAACTCGGATAAGAGCTTTGCCAGATGCTGCTGGGGCAGAGATCTCGCTACCGCTGCGAGCATTGCGTTTATGCCGATCAGCTCGCCCTTTTGCTCGTTCATTTTGGCAATGATTTTGTCGATTTCGTCAGTCATGTCCGGTCTCCGTGACCTTTTCGTGTGGAAGCAAAAAGCTACCACGGATGCACCGGACACCCATAACGCCTGAATCGCAGGCATAAAAAAACCGCCTGGCAGGGCGGTCCTTTCAACAACTTGTAAAACACAGTGGGGCCATTATGAACACACTTGTTGCTCCAAGCAATACCGTCACCATGTCGAGCCGGGAGATCGCTGATCTCACTGGCAAGCAACACAAGGACGTCATTCGTGATATCCGCGTGATGCGTGACGCCCTTCAGAAAGATGGCGCAACTTTGCTCCATCTTCAGGAAGAGAAGGATGGGCGCGGCTACACCGCCGAGTTCCTACTCGACCGCATCCTCACTGAAACCCTACTGACCGGCTACAGCATTCCGCTCCGTCATCGTGTCGTGACACGCCTTGGCGAACTTGAAAGCGTGTCGCGACACGTAGTTATTCCTCAAACCCTCCCGGACGCACTGCGTCTCGCGGCTGACCTGGCCGAAAAGAACGGTGAGCTTCAACGCCTCGTTTCAGTCCAGGCGCCAAAGGTTGCGGCTATCAAGCGTTTGGCCGCCGCTGGTGGAGCTATCTGCATCACTGACGCGGCCAAACAGCTTGGCATTGCACCATCTCGGCTCTTTGCATGGCTCGAACAGAATCGCTGGATATTCCGCCGCCATGGGTGCAAACGCTGGGTTGCGTACCAGCCGCGCATAACGTCCGGGTACATGACCCACAAGGTTACTGCGTTGAAGCCTGACCCCGAGACCGGTATCGACCGCGCGGCCTTCGACCCAATGATCACTCCAAAGGGGCTGACACGCCTCGCTGAACTTCTGCAGGAGGCCGCGTAATGGCCGGCGACTGGATCAAATTCGAACTCACCACCCTGGACAAGCCCGAGGTCTGCCAGATCGCGGACCTGGCAGATATCGACCCAGATGCTGTGGTCGGAAAGCTGATGCGCGTATGGGGCTGGTTCGACCAACAAACCGAAAACGGTAACGCTCCTAGCGTTAGCAAAAAGTTACTGGATCGTCTGGTTGGCGTTATCGGTTTCTGCGAACACATGAAATCGGTTGCCTGGATGATCGAGCTGGACGGTGTCATCAGCCTTCCCCACTTCGACCGACATAACGGCAAGACCGCTAAAAACAGGCTTCTCACGGCAAAGCGTGTGGCAAACCACAAGGCAGCTAACGGTAAAAGTAACGCTTCGAGCGTTAGCGGTGCGTTACCTAAAGAAGAGAAGAGAAGAGAAGATCAAAACCCTCTCTCTGCGCCCGAGCCGGTCGACCCTCGCATGCCAAGCGAGATGACTCTCGACTGGGTGCCGGACCAGAAGTTGCTGAAAACGTATGCGCTGCACCGAGGCCTTGCACTGGAGCTATTTACCGAAGAGTCGAGAGTGGCCTTCACCGCCCACTACGAGCCTCAGCACCAGGTTAACACCCAGGCCGAATGGGTGAGCATGCTGGTCAAGTGGGTGAACAACGACAAAGCCCGCGCTGCGGCCAGCAACGTCACTCCGTTTCGTCCGAAACCCGCGCCTGCATCTGAATTCGATGACGACAGCACGGACTGGCAGAACGGGGTGCAATCGTGATGAAGCAAGTATCCGCAATGACCCAGGGCCTTTGGGCCAACCCAAAGGCCGGCGAATTTATCTCAGCAGACGAGAGCGCTGTGCCGCAGGACGAAGGCCGTCGCCAAATGGCGTCTGCCATCAACGACCTGTTCACTGAGCTTCGCCTGATCCGCTCAGCCTGGCGCCAAGCATGGCCCGATAAGGAGACCTATCGCGCAGCCAAGGTCCAGTGGATGCAGGCGTTCCTTGACGAAGGCATCCGCACTCAGGGACAGATCGAGTTCGGCATGATCAAGGCCCGCAAACAGGTATCCGATTTCATCCCGAGCCCGGGGCAATTCATCGAATGGTGCAAGCCGTCGCCCGAAATGCTCGGTTTGCCATCGCTTGCGGCTGCTCACCGCGAAGCCGTGCGAAATGCTCACCCGAGCATGGCCGGCCAGGGAAAGTGGTCTCACGACGCGGTATGGCACACGGCCAAAGAGTGCGGGTTTGAGAGCCTGAACAAGCTCGACACTGCACTCAGCCTCAAGTTGTTCGAGCGTAACTACACGATAACAACTCGCCGTCTTCTTGATGGATTACCGCTTCAGCCCATGCCCAAGGCGTTGCCGGCCAAGGTTGATGGGCGAATCACCCCAGAAGTGGGGAGGGGAGCTTTGGCCGAGCTCCGCGCCAAGCTTGCGGGTTGCTCCCAATGAGCAAGCTCACCAACGCTGCGCGTGACCGCGCTTGCCAGGTCCGTTTTCCGGGCTGCTCCTGCGAGCCGTCCACCACGGTTCTTGCGCACTACCGTTTGGGTGGAACCTGCGGCATGGGCGTGAAGCCGAACGATTTCCAGGCTGCCTGGGCCTGCGGCTACTGCCACGACGTCGCCGACGGACGCCTGCGCGCACCGGTGCAGCTGAGCCGTGATGAAGTTCGCCTCTACCTGGCCGAGGGCGTCATGCGTACTCAGGACATCCTGATCCGTGAAGGGAAGGTGAAACTTTGAAGCCGTTCATCGCGAAGCCAGTGCGCGCCAAGTCCATCGACCGGGAGGGACTGGAACAGGCCGCCCTGATCAAGGAAATAAGCCTGCGCTACCCGGCCGCCGCGAAGCTGATCTACCACGTCCCGAACGGTGGTCACCGGCACAAGCTGGTGGCGATCAAGCTGAAAGAGCAGGGCGTGAAGGCTGGTGTTCCCCACCTTGTGTTGCCGATGGCCCGCGGCGGGTACTTCGGCCTGTACATCGAGTTCAAGGCCACAGCTCCGCATGACGCCGCCGTTTCCCCGGCCCAGGACGCTTACCTCCAGGCGCTGACCGATCAGGGTTACCTGGCCATCGTTTGCCGCGGGCACTTCGACGCCATCGAGGCGATCCGGGCCTACCTTCTCCAACCTCAGACCAAGGCAGCCGCATGACCCAAACAATGCTCACTTCGTTTACCGATGCGGAGATCCGTCGCCAGGCCAGCAACAGCGCAGTGCGTGACCTGCGCGACGCTCGGTACCCGGGCGTGTACTTCCGTTTCCATCAAAACCGCGAGCGCGGTACCTGGTACTTAGTGTCGAGCGGTAAGTGGGACAAGATCGCTGGGTTTCCTCAGCTGCCGGTGAAGGGGTTGATCGTCGCGTTGCCGAAGATCCGCGAGCGTCTGGCCGCTGATCCAAAGGCCTCGGCCGCCGCTGGCACCTTGCAGACTGTCGGCGAGCTGCTCGACTGGTTCGCCGCCCGCCAGGCCGTGGACCGGAGCCTGTCAGCCAAGCGCCGTTCTACCAATACCTCGATCATCTCCTGCCACCTGAAGCCACGCCTTGGCACACTGGTGGTGGAGGATGTTGACCGGTCAACGCTCGACAAGCTGGTCATGTGGCCGATGCAGGCTGAAATGTCGCTGTCCTACGTCCGGTTGATGTGGGGCGTGCTGGTCGTCGCCTTCCGTCAGGCGGAGAAATTGCGGCTGATCACTGCCAACCCCGTCGCCGGGTTCAAGTTCACCGACTTCACCAAGGCCCGCATTCAGCCAAAGCCATCGCGCCTGCGAGCCGTCCAGCTCGAGGAAGTGATCGGGCAACTGGCCGCCGCGTTCGACCAGCACCCCCAAGACTGCATGCTGGCGCTGATGATGCTGTGCCACGGCACCCGCGCTGGGGAGACTCGGCAAGCCCAGTGGTCCCACCTGACTCTGGGTGAGCAGGGCGAATGGTTCATCCCCACCGAGAACACCAAGACCCGTTGCGAGCATCACCTCCCACTTACCCACCAGGTGTGTGCCTTGCTGGAGCGGTACCGGGACTGGCAGTCGTCCAAGGGCTACAAGGGCATCTACCTATTCCCTGCCCGTGTCCGTGGCCCAATGAGTGACAGCCAGGCCTGTGCCGTGTTCACCCGCCTGGGCAAGGGTGAGTGGACGAGCCACGACCTGCGCAAGGTTGCCCGCACTGGCTGGACCGACCTGGGTGTCGACTTCCTCATTGGCGAGATGCTGGTGAACCACACGATGACTCGCAACGTGCAGACCTACATCCATACCTCGGCGGAACTGCTCAAGCGCGAGGCATTGAACAAGTGGCACGACTGGTTAGACGGGAAGGGTTTCAACCTCATTCACCGCTCGACCATGACTAGAAACGGAAATTCGCACAATGACGCCGAGGCCTTGAATGGCGCGGCCTCTAGCCAAATCCAGAAACCATAAAAGGCGAGGTTTAAAAATGATGAAAAAGAGCAGTGGCCCCGCTTTTGTGCGTAGCCTGATCCCAATGACCGAGTGCCCCTCCTGCTGTGGTGCTGGCCTGATCCAGGGTGTGTTTCATCAACTCGAATGCATCGGCTGTCACTCTTCTGGCTTCGTCCACGCGGATACGCTTGAGCCTCTTCTCATGCAGGACCTGGTCATCCAGCTGGGTATGCTTGCTCGCCGCGAACGGAACCAGTTGGCCGGCAAGAACCCAGCGCGCTGCATCATTGATGAGTACCAGACACCGAACCACCGCGGGCCTGGCGGCTCGTCTTACAAGGGGGATTGAGCCATGGCTATGTATAAGGATGTGATGGGTACACTGGTGCGGGTGCTGGCAGCAGACAACATCGACAACAGCACCAAGCAGTCCTGGCAGAAGCTGATTGACGCGGACCTTCGGCAGGGCGGGACCGGCAGTACGTTGTCGGTGCGTGACAAGTTCGATTACGACTGCTGTCTCTACGCGCTGCTACATCGTCAACTCGATCCCGCGCAGTGGGATGTGCTGGTGGCCAAGTACTCGACGCACAAGGCCAACAAGGTCGGTGCCATAGGCAGGCTAGTGGCTCGCATGGTGTCACCGGCACCTCAACTTTTCATCTATAAGGCGTTGACGGCCTGGGCCATCCCTAAGCTGAAGGGTGTCCAGGCTGGTAAGCGCTCCACCGACATGATCGTGCTGCCTGCAGAGTTCTACGACATGAACACCTGGGACCTGGCGGGATCACCAGAGCGCACCCGTCGCAATTGGCGAGGCGGAATCCACAAACGTTTGGAGAAGCTCGAAGAGCAGGCCGTGATCCATGCGACCGAGATATTCGACAGCGAACAAATCTTTGTAGATGCCGCTTGACCCATTGGCCGACTGGCCGTAAATTAACCCCATCATGTCGATCTTGCGCGTTATGAGAGACGACACACAGAAGCCCTGCCACCGAGCGGGGCTTTTTGCTTTCTATCACCTTGGTAGCTCAGTTGGTTAGAGCGCTCGGTCTGCTGTCTTTACAGCGGTACACGTGCTGAGAGGTCGCCGGTTCGAATCCGGAGCAAGGTGCCAAATTCAAAGCCTCGCGATCGTGCGGGGCTTTTTCCTTTCTGGAGTACACCCATGGCCGAACCGAGCGCCGGCGCCTTGGCAGTAACTGGTGTTCTTGCCAGCGTGGGCTTGGGAGCGGCATTCCCCGCCATTGACCTTGCTGCATTGGTCGGAGCATTTGGTGGTGCCTTCCTATTTGTTGTTGCTGCGGACGCCATGCCAACTTGGCGCCGCATTGGTTATCTCTTCGCCGGTTGGATTGGCGGTTATTTCGGCGCTGCCGAGCTACTGGGGCTTACCTGGACCAAGACAGCCGGATTCAGCGGCTTCGTTTGTGGTGCGATCTGCGTGGCTGTTGCCACCGGAATCCTTGAGTGGATGCACACAGGCGTCATGCCTCGCTGGCTGCAATGGTTCTTCCGCCTTCGGGCGAGGAAGGAGAGCTAAATGGTTTCCATTGTTCAGGCTGCGCTATGCGCGGTCATCTTCATCATGATCGGCCTGCGCTATCGCCCATTCCCTGACAGCCGCTACAAGCTGTCGGTATCGCTGTGTGCCTGGGCCGCGTGCGCAATCACCGGCATGCAGTGCGTGAGCCTGGTGGGCCGCATGGTGCTGGAGGGTGAGTTCGCTGATGCGTCGTGGTTCAACACTGCGTTCTATGGTCTCGCTGCTGTGTTGGTGTGCCGTGCAAAGGGCAACGTTGCACGCATCCTGAGTGTTGAGTGATGGCTTGCAGTGGATGCGCCGCCCGGCGCGAATGGTTCAACAAGATGACGAGGCTGGCACATGAGCGAGCAGTTCAATTATTCAGATCAAATCCAGAAGATGAATCCGAGCACGGGCGAGCTTCTGATAGTCACGGCCCCGTCTCAGCTGAGCTTGGAGCAACGCCAGAAGATGGCGGACAACCTGGCCCCATTGGCTGACCGCCTGGGTGTGCAGTTGCTTGTACTCGATGGCGGTTTCACTGCCCAGCTTCAGCCTAGTGCCAGCGAGCTACTGAGCGAGCAGAAGAAGCAGACAGCGATCCTTGAGCGGATGGAGAGACAGCAAGGCCTGTTGATCCAGGCCATGGCGGAGGATCAGGGTGAAGACCATGACGCGCCGCCTTCCACCTACATGGATGGTACTAGGGTGATTTGATGGGAAGACTAACCACTATCAAGTCTCGCGTTCAGATGGCCGCGAATAGAAAGATGGCGGACGTTGGTGAAGGCGAAGGTGCTTCTGTTCAGACCTGGGGAGCTGGACGTGGCGGGCGCCCGTGGCGCCGCATAAGGGATGCCATCCTCCTGCGTGACAAGTACACCTGCCGGGAGTGTGGGCACATCGGCACCGACTTAGAGGTAGACCACATCGTCAACGTTGCCCAAGGCGGAACTGATGATGACAGCAACCTACGGTCCCTCTGCATTCCTTGTCACAAGATCAAAACGGCAGCTGAGAGCGCTTTGGGTCGAGGTTAATAGCCAGGGGGGGTATCCGAAATATTAGGGTGCTTCTGTCTCGGACACCGCACCCGAACTCATTTGTAGATTATTTCCCCGTTAACAGGAGTCGTTAACATGGCGTTAACTGAACAGAAGCGCCGGTACGCCGATGCGCGGCTGTCCGGTTTGACGAAGAAGCAGGCAGCTATTGAGGCTGGTTGCCCTGAGAAAACCGCCTCGCAGGCAGCCTCAAGGCTTGAAAAAGACCCGGAAGTCCAGTCGGCCATGGGGAGAATGGTTGCTGTCGAGAATAAGCGTCGAGATGATCCGCAGATCGACCCGGACCCGTACATCCCCAAAGCGAGTGATGACCCGCTTTCGTTCATGCGCCAGATGATGAATGACTTGGGGGCTGAGCCCAAGCTGAGACTTGACGCCGCGAAAGCGCTGGCTGGGTTCACGATTGCTAAGCCTGGCGAGAAAGGCAAGAAAGAGCAGGTTCAGGAGGCGGCCGATAAGGTTGCGACTGGCCGATTCGGTCTGCGTGGTGCGGGTAAGCTTAGGGCGGTGACATGAAGGAGTGGTCTACGTCCTGTGTGGACTGGGAAGAGCGCCTGGTTGACCGAAAATCTATCATGCCCCTGAAGCCGATCTTCCAAGACCAAGCTGATGACGCGCTGGATGTTTTCTGCAATCTGCGGATGGTTGATGCGCTGGGAAGTCCTTTGATGGGGGACACCTGCCAACCCTGGGTTCTTGATCTCGTCGCTGTTCTATTCGGCTCCTACGACGCTGATGCTAAGCGGCGACTAATAACAAACTACTTTCTCATGGTGAGCAAGAAGAATGGTAAGAGCACCATCGCTGCGGGCGTGATGCTAACTGCGCTGATCCTAAATGCTCGACAGTCTGGTGAGTTCATCATCCTGGCTCCTACCAAGGAGGCTGCGGATAACGCGTATAAGCCAATACGCGACATGATCAAGGCAGACGAAGAGTTGGAGGCCCGATTCCACGAGCAGGAGCACATCAGGACGATCACTGATCGCCTGAACTTGGCAACTCTCAAGGTTGTTGCAGCTGACAGTGCGACCGTGACCGGCAAAAAGGCTATCGGTGTTTTTATCGACGAGTTGCACGAGTTCGGAAAGCAGGCCAAGTCGGCGCAGATGCTTACTGAGGCAACCGGCGGCCTAACATCTCGCCCGGAAGGTTTCGTTTTTTATTGCACTACGCAGTCGGCATCAATCCCGGCAGGTGTTTTCAAAGCAAAACTGGACTATGCCCGCGGTGTGCGGGACGGACGTATCGTCGATAAGCGCTTTCTGCCGATCATCTATGAATTCCCCAAATCGATGATCGAGCAGGGGCTGCACCGGAATCTCGAGAATGCCTACGTCACAAATCCCAATTGGGGTATCTCGGTCGATCAGCAGGTAATTGAGCAGAAATATCAGGAAGCTCAAGAAGGTGGTGAAGAGAGCGTCAGAGACTTCCTCGCCAAACACCTGAACGTCGAGATAGGCCTGGCCTTGATGTCGAATCGATGGCCTGGCGCAGAGTTCTGGGAGCAGGCGTTAGAGGAGTGCACGCTTGATCAACTGATCGCTCGCTCAGAGGTTATTGACCTTGGTATTGATGGCGGCGGTCTAGATGACTTGCTTGGCGCGTACGCCATTGGCCGCGAGAGAGACACTGGGAAGAAGCTTGGGTGGGGCTATGCCTGGGCGCACCCGTCTGTTCTGGAACGTCGAAAGGAGATAGCTCCGGCGCTACAAGACTTTGCCAAGTCAGGCCACCTTACCTTGGTGAAGCGCGTTGGCGACGATGTGGAAGAGTTGGCGGACATCGCTGAGCAGATATTCGACGCCGGCCTTCTCGACAAGATCGGCTGTGACCCGGTGGGGCTTGGATCAATTCTCGACACACTTGAAGGCCGTGGTATCCCGAATGAACAGATCGTCGGGGTTAGCCAGGGCTGGAAGCTTGGCGGGGCTATCAAGACCGCCGAACGCTGGCTCGCGGATGGCAGTTTCAAACCGGCAAATCAGCCAATGATGGCCTGGTGTGTTGGTAATGCCAGGATTGAGCCGCGTGCCAATTCGATACTGATCACCAAGCAAGCCAGTGGATCAGCAAAGATCGACCCGCTCATGGCCATGTTCAACGCCGTTACGCTGATGGCGTTGAATCCCGCTGCTACCCAAAAGAAGTACCAAATGTTCGTTCTCGGCTGAGAACAGCCGACACCTAGCCCTGCATATGCGGGGCTTTTTCGTTTATGGAGTCCGTAATGGACAAAAGAGCCTATAGCACGCTGCAAATCAAGGCGGTGGACGATGAGCTGCGCGAAATCGTAGGCATCGCCAGCACGCCGGGCACCGACCGAATGGGCGATGTTGTAGAGCCGTCCGGCGCCGAGTTCACGCTTCCTATCCCGCTGCTTTGGCAGCACCGTCACGACGCTCCCATTGGCCAGGTTGTTTCGGCCAAGATCGTTAAGGATGGTATCGAGATTCGCGCCAAGCTGGTTTCGCCCACTGAAGGCATGCCTAGCCAGTTGGTTGCCCGCCTTGATGAAGCTTGGCACTCGATCAAGACCCAATTAGTGCGCGGTCTCTCGATTGGATTCAATGCAATTGAATACAGCTTCATGGACAACGGCGGCATCCACTTCACCCGATGGGACTGGCACGAGCTTTCTGCTGTAACCATCCCCGCAAACGCAAGTGCATCAATCACCGCAGTCAAGTCTCTCGACCAGAAGCAGCGCGCCGCGCTTGGTAAAAAGCTGCTTCCCGTCGTTCGTGCTCTACCTGCCGGCGCTTCGGCATCCATCACCAAATCGATCAAAAATCCGAAGCCCCAGGAGGGCCAAGACATGAAAACTATTGCTGAGCAAATTGCTGAGTTTAAGCAAACCCGTCACGCCAAGTCCGTAGACATGGAAGGCATCATGGCAAAATCGGCAGAGCAGGGCATCACACTCGATGCCGAAGAGTCCGAGCAGTTCGATACTCTTCAAGGTGAAATCGAGTCAATCGACAAACACATTGCCCGCCTTGTCACCATGCAGAAAGCCCAGGCAGCCAACGCAAAGCCCGTAAGCGAAGATCCGCGCGGTGAGAAAGCCCTAGAGATGACCAGCGGCCTGCAAGTTCGCGCCAAGAACACCCAGAAACTGGAGCCTGGCATTGCTTTTGCGAGGGCTGCAAAGTGCCTGGCGCTCGGTCACCTTGAGCACCGCGACGCAATCCAGATCGCCAAGTCTCTGTACGACGGCCAGGAGTCAATTATCGGTGCGACCCAGCGCCTGGTCACCAAGGCAGCAGTAGCGCCGGCCACCACCACCGATTCGACCTGGGCATCCCCGCTGGTTGGCACTCAGGGTGATGTGTTCGCAGACTTCATCGAGTATTTGCGGCCGCAGACCCTGTTGGGCCGTTTCGGTCAGGCTGGGATTCCTGATTTGCGCCGCGTTCCCTTTCGTGTTCCGCTGATCGGCCAGACCTCCGGCGGTGACGGTTACTGGGTTGGGGAAGGTCAGGCTAAGCCGCTGACCAAGTTCGACTTCTCCCGCACTACGCTGGAGCCGTTGAAGGTCGCAAACATCGCAGTGGCAACTATGGAAGTCATCCGCGACTCCAGCCCGGCCGCCGACTTCATCATTCGAGACCAGCTTTCTGCTGCGCTGCGTGAGCGTCTTGATATCGATTTCATCAACCCAAGCAAGGCTGCTGTGGCTGGCGTTTCGCCTGCCTCGATCCTTAATGGCGTTGCTGGAATCCCATCCAGCGGGAACGACGCCGATGCTATCCGCACCGACGTGCGGGCTGTGTTCATGTCATTCGTGGCTGCAAACAACGCTCCTACTTCCGGCGTCTGGGTGATGAACTCCGCGGCGGCGCTGGCTTTGAGCATGCTGCGCAACCCGCTCGGCCAGAGCGAGTTCCCGGGCATCACCATGAACGGTGGCACCTTCGAAGGCCTGCCGGCCATTGTGTCGGAGTACGTGCCTTCCGGCATCGTTGCCCTGGTTAACGCTTCTGACATCTACGTGGGCGATGAAGGTGGCATTGACCTGTCGATGTCCACCGAGGCTTCCCTGCAAATGGATAGCGCGCCGGATAATCCGACCAGCGCAACCACTGTCATGGTCAGCCTGTGGCAGCGCAACCTGGTGGGCTTCCGCGCCGAACGCGCCATCAACTGGGCTCGCCGCCGCGCTGCTGCGGTTGCGTACCTCACTGGCGTGGCCTGGGGCACTCCTGAAGCGCCCGCTGGTTAATTGAGCTGTTTGGCTCAAGGGGCTGCTGCGCGGCCCCTTCTACTAGACGGCACGGAGTACGAAATGAAAGTTGATTTCAAGCACAAAACTGGCCGAGTTCAGGTCATGAGTCGCCGGGATGCCGAGATTCTTCAGCGACTTGGACGCGGCAGCTACCTGACGCGTGATATGCAGGCAGCGCGTCCTGTTCAGTCGCAGTCGACTAGCGACGAACTCGATGCGATGAGCCCTGAACAACTGCACGAGCTGGCCAAGAAGCGCGGCGTCGAGATTCACCACCGAGCCGGTGCAGATAAGGTGAAAGAAGCTCTGCGTAAAGCGCAGTCAGCAAAAGAATAGGAATCTCCAAATGAAAGCCGCACTGCAAGTCGCCCTGAAAAAGGCGAAAAAAATCGCCGCATCCTTCGCCGGCTTCCTTGTCAGCGCGTTTCTTTGGGTGATCCTTCTATTCCTTGGCGGGACAGGCCTCATCTCCTACGGTGTTTTGCTTATGTTCGGCGCAGGCCAGGCTCTGGTAATCACCGGTGTTTCGATGATTTGCCTAGCTGTGATGTTGAAGAAGGCGGTAACCAATGAGTAAGACTGTCAGCATCTTCTCAGCGGCCAAAAGCATGGCGACCTCTCGCGTAGAAAAGGGCATGCAGCCGGCGTCAGGTGGTCGTGGTTGGTGGCCGATGATCCGCGAGCCGTTTACTGGCGCCTGGCAGCGGAACATGGAAGAGCGGGTAGACACGCTGATCCAGTACCCCACGCTATATGCCTGCATCGCTCGAATTGCCCAGGACATTGGCAAGCTTCCGTTTCTGGTGAAGGCTCGCCAGGCTACAGGGATCTGGGTTGAGGTTACTGTCGATGCAGTTAGTCGCGTACTTCGAAAGCCCAACCACTACCAGACCCATCAGCAGTTCCGCGAATCTTGGGCTCTCTCAAAGATCACTCAGGGAAACACCTACGTTCTCAAGGAGCGAAACAACCGCGGCGCAGTGGTGGCGCTATACATTCTCGACCCAATGCGCGTCATGCCCTTGATCTCTGAGTCTGGCGAGGTCTTTTATCAGCTTTACGTCGACAACTTGAACATGCTCGGGCAAGAACAAGAAATGCTTGTGGCGGCTTCGGAAATCATCCACGACCGCTGCATCTGCCCGTTTCATCCGTTGATCGGTCTGCCGCCTATTGCCGCTGCTAACTGGCCGGCACTTAAGAACATGCGAATTCTGCGCTCGTCGGCAGAGTTCTTTGGAAATGGTGCCCAGCCTTCGGGGATCCTTTCCGCGCCAGGGGCAATCAGCGACGACACGGCAAAGCGCCTCTCTAGCTACTGGAACGACAATTTCAGTGGAAAGAACTCGGGCAAGGTTGCCGTAGTTGGTGACAATTTGAAGTTTGAATCGCTTTCTGCCAAGTCGGTTGACGCGCAGATGGTCGAGCAGCTTCGCTACTCCGATGAGCAGATTTGTCAGCCATTCGGTATCCCCCCTTTTAAGGTTGGGATCGGGTCAATTCCGGCAGGCTTGAAGGTCGACGATATCAACCAGCTCTACTACTCCGATGCTCTGCAAGCCTCCATCGAGGCCATGGAAACGCTGCTGGACGAAGGGCTTGCCGTTCCAGATCAACACGGTATCGAACTCGACCTGTGGCCTCTGCTGCGTATGGACATGCAGAAGCAGGCAGAGGTAGAGGGCGCTCTAGTGAAGGGATCGATTAAGAAAATCGACGAGGCTCGTAAGAACTTCGACCTCCCGCCGGTCGAGGGTGGAGATTCGATCTACATGCAGCAGCAGAACTTCAGCCTTTCAGCGCTTGCCCGGCGGGATGCACAAACAGATCCGTTCAGCCCGTCTCCCACTGAGAAGCCGGCAACATCGGAAGAGCCCACAGACGAACAAATTAACGAACAGGCCCGCATGCTGGCGTACCTGATTCAAAAGGAGATAACCAGTGCTGAGTTTGCGTGAGCTAGAGGCCCAAGCTAAGGCATTGGCGCCGGTATTTTCCAAGCTACTCGACCAGTCTCTCGCTGCCATCCGCAACGAGTTCCAGCAGCAACTGGACGGCCGGGATCAGGTCATCAAATCACTGAAACAGGATCTCGATTCTGCTCGGCTTGACGAAGACGCGATCGTCGAGAAACTGTTGAGCTCTATCCCGCAGCCCAGGGACGGCGAAAACGGTGTAGATGCTGACATGGATGCGCTCAAGGCTCACCTGAATTCGCTGGTGAATGCAATTCCGAAGCCAGAGAACGGGAAAAGTGTGAGCGTTCAGGACGTGGCGCCGCTAATTGCGGATTTAGTGTCCAAGGCAATCGGCGAGATCCCTAAGCCCGAGATTGTGAAGTCTGTCAGCGCAGAAGAGGTGGCCGCCACGTTTGAGCGTCGCTTCTCCGACCTTGTTTTGTCATGGGAGCGACAGGCGCGGGACACCTTCGACAAGGCCGCAGACCGGATGCCAGTCCCAAAGAATGGTGAAAATGGGCGTGACGCGTTGTCGCTGGACAGCTTTGACCTGTCTTTAGGTGATGACGGGCGCACTGTCACTGTGAAGATGCAGGCCGGTGAGACTGTCATTGAGAAGTCGGTGAAGATCGCTGCAGTCATTGATCGAGGCGTCTACTCAAGCGAGAGGGCTGCCAGCTATGAGCAGGGCGACGGCGCAACATACGGAGGTTGCTACTGGATTGCTCAGAAGGGCCATCCAGAGGGTGTGCCTGGCGGATCTGCTGATTGGCGGTTGGCGGTAAAAAAAGGACGTGACGGAAAGAACGGTACAAACGGAAAAGACCTAGTTAGAGGGGTGAAAATTTCATGATGTTCATCACTCTCCAAGAGGCTAAAGCTCAACTTCGAGTGGAAACTGACGCTGACGACAGCGATATCGAGCTCAAAATTCACGCAGCAAGTGGGGCGGTTCGAAACTACTTGAAATCATCCGCTGATCTGTACTTTGACGAAGCTGGCATCGTCATTCCTGCGGCGATCCCTGATGAGGTCAAGGTAGCCACTCAGATCATGTTGGGTCACCTGTACAAAGACCGCGACGAAGATTCCTCCGGCGCATTCGAGCAGGGATTTCTGCCTAGGCCGGTAACTGCGCTGCTTTATCCGCTGCGCACGCCGGCGCTGGCATGAGCATTTCAGCCGGCAGGCTTCGGCACAGGGTAATGATCCAAAGACCCGAATACACGCAGAACCCGGTTACCGGCGAGATGATGAAGGCCTGGGTTGATGTGGCGGGCGTTTACGCCAGTGTTGAACCGTTATCTGCGCGTGACTTCGTAGCAGCAGCTTCCACTCAATCCAAGGTCGCCGCCAGGATAATTATCCGCTACCGCCCAGGTGTGGATGCATCCATGCGGGTGTTACACGGTACGCGGACTTATAACATCGAAGGTGTTTTGTCTGACAAAGATAGTGGTCTTGAATATCTGACGCTGCCTTGCAGCGAAGGGGTAAACGATGGCTGACGGCGTGGAGTTCAGCATCACCGGTTTAGACTCATTGCTCGGCAAGCTTGAGGCAGTGACATACGATCTCAAGCGCAAAGGTGGGCGCTCGGCGTTGCGCAAGGCTGCTCAACTGGTGGCCAACAAGGCAAAGGAGGGCGCCGAGAAGCTGGACGACTCGGATACTGGTCGGTCTATCGCCAAAAACATCGCGCTTCGTTGGAATGGGCGGCTGTTTAAGCAGACTGGAAATCTGGGCTTTCGGGTCGGTGTTCTGCATGGTGCGGTCCTTCCCAAGAAAGGTGCTACGCCTGATTTATCAGCCAATGGGCCAACCCCTCACTGGAGGCTTTGGGAGTTTGGGACTGTAAAAATGCAGGGCTCTCCTTTTATGCGTAAAGCCCTTGCCGACAATATCAGCGCAGCGACTGACACATTCGTAACCGAGTACGAGAAAGCCATCGAGCGCGCCCTAAAGCGTGCAGCCAAGAAGGCATCGCAATGAAGTATCCACCAATCTTTCAAGTTGCTGCTGCTGATCCTGGCGTCACGGCGCTGCTGGGCACCAACCCGACGCGACTATATTTGTTCGGCATGGCGCCCGATACGCCTGCGGGAACGTATTGCGTATGGCAGGTGGTCAACGGCTCACCGGAAAGCTTTTTGGCTGGACGTCCTGATGCAGAGGCTTACGGCCTTCAGGTGGATGTTTACGGGACCACCGCCGCCGCAGCCCGGGCTGCTGGGCACGCCATTGAATATGCGGTCGAGTTGAGCGCAACGATTACCAGCTACAACGGTGAAACCAAGGACGCGGAGACAGGCCTGTATCGATACAGCTTCGACGTGGACTGGATTGTCCGCCGATAACCAAGCCCCAAACCCAAGCCCGCGATAAGCGGGTATTTTTTTGTCCGCAGGAGACACCTATGTCCATTCTCACCCAGGGCACGCAGGTCTTTGCCCTTGTTCCACCGCTGTCCGGCACCGGCCCCTATACCGTCATGGAGGTTGAGTGTGCCACCAGCTTTGACCCAGGCGGCGCTCCAGCTGACCAAATTGAAGATACTTGCCTGAGCGCCAAGGAGCGCAGCTACAAGAAGGGGTTGCGCACCCCTGGCCAGGCTTCCCTGGGCTTGAATGCTGACCCCAACAACGCCAGCCATATTCGCCTGCACCAGCTCTCCGAGGCTGACGGCGATACCAGTATCAAGTGGGCGGTGGGCTGGTCTGATGGTACGGCGCTGCCAACGCTTGAAACTGACGGCGATGATTTTGAGTTGCCGGCCACGCGCACCTGGTTCGTGTTCGAAGGTTACGTGTCGGATTTCCCGTTCTCGTTCGCGGCAAACACCGTTGTGACCACCACTGCAACCATTCAGCGTTCGGGCGGCTCTGCCTGGATCAAGAAAACCACATAAGGGCGAAACATGAACCTGACTGAACTGAAAGCTGCCGGCGGTCTCGTCGGCGGCGCCATGGTAAAAAAGGCGGTTGTGTGGAAACACGAAGACGCCAAGGGCAAACCTGTCACTGACAAGTTCTCGATTTTTGTAATGCCGCAGTCCTTCGGCATGATCGAAAAGCTCTTCTCTGCCAATGAGCCACAAGAGAGCCGTAACGCCAAGTACATCTCCACTTGCGTGACGCTCGGCGAAAACGGCGAAGAGGCAATTTCCTACGAGGACGCCTACCGCCTGAACCCTGGCCTGGGCTGGGCAATTCTTGCCGCAGTGCATGAGGTCAATAACACCGGTGCCGACCGCACAAAAAACTAACGGCCGCCGATGAGTTCTGGCATGAGCTGGTGCTGAACGGAGTCGGCGGGCGAACAGTGGCAGAGGCCAAGGCCAATATCAGTTATCCCGAGGCCATGGCCTGGGCTGCGTACAGAAACAAACATGGTTCCTTCAACTTGGCGAATCGATCCGAGCAGATGGGCGCGATCATTGCGCTGCAGGTGAATCGGCTGGGCGGCGGCACCGCAGAGTTGATCGACTTCATGCCTCACCAAGAAAAAGCAGGGGTATCGCTCGAGACGGCAATGGCCGAATGGGCATGACCTGCGCATCCACAGGAAATAGCCCATGGCTACTCGTTCACTCGGCACGCTGACGCTGGACCTGATTGCGCGCATCGGTGGTTTCGAGCAAGGCATGGACAAAGCCGGCCGCCTCACCGAAAAGCGCATGAAGGAGATGGAGGCCCGTGCCGAGGCCGCCGGCAAGAAGATCGGTGGCGCACTAGCAACCGTGGTTACCGCCACCCTGGGTGTGGGTACCGCCTCGCTGGTGATGCTTAAAAACACTGCGGCGGCGACCACCGAGACCGACCGGTGGGCCAAGTCCCTCGGTATCGGGACGACCGTTTTGCAGCAGTGGCAGTATGCTGCCGAGCGCGCCGGACTCAGTGGCGACAAGATGGCCGACATCTTCAAGGATATCGGCGACAAGATCGGCGACGCCGTGATCACCGGCGGCGGGGAGGCCATAGAAGGCCTCAAAAAGCTGGGGTTGGGCGCCGAAGAATTGGCTCGAATGTCTCCTGACAAGCAGTTGTTGGCAATCGCTGACGGTCTTAAAAAGGTTGCAACCCAGTCCGAGAAAATCAACATTCTGGAAAGCCTCGGCAACGACCTTTCTAGAATGCTGCCCTTGCTCGATAAAGGGGGCGAGAGTCTGCGCAAGTACCTGGCCCAGGCCAAGGACTTTGGGATCGCAATGGATCCTGCGCAGATCGCGAACCTGGTGCGCGCAAACGAAATCATCCAAGACCTGCAGTTCCAGGTCGAAGGGTTGCGCAACGAGTTCGTGTCCGGGCTAGCAAACGTTGATATGGGGCCCCTGCAAAACTCGCTCGACGGCTTGCGCGATATCGTTAAGGATCCAGCGTTCCAGCAGGGCATGGCAGACTTGGCCGCGCTGGTTGTGAAGTTGACCGGCGCTGCCGCAAGCGGCCTGGCACAACTGCCCAACGACTTGCGCGCAATGGCCAATGATCTGAAGCAGGTCACATCCTTTTTCTCTACCGACCGGAAAACACGGCATCTTGCAGGGGTGTCGGATGAGGAAGCCACCAACCGCTCATTGGACGCTTATAACAAGTCACAGGGCGCGCTCAACAAGTTCGCCACCAACCCAACGCTATTCGTTGGCGACCTGTTCGGGCAGGACCTTGGGGCCGCCAAGAAAGCATCGGATGAACGCCTGGCTAGTTATAAGGCCTATAGCGATCTGCGCGGCTGGGGCGATCAGAAACTGGTTGAGGGAAACAAGCAGGTTGAGCAGCAAGAGCAAAAGGTCGCCGCAGCATTTACTGGAACCACCGCGGCGTCACTGAAACTGCTCGACTCATATGATCGCCTGAACAAATTGCAGGAGGACCGTGCCGAGCTCGTTGCAGCAATGGCCAAAGATCCTGCAAACGCTGACCGCTACAGGCGAGCAATTGAGGCGATTGATAAGCAGGTAGCTCAACTCAACGGCACCACCAAAGCCGCCACGGAGGCCCAGAGCAAACTCAAGGCCCAGCTCAAAGAGGCCGCCACAGCTTTTGATCAACTCCGTCAGACCTATGATCCGGTAAATGCTGCGGCGCACGAATTCAGCAAGCAGACCGGACAGATCGCACTGTTGGAGAAAAACGGAAAAATCTCCAAAGAGCAGTACGGTAAAGCCACCGCTTGGTTGGCGAGCCAGTTCAACGAGGCGGTTAACGCCGCCACCGGGCTTTCCCAGGCGATGCAGTTCCAGGCTGACCTGGAGCGGCAGCTCAATAATCAGAGGGAGCAGTACGCGGCGCAGGCGGCAGCCGTCGGCATGGGTAGCAAGGAATCAGATCGATATCTCGAGCGTCTGGAGCTGGAACGCCAGACGAACGACAAGGTGTTGTCGCTTAGAACAGAACTTGCGACTGCCACGACCGATACCCAGCGAAAGGCGCTACAGGATCAAATCGACCTTACTAACGCCTACCTTCCCAAGCAGATAGCGGCAATGCAAGAAGGTTGGGCGCAGATGGATTCTGCGCAAAGTGACTGGTCGAACGGCGCAAAGAGCGCCTGGCAGGATTATCTGGATAGCGCCAAAGATGTCGCTGGTCAGACGAAAAGCATGTTCAGCAACGCGTTCAGTTCCATGGAGGATTCACTGGTGAACTTCGCGATCACCGGTAAGGCTTCGTTTGCTGACTTCACCAAATCCATTCTTGCCGATATGGCGCGCATCGCTACCCGGCAGGCTAGTTCGGCTCTGCTGGGCAGCCTGGTCGGTGCGGCCGCCAGTTACTTCGGTGGTGCTGCCGCTGGCGGCAACGGGCTTGCTGCCGGGTCTGCTGGTGCTACGTCCTCCAACCTGGGTGCATCCGCTGGGGGTTACTCCGGCAGCTACTTTCCGCAAGCCAAGGGCGGTGCATGGTCGGGCGGTGTGCAGATGTTCGCAAACGGGGGAGCATTCACGAACTCTATCGCCACGAGCCCAACACTGGCACCTATGGCGTTGTTCGGCGAGGCCGGTCCAGAGGCAATTATGCCTCTGACCAGGACGTCGAGCGGTGCTCTTGGTGTGAGGGCTGTCGGTGGGGGCTCTGGCGCTATGGGCGCTCCTGCCCAGATAAACGTGACTGTGACTGTCGCAAGTGATGGGACTACCAGTTCTACAGCGGACGACCCGGCATATCAGCAGTTCGGGAAGGATCTCGGTGATTTTGTTGACCAGCGTTACCGCCAGCTGATTCGCAAGGATCTGGGGCAGGGCGGCAGCATTAAAAGAGCAATCAGTGGGTAATCAACTATGGCGCTTGAAAGGTTCACCTGGTGCCCGAGGACTGACCCGCCGGGCCAGGCAAAATTCCGGGTCCGCACCAAAGGCTTTGGCGATGGTTACGCGCAATCGGTAAGCGATGGCATCAACAACAAATCGCAGTCCTGGCCGCTCACGTTTCTCGGTGATGGCGTTCGAACTAAGCAGATAATGGACTTTATCGATGCTCATAAGGGTGCCAGGGGCTTTTTGTGGACGCCGCCGCTTGGCGAACTGGGCCTGTACAAATGTGATGGATATCAGCTCACACCCCACGGCGCGGAAAACTACACGCTGACCGCTACCTTCGAACAAAACTTCCAACCCTAAAGGTCGTATATGGCACTGATTACGGACATCCAAAAACTGGAGCCCGGCGGCGAGATTCGCCTGTTCGAAATCGACGGGACTGAATACGGCGCCGATTATCTGCGCTTTCACGGTCACGCCATACCGCACACGCCGGATGAGCTTCTGGCTTATGAAGGTTCGGAAGAGGAACTCCCAGCCAAGTCGATTTGGTGGCAGGGTGCCGAGTACGCCGCCTGGCCTGTACAGGTTGAAGGTATCGGCTCAAACAGCGATGGATCTGCTACCAGGCCGACGTTCGCCGCCGGCAACATCAATGGACGTGTCACAGCGCTGTGCCTGGCCTTCGAGGACATGCTCAAGTTCAAGCTGACGATTCGCGAGACCCTGGCCCAATACCTGGATCCGGTGAATTTTCCAGAAGGTAACCCAACTGCCGACCCTACCCAGGAAGCTTTGGAAATCTGGTACATCGACCAGAAAACCAGCGAAGACGGCGAGGCGGTGGTGTGGGAGCTTTCTTCCCCGGGCGAGATCGACAACCACGGATTGCCTGGGCGCCAGATGACGACCTTCTGCCACTGGGCCATGACCAACGGTTACCGCGGTCCGGACTGCGGCTATACCGGCGCAGCCATGTTTGACGACGAGGACAACCCAACGACCGATCCCGCCCGGGACCAATGCAAGGGCTGCCTATCGTCCTGCAAGCTGCGATTCGGTGAGAACAACGAAAACTCATTCGGTGGATTTCCCGCTGTGTCACTCATTGCCCGGAGCTGAAGAATGCGCAAACACATCATCGCAGCCATCCAGGCGCACGCTGCCGCCGAGTACCCGAAAGAGTGCTGCGGTCTGTTGCTTGCCATGGGCCGCGCCCAGAAGTATTTCCCCTGCCGAAACATCGCCACGGAGCCGAACGAAGAGTTTAGGCTTGATCCAGAGGACTACGCCGCAGCGGAGGACCTGGGCGAGGTGATCGGCATCGTCCACTCCCACCCGGACGCCACCAGCCGGCCTTCACCGCACGACATGGCCATGTGCGAAACCACGGAGCTACCCTGGCACATTCTTTCCTGGCCCGAGGGCGACCTGCGAACGATCACGCCGACCGGCAGCACGCCGCTGCTCAAACGCCCGTTCGTGCACGGCGCCTGGGACTGCTGGCAGGTATGTGCCGATTGGTATCGGCGTGAGTGGGGGTTGGAGTTCGAAACGTTCCAGCGTACTGATGGCTGGTGGGAGAGCGCCGAGAAAGCCAGCTTGTACGAGGCGAACTACGAGGCTGCGGGTTTCGTGCGCGTCGATAACCCTCAGCGCGGTGACATGATCGTTATGCAGGTTGGCCGGACGGTGCACCCGAACCACGCTGGCATATACCTGGGCACCGATCCGGCGCTACCTGGTGAAGACTCAGGTACGTTCGGCCCTGGCCCGTTCCTGCTGCACCACCTATACGGCAGGCCATCCGAGATCATCGTTTATGGTGGGCCCTGGCATGACCGTGCACGCCTGATTCTTCGCCACCGTGACGCTCGGTGATACAGTCGGCACTTTCAGGACGAGGATCGATCATGCGGATTTTGATAGCGGCGGTAGCGGTGGCGATGCTGGCGGGGTGTATGCCGCCCACAATGAACGAAGCGCGCCTGGATGGCCCTTACAAGGTTTTGCATTCAAAAAAGTCAGATAAAGACGTGGCGGAATGTGTCCAATACGAATGGCAGAATCAGCCAATCTTCGGCGGAACGCCAGGTGCAACTCTTCAAGCTGGAAGACCAAACGGATACACCGTGTTCACAGAGGCCTCAGCTTATTTCGTAGATGTACAGCCTGAAGGGGCTGGCTCGGTCTCAAAATATTACGTAGTGCTACCCAATTGGATCGCAAACAAGAGATTGGGGGCTCTTCAGGGCTGTCTGTAGGCACAGAGTTATTTCCATGGCTCGCTTCGGTGGGCCTTTTTATTGTCTGGAGATTTTATGGCAGCACTGGTAATCAGCTATCAGCCCATGACGACGGTTCTCCTTTACGGCCAACTGCGCCAATTTGGAAGGTCGTTCCGTCTTTCGGTACGGTCACCGGCGGAAGCAATCAAGGCGCTTTGCGTTCAAATCCCAGGCTTTGAACGGTTTCTGTCGAATGCAAAATCGCGAGGTATCGAGTTTGCGGTTTTCCGTGGGGCCCAAAACGTCGGAGAAAAAGAGCTTGGATTCACTGGCGAGGGTGACATCCGTATTGCTCCGGTGATCACTGGTAGCAAGCGTGGCGGGGCTCTACAAACAATTATTGGAGCCGTACTTGTCGTTGTGGGGCTGGTGATCACAGGTGGTAGCTTTGGCACCATGGCCCCTTTCGGCTCGGCCCTGATAATGATGGGCGGCTCGATGGTTTTGGGCGGAGTGATCCAAATGCTCAGCCCCCAGCCTGGCGGCCTCAAGACCAGCGCGGCCCCAGAGAATACCCCCGGCTATGCCTTCGGCAGTGCCAAGAACACCACAGCATCAGGCAATCCGGTCCCGCTCTGCTATGGCAAGCGCCGGGTGGGCGGTGCAATCATCAGCGCCGCGATCTACGCCGAAGACCAGATGTAACCGACATTCGCAGCACCGCCGCCGCCCACGAGGCGGTTTTTTATTGCTTGGAGAAAAACATGGGCGACGACAGCAAGATCGACATCCACGGCGCCAAGGGCGGCGAAGAGAAACCAAAAACGCCGACAGAAGCCCCGGACAGTCTGCGCTCCGTTGCCATTGCCAAAATGCTGATCGCCGTGGGCGAGGGTGAATTCGAAGGCACGCCGACCGCCAGGGAAATCTACCTCGACAACACTCCGCTGCAAGACCCCCAGGGCAACATGAACTTCCCGAACGTGAAGTGGGAGTGGCGCACCGGGGCAGTGGACCAGACCTATATCCAGGGGATCCCGTCGGTCGAGAACGAGACCGCCATCAGCACCGAACTGCGCAGCGGTACACCCTGGGTCAGGGCGATCAATAACACCCAGCTTTCCGCCGTGCGTGTGCGCTTCGCCTGGCCTGCGCTCCAGTCCGTGGATGCCGGGGGCAACATCAATGGGTACCGGATCGAATACAAGGTTGAGCTGGCCACGGATGGTGGCGCCTACCAGCAGGTGCTGAGCGAAGCTGTCGATGGCAAGACCACCAGTGTGTACGAGCGCACGCGCCGTATCGACTTACCCAAAGCCACGACCGGCTGGCTGATGCGCATAACCCGCATCACGCCCAACCAGAACAACAACAAAATCTCGGACACCATGCAGATCGCCGGATTTACCGAGGTGATCGACGCAAAGATCCGCTACCCAAACACGGCGTTGCTCTACATCGAGTTCTCCGCCGAACAGTTCCGCAGCATCCCGGCGGTTACGGTCGAGACCAAGCTGAAGAAGATGCAGGTGCCGAGCAACTACGATCCTTTGTCGCGCTCGTACAGTGGTATTTGGGACGGCACCTTTAAGCAGGCCTGGACCGACAACCCTGTCTGGATGACCTACGACATCACCACCGCTGACCGATTCGGCCTTGGCCGGCGAATCAAGCCGTGGATGGTGGATAAGTGGGAGCTGTACCGGATCTCGCAATACTGCGACCAGTTGGTGCCAGACGGGAAGGGTGGCCAGGAGCCGCGCTTCATCTGCAGCCTCAATCTGCAAAGCAAAGCCGACGCCTGGTCACTGCTGCGTGACATCTCGGCGATCTACCGAGGCATGACCTACTGGGCCCAGGGCCAGGTCTTCACCCTGTCGGATATGCCGCGTGCCACTGACTTCGACTTCGCCTATACCAGGGCCAACGTCCTCGACGGCAAGTTCACCTACTCGAGCGCGTCTGAGCGCACCCGCTACACCCGTGCACTGGTCAGCTACGACAACCCGCTGAACAACTACGACACTGACGTCACTGCCGTGACCGATCAGAAGTTGCAGCGGCGCTACGGCGACAACCCGCTGGAGATCAGCGCTATAGGCTGCACCCGCGAATCCGAGGCCCAGCGCCGCGGTAAGTGGGCGCTGCTGACCAACTCCAAGGATCGGGCCGTAACCTTCAAGGTTGGTTTGGATGGCCGTATCCCGCTGCCTGGCTACGTGATCCCGATTGCTGACGAACTGCTGGCCGGCCGTGCCATTGGCGGGCGTATCTCAGCGGTAAACGGCAAGGTCATCAAGCTGGATCGCGACACCCAGGCTAAGCCGGGCGACCGGCTGATCCTCAACCTGCCTGACGGCAAGTGCGAGGGCCGCACCGTGCAACTGGTCAATGGGAGAGAGGTTACGGTCACCGTGGCTTATTCCGTCGTGCCTGAGCCGGAGTTGGTGTGGGCGCTCGATGCTGACGACCTGGCAGTCCCGCTTTATCGTGTGGTCAGCGTTGCCCGGCCTGAGCCTGGCGTATTCGAAATCTCGGCCGTTCAGTACGACCCGAGCAAGTTTGCGCATATCGACACTGGTGCACGCCTGGAAGAGCGCCCGATCAGCGTCATACCAATCACCGTGGTACCGCCGCCGGCCAGCGTCACGCTGACGTCGAGCTACGCGGTGAACCAGGGCATCGCCATCAGCACCATGAACATCTCGTGGCCTGCCGTCGCTGGAGCCGTCGCTTACGACGTGGAGTGGCGCAAGGACAACGGCAACTGGATCAAGGTACAGCGCACAGGCTCAACGAGCGTGGACGTCACCGGGATCTACTCGGGTGCGTACCTGGCCCGGGTGCGGTCGGTAAGCGCCTTCGAAATCTCGTCGATCTGGAAAAGCTCCAATCTGACCAACCTGAAAGGCAAGGTAGGTTTGCCGCCGGCAGTATCGTTCCTGACCACCAAAAGCGAACTGTTCGGGATCAGCATCAAGTGGGGCTTCCCCGCTGGCGCCGAGGACACCCAGCGTACTGAGCTTTGGTATGGCCCAGCGAACAATCTCGCGGCGGCGACCAAGCTGGCCGACCTGGCTTACCCGCAGGCCGATTACCGCATGCAGTCGCTGCTGGCGGGCGCTACGCTGTTCTTCTGGGCGCGCCTGGTGGACCGTACCGGCAACATCGGTCCGTTCTATCCGGTGGTGAATGGGGTGATGGGCCAGGACAGCTCACAGGCCGGGCCGATTCTCGACCTGATCGCCGGTCAGATTGGCGAAACGGAGTTGGCCAAGGAGTTGCTGGACGAGATCGAGTTGATATCTGGCGATGGTCCCGGCTCGGTGAATAACCGACTGGAGCAGGCAAAGCAGGAGCTAGAGGACCTGATCGGCCAGTTCATAGATGCTTTGGTCTATGACCCGACCAAAACCTATGTGGCCGGCGACGTCGTGCGGCAGGGCCAGCACCTGTACCAAGCTATAGCGACGGTACCGAAAAACACCACGCCTCCCAACGCCACCTACTGGTTCGACATCGGCACCATTGCCGAGACAACAAAGGCAATGGCGTTACAGATCCAGCAGAACAAGACATCCATCGATACTGTGGACGGTAAGGTCACAGCTCAAGCATCTACGCTGCAGTCGCTCCAAGCAAGCTGGCGTGAGGAAGATGGAGAGGGTGACCTTTCCGACGCGTTGCAAAACTGGGATGCGACGGCAAAGTTCGCCCAACAGGTGAAAGTGCAAGCCTCCGACAACCGGGCCTTGGTCGAACGCACGACGTCGCTGGATGCGGCAGTAGATGCGAACAGGGCCGGCTTGACCACGTTGGAGCAGGTGGTGGCCACTGACAAACTGGCGACAGTCACCCGCCTGGATCAGTTGAAAAGCGATGTCGCCGGCAATACAGCGGCGATAAGTTCGGAAGCGAGTACACGAGCCGACGGCGATTCCGCTCTATCGGCGCGCTCAGACCTCATCCAGTCGAAGGTGGATGAAAACTCCGCGGCTGTTCTCACGGTCACGCAGTCTCTGGCAGATACCAACAGTGCAATCTCATCCCAAACCACAACGCTTCAGGCCGTAATCGGGGGGGGGCGCGATGGAACAGATGAGGGCGATTTGGCAAGCGCGCTGAGTGAGTGGAAGAACAAGGCCGCAATCCAGGTCACCGCTAAGGCGCAAGCCGACACCGACGGCAAGCTTTCCACCATGTACGCGGTGAAGATGCAGGTGAACTCGAACGGCCAGTATGTGGCTGCCGGGATTGCGCTGGGCATTGAGCAGAACGCAGACGGCTTATTGCAAAGCCAGTTCCTGGTAAGCGCTGATCGGTTTGCCGTGGTGAACACGCTTGCTGGTGGTGGGCTCACTACGCCATTCGTTGTGAACAACGGCCAGGTGTTCATGAGGTCGGCAATGATTGAGGACGGCACGATCACTAACGCCAAGATAGGTAACTCTATTCAGTCTAATAACTATGTTGCAGGGGTTAGCGGATGGAGACTGTCTTTCGATGGGACATTTGAAATGAACGGGAATATTGAGGGCGTCGGAACCATGATGCTCACAAATACCTTCCTTAAATTCATCTATGCCAACGGTGTCGTCGGTATTGACTTGAGTCTTTGATATGGTCGGCTTAGTAATTCGAGACAAGGCTACGGGCGCCGTAAAAATTGATATGACTAGCTTTATAAGTCAGACGACAGGCTATGTTGAAACCAATGGTCAGAATGGTGAAATTCAAATTCCCGCAGCTCCTGCGGGCAGATCGCTGTTCTTTACGGTTTCTCCGCTTGTGGATTTGCAGATGGATAAGGGCAAGCGGCCTGGCGTTAATCTAAGTGGCACAACCCTATCCTGGGTGTATTCATACAATACAGCGGGGTGGGGTTTCTTTTCTGCGAACTGTCGAATTTACTATGGGTATTACTGATGGCTAATGCCAAGCTTGTCGCCAAGAAGCCCGATGGGTCACTGCTCTATGATACGGGGAATATCAGTTACGGCTTGGTAAAGAGTGGATATTTATCGTTCAACTCAAACTGGAGGCGATGGCGCCTCAGAGCCATTAACGTAGATCCGAATTTAGCGAGTAGCTGGGTTGAATCTGGCTTGCCAGGAGATAACCAGTTTGGCTTCACAATTGACAATCCTCAGTCACCCATTGTTTTTCTTGTAGGTAGAGGTACTGCTACAGGAGTAACAGTTTCCGGGAGCACCAAAACCTATCTGTATGCGGGAGCCAGTACGGCTACGAAGTATTACTGCTTTGATCTGATGCGTAATGACGGATTGCCCAGTCCTTGGCTAAAAACCAGATCACGGGAGTCAGGCCAAATTACGTTCAATTCAAACCAAAATCCAATGAATGTTGTTGCGTCAATACGCGCACCTGATCCAGGCCCACTGGATAGATTTGGAAGGCCTGCATCCACATACATTGGGGGGCGAAACGAAAGAATTGCATTTCAATCTCAAACAAGTTCCGCTATTGCCCACAGCTTGGTTGACATTAACTTAGATGGCGGCTCGGAATATGCAGCCTTTCTGCCTTGGAATAGGTCTTGCGGGATTATTGACGGTGACCCTTTTCCGGATGGGGGCGCTCCCACCGTATACGGAATGACTGAAGGTGCTTTCGGAAGAGTTGGTGGGATCAGCTTCTTCTTTGCCCCGCCAGGTAGGACGACCGAGGATTATTGGCCGACAACAAATACCGGTGGGTCATATTCATATATGAACCTGCCAACAAGTAGATTCCCGTCAGCCCTAGTGATCAAAACCGAAGGGCTACCTTTTCCTTTTAATTGAAATGACGTTGTCCATTCTTTTTGGACGACTTAGGAGATAAAAATGCCTTGGTACAGAGCCGGCACAGTTGCCGTAACGTTGAATTCGAATGCGGTAACCGGCAACGGTACCGCCTTTATCGCCAACAGCCGAGTCGGAGATGCGTTTATAGGCCCTGATGGCAAGCAGTACGAGGTAACCAACATCGCCAGCAATACGGCGCTTTCCATCGCGCCGCCATATGGAAGCACGTCTACCGGGGCTGGTGCATATGCACTGATGCCCGTGCAGGGTTACACAAAGGATCTTGCTGACCAAGCCAGGGCGATTATTCAGCAGTGGGGGGCGACATTGGCGGGTCTCGGTGCCGTATCGACTGAGAACGTGGTTCCTGTAACCAAGGGGGGGACCGGCGGTACAACCCAATCGGCTGCCCGCAACGGCTTGGGACTTGGGAGCGCCGCGGTATTGAATGCCGGTCTCGCTGACGGAAACTTGCTTCCATGGGGGGCTTATGGGTTTGGAGGCTATACCCCGGTCATTCCCGGATCCCCGACAAACTTTAACTCGGCACTTGAGACAGGCTTCTATAGGGACACGGGCACAACCCTGAACCGGCCCGCCGGAATGAACTACGGGACGGTCATGGTTCAGTCGTATGGCAATGCCATTACTACTCAGCTGGCCATCTCGTTTAACAAGCGGATGTATTTTCGCGGTAACCAGTTGGGCTGGGACGCTACATGGACAGAGGTTTACACAACCGCAAACACTACTCGAGGATCTGGCGGCGCGCTCTCTGCTGCGTCCCCTATCGTGCGCGTTGCAAGCGTGGCTGAGAGTGAACGCCGAGACTTGCAAGAGCAAACCTTTCAACCTGCTGGCGCGTGGGGTGTAGCCAACGAAGAAGCTTATGGCGTCACCGTTGAGCGCAAGGCCGTCGGCGAGTATCAATTGCGCGGAAGTCTGGGCCTGGCTCTTGAGGGCTGGAGAACGCAGGATCCATGCTCGCCTGATGGTGGTCGCACACTTGGCATTACTGAGTGCGAGCAAGATGCCGACGGCAGCGTGACAATCCGGCTATTTAAGCAGCGCTGGTCGCTGACGGATGACGGGGACATGGTGCTGGGCAAAGGAGTGCCGATTGACGTCCCGCTAAATAGCTGGATCGACGTGCGCCTCGAGATGCCCGCTGTCGAGGCGCCACCGCCGCCCGAAGCAACCGAAGCATAACTGCCCGCCCCGAGCGGGTATTTTTTTGCCTGGAGAAAAGCATGAATGCAACCGAGAAAGACCGAGACATCCTAGCGCGCACGCTGTGGGGCGAGTCCCGCGGCGAGGGACTAGCCGGGCAGATCGCCGTGGCCTGGACCATCCGAAACCGCGTATTCGATGGAAAGGCCAAGTCCTGGTGGGGGGAGGGTTACACCGGCGTGTGCCTGAAGCCCTGGCAGTTCAGCTGCTGGAACCAGAACGACCCGAACTACGCCTACCTGAGCGGTGCCAAGCAGATCCCGGCCGCGCAGTTCGCCCAGGCGCAGCTTGCAGCTGACCAGGTGATGACTGGCGCGGTACCGGATCCCACCGGTGGCGCTACGCACTACTACGCAACCACGATGCCGAAGGCCCCGGCCTGGGCGGCGAAGGCCACGCAGACGCTGCGCCTGGGTCACCATGTCTTCTTCAAGGACGTGCCGTAATGACGCCCGGGCAGATCCTTTGCGCGATCCTGCTGGCGCTGGCCATCGGGTTCGGCGGGGCGTGGCAGGTACAAGATTGGCGCATGGGCGAAAAGCTCGCCGAGCAGGGCGGGCAGTTCGAGAAGGAACTGGCCACCATCAGCAATGTGGCGGCCGCCCAGGCCCAGGCCGAGCAAGGCAAGCGCCTGGCCTTGGAGCAGAAGCTCGCTGGCCAGGACCAACAACACTCCAAGGAATTATCCGATGCCCAACGCAACCAAGCTCGCCTGCGTGATCGCCTTGCTACTGCTGATGTCCGGCTGTCAGTCCTCCTTGCCGAGGATCCAACCAGTGGCTGCAACGTGCCTACCGCCACCGGTGCCGTCGGCGTGGTTCATGCAGCCCGTCGAGCCCAACTTGACCCAGCGCATGCGCAACGAATTGTCGCCATCACCGATGACGGGGATAACGCCATAATTGCGTTGCGTGCTTGCCAGGCGTATGTCAGGGCTGTGGCCCCCTGAGTGCAGCCAGTTCAAGCAGAAGCCGCTGATTTTCTATGCGCAGGTGCTCGTTCTGATTTGAGATCATCTTTAGGCCCATGATCTCTTTGCCTCTTTCCGAGTATTCGACATTTGTGCGGCTAAGCTCGACCTCAACAGCTCGAAGCTTTTCTTCTGCTGCCATCTTGCCGGTAACCAGCAGGTCGTTCATCTGCACCAGGCCGGCGATATTCGCTCGAGCTCTGCGCAGCATGCGCTCTGTCTCCACCAGCTCATCCACGAGGATTGCGCATTGGTGCTGGTACATCTCAAGGGGAGTGGGGCAGCCGAGCCAATCATCGGTGTGCATGTCAACGTTCATAGCGTGAATCTCAAATACTGTATGTGTGTACAGTAATCGAGGTGTGGCAGGTTTGGGGAGTGGTGTTCGTCGGCAGGACGCCGGGGCGGGATTTCGCGTTGGAGCTTCTTCCCCAAAACGCAACCGTTTGGACCAATGTTTATTGGTTTTAGAAGAGTCGCAAAAGTGGGTATTTTTGGAGGGTGTTTTTAGGGTCAAGGCCTTGATATTAAAGGCCTTGAGCGTTTCTTATGCGGCATCCCAGGCTTTGATGCCGAAAAGGTGCAAGGTTTTGCTTGAAGCGGTCAAGGAATTGCCCCCCTTTGGACGTACGAAAATGAAAGGTCACGGATTATGCCACGACCAGCAAGTTTCGGCGCCGCTCGTCAACACTCTGCGACTTTTGTGCAAAAGCCTGCGCGTAGCATGAGCAGGTAACATAGCCGGGTAATATGGCACTTCAACGGCCAGTTGTTGCCTCACGTGTGTCGTTGCAAGTCGATTGTCCGGGAAACCCGCGTTATGCAAACTGCCTATACCGTTCTTATCCTGCTGATGCTGGTCAGCGTTTCGCGCCTTGTCGGGCGTGTCATTCCTCTGCCCCTGCCGCTGGTGCAGATTGCCGCCGGAGCCTTGTTGGCCTGGCCCACGCTGGGGCTGCATGTGGCCCTGGACCCGGAGCTGTTCCTGTTTTTGTTCCTGCCGCCACTGCTGTTCTCGGATGGCTGGCGCATGCCCAAGCGCGAATTGTGGCGTCTGCGCGGTCCAATCCTGACGCTGGCGGTAGGGCTGGTATTGTTCACGGTGGTTGGCGCCGGCTATTTCATTCACTGGATATTGCCGACGATTCCGTTGCCGGTGGCCTTCGCCCTGGCAGCAGTTTTATCACCGACGGATGCTGTGGCAGTGTCGGCCATTTCCCAGAACCGTTTGCCCAAGCCACTGATGCATATGCTCCAAGGCGAGGCGCTGATGAACGACGCGTCGGGCCTGGTGACCTTCAAGTTCGCCCTGGCGGCGGCGTTGACCGGGGTGTTTTCCTTGGCGGATGCCAGCCTGACGTTTGTGTTGGTCGCCGTGGGTGGCCTGGCGGTCGGCGTGGCGTTGAGCTGGCTGGTCGGCCGCCTGCGCGCCTGGATGATCGCGCGGGGCTGGGATGATCCGGCGACCCATGTGGTGTTCATGCTATTGCTGCCCTTTGCTGCCTACGTGCTGGCCGAGCGCCTGGGCGCTTCGGGCATTTTGTCGGCGGTGGCGGCGGGCATGATGCAGAGCTGGCTGGACCTGCTGCCACGCCAGACCAGTACGCGCTTGCTCAATCGCAGTGTCTGGTCGTTGCTGGAATTCGCCTTCAACGGCCTGATCTTCCTGCTGCTCGGCTTGCAATTGCCGGACATTATCAAGGCGGTGGTGAGTCACGAAACCACGCTGTGGCCCACCCTGTTGTATCGCTGCCTGGATGTGGTGGCGATCTTCCTGGTGCTGGTGGTATTACGTTTTATCTGGGTGCAAAGCATCTGGCGCCTGTCGGGCTTGCTCCGCAGGCTGCGTGGGAAAAGTGCGCTCACCCTGGTGCCCACCGCCCGTTCCTGCTGGTTGTTGACCGTCGGCGGTGTACGCGGGGCAGTGACTTTGGCCGGTGTCATGTCGGTGCCGTTGCTGTTGGCGCCGGGGCAGGATTTTCCTGAGCGCGACTTGCTGATCTTTATCGCTGCGGGAGTGATCCTGTTGTCGCTGGTTGCTGCCTGTATTGCGCTGCCGCTGCTATTGCGCGGCGTAGAGAAGAGCCCGGATGAAAAGCGCCATAACGAGGTGCGCGAGGCGTGGAAAAAGACTGCCGTGGCGGCAATTCATGCTCTCGAGGCTGAGGAGCCCGCAGAGGCCGAACCGTCGGATGCGGCCCAGGCTGCATTGGCTACGGAGCTCAAGGCCCGGCTGATGTCGGAATACCGCCACCAACTGGAGGTCTTCAATGATTCGGCCGAAGCCCAGGCGCTGGCGCAACAGATGGATCAGCTGGAGCGCAAACTGCGGCTCAAGGCCCTGCGTGCACAACGCCTGGAGCTATATAGCTTGAGCCGTCATCACCAGATTGGCGATGACGTTTTGAGGGAAGTGCTGGCAGAATTGGATATGAGTGAGGCGAACCTGGGTCACATGAAGTGACCCATGGGCCTTTATCGGCGCCGTTGGATAAAGTCTCGAATCCGCTCGGCCGCTTCCACGCATTCAGCTAGCGGTGCAACCAACGCCATGCGCACACGCCCGGCGCCTGGGTTGACGCCATCCACGTCCCTCGACAGGTAAGAGCCCGGCACCACGGTCACGTGTTCCTCTACGAACAAATCACGGCAGAAAGCGGCATCATCGCCATTCACGTTCGGCCACAAATAAAAACCGCCGTCCGGGCTTTGTACGTCCAGTACCGGCTTGAGGATCGCCAGCACCGCGTCGAACTTTTCGCGATATAGGTCACGGTTGGCCTGTACGTGGGCCTCGTCCTGCCAGGCGGCAATGCTCGCCAGTTGGGTTTGCACCGGCATCGCGCAGCCGTGGTAGGTGCGGTACAGCAGGAAGCTCTTGAGGGTGTCGGCATCACCGGCCACGAAGCCCGAGCGCAGGCCTGGCAGATTGGAGCGCTTGGACAGGCTGTGGAATACCACGCAACGCTTGAAGTCCTGGCGCCCCAGCTCGACGCAGGCACTGAGCAGGCCCGGCGGCGGGGTTTGTTCGTCGAAGTACAACTCGCTGTAGCACTCGTCGGCGGCGATCACGAAGTCGTATTCGTCGGCCAGGGCGATGAGTTTTTTCAGGGTGTCCACCGGGATCAGCGCGCCGGTCGGGTTGCCTGGCGAGCATAGGAACAGGATCTGGCAGCGCTTCCAGATATCCGGCGAAACCGCCTCGAAATCCGGGTTGAAGCCGTTGGCATCCAGGCACGGCAGGTAGTGCGGCTTGGCGCCGGCCAGGAACGCAGCGCCTTCGTAGATTTGGTAGAACGGGTTCGGGCTGACCACCAGCGCATCATCGCCGCGGTTGACCACGGTCTGGGTAAAGGCGAACAGCGCTTCACGGGTGCCGTTGACTGGCAGGATGTTACGCGCCGGGTCCAACCAGCCTTTGGGCACGTTGAAGCGGCGTTCGCACCAGGCGCCGATGGCTTCGCGCAGTGCCGGGATGCCCAGGGTGGTGGGGTACACCGCCATCTGGTCGAGATTGTTGCTCAATGCCTCGGCAACGAATGCTGGCGACGTGTGCTTGGGCTCGCCGATGGATAGCGCGATCGGGCGTTTGTCCGGGTTCGGCGTGACACTGCCGAGCAGAGCGCGCAATTTCTCGAAGGGGTAGGGCTGCAACTGGTTAAGGGCGTTGTTCATCGAAGATCTCGTTTAATTCAGTTGTAATGCGATGTGCCGGACAAAGCAGATCTAAGGTGGGAGGGGGCTTGCTCCCTCCCACAATAAGCCGGGTGTTCAAATGGTCAGGCGCGTCAGCTCAACGCCAGGTTCCTGGGTCACGCTCAATTGCTGGACGATGGCGTCCTGCAAACGTCGGCACAGTTCCGGGTCGGACAGCGGCTGGTTGTCGGCATCGGTAATAAAGAACACGTCTTCCACCCGCTCGCCAAGGGTCGCAATCTTGGCGTTCTGCAATGACAGGTCGAACTCCAGGAAGATCCCGCCGATGCGTGCCAGCAGGCCTGGGCGGTCCGGTGCGCTGAGCTCCAGCACCGTTACCGGGCGCTGGGCATCGTTGGAAATGGTCACCTGGGGCGCAAAGGCAAAATGCTTGAGCTGGCGCGGCACCCGGCGCTGGATGATGGTCGGGTAATCGTCCGGGTTGCGCAGGGCTTCGGTCAGGCCCTCGCGGATCTTTTTCACCCGCGCCGGGTTGTCGCCAATTGAGGCGCCGTCGGTGTCTAGCACGATTTATGTGTCGGGAGTTGACTGGCTGCTGGAGGTGATTGCCCGGGCGTCATGGATGTTCAGGTTGAGCTGGTCCATGGCGGCCACGGTCACGGCGAAGAAGTCGTGCTGGTCCGGCGCGTAGATGAAGATCTGCGTGCCGCCTTCGAATTCGCGCTGGGTAGTTTCCTTGATCAGCACCAAAGGGCCGCCATCGGCCGGTTGCTGCAGGATCGCGTCGCTGTGCCAGGCCACGTCGCCGGCGGTGTGACGCAGGAAATAATCGTCACCCAGTTGCGACCAGAGTTGCTCGACGTCGTCCGGGTCGTTGCCACCGCGTACGAGGATATCCAGGGCCGCGCTCTGGGTGCGGCGGATCTGTTCTTCGCGATCCACCGGGTTCTCCAGGCCGCGGCGCAGGGCGCGCTTGGTCTCGGTATACAACTGGCGCAACAGGCTGGCACGCCAGGAATTCCACAGTGTGGGGTTGGTGGCGTTGATGTCGGAGACCGTCAGCACGTACAGGTAGTCGAGGCGGGTTTCATCGCCGACGATTCCTGCGAAATCGTGGATCACCTGTGGATCGGACAAATCCTTGCGCTGGGCAGTGGTCGACATCACCAGGTGGTTTTGCACCAGCCAGACAATCAGGCGGCTGTCCCACAGGGGTAACTGGTGACGCTGGCAGAAGGCTTCGGCGTCCACCGCGCCAATTTCCGAGTGATCGCCATGCCGGCCCTTGCCGATATCGTGATACAGGCCGGCCAGGTAGATCAGTTCGGGCTTGGGCAGTTTGGCCATCAGCTTACTGGCCAGCGGGAATTTCTCTGACACCTGGGTGTACTGCAACTTACGCAGATGCTTGATCAGGTTCAGGGTGTGGGCGTCGACGGTATAGATGTGGAACAGATCATGTTGCATTTGCCCGACGATAAAGCCGAACTCCGGCAGATAGCGCCCGAGGATGCCGTAGCGGTTCATGCGCCGCAGGTTGCGGTGGATGCCGATGCGGCACTTGAACAGCTCGATGAACAGGCTGGTGTTGCGGATATCGTTGCGAAATTCGTCGTCGATCAGGTGGCGGTTTTCCCGCAGCAGGCGGATGGTGTCGGCGCGCACGCCTTTGATGTCCGGCTGCTGGGCCATCAGCACGAAGATTTCCAGCATGGCGAACGGGGTGCGGCGGAACACGTTGTCGTTGCGTGCCTCGATATAGCCATCGTGCAACTGGAAGCGCGCATTGATCGGCTGTGGCGGCGCTTCGTCTTCGGGAGCCAGGATCACCTCTTCGAAGTGCTGGATGATCAGGTCGCTGAGCTGGGCGATGCTCATGACCACCCGATAATACTGCTGCATGAAGCTTTCGATGCTGGTCTTCGCGTCTTCGCCCTCAAACCCCAGCAGGGTGGCGATGGAGCGCTGGTGATCGAACAGCAGGCGGTCTTCGGAACGCCCGGCAAGCATGTGCAGGGCGTAGCGCACCTTCCACAGGAACTCCTGGGACGAGGCCAGCAGAGTGTTTTCGCTTTCCACCAGGAAGCCCTCGCCGGCCAGGGCACGCAGGTTCAGCGTGCCATATTGGCGGCGCGCCACCCACAAAATCGTCTGGATATCCCGCAGCCCGCCCGGGGAGCCTTTGACGTTGGGTTCCAAGTTGTATTCGGTGTCGTTGTACTTGTGGTGCCGCGCCTTCTGTTCGGCGCGCTTGGCCAGGAAGAAATCCTTGCTCGGCCACATGTGTGCAGTGCTGGTGACTTCGAGCATGCGTTGGCGCAGGCGTTCGGGGCCGGCGATGGTGCGGCTTTCCATCAGGTTGGTGATCACCGTCAGGTCGGCGCGGGCTTCTTCGGCGCACTCGGCCACCGAGCGCACGCTCTGGCCGACCTCCAGGCCGATGTCCCACAGCAACGTCAGAAAACGCTCGATAGAATCGCGAAAGATCTCATGGTCGGCGCTGTCCAGCAGGATCAGCAGGTCGATGTCGGAGTAGGGGTGCAGTTCGCCGCGACCGTAGCCGCCAACCGCCACCAGGGCGATATCGGCGTTTGCACTCCAGCTGAACTGTTCCCAGGCCTTTTGCAGGATGTTATCGACGAACCAGGCGCGATCCTCGATGAGGCGACGGATGTCCCGACCGCTGCGAAAGCGCGCGTCGAGCACCTCGCGGGCTTGACGGATGGCCTTCTTGAAGGCGGCGATGGGGCTCGCCTTCAGTGCCAGCTCGGCCTGGAACTGGCCGCGGTCGAAGAGTTCGGGATCCACCTGGGGCATCGATCGGCTTTCCTTTCTATCTAATAGTCAGTCACAGCACAGCGTGGGAAAACCAGCACAGCCTTTTTACGCAGAGACGCGAGGGATTGTGTCGTCGGCGCGCAGGGTGAAGATCTCGTAGCCGGTGTCGGTGACCAGCAGGGTGTGTTCCCACTGGGCCGAGAGCTTGCGGTCCTTGGTAATGGCGGTCCAGCCGTCGCCCAGCACCTTGGTGTCGGCCTTGCCCTGGTTGATCATCGGCTCGATGGTGAAGGTCATGCCGGCCTTGAGTTCCATGCCGGTGCCGGCCTTGCCGTAGTGCAGGATCTGCGGTTCTTCGTGGAACACCTTGCCGATGCCGTGGCCACAGAATTCGCGCACGACCGAGAACCCGTTCTTTTCCGCATGCTTCTGGATCACTTCGCCGATGTCACCCAGGCGGCAGCCAGGCTTGACGATCTCGATAGCCTTGTACATGCATTCCTGGGTGACCTGGGACAGGCGCTCGGCCCACACCGGCACGTTGCCGACGTGGAACATACGGCTGGTGTCGCCGTGGTAGCCATCCTTGATCACGGTGACGTCGATGTTCAGGGTGTCGCCATCCTTCAGCGGCTTGTCACCGGGAATCCCGTGGCAGACCACGTGGTTGATCGAGGTGCAGATCGACTTGGGGAAGCCTTTGTAGTTCAGTGGGGCAGGGATGGCTTTTTGCACGTTGACTATATAGTCGTGGCAGATACGGTCCAGCGCCTCGGTGGTGACACCGGGCTTGACGTGTTCGGCAATCATTTCCAGCACGTCGGCAGCCAGTTTGCCGGCAACGCGCATGCCTGCGATGTCAGCGGCGGTTTTCAAGGTAACGGTCAT
>Ga0160464_100333_pt1 | contig 40046 bp, 40 predicted proteins | sample HID1971I_E11MG_FD_108275 | JGI IMG/M metagenome (GOLD analysis project Ga0160464, IMG submission 108275) | Enriched millipede-associated microbial communities from UW Madison campus, WI, USA - HID1971I_E11 MG | ecosystem: Host-associated > Arthropoda: Insects > Digestive system > Unclassified ... | reverse complement strand
TAGAGCATGGTGCCGAAGGGTGTGGGCGACGCGTGACTGCCCTTCTCGAAGAGCGCGGCGCCCAGCGCGCTTTCCAGCTCCTTGATGGACAGCGACAGCGCGGGCTGGCTCCGAAACACGGCGTCGTTTCTTCATGTTGAGCAGCATGGCGCTCGTTCTCGTCTACGTTGCGCATTTGACGCATGCCGTGGTGCTCAACTTCCTTTTCGGAATTGCTGCCGCGATGATCGAGGCGCGGCGTCCCCGCATCGCGCGGGTATTGACCGGGACCGCTGCCACGAGCATTGCGCTCGTCGCGCTGTGCGCGACCGCTTTTCCGCTCGCCGAAGACTACGGCGTGGCTCAATCGCTGCTAATTTTCCCGCTGTTTATGTGCGTATGCTATGGCAACAGCATCTTCGGACTGTTGTCCAGGCCTTCGGCGCAAGTGCTCGGACTTGTCAGCTACGGCGTCTACCTGAATCATGGCGTGCTACTGTACGCCGGGCTGCAGTTCGCGAACCGCTGGTTCCCGATCGCGCAGATGAATACGTTCATGTACGGCGCGACCATGCTCTCGATCGGCGTGTCGATCACCTTGCTTTCGATGCTCACATACCGGTTCGTCGAATCTCCGTTCATGACCCGCCACCGACGGGCGCCGTCCGTGTCACGCGTGGCCGAGGTTTGAAGGCAAACGTTTCGATTTGGCAGAAACACGACGAAACGAAATGGCCAGTCCGATTCCAGCGATCGTCATCCGATGAGAAGGTTCGATTCAGCGTTACCTAAACGCTTTTTGACACAGTAGTACTAGATCCCGCCCGTGTACGCGAGCACGTCAAGAAATTGCGTCCCCGCATCGGCGAGCATGCCGGAATTATCGATCTTCACGACATGCGCATGCGATGGCAATTCAAACGCGGGGCGCCGCGCAAGACGCGCTTCAATCTGCCGCGCATCCTCGCGTCCGCGCCGCGCGAGCCGCGCGGCCAGAACCGAAGGCGTTGCATCGATATGCACGAAGCGCGCGTCGGGATAACGCTCGAGCGCGAGTCCCGCGTGCTGCCGCGAGCCGTTCACGACGACGGGCATACCGCGCGCGAGCCACGCATCCAGTTCGATGCCGATGCCATAGCGCAGCCCAAGACTCGTCCAATGCATCGCGAAGAGGCCGTAGGAAAGCCTCGAAATGAATTCGTCGTGCGTAAGCGCGATATGGTTCTCGCCGTCCGCGACCGTGCGCGTGATGTAGCGGTGCGCGAACATCACGCGCGCGCCGATACGTTCGCGCGCGAAACCGAGCAGCGAGTCCTTGCCCGCGCCCGATGGTCCCATCACGTAGATCAGCTTCGTGCTATCGACTTCGGTCATGCCACGTCCTGTGCGTTGTTGAACGGCAGGCGCTGCCATAACGTGAAGGGCGCGCCCGGCTCCGGTTCGATGAAAAGCGCCGCGCCATGCATCGGCAAGGGGCCGAGCATGTCGATGCGCCGCATCCATTCCGACACGATCGACGCGCGCGTGTTCGCATCGTCGAGTGAATCGGAGAGCGTCATGTGAAAGCGATACTCGTCGAACACATACGGATAGCCCCACGTGCGCAGAAGCTCGATTTGCCGCGCGCTCATGCCTTCCGCGATGCGCCGTTCGATGCTTTCACGCGAAGGCATCGCGCGCAGCGCGGAGAGGGCCTGCAGCGCACTGGCGGCGAGTGTGCGAAGCGTCGCCTCGTCGCTGGCCTCGGCGGGCCGCAGCGCGACGAAGCGGCCCAGTTCGGCGGCCTTCACAGGCATCTCGAAGCGCTGCACGGAGCTCGCCCATGCGAGTGCACAAGCGAGCACGTCCGCGAGTTCGATGCCGGGCGCCATGTGAAAGGGCGCGACGAGCGTCGCGTGCCAGCCGTAACGGCGCGGCGCGTGCGTCACGTCATGAGCGGCGGTTGCCATCTCGCGTCCGTTTTCGGGATCGCGCCCGAGCCATTCGCAACCGTCGCGCCACCACGCGGAGGACGCGGGCGGCGCGTAATAGAGCGCCACGCGCGGATGTCCGGCGACGCTCATCGATCGTGCTCGACCATCAACTGCACGCGATCCGCCGCGAAATGCGTGATGCCGTACTTGATCGGCACGCCGTCCTCGTCGACATCGACGTTTTCGACCCACAGCACCGGCTGCTGACGATTGATCTGCAAGCGCCGCGCCACATCCGACGAAGGCAGCACGCTGCCGATGCGGCTCCATTTGCGCGTGTAGTCCTTCACGCCGAACTGCTCCAGCGCGGCGCTCACGCCGCCCGCCGCTTCGATGGTCGCGGGCAGGTCGTTGAAGCGCGTGGCCGGATACCAGCTGCGCGCATAGGTCATCGGGATGCCGTCGGAATCCTGGCGCGTCTCGATCTGATAGACGAGCGTGCCCGCGCGCACGCCGAGCGCTTTCGCGACGGCCGGATCCGCCTTCACGCGCTCCGAGCTCAGCACGACGCCTACCGACGTGAGCTTCTGGCGGCGCAGGTTCTCCGTGAAACGCGTGCGGCGCCCGATCTGATAGTCGATCGCGCCCGGCTGCACGAACGTGCCGCGCCCCTGCTCGACGCTGACGAGGCCCGTCGCGGCGAGCCGCAACATCGCGCGGCGCACCGTATGACGGTTCACGTCGAAGCGTTTGGCGAGCTCGGCCTCGCTCGGCAGACGCCCTTCGTCGCCGAAGCTCTTCGCGGCGATCTCGGCGGCGAGGATCTGCTCGATCTGCCGCCAGACCGCGACCCCCGCGCCGCGCTCGACCGCATGAAGAGGCGCGGCATTTTCGTTCGATGTCATTGCGCTGTCATTCCTGTCGGTTTGAATATCGATCTATCGAATTGTAGTGCCCAATTCGTGATGGAAATGTGAAAACCACACCACATGACCAAACGTCTAGACGACTAGATAAGATGACGAGTAGCATATGACAGTCAGATCCTTTCGAACATAGGGAAAGCGATGGGTAATTCATTGGAGTCGCGGGGCGCTCGGGGTCGCCGCGAATGGATGGCGGTGCTGGCGCGCACGCCGCGCGATGCGCTGAAACAGGCGCTCGATGCCGCGCTCGACGGGGCGAAGGCGCCTGACTACGAGTGGCTGCGCGCGCCGGATATCGGGCTTGCGATGGTGCGCGGGCGCATCGGCGGCACGGGCGATGCGTTCAATCTCGGCGAAACGACCGTCACGCGAGCGACATTGCGACTGCGCACCGGTGACGGCGGCGCGCCGGTCGGCGTCGCCGTGCACATGGGCCGCGACAAGGAGCGCGCGACGCTCGCCGCGCTCGCCGACGCGCTCCTGCAAATGCCCCGTTATGCGGACAGGTTGCAGACGCACCTGATCGAACCGCTGGCCGCGCGCATCGCCGATGAACGGCGTCGCAAAGAGGCCGAAGCGGCCGCGACCAGGGTCGAATTTTTCACGATGGTGAGAGGCGAATGATGAGAATCGACATGACCCGGCTCGTGCCGGGCTTCAACGACACGATCCACGACGCGCAGCGCGTGTTCCGCGCGTTGCTGGATGCGTTGTCGCGTCCGGGCAGCATCGTCGCGATCGATGCCGCGCTGCCGGACAATCACGCGATGCGCGATGCGCTCGCCGGGCGCGTGCCGCTCGCCGCGTTCGCGTCGCTGCTTGCGCTGACGGATTATTCGACGCCGGTTTTCATCGAACACGAAGACGACGTGCTGGGCGATGCGCTGCGCTTTCACGCGAGCGCGTCCCTGACACGCGATCGCCGCGAGGCCGCGTTCGCCTATATCGACGATGCGCGCGACATGCCTTCGCTCGACGCGTTCTCGCACGGCGATCCCGAAGCGCCCGAGGATGCCGCGACGCTCTTCATCCGTGTGCCCTCGCTGACCGAAGGCGAGCCGCTCGTGTGGCGCGGTCCGGGTATAGCGGAGTCGCGTACGGTCGGCATAGCGGGCTTGTCGCGCGAGTTCTGGCGCGAGCGCGCGGCGCTCACCACGCTCTTTCCTTGCGGCATCGATTGCTACTTCGTCGCGGGCGGCTCGCTCGTCGGCCTGCCGCGTACGACGCACGTGGAGGTGAACTGATGTACGTCGCGGTCAAAGGTGGCGAACGCGCCATCGAACGTTCATGGGACGTGCTCGCGAAGCAGCGTCGCGGCGATCTCGCCGTGCCCGAGCTTTCCGTCGCGCAGATTCGCGAGCAGATGCGTCTTGCCGTCGCGCGCGTGATGACCGAAGGCTCCGTCTACGACGAAGACCTCGCCGCGCTCGCGATCAAGCAGGCCGCTGGCGATCTCGTCGAAGCGATCTTCCTGCTGCGCGCGTATCGCACGACATTGCCGCGCGTAGGCTACACGCTGCCGATCGATACGGAAGCGATGTGCGTCGAGCGTCGCATCTCGGCAGCGTTCAAGGATATCCCCGGCGGCCAGATGCTGGGCGGCACTTACGACTACACGCAGCGTCTGCTCGATTTCAGCCTGCTCGCCGAAGGCCAACAAGCTGGCGATGCACCTATCGCCAGTAAGGCAGCCGAAGAAAGCGCGATGCCGCGCGTGCTCTCCATGCTTGACAGGGAAGGCCTGATCGAGCAGGAGCGCGCGCACGAGAACGCGCCGCCGCCTGGCGATCTGTCGCGCGAGCCGCTGTCGTTTCCCGCCAATCGTTCGACGCGTCTGCAAAACCTCGCGCGCGGCGACGAAGGATTTTTGCTTGCAATCGGCTATGCGACGCAGCGCGGCTACGCGCACAGTCATCCGTTCGCGGGCGAGATTCGTCACGGTGAAGTGGCGGTGGAAATGGTCGTCGATGAACTCGACTTCGCGGTCGAGATCGGCGAGATTGATGTCACCGAATGCCAGATGATCAACCAGTTCGCGGGCAGCGGCGACGTGCCGCCGACCTTCACGCAAGGCTACGGCCTCGCCTTCGGTCATTCGGAGCGCAAGGCGATGGCCATGGCCCTCGTGGATCGCGCATTGCGCGCGGAAGAACTGGGCGAAACGATTGGTGCGCCCACGCAGGATCCCGAGTTCGTGCTGTATCACAGCGATAACGTGGAAGCGTCCGGTTTCGTGCAGCACCTTAAATTACCGCATTACGTCGATTTTCAGTCCGAGCTGGAATTGCTTCGCCGCCTGCGCGCGGCGCATCGCCCGGATGACAACAAGGAGAATGCGGCATGAACGCACTCACCGAAGGCTATAACTTCGCGTATCTCGACGAGCAGACCAAACGCATGATTCGCCGCGCACTGCTCAAGGCGGTGGCGGTGCCCGGCTATCAGGTGCCGTTCGCCTCGCGCGAAATGCCGCTTCCTTATGGATGGGGCACGGGCGGCTTGCAGGTGACTTCCGCGATCATCGGCGAGCGCGATACGCTGAAGGTCATCGATCAGGGCTCCGACGAGACGACCAACGCGGTGAACATTCGCCGCTTCTTCGCGCGCACGGCCGGCGTGGCGACCACCACGCGCACGGCGGACGCGACCATCGTGCAGACGCGTCACCGCATTCCGGAGACGCCGCTGACGGACAAGCAGATCCTCGTTTATCAGGTGCCGATGCCCGAGCCGCTGTACCGGCTCGAACCGCGCGTGACGGAGTGCAGGAAGCTCCATGCGCTCGCGGACTACGGCCTCATCAACGTGAAATATTATGAGGATATCGTGCAGCACGGCAGCATCGCGAAAACCTACGACTATCCGGTGCTGGTGAACGACCGCTATCTGACATCGCCCTCGCCGATCCCGAAGTTCGACAATCCGAAGATGCACATGAACGCCGCGTTGCAACTCTTCGGCGCGGGGCGCGAACGGCGCATCTATGCGATTCCGCCTTATACGAAAGTGAAAAGTCTCGATTTCGAGGATCATCCCTTCAGCGTGCAGAAGTGGGAACATGCGTGCGCGCTGTGCGGTTCGCGCGAAAGCTTTCTCGACGAAATGATCGTCGACGATCAGGGCACGCGCATGTTCGTCTGCTCCGACAGCGACTACTGTCACAGCCGTCGCGACGATGAAGAGGTGACGCAATGAACGCACTGCTGAAAGCGACGCGACTCACGAAGCGTTATGACGGACGCGGCGGTTGCGTCGATGTCGATTGCGATGTCTATCCGGGCGAAGTGCTGTGCATCGTCGGCGAATCGGGCTCGGGCAAATCGACCTTGCTGAATGCGCTCGCGTTGCGCAGCGAGATCGACAGCGGTGCGCTCACGTACACCACGCGCGAAGGCGAGGCGCTCGATCTTCTTACGCTCACCGAAGCACGCAAGCGTCTTCTGTCGCGCACCGAATGGGGCTTCGTGCACCAGAACGCACGCGATGGCCTGCGCCGCAACGTATCGGCGGGCGCGAACATCGGCGAGCCGCTGATGGCGATCGGCGCGCGCCACTATGGACGCCTGCGCGAAACGGCCACCGACTGGATGAGCCGCGTCGAACTGGATGCGGCGCGCATCGACGAATTGCCTTCGGCGTTTTCGGGCGGCATGCAACAGCGCCTGCAGATCGCGCGTAATCTGGTGACGGGGCCGCGCCTCGTGTTCATGGACGAGCCGACCGCCGGCCTCGATGTATCGGTGCAGGCGCGCCTGCTCGATCTGCTGCGCACGTTGACGAGCAAGCTGCATCTCGCCGCCGTGATCGTCACGCACGATATCGGCGTCGCGCGTCTGCTCGCGCATCGGCTGATGGTGATGAAGGACGGGCGCGTCGTCGAGAGCGGTCTCACCGACCAGGTACTCGACGATCCGCAACATCCCTACACACAGACGCTCGTCGCGTCGGTGCTGCCCGTTTGAGGTGCGAGACATGACCATGAATGCCTTTGTCACGAACGACAAGCTGATGCTCCAGGCGCACGGCATCGAAAAGACCTTCACGCTGCATCAGCAGGGCGGCGTGCGTATCGCCGCGCTGTCGGGCGTCTCGCTCGATGTCGAACGCGGCGAATGTGTCGTGCTCGCGGGCGCATCCGGCGCGGGCAAGAGCACGTTCCTGCGCTGCATGTACGGTAACTATCTCGCGACGCGCGGCACCATCGCGATCCGTGACGATAGCCGCGCAGCGCGCCATATCGTGCTGACCGAAGCCGCGCCGCACGAGATCATCCGCCTGCGCAATACGACGATGGGCTACGTGAGCCAGTTCCTGCGCGCGATCCCGCGTGTGTCGTCGCTCGATCTCGTCGCGGAGCCGCTCGTGTCGCGCGGCGTGGACGAAGACGAGGCGCACGCTCGCGCGAGCGCATTGCTCGAGCGCCTCAACGTGCCGCGACGTCTGTGGGCGCTCGCGCCCGCGACCTTCTCGGGCGGCGAGCAGCAGCGCGTGAATATCGCGCGCGGGCTGATCGCGGCGCATCCGCTGCTTTTGCTCGATGAACCCACCGCGTCGCTCGATGCCGAGAACCGCGATGTGGTCGCCGATCTGATCGTCGAGGCGCGCGAGCAAGGCGCGGCGATCGTCGGCATCTTTCATGACGAGGACACGCGCGAGCGCGTCGCGACCCGCATCGTGCGGCTCGCGAGCGTCAATGGCGCATCCGTTCAAACCGATTCCGGAGTGTTGCAGACATGCTGATCAAGAATGCGCGCATCGTGACGCGCGACGAGGAGTTCATGGGCACCGTGCGTGTCGCGGACGGACACATCGCGGAGATCGCGCCGGGCAATACGGCGGCGCGCGAAGCCGTGGACTGGGAAGGCGATTATCTGCTACCGGGTTTCGTCGAACTGCACACGGACAACATCGAAAAACATCTCACGCCGCGTCCGGGCGTGCTGTGGAATCACGAAGCGGCGATCATCATCCATGACGCGCAGGTGGCGTGCGCCGGGATCACGACCGTGTTCGATGCGCTCGGCGTCGGTTCGCGTCCCGAAGAGGGCGTGCGCGGCCGGGAGCTTCAGGTGCAATGCGCGAAGTCGATCGGCAAGTTCGTCGAGCGCGATCTCCTGCGCGCCGAACACTTCCTGCATCTGCGCTGCGAAGTGGGCACGACGGATGTCGTCGAAGTGTTCGATTCGCTGTCGTCTCATCCGCTTTTCAGGCTCGCGTCGGTGATGGATCACACGCCGGGGCAGCGGCAATGGCGGGACCACGAAAAGTGGCGCAAGTATCAGGAGCGTCACGGCAAGTGGAGCGACGAGCACACGAACAATATTCTCGCCGAGCTGGCCGAACAGCAGGCACGTTATGCGGCGAAGCATCGCGCGGATATCGTCGAGCGCTGCAAGGGCTTGAACATCTCGCTTGCGAGTCACGACGACACGCTCGTCGAGCACGTCGAGGAAGCGGCGCGCGACGGCATCGCGCTCGCCGAATTTCCGACGACATTCGACGCGGCCCGCGCCGCGCGCGAGCACGGCATCGCGACGATCATGGGCGCGCCGAACGTCGTGCGCGGCGGTTCGCATTCGGGCAATGTGTCGGCGCTCGATCTGGCGCGCGAAGGGCTGCTCGACATCCTCTCGTCGGATTACGTGCCGTCGAGTCTGCTGATCGCCGTGTTCGATCTCGTGAGCAAGGCGGGCTGGTCGCTGCCGCGCGCGGTCGCGACGGTGTCGTGGACGCCGGCGCATGCGGCCGGTCTGACCGATCGCGGCGCCATCGCGACGGGCCTGCGCGCAGACCTCGTGCGCGTCGCGTCGGTGGACGGCGTGCAGGTGCCGCGCGAGACTTATCGCGCCGGACGCCGCGTGGCCTGACGCCCGGCGCTTCATTTCCTTCCCGACAGCCACACGTCAGCGCTTCGTCATACGCGGGTAAGCCCGCGTTGACGAAGCGCAAGCTTGTTCAGTATTGTCACACGCGAGTTCGCTATGTGAATCGGTGTTCGTCTAACGAACTTTTTTCACCGATTCCGCGCGATTGACCGGTGGCTGCGGCCCGCATTACAACGAAAAAAACGCTTGCGGGAAGCGGTTTCAATTCCGGGATGCGACCTTTCCGGGCGCGCGCCCATCATTGAAAAGGGAATGAAGTGAGTAGAAGTCCTGCCGTGAACGTACAGACGTTCATCAACGATCATCCGTTTTCGCCGTTTCAGTGGCTCATCTTCGGGATGTGCTTCGTGATCGTCCTTCTGGATGGTTTCGATACCGCCGCGATCGGCTTCATTGCGCCTTCGCTCGTCACCGAATGGCAGATCAGCCGGCCGGCGCTCGCGCCTGTCCTGAGCGCGGCGCTCTTCGGGCTCGCCGCGGGCGCGCTGCTTTCCGGGCCGCTGTCGGACAAGCTCGGCCGCCGCGTGATGCTGCTCTCGTCGGTGCTGCTGTTCGGCGTCGCGTGTCTCGCGTCGTCGTTCTCCGCCGACATCACGCAACTGACGGCGCTGCGCTTCGTCACCGGCCTGGGGCTCGGCGCCGCCATGCCGAACGCCGTCACGATGATGGGCGAATTCTGCCCCGACAACCGCCGCGCGACGCTCATCAACCTGATGTTCTGCGGCTTTCCGCTCGGCGCGGCTTTCGGCGGTTTTCTCGCCGCGTGGATGATTCCGCATTTCGGCTGGCGCAGCGTGCTGATGCTCGGCGGCGTCGCGCCGCTCGTGCTGTCGGTGCTGCTTATCGCGACGCTGCCGGAATCGGTGCGCTATATGGTGGCGAAGGCGAAGCCCGTCGAGAAGATTCGCGCGACGCTCGCGCGCATCTCGTCGGACGCCGCGCAGGCGGGCTCGTTCTTCATGACCGAAGCCGCGCCCGCGGCGGCCGGGCAGAGCGGCATGAGCGTGGTGCTGTCGCGCTCGTACATCGTCGGCTCGATCATGCTGTGGCTCGCTTACTTCATGGGCCTCGTGATCTTCTACGCGTCGATCAACTGGATGCCGATCCTGCTCAAGGAATCCGGACTGACGCCGCAAAAAGCGACGCTCATCTCCGCGCTGTTCCCGCTCGGCGGCGTCGGCGCGGTGCTGTGCGGCGTGCTGATGGACAAGTTCAACGCGAACCGCATCATCGCGGCGTGCTATGCGCTGACCGCCGTGAGCGTGTATCTGATCGGTCAGGCGGTGGGCAATGTCGGCCTGCTCGTGCTCGTCGTGTTCCTCGCGGGCGTGCTGATGAACACCGCGCAATCGTCGATGCCCGCGCTGGCCGCTGCGTTCTACCCGACGCAAGGACGCGGCACGGGCGTCGCGTGGATGCTGGGCATCGGGCGCTTCGGCGGCATCGCGGGATCGTTCCTCGTCGCCGAACTGGCGCGCCTGCACTTCAGCTTCGGCGCGATCTTCGCGACGATCGCGGTGGCGGGGCTGGTGTCGGCGGTTGCGCTGCTGATCAAGCAGGCCGCGCATCCGCAGACGGCGATGGCGAGCGATCTCAAGTCGACGGAGCCGGTCGGGCATTGATTCGACACAGCACCGTGTAGGTCGTGGGCGCCCCGCGTGACTTCGGTCACGCGGGGCGTTTTCTTTTGTGCGGGTGCATTGCGACGCTGCCCGTACCCCTCAAGAACGCAATCCGCTTGCCGTTAATTTGCATACGGCTTTCGATTGCAGGGCCACGTTGCGCCTTCGCATGCAAACGTAAAACCGCCCGCGATCGGAAGCCGCAAAGCGAGCGCCTGCCCCGGCGCTTCCATCGGCTCCTTCAACCAGATCGTGAAAAAACTTTCCTTCAAGACCAAGCTCATGAGCACCGTGGGCTTCGTATGGCTCAGTCTGATTCTTCTGTGCGCGCTCAACGCGATCTCCACGAAACACTCGCTGATGCGCAACCGTGAAAACGCGCTCGCCGAACAGGTTCAATCGGCGACGAGCGTGGTCAGGTTCTATGTCAAGCAGGCGCAAAGCGGCGCGTTGCCGGAGGAAGACGCGAAGAAGCTGGCGATCGCCAGTGTGCGCGCGATCCGCTACGGCACGAGCGGTTATCTCGGGATCCTCGATTCGAAGATGTTCCAGGTGCTGAACCCCGTGCGCCCGGATACGGAAAACAAGATCAACGATTTCGTCGATGCCACCGGCAAGCATTTCACCGGAGAAATCGTGAAGCACGGTCTCGACGGCTCGCATATCACGACCTATCTCTATCCGAAGCCCGGCGAGACCGAGCCGCTGCAAAAGCTCACCTATGGCGACTACGTGCGCGAATGGGACTGGCACGTCTACACGGGCGCGTATATCGACGACATCGACGCGGCCTTTCACGCGATCGTGCTCAAGTCGCTGCTGCTCATCGGCGTGATCGGCGCGGCGCTGACGTTCGCGATGACGCTCATCATCCGCGGCGTGCTGAAGAGCATCGGCGGCGATCCGCGCGACGTGTCGATCGTCTGCCAGCGCATCGCGGCGGGCGATCTCGCGCAGTCCGTGCAGGTGAAGCCGGGCGACGATTCGAGCCTCATGCATTCGATGCACACGATGCAGTCGCGCCTCACGCAGACGATCGCGCAGATCAAGCTCGTCGCGGACGGCATCACGGCGGCGTCGCGCGAAATCGCCGACGGCCATCACGATCTGTCGTCGCGTACGGAAGAGCAGGCGGCGTCGCTGGCGGAAACGGCATCGAGCATGGAAGAGCTCACGTCGACCGTGCGCCTGAATTCCGACAACGCGGGGCAGGCGAGCGAGCTTGCGGCGAGCGCGTCATCGACGGTCGAAAGCGGCAGCGGTGTCGTGCTCGGCGTCGTCGCGACGATGGACAAGATCGCAGGCAGCTCGGAGAAGATCGTCGACATCATCGGCGTGATCGAAGGCATCGCGTTTCAGACCAACATTCTCGCGTTGAACGCGGCCGTCGAAGCCGCACGCGCGGGCGAGCATGGGCGCGGCTTCGCGGTGGTCGCATCGGAAGTGCGCGCGCTTGCGCAGCGGTGCGCTGCGGCAGCGAAGGACGTGAAGACGCTGATCGACGAATCGGTGACGAACGTCACGGCGGGGCAGGATCTCGCGCAGCAATCCGGCGATACGATGAAGCGGATTCTCACGTCCGTCACGCGCGTGAACGACATCATGAGCGAGATCTCGTCGGCGTCGTCGCAGCAGACGCAGGGCATCGAGCAAGTCGGTGTCGCGATCACGCAGATGGACGCCGTCACGCAGCAGAACGCGGCGCTCGTCGAGCAGGCGACGGCCGCCGCCGCCGCGCTCGCCGTTCAGGCCGAGGAACTTAAGAACGCGGTCTCGGTGTTCAGAACCTGAACGCCTTTCATCGAGGACACACCGTTTGCGAAACGTCAGACCGTGGCATGTCGCGTGCTGACCCGTACGGTGCGAATGGCCGCGGCGCGAGCGCCGCAGCCAGCAGGCAGATCAAGCCGCAAGCATCGCATTTTGCAAACCGCAAACAGGAGTGTCCGACATGAAACGTTTCGCCCTTTCCACCGCCGCTGGCGCTATCGCTCTCGTCTGTGCTTCCGCTTTCGCGCAGGACAATCCGCCGAGCTCGAACACGGGCCTGCAGGCCGGCGACAACGCGCAAACGACGACGCAGCACGCGCAGTCGAAATCGCACAAGACCTCGCATTCGAAGAAGATGCAAAAGAGCGCGACGAGCGCGGGCCCGTCCACCGATCCGGGCGGCACGGCGACGCCGAGCGGTCCGGGCGCGCCGGTCAGCGCGAGCGGCTCCGGCAAGTAACGGCCGACGCGCGATGACATGACGAGCGGGACGCCGCGTGGCGTCCCGTTCCCTTGAGGCGCTTGCTCAACGCACGAAGGTGCCGAGACCGTCCTCGTCGTAATACTCCAGCGTCACGCGATCGCTCAGAAACGATACCTTCGAGATCGTGCCGGGATTCGCGTTCTCGTTGACGAGCGTGAACGTGAAAACATCGCCGTCCCAGTGCGAGAGCGGCAGGGTCGTCGGACGCGGGCCGATGAGAACCGCGAGCGCGCCGCCCTGATCGACGACCTGAATCGGCCCGAAGTAATCGTTCTTGTACGTGCCGAGATACGTGGACAGCGCACGCGCGGGCAGCGGCGACGCGGGCGGCGTAGCACCGACGAGCGAGCCGCTCGGCGCCGAAAGCGGCGCGAGCGCTTCGTTGTAGAGCGCGAACCAGTCACGCTGGATCGAGCCGTATTGCACGAGATCGAAGAATTGCTGACCGAGCGCTTCCGGCACGCCGATCGGAAACGCGTTCGTCAGCGCGACGATCGCGAGATTCGTCGACGGCACGACCATGAAGCTCGTCGCGCCGCCCGCGCTGAACGCGCCGGAATGACCGTACGACGCGCGCCCCGCACTCGTCTGCCCCACGTTGAACCCGTAGCCGTAATAGCCCGCGGGACTGCCGTTGCCGGGCGGCGAGCTCTGGACCTGCGCGGTGATCGCGGCGGTGATCGCGGCTGCATCGACGACGCGGTTGCCGTTGAAGACGCCGGTGCCGAGCATCATCGCGAGCCACTTCGCCATGTCGTTGACCGACGCGCTCACGCCGCCCGCGGGCGATTGCGCATCGGGCATCGTCCCAAGACCCTGCACCCACTGATTGCCGCGCCTGACGTGCCCGGTCGCGCGATTTGCGCGCGCGATGAAGTCCGCATAACGCGAGCTGGTGCTCGTCATGCCGAGCGGCTTGTAGAGCATGTTTTCGGAGAGCGTCGCCCAGTCGATGCCCGCGGCCGCGGCCACGGACTCCGCCGCCGCCGTAAGCCCGAAGTTCGTGTAGAAGTACGAATGACGAAACGGATGCAAGGGCAGAAAGCGCAGCCGCTGCAGAACTTCCGTTTGCGAGTAGCCCATGTCTTCGAGCTTGTCGCCTGCGTGGTCGGGCAAGCCGGACTGATGCGAGTAAAGATCGCCGATGGTCACCGCCGCGCTGACGTCATCCTTCGACAGCGTGAACCACGGCAGATGCGCGCGCACCGGCGTATTCCACGCGATGCCGCCCGCGCCGACCTGATGCGCGACGACCGAAGCGCCCACCGGCTTCGACATCGACGCGAGCTGAAACACGGTATCGGCATCGACGGCCTGTCCCGAACCGACGAGCCGTGTGCCGAAGCCTTTCGCATAGACGGTTTGCGTGCCGCGCACGACGGCGACGGCCATGCCGGGCACGCCGGTTTTGCTCAGCAGGTCGTTGGCGAGTGTGTCGAGCTGGGAGAGGGCTGCGTTGACTTGCGCGTCCGGCACGGGGCCCGTTTGCGCGCCGTTCGAAGGCGAGGCGTTGGCGTCATCGGAATCCGAACCGCCGCCGCACGCGGCGATCGTGCTGCACAGTGCCGCGCCCAGAAAGCGGCGGCGTCCCTCTGAAGGTCTCATACTCGCGTCTCCCCGATGTCGCGCACGGCGCGCGCAGAGCGGATTCTATATTGGAAACTATCCGTCAGGCGCGTGTCGTATGAAGGAAAGGGAGAGACGCGTCGTGCTCGCCGCCTTACTTTGCGAACAGCGACGACATGTCGGCGAACGCCTTGATCTCGACGGCATTGCCCGACGGATCGAGGAAGAACATCGTCGCCTGCTCGCCGACTTCGCCCTTGAAGCGCACATGCGGCTCGATGATGAAGCGCGTGCCCGCGGCGCGCAGCTTGTCGGCGAGTTCTTCCCATTGCGGAATCGACAGCACGACGCCGAAGTGGCGCACCGGCACGGCGTCGCCATCGACCGCGCTCGTCGAACGATGCCCGGCTTCCTCGGGCGCGAGATGCGCGACGATCTGATGCCCATAGAAATCGAAATCGACCCAGGCGTCGGAGCTGCGGCCTTCCGGGCAGCCGAGCAATTCGCCATAGAACTGGCGCGCGGCGGCGAGACTGTGAACGGGGAACGCGAGGTGGAACGGCGGCATGGCGTGCTGGGTCGTGCTCATGGCGGTGAATCCTTTGATCGACGTGTGGGGAACGAGATCTCAGTGTATTGACAAATAAATGTGTTGAAAAACGATATATTGCGGGAGTCAGCCCCATTATTTTCGATGAATCGACATGCTGCGCGAACTTCAGACTTTCATCGCGGTGGCGCGCCACGGCACGTTTGCGGGTGCGGGCGCGCATATCGGCCTCACGCAATCGGCCGTGAGCGCGCAGATGCAGCGCCTCGAAGCGCATCTCGGCGTCACGCTGTTCGACCGCACCGGCCGTTCCGCGACGCTCAACAAGGCGGGCCGGCGCACGCTCGAACTCGCCGACGAACTCATCGCGTTGTACGCGCGTCTCGCCGAACCGGAGGGCGAGGACGGGCGCGGCGGCTCGCTTTCGGTGGGCGCGATCGCGTCGGCGCATGGGGCGCTGCTGCCTGACGCGATCGGCGCGTTCCGGCGCATGCTGCCCGCGTGGCGCATCCGGCTCGTGCCGGGCGTGTCGCTCAATCTGCTGGCGAGCGTCGATGCGGGCGAGATGGACATGGCCGTCATCATCCGCCCGCCGTTCTCGCTGCCGTCGGAACTGCGATGGCGCACGCTCGTCGCGGAGCCGTTCGTGTTGCTCGCGCCCGCCGCGAAGAAGGGCGTCCACTGGCGCGAGCTGATCGAGTCGGAGCCATTCATCCGATACGACCGGCGTTCGTTCGGCGGCCGGCAAGTGGACACGTTTTTGACGAAGCGCCGCATCGCGGTGCGCGACTCGATCGAAGTCGATGAACTGCCGGGCATCGCGCAACTGGTGGCGCGAGGCCTGGGCGTGGCGCTCGTGCCGGTGTCCGATGGCACCGGCGCATGGCCGCGCGGCGCGGTCGCGCTCGATCTCGGCGATGTCACGTTCCATCGCGAGATCGGTCTGGTCGAACGCGCGCGGCGCGTGCGTGCGGACGAGCCGGATGCGGCGGCGCGGCTTGCCGGCTGCATCGTCGAGGCGGCGGAGCAGGGCGGGGCGAAGACGCCCGTCAAACGCGCACGCGGGCGCAACCCGGCGCGCGGCATCGCCTAGAATGCGTTGCAGACGCGTTTCCTTCGGTGGCCTCCCATGGATGACGAGCGAAATATCGGCGACACGAGAACCCGCCTCGCGGATACGGCGCTGACGTTCGCGCAATCGGGCGCGCGTCGCGGGCAGGCGGCGCTCGCATGGCTCGATCGCGTCGATCCGGGCACGCATCGGCGCATCAAGGGCTTGCGGCTCGTCACCGCGTACGGGCTCGCGGCGTCGCTCGGCGCGTTGCAGGACGTGACGCAGAGCGTGCCGCCGGGCGTGTCCGTCGGCGCGCTCGCGGGCGGCTTTGCGCTGTGGGCGAGCGTGTCGGAGGCGCGCACGACGCGCTTCGAGTCGAGCCGCGATCTGGCCGTTCTGTGCATCGCCGCTGCGTTCGGCGCGCTGACCTTTGCCCTGTTCGGTTCGACGTTTCGCGAGTTCGGGCGCGGCGGCGCCGAGCTGATTCTCGTGACGGGCGCATTCTTCGCGGGCTATCTGAAGCGTTTCGGGCTCGCCGGCGCGGGCATCGGCTCGCAGCTTTATATCGGGCAGCTTCTGGCCTACGGGATGGATCTCAGGCCCGGCGATTCATGGGCGATTCTGATCGCGCTGCTGATCGGGATGCTCGCGGCGATCGTGCCGCGCGTATTGAGCGGGCCGGCGGAGCATCCGGCCTTGCTGCCGGCGCTCGCGTCCGAGCCGGCTTACGGGCGTCACGTGATATCGCCCGCAACCGCGATGGGCTTGCAGGCGGCGTGCGGCGCGCTCGTCGTCGTGGTGCTGAATCGCGCATTCGGGCTGGCGGAATCGGCGTGGGCGATCACGGCTTGCGTGTACGTCGTCGCGACATCGGCGGTCGGGACGGCGGAGCGCGTGCGGCGGCGCATCTACGGGACGCTCGTCGGGGTGCCGATCGGGATCGTGTGTTTGCCGCTCGCGGAGCACTGGCCGCTCGTGGTGTGGGCGCTGTCCGCGTTCGCGATGATCGTCTATGCGATGGCGTTGCCGGAGCGGTATGACATCGCGTGCGGGGCGTTCGCTTTCGTGCTCATCGTGACGATGGCCGCGAGTGGCGTGCATTCGGTGGAATTGCTGACGGCGCGGGCTTGGGAGACGCTTCTTGGCGGGGCGCTGGGGCTGGTTGCGTCGAGGGTTATCTTTCCGTTGCGGGTGGTGAGGGAGTGAGGGGGTAGGCGTTGTCCCTATACGGGGCAGCAGTCACTTTCTATCAGCTGATTGCCGAGATGCCCACCTTGGAACTTGACCTCGGCTATCCGATCGCCTTGATAACCGGCTTGACGCGAGGATCGTTGCAGAGTCGATCGCAACCGCCTTCGCATATCGGATACAGAGTTACTCCAAGCTGATGAATGTCCAGATTCCCGCTCGAATCGTGAGCTTCCTCTTCACTTAGAACGTGCGGCTCGATCCAGAAATTCTCTTCTCGTATGCCAAGCTGAGACAGATAGGTTTTGAGATTCTCTCCTCGTTTTTTCACAAGTTCTTCCGGATTTCTCTCGTGAACGTATGCCGCAGGTTGCACGACGCCTCGAATTTGCGTGTCCGGCCATGTACGAGCCTCGATAACCATCTCGGCGATTTTCACCCGGTCCGAATTTGGGATTTCTACCGAATTGAGGGGAATCTTGCTTTCCATGAATTCCAGAACCTGGCAACTTATCGCGCTGCCCGAAAACAGCAAAAGAGCAAGAAAGAGACTGGCTGATTTAGCGGTTAGTATTCTCATGAGACTTGGCTAGTTTGCAATATAGCAAGCGATATTGTCGGCGTTATTTATCGTTTGATCTGGCCTTCTTTGAGCCCAGATCGACAGTCCTGTGCCGGACCCATACATGGCATCAGCGGAATCAAATGTATCGATATAGTGCGTACATTCGTGAATGAGTGTTTTTAGTTTCGAGTCCTTGGTTGAGTTCGTATCCGGTAAGGTGCAGAAGCTCGGATAAATGGCAACGACCCGCTTTGATGAGTCGGGTTTGCAAACCGATGCGGCGACGTTCGGATCTACCGGGGCCGGGGTGCATGACAGATAAATGTTTAGATCGTCATCGAATCTGACGATCTTGTGCGGCTGAAGCTCTTTCAATGCGACCTGTAGTCGGGGGAGCCCATGAAGCAGGATTTGACGAGTGTCTTCATCAGCTTTGCCAAACCATGTTTGAACGCGTTCGCGCTCACGTGTCCAAACCGTGGCAAGCCCGATCATTCGAAGATCGATTAACCTCACGGCTTCGTCACGAAGCTTCATCACAAGTGCGCGGAACTCGGCATTGCTCATATTCGAACATATACGTGCGGTGTTGACATACACATCCACCGAGGAATCTTCGACGATATTGGTCATTGATGCGTGGACAGGAAAAAACTCTCTGGTCATTACTCGGCGTCTCCGATTTCCACGATGATTCGTTGCGCCGCATTGGTCTTGATGCGTAGCATCCTGCCCGCTGCATCGGTAACGCCTTCCACCATTGTCCCGCCGTCGCTAGTTAATCGATAAGACACGTTAGCAAGTGGCTCGCCGCTCGCGCGGTCGCGAAGCACGTACGCTTCATCGAAGACGGATACGAGCGACGCCGCCATTGCAGTCCCGCCGCTCGCCGTCGTGCGAGAACCGACTATTCCAAGTGTCTCGGCCAGATCGTCGTGCCATGCTTCTCCCGCGAGTCTTGCGAAGATACGCGGATGGTCCGGGCAGCCACAAATCACGACGTCGTTCTCCAGCGCGATTTCGCTTGCCCCTATGGTCATGCGACGTGGTCCGCCTTCCTTGGCGATATAACCGGTTGTCTTGCAGACTGGGCAATAGGCGGCGCCATTGATAAGCGCGGCCTGATGCCCTGCGCCCAACGTGAACATCATCCCCTTGTAATCGCAAATTTCCCCGTCGTTACTGAGCTTGTCACCGACAACCGCAATTCGGCGCATCATGATCTGCCTCGGCGACATGTTTCGTTGTGCTTTGTTAATGTCACGTATCTCAACTCCGCCATATTGATCTGGATAACTAACGTATCTGATTTAAAGGCGGGGCGAAACAGGAAGACGTTACTTTTTGTCGGCGAAATTGCGCAAAGTTGACGCTTCCTGGATTCAAGCGGTGTACGAGCAGGTACCGCCCCTCAACGTTCCGCCACCTTCTCCAACAACCGATCCAGCACCTCGAAATCCACCGGTTTCACCAGATGCGCATCGAACCCCGCCTGCGCGGAGCGCTCCTTGTCGCCCTCCTGCCCGAACCCCGTCATCGCGACCACCGTCGCACGCCCGACGAGCCGTTGCGAGCGCAGCGTCCGCAGCACCGCATACCCATCCATATCCGGCAACGCCAGGTCGAGCAGAATCAGCTCCGGCGGAAAATGCCGGACGACATCGACGCCTTCCTTGCCGTGATACGCGATGCGCACGTCATGCCCCTTCATCTGCAGCAACATCGCGAGGCTGTCGGCTGAATCGCGGTTGTCGTCGATGACCACGATGCGCAGACCATCGCCCACGGCCTGCGTCGCATTCTGCGCGAGCACGCGATGCGGCCGCGGCGCATCGTCGTCGGAAGCGTAGGGCAGGCGCACCGTGAACGTGCTGCCCTGATTCGGCCCGCCGCTCGACGCGCTGATCGAGCCGCCATGCATCTCGACGATAGACCGGCACAGCGTAAGCCCGATACCGAGCCCCGCCTCGCCGGGATTCAGATAGTGATCTTCCTGCACGAAGAGATCGAAGATGGACGTGAGTCCCTTCTGCGAAATGCCGCGCCCCTTGTCGATCACCTTCAGCAAGAGCGCGCTCGTCTCGCACTCGATTTCAACGATGATCGTGCTCGCTCGCGGCGAGAACTTCGACGCGTTGTTCAACAGGTTCTGCACCACCTGCACGAGCCGCGTGCTGTCGCCCACCACATGCACCGGCGTCTGCGGCAGCTTCGTGACGACGCGCTGCGCGCGCTCGTCGGTGAAAGGATGCACGAGCTCGATGCTGCGCGCGACGATATCGCTCACATCCACGCGCGCCATGCGCAGATCGATCTTGCCCGTGGTGATGCGGCCCATGTCGAGCAGATCGTCGACGAGCCTGCCGAGATGCGATGTCTGCCTGTCGATGATGTCGCGGCACGCGGCGACGCGCTGCGGCATGTCCGCTTCCATCTGCATCACGCCGATGGCATTGCGCACCGGCGCGAGCGGATTGCGCAACTCGTGCGCGAGCGTCGCGAGAAACTCGCTGATGCGCCGCGACGACACTTCGAGCTGTTCGAGGCGCTTGCGCTCGCTCATGTCGCGCGTGACCTTCGCGAAGCCGCGCAGCACGCGATGCTCGTCGTACACCGCCGTGATGATCACGTTCGCCCAGAAGAGCGAGCCGTCCTTGCGCACGCGCCAGCCTTCGTTTTCCACGCGTCCCGTGCGAATCGCGGTCTGCAGTTCGATCTCGGGGATGTTGGCCGCGAGATCCTCGGGGCAATAGAACGTCGAGAAGTGCTTGCCGAGAATCTCCGACGGCTGATAGCCCTTGATGCGCATCGCGCCCGTGTTCCAGCTCGCGATATGGCCGCCCGGATCGAGCATGAAGATCGCATAGTCGCTCACGCTTTCCACGAGCAGGCGAAAGCGCTCCTCCGACAGACGCAGCTTATCCTCCTCGGCACGCTTCGCAGTGAGATCGCGCGTGCACTTCGCGTAACCGATGATCTCGCCCTTCGTATTGCGTGCCGCAGTAATGACCACGTTCGCCCAGAACAGCGTGCCGTCCTTGCGCACGCGCCAGCCTTCATCCTCCAAGCGGCCGGTCGCGTACGCCTGCTTCAGCTCGTAATCGGGCCAGCCGCGCGCCACCGCTTCCGCCGGATAGAAGCGCGACAGATGCTGGCCGATGATCTCGTGCGCCTCATAACCCTTGATCTTGCGCGCGCCCTTGTTCCAGCTCGTGATGCGGCCGCTCAGGTCGAGCATGAAAATCGCGCAGTCTTCGATCGCATCGACGAGCGCGTGATACTGCGAGTCGCTCAGCGCGTGCTCGATCGAAGCCGGGCCTGCGACGCCGAGCTCCGGGACGGCTGATCTCGATCTGGTCATGGTTAGGGTCGTCAGCGCAGCGGTGAAGTGATGGATCGCGGTTCGGCCTGGCTGACGCACGAGGGTGGACGTCTGCTGGACAAAGCCGTCCACACAGTTTACCCGCTGATGGCGTCGCGCACCGATACCTTTGTAACAAGCGGTCGCCAGTGGCGCCGTCACGGAAACGTCCCTTGACAGTGCGCGGCGTGGTTTATAGCTTTAATCATTTCATATCCGAAAGAGAGCCTCGCTCATCCGTCGGATTGCCCGCTCGACGCATCCAGCGAACTCCCGTCTGTCGTGCACCGCATCGACGTCTGCAAACGGAGGCTCTCATGGACCGTCGCCGCTTCCTCTCGCTGTCCACGTTCTATACCGTCGCGGCCGCCACCGGCACGCTCGCGGCCTGCCATTCCGGCGATCACGACGACGGCGGCAATCCTGGAAGCGGCGGTTCCACGCCGCCGCCGGCGGGCGCGTTCGCGTTCCCGCAAGGCGTCGCGAGCGGCGATCCGCGTGACGTCTCGGCGGTATTCTGGACCCGTTGCGTCGCGAACGGGAGCAACGCGGCGGCATCGCCGTCACCCGTCGCGCTGACGCTGCAAGTGTCCGCGCAGCAAAACTTCGCGCAGCTCGTCGCCAGCGTGCCGTTGAGCGCCGTGACGGATTACGACTTCACGGTGCGAACCAAGGTCACGGGCCTCACCGCGAAGACGACGTACTACTACCGTTTCGTCGCGGGCAGCGACGTCAGCGTAACGGGCACGACGCGCACCGCGCCCGCCGCGAACGAAGCGATCCCGCAACTGCGCTTCGCATGGTTCGTGTGCCAGAACTGGAGCGCGAATCACTGGCAGGCGATGTCGCTCCTGGCCGCGGAAACCGATCTCGACTTCGTCGTGCATCTCGGCGATTACATCTACGAGGCGGGCTTTGCCGCGCAACCCGGCACCGTGGAGCCCGCGCATCCGGCGATCACGCTGCCGAGCGGCGGCACCTACGCGAATACGCTCGACGACTACCGCACGCTGTATCGCACGTACCGGGGCGACGCGCGCCTGCAGAACGTGCATGCGCGTTTTCCGGTCATCGCGATCTGGGACGATCACGAGTTCTCCGACGACTGCTGGCAGGATCATCAGACCTACACGAACGCGAACCTGCAACAGACCGCGCGCCGCCGCAATGCGAATCAGGCGTGGGCGGAGTATCTGCCCGTCGACTGGGGCGACGTGTCGTTCGATCTCAACAACGCGGCCTACGACAACATCCGCATCTATCGCGACTTCCACTTCGGCTCGCTGATGCATCTCGTGATGACCGACGAGCGGCTTTATCGCGACGATCACGTCGTCAGCGAAGCGGCGATCGCGCAGGCGCTCGGGCACGATCCGGTCAACGGCAACGATCTCGTCGGCTCGCGCTATTTCGTGCCGCAGCCAGTGCTCGCGCAGTTCGAGGCAGCCGATACGCAGCGGCTCGGACGCGTGCCGTCGATCTTCGGTCCCGCGCAGACGCAATGGTGGAAGGACACGCTGAAGGCATCCACGTCCATATGGAAAGTGTGGGGCAACGAAGTGATGATGAACCGCCTGTGGCTCGATCTCACGTCGATCGCGCCGGTGCCCGACAACGTCGTGTTCGTGCTCGACTGCGATGCGTGGGACGGCTATCCGTCGCACAAGGCGGATCTGATGTCGTTCGTGAAGACGCAGAACATCACGAACCTTGTCGCGATCACGGGCGATCTGCACGCGTTCCAGGCGGGCATCGTGCGCGACGTGCCCGATCCCGCGAAGGGCACGCCGGTGATGATCGATCTGATGTCGGCGGGCATCAGCAGCCAGCCCTTCTTCGAGGACGTGAAGACGTATTCGGCGGGCATGCCGCTCGCTTCGCTGATCAGTTCTTCCGCGCTGTTCGACAGCTTCATCCGCCAGAACAATCCGGACATGCTGTACGCGGATCACGATGGCATCGGCTATGCATCGGCGACGGTCACGCCTACGCAGTTCATCGCGATCTTCAACAAGGTGAAGTTCCTCAACGCCGACGGCACCGCGCCGCAGAGTCCGCTGCAAAAGCGCACGCGACTGACGATCAATGCGGGTGCGGTATCCGTCGCCGTCGAGGACAACATCTGAATACGCAACGCGCTCCATACATAAGGCATCGATCCATCCATTCCTATCCTTGCTTTTGAGGGGATTTCAACGCCTGTCCGCGCACGTAGACTGCGTGGACATTTCAGAAGGTCGTTTGCTGGCAGGCAGTGCAATGAGGCCGATTGAAGTGACCATGTGAAACCCTCAGGAGCACTATCATGACCGGCAATCTCAAAGGCATCATCTTCGTCGCGGCGCTCGCGGGCGCTTCCTATGCAATGGCGAGCGGCTATGGACCCGCGCCGTACTACTCGCCGATGGACGGCGCGCCCATGTCGCAGCAAGGCATGAACATGCAGACCATCGCGCAGGACGCGCAGCAAAGCAACGATGCGAGCGTCGATAAATCGAAGCAGGACACCCCCCTAATGCAAGCGCAGGACTGAGTGCGATTGCATGACTTCGCGTCCTGCCGGTCACGCCGGCGGGACGCGCTCGTGGGTCGAGCCTGTGGCAGGCAGTGTGAATGGGCCCATGAAGTGAATCTTGGAAACCCTCGGGAGCACTACCATGACAGGAAGACTCATCGGCATCGTCCTCGTTGCGGCGCTGATCGCCGGATGCTATGCGCTTGCGCGCGGCCACGGCCCCATGACGTACTACATGGACGACAACGCGCTGTTGTCGCGCTATCTCGCCGATACGGAAACGCTGGCGAGCGACAGCCAGCCAGCAAGCGCGAGCGTCGCAACGGTGAAGCACGAAAGCCCGCTGCTTCAGTCGCAGGACTGAAGACGCTCAGCGCTCGCCGAGCAGCGTGCGCAACATGCGTTCGGGATTCGCGAGAAACGCGCGCGTCACCTTGAAGTGCTCGGTGTCTTCATAGGCGACGCGCTCGATGCCGTTCGCGGTGAACTGATAGATCCACGCGTCGGGGTAAGCCATGAGAATCGGCGAATGCGTGGCGATGATGAACTGCGAATCGTCGTTGACGAGATCGTGAATGCGCGCGAGTGCGGCGAGCTGGCGTTGCGGCGACAGCGCGGCCTCGGGTTCGTCGAGCAGATAAAGCCCTTGTCCGCCGAAGCGCTCCATCAACAGCGTGAGAAACGACTCGCCGTGCGATTGCTCGTGCAGCGACTTGCCGCCGTATGACGAAATGATAGGCGGGCCGAAGCCGGGTTCGTCGTCGAGCTGTTCGATTTCCGTCGCCACGTTGAAGAAGCTTTCCGCGCGCAGAAAGAAGCCATCGCGCGGCCGTTTGAATCCCTTAGCGATGCGCAGATATTCATGCAGCGGCGCATGCGACGCGCGCGTGCCGAAGCGAAAGTTCTTCGTGCCGCCCTCGGGATTGAAGCCCATCGAGGCAGCGATCGCCTCCAGCAGCGTCGATTTGCCCGAGCCGTTTTCGCCGACGAGAAACGTGACCTTCCGATGCGGCTCCAGAGTGTCGAGCGCGCGCACGGCGGGCAGCGAAAACGGATAGGCGTCGAACGGAGGCGCCTTGTCGCGCAGCAGCGTGATGCGGCTGATGAACTGGGTCGAGAGCATCGCCGCGCGTCTAGTGGAAGGCTTGATTCGCGGCGTTTTTCGCGGCATTCGACGCGCCGTCCGCGCCGACTTTCTCGACCGTTTCCTTCGCGCGTCCGATCTCGATCTTCGGCATGAACAGCATCGCGACGACGGTGCCGAGCGCGGTCACGAACATCGCCGTGAACGTCAGATGCAGCGAGTGATGCAGCACGAGACGGATCTCGTTGTTGGCCGTAAAGTCGCCGGGCACGGACGAAAGCAGTTGCTTCAACTGATCCGCGTGCACGGGCGGCAGTCCGTCCGTATGGATGAGGCCGTAGTTCTGCACCGCGCCGAACACGGCCGCGCCGAGCGTGTTGCCGAGATTGCGCGAGAACAGGTTCGATGCGGTCGCGCTGCCGCGTTCGTGCGGCTGCACGATTTCCTGAATCAGGATGAGACACGACACGCTCGTGATGCCCATGCCGAAGCCCAGCACCGCCGAGCCGACGCCCGCCCAGACCGGGCTCGATTGCGGACCGAGCAGCACGAACGGCAGCGCGCCGAGCGGAATGAACACCGGGCCGATCATCAGGAGACGCCGCAACCCGATGCGGCTGAACGAGCGCGACGTGAAGGTCGCGCCGCTCGGCCAGCCGATCATCATCATCGTGAGCGCGAGGCCCGCTTCCACCGGCGTGCGATGCATCACGCCCTGCACGTACATCGGCAGGAACGTGGTGAGGCCCATCATCGCCATGCCGGCGAGCAGGGTCGCGACGTTGCTCGCCGCGATCGGCCGATGCGACCACAGGCCGAACGAGATCATCGGATCGGCGGCGCGGCGCTCCTGAACCACGAAGCACACGCTGGCGAGCACCAGCACGGCGATCTCGGTGGCCACGCGTGCATTGCCCGCGTGGCCGGCATCGGTGAGCGTCATCATCAGCGCGGCGACGGCCGTCGTGAAGAAGAATGCGCCCGCGAAGTCGATCGCCGGGCGGCCGTGGCGCTTTTCCTCGTGAAGGAACAGGATGAAGAGCAGGGCGGCCAGAATGCCGATCGGCACGTTGATCCAGAAAATCCACGCCCACGAGAACTGGCGGATCAGAAGGCCGCCGACCATCGGGCCGAGCACGGCGGACACGGCCCAGACGCTCGCGAGATAGCCCTGCACCTTGCCGCGCTCGCGCGCCGGATAGAGATCGCCGACCACCGTCAGCGCGACCGGCAGGATCGCCCCCGCGCCGACGCCCTGGATCAGCCGGAACACGATCATCGCGGGCATCGACCAGGCGAAACCCGCGAGCACCGAACCGATCAGAAAGATCGCGATGCCCGCGAGGATCGCCGGCTTGCGGCCGTACAGGTCCGCGAGCTTGCCGAACACCACCGTGAGCGCCGTCTGCGTGAGCAGGAACGACGAGAACACCCAGCTATAGAGATTGAGGCCGCCGAGCTGCGTCGCGATTTGCGGCATCGCAGTCGAGACGATGGTGGCTTCGATCGCGACCATGGCCATCGAGGCCATGACCGCTGCAATGACGAGGGGACGAACGGTTTTTCTGGTCTGTGACATGCGGTGATGGAATGGCATATCGCGCGCCGCGCGGATCGAAGAACGATGCGCGCAAGCGGGCCATGCTCGAAAGATGGAGATGCGGCGGCGACGCTCAGGCTTGCGGAATCCTTGCAGCCGAAGCAATGTCGCCGATGAATAAGCGCCGGATGCAATGTTATCCCGCCACGGGAATCGCTGCTCGACGAAGCGCGCGGCGCGCTCATTCAACGCTAATTCTTCGCGCTTACGCTTCTTTACGTGGACGGGCGGCGCGCTTCCCCGGCACTTCGCGGCCCGCTCCACGTTTCTCGACTCTCCTCAGCCCCTGGCGTCGGCCGTCATCGGACCGACGCCTTTTTTCTTCTGCGCGCTCAAGACGCAACGGTCACGCACATGTCGTCTTTCAGACCGAAATCTCCGGCAATGTCGCCTAAAATCGAACGGACTGTTGAATCGCCCCGTTCCTTTCCGAAGCGGCGGACCCGAATGATCAAATCACTGAAGAATCAACTCGTCGTCGCGCTCGGGCTGCTCGTGAGCGTGATCGGCGTCGTGCAGGGCGTGAGTTCGTATCAGTTGAGCCAGACCGGCATGAGCGCGCTGCTCGACATGCGGCTCGAACAGGTGGCGGCCCGTCTGCGCGAGGGACTCGCCGAAAGCCTGCCGAAGAATCCCTCACGCGGCACGCAGGACGAGCGCGACGTGGTCGCCGTCGTGTGGAAGCCCGGCGAGGATGTGCCGTTCCGCACCACCGACCCGTCGCTGCATTTTCCGCGTGACGCGCAGCCGGGCTTTTCCGGCGTCGACGTCAACGACGAGCACTGGCGCATCTTCACGCGCCAGGAGCCGACCATGACGATTCAGGTCGCGCAACGTTCGTCCGTGCGCCGCGAGATCACGCAGGAAGCCGCGACGCAAACGCTCTGGCCGATCGCCGTCCTGCTGCCGCTCGTGTGGATCGCGGTCGCGCTCATCGTGCGGCGCTCGCTGCGTCAGCTGAACGAACTCGGCGCGGAGGTGCAGGCCATCGACATGGGTCATCTGCAACCGCTGCCGACGGTCGGCGTGCCCACGGAGATCGAGCCTTTCATCCATTCGATCAACACGATGATCGAGCGCCTCGCGACATCGATCGAAAAGGAGCGCAAGTTCATCGCCGACGCCGCGCACGAGCTGCGCACGCCGCTCACCGCGCTTCAGCTTCAGGCCGACAATCTCGCGCCGCATATCGTCGCCGGCAATCAGGAGCGCTTTCAGGAACTGCGCAAGGGCATCGCGCGCAGCGGCAAGCTCATCGCGCAACTGTTGCGGCTCGCGCGCGCCGATGCGCCGGTGAACGGCGCGCCGCTTGCACGCGTGGATCTCTCGGAAGTGGTGACCGACGCCGTCGCCGACGTGCTGCCGATCGCCATCGCGCGCGGTATGGACATCGGCGCGGAGGAAATGGTGAATGCGCACGTGCGCGCGGTGGAGACGGACATCGGCATGGCGGTGAAGAATCTCGTGTCGAACGCGGTGCGCTATACGCCGGACGGCGGCACCATCGACCTGCGCATGCGGCGTGACGGCGACATGGTGTGGATCGATGTGGTCGATGACGGCCCGGGCATCGACGAAGCACTGCTGCCGCGCGTGTTCGACCGCTTCTTCCGTGCGAACCCGGACGTGGAGGGCAGCGGCCTCGGCCTGTCCATCGTGACGGCGATCGCCGCGCGCTACGGCGGCGACGTCACGCTCAAAAATCGCGCCGACGGGCACTCGGGCATCGTCGCTTCGATCGGCTTTCCTGTCGAGGAAGTCAGCGAGAACGCCGCCGTGCCGGCATTAAACACATAAGGATTTGCGCGCGCTTTTGCGCCGATTACAATGCATTCGCTGCGTGGCGCGAAGTGATCGTCATCGATCGGAAAAGAATCGAAAAGACCGGTCGTGCGTTTCATATCCTTCGGCCGCATTCCGGGCGCGTGGCGCGCGCCATTCTCGCGACGCGCGAGGTGGAACATGCGAATTCTCCTGATCGAAGACGACGTGCAGATCGGCACGAGCCTCATGCGTGCGCTCAAGGACGCGGACTACGCCGTCGACTGGGTCCGCGACGGCAACGCGGGCCGCGAGGCGCTCGACGCCGCCGAATACACCGTGGTGCTGCTCGATCTCGGCCTGCCGGGCATGACGGGCATCGAGTTGTTGCGGCAGGCGCGCACGGCCGGCAATGCGACGCCGGTGCTGATCCTCACCGCGCGCGACGATGTCGACACACGCGTTCAGGGCCTCGATCTCGGCGCCGACGACTATCTGCTCAAGCCCTTCAACATGCCCGAACTGCTCGCGCGCATCCGCGCGGTGCTGCGGCGCAAGGCGGGCTACGCGGTCTCGCGCCTTGGCGACGATTCCATCTGCCTCAATCTCGATCAGCGCACGCTCACTTGCGGCGAGACTTCGGGCGTGCTCTCCGCGCGTGAATTCGCGCTGATGCACGCGCTGCTGGAACGCCCGGGCACGATCTTCTCGCGCGATCAACTGGAAGACCGCCTTTACGGCTGGGGCAAGGAAGTGGAGAGCAACGCGGTCGACGTGCTGATCCATTCGGTGCGCAAGAAGTTCGGCGCGGGCGTGATCCGCAATGTGCGCGGCCTCGGCTGGACCGTGATGCTCGGGCAGGCGGGCCGTGAGGAAGCCAAGTAGCGCACGTTGCATGAGCGGCGCGGCTCATGGCTGATCGTGATGTCGCCCGAGCGCGCCGCAGAAGTACATGCTGTAGTCGTGATCCTGCGTTTCGACCTGGCGCATGCGGCGTTCGAGATCGGCGAGATCGTTCGACGACGCGAGATAGGCATCGCGGAGATCGTCCGTCGTGCGGATGGAGAAGAGGGTGTCGATGGACTGCGAAAGACGTTCAAACATGATGTGCTCCCGTCGTTGAAAGAAGGCCGGTAAGAGTGGGGCCGACGGAAAGCAGGTTATGCCCCGCGAATTAGAAAGGAATGAGAGCCCGGTCGAGCGTCTTCTCATGCGCGAATCCGCTCTTCGCATGACGAAGCGTTCGCCAACGCACCGTGAATCGGATCGCACTGCGGGCAGGCACTGCCGCGCCGCACCATCCCGTGCTATCGTGCTTTTATAGGGGTGACGTGCGGGTTTCCATGCGAGACGCCGTGCGTGATTCGCGTTCGTCGATCGTCTCTCGTGAAGGCCGCCATGAACGATGTGTCTCGTATCCTCAGTGCCCGCGACCGCGTCGAGTTGCTCTGCTGGCTCACGTGCGGCAGTCTCGGCGCGTATTACCTGAACGGCGACTGGCCGGCCGCCTCGTTTCACGTGCAGGCCGCGCACAAATGGCTCGACCGGCATCAGCGGCTCGCCGACTGGCTCACGGTCGCGAAGCTCGCCGCCATCGCACGCGAGATCGCCACGCAGCATTGCGCCATGCTCGAAGCGGACTGGGCGCGCGAAGCCGTCGAGGAAATCCTCGACAGTGAAGACCTCAACTATCAATCGGATGTCGTGCGGCAGGTGTTCGACGATTGCCGCCGCGCACTGGCTGAAAAGCGCACGCCGGAATGAGCCGGCAATCGCACGCACTGGCAGGCTCTAGCGCGAATTACTGTATGGATGTACAGTAAGCCATTTTTATTGCCTGGCGGCACTGCCTCAGCATGTTCGGTGCGTTCGTTCCTGTCGATTTCGCTTTGAGCGCGTCTCGCCGCGCGGCGACACTCTGATCGCCGCGATGGACACGCCGTCTCCCGCAAACGCACCCGCACCGCGCCGCATCGCGCATCTCGACATGGATGCGTTCTTCGCGTCGGTCGAACTCCTGCGCTATCCGGAACTGCGCGGCATGCCGGTCGTGGTCGGCGGCGGCCGCAGCGCCACGCCGGAAACGCTTGCCGACGGCTCGCGCCGATTCAGGCGTCTGCGCGACTACGCGGGGCGCGGCGTCGTGACCACGTCCACTTACGAGGCGCGCAAGTTCGGCGTCTTTTCCGCGATGGGCATGATGAAGGCCGCCCAGCTCGCGCCCGACGCGATCCTCCTGCCGACCGATTTCGAGTCGTATCGCCATTACTCGCGGCTGTTCAAGGCGGCTGTCGCGACGTTCACGACGCAGATCGAGAATCGCGGCATCGACGAGATTTATATCGACGTCAGCGATCTCCCCGGTGAGCCGGCCGATATCGGCCAGCGGATGAAGGACGCCGTGCACGACGCGACCGGCCTTACGTGCTCGATCTGCATCGCGCCGAACAAGCTGCTCGCGAAGATAGGCTCCGAGCTCGACAAGCCGGACGGCCTCACCATCCTCACCATGGACGACCTGCCCACGCGCATCTGGCCGCTCGCCGCGCGCAAGGTGAACGGCATCGGCCCGAAGGCGAGCGAAAAGCTCGCGGCGCTCGGCATCGTGACCGTGGGCGATATCGCCGCCGCCGATCCCGGATTCCTGCAAACGCACTTCGGCGGCACGTATGCCGCGTGGCTCGCGCGCATCGCGCAGGGCCAGGACGAGCGGCCCGTGGTCGTGAGCTCGACGCCCAAGTCGATGAGCCGCGAGACCACGTTCGAGCGCGACTTCCATCCGAAACAGGATCGCGCGACGCTCTCGGCGGAGTTCACGGGTCTGTGCACGCGCGTCGCCGAAGATTTGCAGCGCAAAGGCTATGTCGGGCGCACGGTGGGCATCAAGCTGCGCTTCGACGATTTCCGCACCGTGACGCGCGATCTGACCGTGCCCGTCGCGACCGCCGATCCCGTCGAGATTCGCCGCGCCGCGACCGAGTGCCTGAAGCGCATCGTGCTCGATCGCCGGATCAGGCTGCTCGGCGTGCGCGTCAGTGCGCTCGCAGGGCGCGATGAAAGCGGTTTCGTCGAGCCGGTGCAGGTCGAATTGCCGTTCGACGCCGGCAGCGACTGAGCAGATCGGCGTGTCGTATCGCTTCTGACAAGGCTTTATCGCACCGGCGCATAACGAAAGCTCGCATCCTTCGTTGCCGGCTGAATCGCCGCGCGTTAGATTGATAGCTTCCCCGAAGTTATCGATTCGACCGTGACGATTCAGACTGCTCCCGCTTCACTTGCCATATCCGGCGAAGCCGCCGATCAAACCATCGAGATTCGCAAATTCGACGCGCCGCTCGGCGCCGAAGTGATCGGGCTCGATCTGTCGAAGCCCTTGTCGAATGCCGATTTCGCGCGCATTCACCGCGCGCATCTGGATCATCACGTGCTGGTGTTTCGCGATCAGCGCATCACGCCCGACGAGCAGGTCGCGTTCAGCAAGCGCTTCGGCCCCTTGCAGATTCACGTGCTTCATCAGTTCGGGCTCGCGGGGCATCCGGAAGTGCTGATCGTCTCGAACATCGTCGAGAACGGCAAGCCGATCGGCCTCGGCGATGCGGGCCATTTCTGGCATTCGGATCTCTCATACAAAGAGAAGCCCAGTCTCGGCTCGCTGCTGCATGCGCAGGAATTACCCGCGCTCGGCGGCGACACGCTCTTCGCGAATCAGCATCTCGCGTGGGACGCGCTGCCTGCGCATCTGCGCGATGCGATCGAAGGCCGTTCGGCCGAGCACACCTATCTCGCCAAATACGCCGAGCTGCAACAGCGCAGTCCGTGGCGGCCCAATCTTTCGGCGGAGCAGATCGCGCAGGTCAAGCCGGTCACGCATCCGATCGTGCGCACGCATCCGGAAACCGGAGGCCGCGCGCTCTTCGTCAGCGAGCATTTCACGACGCGCGTGATCGGCGTGCCCGAAGACGAAAGCCGCGCCCTGCTCGCGGAACTGTTCGCGCACAGCACGCAGCCCGGGTTCATCTATCGCCATCAATGGCGCGAGCGCGACATGGTGTTCTGGGATAACCGCTCGGTCATGCATCTCGCGGCAGGCACGCCGGACGATCAGCGCCGCAAGCTGTATCGCACGACCATCGAAGGCGACGCGCCTTTCTAAACACAATATCGCTTGATTTACGGGGTTTTCGATGCATTCTCGATCAGGGAAGGGCGCGCTGCGCGCCTTCGTCGCCGCGCTCGCGGTTTCGCTCGGCATCACGTCGGCGAGCGTTCATGCCGAGGGCACCTTGCGCATCGCCGAGCAATTCGGCGTCGTGTATCTGCTGCTCAATGTCGCGCGCGATCAGAAGTTCATCGAGCAGGAAGGCAAGAAGGAAGGTCTCGATATCAAGGTCGACTGGGCGAAGCTGTCGGGCGGATCGAGCGTGAACGACGCGCTCCTGTCCGGCTCGGTCGATATCGCGGCGGCGGGCGTCGGTCCCTTGCTGACGATCTGGGATCGTACGCACGGAAGGCAGAACGTGAAGGGCGTCGCGTCGCTCGGCAATTTTCCGTATTACCTCGTATCGAACGATCCGCGCGTGAAGACCATCGCCGATTTCACCGACAAGGACCGCATCGCGGTGCCGGCGGTCGGCGTGTCGGTGCAGTCGCGCATCCTGCAATACGCGGCGGCGAAGCAATGGGGCGACAAGCAATTCGATCGCCTCGACAAGCTCACGCAGGCCGTGCCGCATCCCGATGCGACCGCGGCGGTCATCGCGGGCGGCACGGAGATCAACGCGCACTTCGGCAATCCGCCGTTTCAGCAGCAGGAACTCGCGGGCAATCCGAAAGCGCATATCGTGCTCAATTCATACGATGTGCTCGGCGGCCCGAGTTCCGCGACCGTGCTCTACGCGACCGAAAAATTCCGCAACGAGAATCCGAAGACGTATCGCGCGTTCGTCGCCGGTCTCGCCGATGCCGCGCGCTACATCACGCAGCATCCCGACGAGGCCGCCGATATCTATCTGCGTGTGAACAACGCGAAGATCGACCGCGATCTGCTCATCAAGGTGATCAAGGACCCGTCGGTGCAATTCAAGGTCGCGCCGCAAAACACGTTTGCGCTCGCGCAGTTCATGCATCGCGTCGGCGCGATCAGGAACGAACCGAAGTCGTGGCAGGACTACTTCTTCAGCGATCCGGCGACGAAGGACGGAAGCTGAACGAACGCGCTTATCGGCGAGCGCGAATTCGATATGCGCATTGATTGGTTCGCGTGACAGGCGCGCGCCGGTATCTTGGTCGTTTGCAATCCAGCAGACAGATCATGGCCGCCAATCCCCAGGCGCTTTACTCACACGAAGCCGATCGTCAGGCTTCCACGAGTGGCAAGCTTCTCAGCGCGAAGAACGTGACGCTCGAATACCGTACGCCCGAACGGCTCGTGCGCGCGACGCACGATGTCAGCTTCGACGTGTACGGCGCGGATCGCTTCGTGCTGCTCGGGCCGTCGGGCTGCGGTAAATCGACCTTGCTCAAGGCCGTCGCCGGTTTCATCGAGCCGGTCGCGGGCAGCATCGAAATCGGCGGCGAGCGCGTGCGCGGACCGGGCGCGGATCGTATCGTCGTGTTCCAGGAATTCGATCAGTTGCCGCCGTGGAAGACGGTCCTGCAAAACGTGGCCTTTCCGTTGCGTGTCGCGCGCAAGCTCGGACGCGCCGAAGCACGTGAGCGCGCGCTTCATTATCTCGACAAGGTCGGCCTCGCCAAATTCGCCGATGCCTATCCGCACACGCTTTCGGGCGGCATGAAGCAGCGCGTCGCGATTGCGCGCGCGCTCGCGATGCAGCCGCGCGTGCTCCTGATGGATGAGCCCTTCGCCGCGCTCGACGCACTCACGCGCCGACGCATGCAGGAAGAGCTTTTGCGCCTGTGGAGCGACGAGCGCTTCACCTTGTTGTTCGTCACGCATTCGATCGAGGAAGCGCTCATCGTCGGCAATCGCATTCTGCTGTTGACGCCGCATCCGGGCCGCGTGCGCGCCGAACTGAACAGTCATCAATACACGCAGGAAAGCATGGGCCGCGGAGAGTTTCAACAGAGCGTCGCGCGCATTCATCGTCTGCTGTTCGAAGAGGAGGCAGCGCTTTGAGCACGCCGCATCTGATCGCGCCGCCCGTTCGGCCCGAATACGAAGTCACGCCCGCCGCGCCCGCCGGTATCGAACATGAAACGCCGCTGCCGCTTTCGAAGCGGCTCGCGGATCGCACATGGCTGCGCAAGTCGATCATCGCGCTCGTGTTGATCGCGCTATGGGAAATCGCCGCGCGCGCCGTCGATAACGATCTCCTGCTGCCGACCTTCAGCGCTACCTTCATCGCGTTCGTGCAAGGCATCGCATCGGGCGAGCTGATCGAGAAGGTCGGCATTTCGATGTCGGTATTGCTGCGCGGCTATGCGCTCGGCGCGGCGCTCGCGTTCCTGCTGACGTCGCTCGCGGTATCGACGCGCATCGGCCGCGACATCCTTTCGATGCTCACCGCGATGTTCAATCCGCTGCCGTCCATCGCACTATTGCCGCTCGCGTTGCTGTGGTTCGGCCTCGGCACGGGAAGCCTGCTCTTCGTGCTCGTGCATTCGGTGTTGTGGCCGCTCGCGCTCAACACCTATGCCGGCTTCCAGGCGGTGCCTTCGACCTTGCGCATGACGGGCCGCAACTATGGCCTCACCGGCATGCGTCATGTGATGCTGATTCTCGTGCCCGCCGCGATGCCGTCGATTCTCGCGGGACTGCGTGTTGGCTGGGCATTCGCGTGGCGCACGCTGATCGCGGCGGAACTCGTGTTCGGCGCGAGCTCGGGCAAGGGCGGCCTCGGCTGGTACATCTTCCAGAATCGCAACGAGCTTTATACGGATCGCGTGTTCGCGGGACTTGCCGCGGTCATCGTGATCGGCCTCGCGGTCGAGCATCTCGTGTTCGATACCTTCGAGCGCGTGACGGTGCGTCGCTGGGGCGTGCAGCAATAAGCTTCGATCAATCTTCGTCGCGAATGAAGTCGATGAACGCGCGCAGCGGCCCCGGCATGTGCGCGCGGCTCGGATAGTAAAGGCGCGGGCCGGTGAAGCTCTGCCACCACGGCTTGAGCACCGGCACGAGTGCGCCGCTGTCGATGGCCTCGCGCACGAACTCGTCGAACGTATAGACGAGACCCAGTCCGGCGATGGCCGCGCTCTTGCTGATCTCGATCGACGACGTGACGAGCGGACCGTCCGGCGCGATGCGTATCATTTCCTTGCCGCGCACGAATTCCCATACCGCAAGCACGCCGCTGTCGAAGCGATGCCCGATGCACGCGTGATTCACCAGATCGCGCGGATGCTTAGGCTCGCCGTGCGCGGCTAGATAGGACGGCGCGGCAACCGCGACGAAGCGCTGCGTGCGCGGCCCGATAGGCACCGCGATCATGTCGCGCTCGATGCGCTCGTCGTAGCGAATGCCCGCATCGAAACCGGCGGCGAGCACGTCGATGAACATATCGATTGCGCTGATTTCAAGCTTGATGCCTGGATGCGCCGTGAGAAAGCGCGCGACGATGGGCGGCAGGATTTCGCGCGAGACGATTCTCGGCACGTTCAGGCGCAGCGTGCCGGTCGGGCTGTCGCGAAAGCCGTTGACGGCATCGAGCGCGCCCGCGATTTCCGCGAAGGCGGGCGCGAGCCGTTCGATCAGCCGCTCGCCTGCTTCGGTCGGCGTGACGCTGCGCGTCGTGCGATTTAAAAGGCGCACGCCCAGCCGCGTTTCGAGCCTGCGGATCGCCTCGCTCAACGACGACGCCGACACACCGCGCAACAGCGCCGCCTGCCGGAAGCCGCGCGAGCGGGCGACGGCCAGAAACGCGTGAAGGTCCGACAGATCGGGTTCGCTCATGATTCGCTCATTGTTCGCCAGGGCGCACAGCCCATTCGCATTGAGGCGGATTATCGCACGCGTGATTTGCTCCCATAATCCTCTCCATCGCCCGCATTTCCGGGGCACGTCCTAGAGGAGAGAACGAACATGGAACAACGCAGACTCGGCAAGACCGGACCGCAATCGTCGGCCATCGGGCTCGGATGCATGGGCATGTCGGGCATGTACGGGCCATCGGATCGCGCGGAGAGCATCGCGACGATTCACGCGGCGCTCGAAGCGGGCGTGACGCTGCTCGATACCGGCGATTTCTACGGCATGGGCCACAACGAGATGCTGATCGGCGAGGCGTTGAAGAGCGCGCCGCCTTCGCGCCGCGATTCCGCGATTCTCAGCGTCAAGTTCGGCGGCATGCGCGATCCGGCGGGCAATTTCATCGCGTTCGACGGACGCCCCGTCGCCGTGAAGAATTCACTCGCCTACACGTTGCAGCGGCTCAACGTCGACCATATCGACATCTACCGACCCGCGCGGCTCGATGCGAACGTGCCGGTCGAAGACACGGTTGGCGCCATCGCCGACATGATCGGGGCGGGCTATGTGCGTCATCTCGGGCTGTCGGAAGTGGGCGCGGAGACGATCCGCAAGGCGGCGGCCGTGCATCCTGTGTGCGATCTCCAGATCGAATATTCGCTGATCTCGCGCGGCGTCGAGGACGCGATTCTTCCGGCGTGCAGGGAACTCGGCATCGCCGTCACGGCGTATGGCGTGCTGTCGCGCGGGCTCATCAGCGGGCACTGGAGCAAGGACGCCGCGCAATCGGGCGACTGGCGCGCGAACAGTCCGCGCTTTCAGCAAGGCAATGTCGAACGCAATCTCGCGCTCGTCGATGCGTTGCGCACGATCGCCGATGCGAAGGGCGTGAGCGTCGCGCAGATCGCGATTGCGTGGGTGCTGGCGCAGGGCGATGACATCGTGCCCGTGATCGGCGCGCGCCGCCGCGATCGTCTGACGGAATCGCTCGGTGCGCTCGACGTGACGCTCACGAAGGACGAATTCGCCGCGATCGAGGCGGCGGTGCCCAAGGGCGCGGCCGCAGGCGATCGTTACGAGGCCGTGCAGATGGCGCATCTCGACAGCGAGAAGAAATAGGCGTCATCGCGCGCGCAGAAACGTCCACGCATTGAACGCCGCGCCCGCGAACATCAGCACGCTCGTCATCGCGAAGACGGAGTGCATGCCCGAATGCGCGGCGATGAAGCCGCCCGCGAGCGGCCCCGTCACCTGCCCGATGTATTGCGCCGAAGTCGCGTAGCCGAGGATGTATCCGGCTGCGTGATCGGGCACGTTGTGACGCACGACGCTCGTGATCGCGGGTAAAAGGCCTCCCAATGCGAGGCCCATCAGAAAGCGCAGCACGACGAGCTGCGTGCCGTCGGTGACGAACATCTGCGGAATCAGCAGCACGCCGCAGAAAGCGAGACACGCGACGATCACCTTGGGCGCGCCGATGCGATCCGCAAGCCGTCCGACGCGCGGCGCCGCGAGCACGCTGCCGAGCGCGGCGGCGGACATCACGAAGCCCGCGACGAGCGTGACCTGCTTCGGGTCCTTCACGAGCTGCGACACGTACACCGTGATGATCGGCTCGATCGACATGTTCGCGAACATGAGCAGCATCGCGCTCACGAGCATCGCGATGACGGGCGTGAGGACCGGCACGTCACGCCAGCCGCCGCGCGGCCTTGCTTTCGCGTGATCCGGCGCGCGGCGCTCTTCCTTGACGAGCAACGTCGTCATGATGAACGAGCAGAAGATGAGGCCGCCCGCGAGAAAGAACGTCGCGCGTATGCCGATCAGTCCCGGCAGCAGCCCGCCGACGAGCGGCCCGACGAGATTGCCCGCCATCATGCCCGCCGCGTGCGTGCCGAGCGCCCATGCGGTGCGGTGCTTGGGCGTCTGCGTCGCGATCATCACGATGGCGCCGCTCGCATAGCCGCCGACGAGCCCCGCGAGAAAGCGCATCGCCACGAGTTGCCAGACCGTCTGCACGACGCCGAGGAGAGACATCGTGATCGCCATGCCGAGGCTCGCGCGGATCAGGATCGGCTTGCGGCCGTAGCGGTCGGCGAGACGTCCCCATAGCGGCGCGACGAGCCCCGCCGCGAGAAAGGTCGCGCCGAACGCGATGCCCGACCATTGCACCGCCGCCTCCACCGACGACGCCCCGAGTTGCTGCACGTAGAGCGGCAGGAAGGGCAGGAGCAGCGTCATCGCCATGATGGTGGTGAACGAGCCGAATACGCAGACGTAGAGATTGCGTTGCCAGTGAACGGAGCCTTCGGACATGGATGCGGGCAGGGTGGCGGAGTTTGCGTGACTTTGGCAGATTTTCCGCCGACGCGCTCGCGCATGCCGCGGCACGCAAACTGCGACGCGTGTACGATCGACTCCGATCCACCGATGGAGAGACGCCGAGTGAAAATCGCGACCTTCAACATCAACGGCATCCGTCCGCGGCTCGACGCCTTGTTGAAATGGCTCGAACGCGAATCGCCGATATCGTCTGTCTGCAGGAACTGAAGGCGACGGACGCGCAGTTTCCCGCCGATGCGATCGCGAACGCGGGTTATGGTGCGTTATGGCACGGACAGCAGTCGTGGAACGGCGTGGCGATTCTCGCGAAGGATGCCGAGCCGGTGTTGAGCCGGCGCGGTCTGCCCGGTTATGAAGACGATACGCACAGCCGTTATATCGAAGCAGCCGTGGGCGGTCTGCTGATCGGTTGTCTCTATCTTCCGAACGGCAATCCGCAGCCGGGCCCGAAGTTCGATTACAAGCTCGCGTGGTTCGAGCGTTTCAACGCGCATGCGAAGGCGTTGCTCGATAGCGGTCATCCTGTCGTGCTCGCGGGCGATTACAACGTCGTGCCCACCGACGAGGATATCTACAACACGCGCTCGTGGCTGAAGGACGCGCTCCTGCAGCCCGAGAGCCGCGCGGCTTATGCGGACCTTCTTGCACAAGGCTGGACGGATGCGTTACGCAAGACCTTTCCCGATGAGCGCATCTATACGTTCTGGGATTACTTTCGCAATCACTGGCAGACCAATTCGGGTTTGCGCATCGATCATCTTTTGCTCAGCAAGGATCTCGCGAAGAAGCTGGAGGGCGCGGGCGTCGATAAATGGGTGCGGGGAGAACCGCATGCGAGCGATCATGCGCCGACGTGGGTGACGCTCAAGCTCGGGCGTACGCGAAAGAAAGCGGGGGCCGCTTAGGCCTGCAGCGTGTCGCGCGCGGGTTGCAGCGAGGCGAGGAATTGCATGACGTGTTCGCGGCCGCCCATCGTCCAGACGTTGAGGTGATCGGCGTCTTCGATGAGCGCGAGGCGCTTGTCGCCGCGGGCGGCATCGAAAAGGCGCTGGAAGTGCGCGGGCGGGATCACGCCGTCATTCGTGCCGCCATAGATGAGGAGCGGCGCGCGCACCGATGCGATCTTCGAAAGGCTTTCGTAGCGGTCGCGTGCGAGCAGCCGGACGGGGAAGAGCCAGAAGCGCCTGGCTGCTACATCGACGATGCTCGTGAACGGGGCTTCGAGCATCAGCGCATCGATTTTCACTTCGCTGGCGAGTTGCACGGCGACGCCCGAGCCGAGCGAATAGCCATGCAGCACGATGTTCGATGACCGCGCGGATGCGTAAGCGTGTGCGGCGCGGGCATCGGCGTAGAGGCCGGCTTCGTGCGGCGTGCCGGGGTTGCCGCCGTAGCCGCGATATTCGGCGAGCAGCACGCCGTAGCCCGCTTCGATCATTTCGAGCGCGATATGGCCGCGTTGGGTGAGGTCTTCGCCATTGCCGTGGAAGAGGATGACCGTTGCGGCGGTCTTGCGCTTTGGTGCTTTGTAGCGGATGGTCAGGGCGAGGTCGTCTTCGGTTTTTATGCTGATGGCTTCTGTACGTGCTTCTAGTTCCGCGTTTTTGAAGGCTTCGATCTGTTCCAGCGGATAGACGAGGCGGCCTTGCAGCCAATAGAGCCCCGCCAGAGCGATGGCGTAGATCAGCGCGATCGCTGTCAGGAAAATCCAGAGGACTTCGCGCATAGGTTCACGGAGCGGGTTTGCAGGCTCCTATATGTTAGTGGGTTTGGTTTTTTTCGTTTGTTCGCTGGATTGCTGTTGGGGTTGCGTTTTGGTTTTGGTTTTGGTTTCGCCGGATCCCGGATTCGTGTTGGTTTATTAGCACTGCCCCTGTGCGGGGCGGCAGTCACTTTCTTTGCTGCTGCAAAGAAAGTAACCAAAGAAACAGCTATCCCCAGCCTAAGCACTTC
>Ga0160464_100332_pt1 | contig 40210 bp, 36 predicted proteins | sample HID1971I_E11MG_FD_108275 | JGI IMG/M metagenome (GOLD analysis project Ga0160464, IMG submission 108275) | Enriched millipede-associated microbial communities from UW Madison campus, WI, USA - HID1971I_E11 MG | ecosystem: Host-associated > Arthropoda: Insects > Digestive system > Unclassified ... | reverse complement strand
GGGCACCAGATCTGATCTCCTATGCAGGCAAGTATTATGTATTCGCTACCTTCAGCGGAACAAACAAAATGCGCGGCACCTCGATCCTGGTTTCAGACAAACCAACGGGAGGCTTCCTTCCCCTGGTCAATAATGCTGTAACGCCGGCCGACTGGATGGCGCTGGACGGCACCCTGTACATAGACCCTGAAAACCGCCCATGGATCATCTACTGCCATGAATGGCTGGAAGTAACCGATGGAAAAGTGGTGGCCCAGCGCTTGTCGGCCGATCTAAAAACAACCGAAGGTGCACCCATTGTTTTGTTTAAAGGGAGTGACGCGCCATGGGCCGGAACCATCACCTCACAGTCCGTCACCGGATACGTGACCGATGCGCCCTTTGCCTACCGTGCAGTAAACGGGGAGCTGCTGATGCTCTGGTCCAGCTTCACCAAAGCTGGAAAATATGCCATTGGTGTGGCCCGTTCAGAGAGTGGCACCATCCAGGGACCATGGAAACAAGATCTCCTGCCACTCAACGATGACGACGGCGGACATGCCATGCTGTTTAAAGATTTCTCCGGACAACTGAAGATCTCTTATCATGCGCCAAACAGCCAGACAGAGCGGCCGGTCATTTACACGGTTTCTGAAAACAATGGCAAACTGGCCATTATGAAATAACAATCCCTTCTATAACTGAAAAGGTGCCTGCAAATTGCGGCACCTTTTTTTTTTATGCCAAACATGTGGGCCGTTGAGCTGTTAAACATAGACAAATTGAAAAACATGGAAAACCCGAATAGCAATAAGATGAACAATCAGCAAAACAAACCAACTCCAAAACCAACGGAAGATGCAGGTGCGCAAATAGAGACTGTTACGCCCGATACGGAAAAAGAAGGTAAGCCTAATGACCGGCAACCAACCGCTATTAGCACTGAGGACAACACCAAGCCTGAGACAAAGGATACTCAGGAAGATACCGATGAGCAGTCAGATATCGCTGAGAAAGATACCGAAGACAAGCAACAAGAAAATCCGGACACTTCTGAAGAAGAAGAGAATAAGGAACAAGAAGATCAGGGCGTCGCGGAAGAAGAAAACACGGAAGAAGAAAATCCTGATGCAGCCGAAAGTGAAAATGAAGATTCAGAAAATCCAGGCTCCGAAGAGCAAGCCCAGGAGCAGGACACTGAAGAGCAAGATCAGGAAGTTGAAGAGCAAGATCAGAACGACGGAAAGGGAGATGGACCAGAGATCGAAACTGTAAGTGTATAGGATAACAATGAACGGATAAAAATATTCACTTCTTAAACTGCAAATTATGAACAACTTCTTCAGAACAATCATTGCCGGCTGGGGTGCAAAAAAACTAGGTGGCGGATGTCTATCGACTATCATCATATTCGCCGTGATCTATATGTTGCTGGGCAAATGCAACAACAATACTGCCCGGGCCGGGCAGAATCCTTCACAAAGTCAAAAAGCAACTGTAGCGGTCTGCCGGTAGAAATACTTTGAGCTTATTTTACACTTCTTTATTTCATCAAAATATTTAAGTCTAGATGATCAGTTTGGGTATTCGGTAAGCCATAAAGCTATATACTTTTCTCTATCTCCTGAATTACTCCTGTACCAACTACTTTTTGTCCTTCTAAAACAGTAAACGAATCACCGATTTTCAAATGTTGACTAATATGTTTGGAAGGCAGCAACTTCACCATCGCTGTTGCGGTTTGACCTGGGTTTAGCACGTCCAGATCAGGAAATGAAACTTCTCCCGAAAAATGGTTTACAGAATTAAAAGAAAATGATGGCCTGTAATTATCGTAAACAGGTCGCTTTCTTCCTCCCTGATCAGTAGGAAATAGCGATAAAATCGCAGTAAAGCTATACATTGTAAGGTGACCCATCATAGTAATTCCTGTTTAACAAAGTTCGTCATAGTCATCTTTCTCACGCTGAGAAATTGCACGGTACAGTGTGATCATTCATAATAAATTAGGATGCTAATATAAATTTTATCGACAGAACAACGTAATATTCTTCAACGAAGATAGAATCAATACCGTTTTATTTCCTCAAAATACATAGCTCCGTTATTCACGATTTATAAATCATAAATAACACAATTAATACGCCTGCCAACAGCAAAATGACGAAGGAGGTAACAGGAGGAACGCGCTGCGTAGTCGTTCCTTCTGTTTTTGATGTCGCTTGTTCATCTACCCGCAGCGTCCCAAACTTCGCTTCATCTACTTGTGCCACGCTATGCTGCCATTGGTAGACTGAGCCATCCGGCCAGTACGTGTATACATTTGTTTCTTTTTGCCCGGTTTTCAACGCAAGGCGGTTCAATTCCGACTGCCGGCTCTGCTCCTGCTTTTCCTGGCTACGCTGCTTAGTGGTTTTCTGAAATAAGGCGCAGCCTGCGGCAAAGCTTATAATGATGATAAGTATTATTGTTTTCATATCTTTTCGGCATTTAGTTCGTCATTGCGAGGCCGGAAAGAAGCGAGCCGAAGCAAACTCCCTGGACGCGGTCCGTCCACTGAGCAAAGCCAAAACGAATGTGAGATTGCTTCGATTCCTCGCAATGACGAGCTGGGTAAATCAATTGACGGTGACGGAGCAGGAACATTACGCCTTGACAACGGAGCGCCTAGCCAGTCCGAGTAAGAATGTATCGTTTGTCTATGTCGCTTCTTTGCATACACCCCATCTCCTTCATTGCTTCCTGTATTGTTGGTGTTGCCCTCGATTGAAAACACCCAATCTCCGTCAATACCGGTCACAATCCCACAATGGGCGATGCGACCTTTTGATGGATAATAAATACCCACTACCAGCCCCGCAGCTAACCCGGAATTTCCAAGTCTCGAGGGCGAAAACTCAACGCATCTCTCGCGCGGAAACAAAGCCGGGCTCCAGGCCGTGCGCGGCTGTGCAAAGCCCGCCTGATGGAAGCAAAAAGACACAAAGCTCGCGCACCATGGCGCATCCTTAACAGACGTGTAGCGATTGTACGCATCCACCCGCGGCCCAGCATTTTCCCGAACCTCCCGAACACCAATCTCTGCCTGAGCTGCGCGGACAACAGCGACCGCTGGATCTGCAGCTGTCTTTCCTCCCGCCACTGCCTGAGTTCCCGCGACCGCCGGGTTTTCAGGATCAGCGCCCACATTTCCCGACTGCGGAAGCCTTGCTCCCACACCCCTTTCTTCAACCATGCCATGACCTACAAAACTGCGATCAGGCAAAGCGATGCCGCCAGCAGCAGCAAGGCAAAGCAACCCAAATAAAAACCGATTTGATACCATGATTTCATCTGTTTAAAATGTTCAACCATATGCTCCAATCCAGGCAAACCCAAACCAGACCAACACCTCATTAACAACCACCAGCTCAATCCCACGATCATCAGAAACGTGATCAAGCTCAAAAACACCAGTTGCCACAAACCATCCGTCACCAATGCCCGGTCCTCACCCGCCATCAGCGGAAAAGCAAACCAGGCCAGCAGCAGCAAGACAAACAATACATGCTCCTGATAAGCCTGCACCATATTTAACAACCAATTCCAAAAGGCCCCCAGCCTCTCTTCTATTTTCATTTTTAGAGTGTTCATATTATTCTCCTTTCTTTTTTTATTTTGTTTATTTTACTTTCTTTCACCTCATCGTCATTGCGAGGCTGGGATAGCGCGAGCCGCGGCAACCTCCCTGGACGCGGTCCGTCCACTACTTAAAGCCAAAACAAATATGAGATTGCTTCGATTCCTCGCAATGACGGAAGTAACTAAGGCTTGTGCCAACTCTGCTGGACACAAAGTCAGTGTCTCCGACGAGTCCTAGGGTTGTCCCGACTCTGCTAGACACAAAGCGAATGTCTCTGAACAGGCCTAGGGCTGTTCCGGCTCTTCAGCCGGAATTTCCCAGACTGAGAAGAGAGCATTCGCTTTGCCCCCAGACTCGAAGGAGAGCACTTACTTTAAATTACTGGCGTCGTGCCGATATACAAGGTATCAGAACAAGCCTTGCCTATCGCTTTAGGCTCTGTCGTAAACAAATACGCATACACGGTGTCACCATCCCAGGTCAGCGGTAGCTGCACCGTAAAAGTCAGCTCCGAACGCATTGCTGCATTCCTGACAAACACGAACCTCCCTTTTACCGGATTGTACACCACCAGGTTCACCTCATCTGTAGGGTGGCACTGATCGTCCTCCATGTCGTTGGACCAGTCAAACTTCAGTTCCGCACCGACGATGCCACTAATCGAAGCATCGGTTGGCTGGCTCAAGCTACCTTTACTAAAACTTAGCTTCAACGGATCTGCGGTAAAGTTGGGCGACACGCCGGTCACGGCTTTGGCCAGGTTGTCTGACACCGCCACATTCATAGGCGTCGGCACCTTTACCACAGAGCGAAAGCCCACACCGATCGCACTTTTCACCCTGCTCAGCAGGTGGGTGATCAGGCCAAATCTGGCCCGCTGCTCCAACTGTTCCGGTGTAGGCGCTTTGTCACTTTTTCTAGACAAGCTTCTCATCACATCCTGACCACGCCATGATGAACCGATTACGGTTCCTGTTTTTCCACTGAATCCTCCAAGGATTCCTTTGTTAATTACTCCCATTGTTTTAAAATTTAAAGGGTTAAAAAATATGTTCAGCCTGCGCTGAACCTTGTTTCAGTATCACCTGAATGCATTCGTCATCTCGATAGAGTGTAGCGATGAGAGATCTCTTGTTTATGCTACTTCAAGAGATCTCTCCCTCTGGATCGAGATGACGTGATTGTAATCCCGATGACGATACAAAGAGACTCAATTATCCAAACCTATATCAGCCCCCAGGGCCCCAAAATCTTAGACATAAAAAAACAAGCTACTCATAAACAGCAGCTTGTCCCTTTGAATTATTTTTTAAAAACTATAGTGTCAGCGTCTCTAATACCAATCTGGAATTAGACAGCGTGTCAGAAATGTAATACACATCGATCAAAAGTAGCTCTTCGAGTAAATAAACACCACTGCTACCGCATTTTGTTATTAAATCTAGATCGCCTCCCCGGAACTTCCCGATTCTTAATCCAGACTAAGTGAGGTACAAAAGGCAGATCACTGAACACGGGTTTTTAACTTCTTCTGTCTCGCCAGTATAGCTTCTAAGGTCGATTTTTGAAAAAAGTCGCTCCCGGTGGTGCCCAGCAAGTTACCACCTGCAATCCAGACATAATGGGGCACAGAAGTATGCGGGAACAATTCACCCAGTAGAGTATCAGCTGTAATGCTCATGAAAACATCGTTGAAGCGCTTCATTGTTGCGGTTATTTTTTTGACGTCGTCACGCGTGCTCTTCGCATTTACCAATACTATAGCAACATCATCTCCAAATTTCTGCTGCAAGCTATCCATATATTTAAATTTGCGCGTACAACTACTGCACCAGGTTGCCCAAAAGTCAAGAATGAGCAGTCTGTCCCTAAAACTGTTTAAAGTTTGAGTCGTAACCTGACCATTTTTATAAACCTGATGTGGAGTTTGCCAAAAGTTTTCCGGCAATTTTCTTCCTAATTTAACTGCAGCCACTTGATCCTGTTGAGCATGTCCTTTGAAATTCAGGCACAACAGGGCTATTATAGCCATCATTACTATAGTCTTCATTTTATATGATTAAGGACAACAAAAATTTATCTTGGATTTTGAGGCATACCTGTGATTGCAATGATGTCCTCAGGAATACTAATCGCATACAATAAGCTGTTTGGGCTAAGTACGGTCTGGTTACCGTTGACAGTTCTGCTTAATATGATGTTGTCCCCCTCCATGTTCCATCGCTTGATGTCACTCCATCGCAGCATCCTGAATAATAGTTCTTTCCTTCGCTCTAGTTTAATCAGGCTGATCAGGTTGGCTTGTGATAAACCATCATAGGGCACATATGTATTCTTTTTAAACCGGTTTACAAGCAAAAGATTTAAATCATTTAAGGCCAAAGTGAGCTGATTTGCCCTGGCCAGGCATTCTGCACGGGTAAGCAACAACTCATCTGTGGCAATTCCATTAAACAGTGAGGCCGCGCCGGCATAATAACCTTTAAACACATAGGCTGTTCCGCTGGGTTTAAAGTAGACGGTTTTTCGAAGATCGTTTGTCTCATAAAGATTATATAAGTCTGGATTGATCAGTGCACGTGCCTGCGAACCGGTACCCGTAGCAACACCTCTGCTATCGAAAATAACCTCTGCATTTTGCCTTGCAATCGGGAAATTTGCAGTGGCTGTCAAGGTATTGTAATCCATTAATGAACTGTTGATAGCTAAGGCACTATCTGCATATAGCTTAGCCGACTCATATTCCCTCATTTGCAAATAGATTCGGCTTAACATACCATAAGCACCACCCTTTGTTGGCCTGACTGTTGACACATCGGTTACAGGCAAAGCAGGTATAGCAATCTTCAGATCGGTGATAATCACTGCATAGCTGTCTGCAAGCGTAGCCCTTGTCGACACTTTGTTGAAATCTGCATCAAGCCGTAAAGGTATGCCAAGATCTGAAGCTGCGGTATTTTTATCATACGCTTTTGTCCACACGTTAATTACATTAAAAAATTGCCGGGAACGATGAAAGAGTGCCTGTGCTTTCACATGTGCCAGGCCAGCGGCATCTGTAATTCGGTTTCCCTTTTCTTTTACTGCATCAAGAACGGTATTGGCCACATATATTTTTTCATAAGAAGCTGACCATTGGGCGGCTGGTGGTTCAAAATTTTGATCCCCTTTCCAGAGGTACAGATTCTGATCATAAACCGTTCTGGCGTTGAATACCTCTTCAGAAACGTAAACGTCGTCTGATACAGAATTGGCAACGCCGGGGTCGCCAGTATTCATTTTATTAAAATCATCCAATAGAGCCTGCATATCCCCGAGCGTTTCGATGGTTGCCAGTTTCTGATTGGGTTTTTCATCAAGGTATTTTTTACATGCAGATAAGGTGGAGAATAGAGACAGCAACGCCAGTGCATATAGTATATCAATTTTAGATGTTCTTTTCATAATGATCTTTATTTAAAAGGTTATCCTGCATCCAGCAGATAAGGTTTTACTAGGGGGAAGGCTACTTAGACCGGCATTTTCAGGATCGATACCTTTATGGTTTGCTCGCCATAGTATGCCTAGATTGCTGGTATTTGCATAAATCTCTGCCGAACGGATAGCCCTTTTAAACAAATGTTCGGGCAGCCTATAACTCAGGTTGGCGTACTGGAAACGGATATGGTCACCTTTTTCGACAAGTGTTTCTGAAGCTGCAAAAAATACGTCACGACTCGTGTTATTTGGATAAACAAATCCGGGTATGCTGGTATGAAATTCATCACCTGGCTGCTGCCAACGTAATGCGTAGTCGCTATGCCCCACACCACTGTTTACCAGATTATTATAGCTGATACTTGGACGTCTAAAATAATAGCCGAACTTGAAGCTTACGCTCATTTGCAGGCTAAAGCCCTTATAGCTTAATCGATTTTGAAAATTACCGAAAAACGTAGGTAGTGCCGAACCAAAAAACTTCAGTTCGTCCAATTTGGTACCTGATTGAGTAATAGTGGCATAGTCTTTACTTACCTCTCCATTTAAATAGGCTATCGGATCTCCGGTTGCATCCAAACCAGGGCTTTCGAAAGCATAGATAGAATATACAGGACTACCTATTTTGCGACTGAGATTGGCGGTAGTTCCACCTATCCAATCCGCAGCATTAGTATTCGATAGATAATAATTGGTCACTTTTGTTTGGACACGGCTTATATTCAGCTGGCTTTGCCATTTAAAACTTCCATTCAGGTTGATGCTGTTTAGTGCGATGTCGACTCCTTTTCCTTTCATCGCAGCTACATTTTTAGTAATGAATCCACCGACCCCGGTCGTGTAATCAATAGGGTAAACACCCAGTAAATCCTTTGCCTTTTTGATATAAAAATCCAGACTGCCCGATAACCGCCCATTGAGCATGCTGAAGTCAAGCCCAAGGTTAGTTGTGCCTACCGTTTCCCATTTCAAATCAGGATTGGCCTTTTTATCGATATTGGCATAAGGGCTCTGCGTATAGCTTGACACCCCGCCATATAAAATAGTGGTTAATGCAGTTTGGTTGGGGTCGGCATTTCCACTAAAGCCATAACTTAGGCGTAGCTTGAGCAGATCAACCGCCTGGAGGTGATAGAAGTCTGCTTTGGAGACAATCCAGCCTGCCCCTGCCGACCAGAGTGGCTTCCATTTGTCGTTTGTATTTACACCAAAAAAGTTGGTGGCATCTCTGCGGGCACTGCCGTACAGCAGGTACTGCTCTTTGTAATCGTAGCTGATATTGCCATATAAACTAAGGTAGCGGTTATTGGTATGGTTTATTTGTTGTACATCAGGTATATAGCCGCCGCTGCCCGTTGCATAGTTGGGAAATGGGGTCAAGTAATCTACCGGTGTGATGCTTAACAGGTTTGGATTAAAGCCGTAGCTTCGAAATTGATCACCCGTATTGATCTGTTCCCGTCGTTCGGCTCCCGCCATCACATCCAGTCCATGCAGTCCAAGTATCGTAGTATAGTTAAGTTGTGCGCGCAGGTCGCGTGCCTGTAAGCGTGCTGTCGCGCGGTCATCAATGGCACCCATCGGCACTTTGTATACCGGACTGTTGCCGTTCAGCTGTGTAAAACTGTTGATCAGGTTGCGGGTGAAATAGCTTTCTAATTCCTGCAATTGCCCGCTATTGCCCCATTGCCTTTGTAAGCGGTACAGCACCGATGCCGTGAGCCCATTCCACTTATAATTTAGTCCTGCATTGATATTCAGGTCATCCTGATGGCCCTTTTTCTGTTGAAACTTATCGTTATTCAGCGGATAGTAGTTCCAGTCGAGCAATTTCGTGCCTGCAAGGCTATTGATGTACCTGGTGTTGTAATCTTTGGCAATCGGCAATGGATTGCCATCTGCATCGGCAAAGCTGGCATAAGGGTAAAGGCTGCCGCTCCTGGAAGTGATATTGCCATAACCAGTTTTTCCACTGGTGCTGTTGCTGCCGGTATAGAGGAGACCAATATCTAGCTTCAGGTTTTTTACGATGTCGAAGTTGAGTGCATAGCGCAAACTAAGGCGATCATTCAGGGCATTTAGTTCCGAGCGGTTGCGGTCGTAACCAGAAGAAGCCGCCCAACCAAAGCCTTTGCCGCCCGCCGCTGCCTGTACATAATATTGTTGGGCATAGCTGTCCCGATAAAAGTAACGGCTAAAATCATCACGTACATCTTTGTTCCGGTAACCATCGATGAGGGCATTTTTTTGTGACTGGCTTAAGGCATTATCGTACATCAGTTCCACAACGGGCGAAAGTACGGGCTTGCCTGGACTGTTGTAATCGGACGTATAAAAGCCGGCCTTAAATAGCTGTAATTCCACATCTATATAATCGCTACTGTTCATCTGTGGCAAACGATATAAATCTGGCGCGGCTTTGAAGGTATTTACTATGTTCGCACTAATGCCTAATGGCTGGTTATATTTGCCTTTTTTGGTTTGGATCACAATCACCCCATTGCCTGCGCGACTGCCCCAGATCGAAGTTGCTGCAGCATCCTTTAAAATGCTGATGCTTTCTACATCATTTGGGTTAATATTTTCCAGGTTGCCTTCATATGGGAAATTATCAAGAACGACCAGCACATTACCCGGCCCGCTAAAGGTGCTCACCCCACGAATGTTGATGCGACCGCGGCTATAACTCTCGCGGTCGGTGCTTAAGCCGTTGCCTATGGCTTCCAGCCTCTCCATGATGCTGCTGCCTACCTGCTCAGCCAATACTTCCCCGCTTATTTTTTGATAAGCGCCGGTTAAACGTTCGGCGCTTACATTTTGGTAACCCGTATTGACTACTTCTACCTCCTCCAGTTCCCCTGCAGAAATTTCCAATGCAATAATTCCTGGTTCCACATCTACCCTGACCTCTCTTACTTTGTATCCCAGATAGGAGATTTGCAGTATAGCATTCTCATTCACACCAGTTAACGTAAATGCCCCGCTTTCGTTCGTTTTGGTTACTCTATTGGTTCCTTTGATCATAACGCTTGCCCCTGCTAATGGCTCTCCCTTCTCATCCACCACTTTCCCATTCACATCAATCTGCTGAAATCGGGTGATCAGGCTGTTGATCATGGAGGGTTCCTTTTTGGATACGACGACCAGCTTGTCATTGATCTTATAGTCCAAAGGCTGGCCGGCGAAAATCTTTTCCAGTACTTCATTAATGTCAAGATTACGGACATCTATATTGACGGGCCTGGCATTTTTGAGGGTCCTTGTGGTAAAGACAAAATCGTATCCGCTCTGTTTTCGGATCTCGCTGAAGACCTTAGACAAGGACGTGTTGTTTGCAGATAGCGTCACCTTCTGGGCGAAGGAATTGGCGCTTACCTGCATAATGGTTGCGAGCAGAATGAAAGTGGATAGTCGCATAATGAGCAATATTTTATGGCATAGCCGGCCAGGCATACCATCTTTTCTGGTATAAATCATATATTTGTTTAGTCTGTTTGTTAAGCTATGGCCTTTTCATTTTCGAGGTGAGGGAGGCTATAGCGGTTAGTTGATAATTTTAATTATTTACTGCAATCAGCATTAAAGTCATTCCGACCATCGGAGTGGCTTTTTTATTTACTTACAATCACTTTCCTCCCTTCTATTTTAAAATGTATGCCTTTTGTTTGCTCCAGCACGGACAATACCTGACTGATGTTTCTATACCTGGATATTTCTCCCTCAAATGTATCCTCAGGTAATGCGCCAGCATATACCACCTCTATGTTATACCATCTGGCTAATTTTCTCATGACGCTTTCAATGCCTTCCTTCCTGAATATGAAATCACCTTCTTTCCAGGCGATCGCATCGGTGATGTTTGCTTCGGTGATTTTAATCTTACCATTATTTAAGATAGATTGTTGACCGGGTTTTAATATCGTTGTACTGGCAACACCCTGCTCGTCATTGCGAGAAGCACTTCGCGACGAAGCAATCTCATTTTGTTTTTCTATATGAGATTGCTTCACAGCCTGCCCTGAACTTGTTTCACGGGTGCCTTCTCGCAATGACGCTGAGACGAGGAATGAAGATACACGTACCGAACCTTCTAGAAGAGTAGTAGAAACCGCGCTCTCGTCCTCATAAGCATTGATATTGAATTGCGTTCCCAGCACTTCCACTTCCTGACTGCCTGTTTTCACCACAAATGGATGCGCTTTGTCTTTGGCCACCTTGAAAAAGGCTTCACCCTGAAGGCTGACCTTACGTTTGCCGTATTCTAATAAATTAGCTGCATATTTCAGTGTGGAAGCAGCATTTAACCAGACAACCGTACCGTCTGGCAGTTTAACCTGGTAGGTTTCACCCTTGGCAGTGGATAGGGTATTCGTCATCCCGATACCCTTCGATCCCTCAGTTCCCCGGGATGACGATCCAGCGCCGTCGTTGCGAGCAATCGAAGCAACCTCGTAGATGAGTTGCCCGTCTTGGGTTTTAGAAATCGTTACCCCGGCCTCTTTGCTTAATTCTCCATTGAGCGCATCAGACAGACGGATCTGCTTGCCATTGGCCAGCGTCAGGGTGGCACCTTGCTTTCCAGGGGCGATGTCTGCTGTGCTGGCTATTTGTGCTGTTTGATTGTTAGATATGTCTTTGTTGTAGTAAAACAAACCCGCTCCGAAGACGATGGTTACCATTGCCGCTGCTATCGCAATCTTCGGCCATAACACAGCTCTTGCAGGCTCCTGAACCGGCAACTGGGCATAAACCGCTTTGAGGTCTGCTTCCATATCCCTTTCAGAAATGTCAGAGGCGGATACTATGGCTAAGTCTTTATACCAGGTTTCCAGTATGGCCAGCTCTTCTTCTGTGCAGGTACCTGTCTTATATTTGTCCAGTAATTTTTGTGCATCCGGTTTATTCATCATGAAGGATTTTCCTTTTATTGATGATGAAGACAGTTTGCCCTGGCCTTGGGCGTAGATGAAAATAAAAAAAAGTTAAAATATTTTTTTGGGCGACCGTTTATACAAAAAACAGCACGACAAACAGGCCGAGTTTTACCCTCAAGATCTTCAGCGCATTGTTTACTTGTTTTTTGACGGTTTTCTCCGAGATACCCAGTTGAGCGGCTATTTCTTTATGGGACAGGTTGTCTTTTCTACTCAGTTCAAATACTTCGCGCATTTTGGGCGGTAGCTCAGCGATCTCTTTATCGATCAATTTCATCAGTTCATTTTCCCTCAGCAGGGAATCAGTCGATGCGGAGTTTTGATCCGCCACGGATTGTAAGGAGGTCAGGTAACTGGTCTGAACCTTTTTGTGGGCGATGACATTGATCAGCCGGTTGCGCACAGATTTATACAGATAGCCGGATAGCGACGCGTTTAGGGTCAGTTCATTCCTTTTGTGCCACAACAAAGAGAAGAGTTCCTGTATGATGTCCTTGGTCTCTTCGCGGTCGCCAAGCCTTTTAAAGATATGGATGTACAATAGGTTTTTATAGCGGTTGTAGATTTCTGTAAACGCAGCCTGGTCACCTGACTTTAATAAGTCAATCAGTTCCTGATCGCTATGACTGCTGTAATCCCTCATGAAAGTTAGTTTCCATAAACTCCCCACCTAAAAATAAGGAATTTCCCCAACAAAACTGAGCATTATTTTCAATATAAGCAATTAACAAGTAAGTGAAGCCTTCGCTTCCCTCCTTCAGGTGTCGTCACTGACTCCATTAGATGCCCACCCGATAGATATATTAAAAGCCCTAGGAGACGAACAGTAGTTTGTCGACTATTTCTCCTACGCCGTAAATTGATGTAGCAACTTTTAAAAGGGCAATGACGAAATCCATCGCCAGTGCCCTAATTATTAACTAATTTTAACCTAAATTTACCGATAGAGCAAACGCTATTCCTCCGAAAATATATTTTACATCTTTAAAGTATATCAATATGATGACTAATTGCTTCCTGATGTTCCTTTTATCATCCAATCTGCTGGCTTTTCACCTTTTAGATAATGGTTAAACCACTGGCCTAACCGAATAGAAAGGTCTTTCTGGGTTTTTGGCGCCATAATCACATGATGTTCCTTCGGGTAAATTAACATCACATGCTTTTTTTGCAACCTGCGTAATGCCACATAAAATGCTACACTTTGATGCCAGTCTACCTGCATGTCGTCGCCGCCAGTCCAGGTAAGTAGCGGTGTGGTGATGTTTTCCACATGGGCGATTGGCGAATTCCGGTCATACCCTTCCCGGTCCTGAAATAAGGATTTGCCCATACGCCATTGCTGATTTTCAAAACGCCAGATCTCCGGGGTACCAGTGTTCCATCCCATTGTTAAATAGAAACTTGTTAAATCTGCTATACCTGCGCTCGATACCGCTGTAGCAAACAAATTAGTCTGGGTAAGGATAAAATTAGTTTCATAGCCTCCAAAAGAATGCCCGGTCAGGCCAATTTTATCTTTTTGTACAATTCCCCTTTCTATTATGGACTTGGTTGCTGCAACAACACAATCTGTTGCCGACATTCCGGGATTCCCGATTTCATAGATAATATCTGGATACAAAACAAAATAGCCCTGACTGGTATAATTGCTCACATTAAATCCTGTATCCTCATACACAGATGGATTAATATATTGATTTGATTCCTGCATTTTCAATTCATATATTTTCACTATCATAGGATATTTTTTCGAGGCATCATAATTGGCCGGATAAAAAAGGCTTCCCGTTAAGGGGATCCCTTTCGCATTGGAGTAGTGAATTTCTTCAGCCTTGCCCCAGTAAAAATCTTCCTGCTGTTTGTTGCTTTGAACAATTAACTGTGCCTTGCTTTTTATATCTTTTTTGAACCAAAGCGATGGAGCTTTATCACTATGCTGCTGTTGAAAAGCATAATTTTCCCCTTTCGAGGACTTTAGAAGATAATTATTTCGCATCGCATTGAAAACTATAGGCTTTTCTCCACTAGTTTTGTTCCAAATGAAATAACCACTTTCATCGTTACTTTTTGCCGCTAACACCAAGTCATTGCCCAAGTCAATCTCAAAGGTGTAAAAGCCATCGTAGTTCGCTGTTTTTACAATATCGTAGAATTGTTTGGCTAATCTAAATTGTATGTTTTTCTCTCTTCCATGAGTTAATCGATTGGCTTTTTTTCCATCAGGACTCACTTCCCAGATGTCAAATTTGTCATACAACAAAAATGAATCATCGTTTTTTGTCCAGCCTACAAAACCATAAGCAGGAACTTCACCAGCTGCATTAAAATCCAGATCAGACAGGGGCTGATGGAGGTTGATGGAGCAGTTAAAGTGTGCCTTTTTGCGGATATCGTATACCCACCATTTTTGATCTTTGAAATAGCTTACAAAATTCCCTGTAGGGGAAATAACGGTATGGTTTTTACTTCCGGAATGTGTAGTGAGTATGCGGATGGATTCTCCTGAGCTCAGATTGTTTAGGTAAAGATCCAGGTCCCCTTGTTGTTTATATTGGGGTTCATATTGTGCTGGATTAAAGGTAAGGGCAAATTTTTGTTCTCCGGCCAAGATCACTTTTGGAAGCTGGTTATTTGTTATCTGTTTGAATTTATTTTCAAAAGGTTGCCAAAGCGCCAGCTTGGCTACTTTTTCCCATTGTCCAATTTCTTCTTGTTGCGGATACAGCAATTGATCGGCAGCATTCCATACCTGCACCTGGGTCGGGTCTGTTATCTGCTCATTAAGCGCTCTTTTTTTTATTCCAAAAAAAACACGCTGTCCATCATCAGAAATAAACAGTTTAGTGGACACAGTAGGGTTAATTATAAAATCAGCAGGAAAATTTTCCATTTTCTCAGACTCAAATTTGAAAAGCTTGGCGTCTTTAATCTGATAAAAAAACAAGTTATTCTGCCCGGAATCAACTCCTCTTTGCAAAAAAGCAACTGCATTGCCGTTGTTTTGCCAAACTAGATTATAAAACGGTGCGGAAGCATTTTCGATAATCATGGTTTTTTGTACTTCCTGATTTAAAGAAATAAATCCGATAGTATTAACCCCGGCACTGAAAAGTACAGCGTTTTCATGTGGTGCTATTTTGAACTGCTGAACATTATTGATCTTCATTAGGGTTATCCCTGAAGTGTTTTTTATTTCCAGGATTGGATCAGCGCCTTTGTTGTAGGCAATAATGTATTTCTTATTCTTTGTGTATTGATACTGCGTTACCGCGGAAATGATTTTTATTTCACCGGTTTTTAACGTAAGTATTTGCAGTCCTTTTTTTGGGCTGATACAGGCGAAGCTTTCTTCTGCATTAAAATTCCCGTTAGTGCTCTCTGGAAAAACATACTGCTTGTCTGTTTGTGTATTTTTAATAAAAAGGGTGTCTTGTCCATTTGGATAAGCTAGTTTGTAACTGATCCAATTGCCATTTTCTGAAATCTTATCGGATTGTAAGGTATGCCACAGATGATAGTCTGCTTGCTGAAGCATTCTTTTTTGTTTTACCTGCCCCGATGAAGGGCAGGCTGATAAAACAAAAACTAAAATAAATGTAATGCGGGCCAGGCATAGCGCAGCCTGTATACCGCTGTTGCTGTATATTTTCATTTTAAAAGTATAATGGTTTTAATACCCTTGATTTTGGGGCAGTAAGTTGGTGTTTAATTTGATTTCCGTTTCTGGAATGGGAAATAACCTATCCGTCGTATTCCATCCAGGCTTTAAACCAGACAGGGCTTTGTCAAGCGCGCCCATTCTTTTCAGATCAAAAAACCTATGCCCCGATTCTGTAAAAAATTCCAGTCTGCGTTCCTTTAGTATCGCTTCCAGTATACTTTCAGCAGTTGAAGCGGTAGTATTTTCCAGACCGGCAAGACCGCGTATTTTATCCAGGTCTTCTCTTGCCTCCGGTAAATGGTCTAAATGCACCCTTGCCTCCGCTCTGATCAGGTACTGTTCAGCCAAACGGAACACTATGGAGTTTTCTAATGAGCTGGCAGTTGCCGTTTTTTGTTTGTATTTGTTCGCATGATACCATGTGGATACCCCATTGCTAATTGCTTTGGCCCAATGGCTTTTTCTCAAATCATCCCCGGAAAAAGCTCCCATCAAATCACTACTTAAGGCCACCAGCGGCGGAGGGGCTGTACTAAAAATAAAAGCGCTCCCTTCATCGGTATTTTTTCCAGCTGCCGAGGGCATGAACTGCCAGATGGTTGCAGTGCTCTCCTTTAAAAACACCTTATCAATATTGCTTTCCCAGGTATACAGCGCAGTATGTTCAATTACTGCCGTTGCGGTTTCTTCAGCAGCTTTCCATTTATTGTGGTATAAGAAAACCCTGGCCAACAGTGCTTTTGCAACCCAAACATTTGGGCGAACCCGTCCTGAAGTTATATAATTATCTGGTAACAGGGTAATTGATTTTTCCAGGTCGGCAATCACACGTTCATACACCTGGGCTACAGGCAATTTGAATGCGGTCTTGTTGATCTGGTAGTCGGTTATGGTAATGTAAGGAATGTCATCAAACAGGTTTGCCAGGTAAAAGTGGAGGAGTGCACGAACAAAAAGGGCCTCTCCCATAAATTGGCTTTTATCCTGTTCCGTCAGGTTGCTGGCCCCAACAAGCCCTTCAATAACCGCGTTGGCCGAATAGATTTGTTTGTAGCCACCGTTCCACAATCCGGCAACAGTTACATTAGATGCAATAAGGCTATTGTTAAAAAAATCCTTTGCCGAATTGCCATCTGCCCCATAAAAGGTTAATTCATCTGCATAATTTCCCAATAGCATAGAAAGTCCGTTGGTTTTACCCGTAAGCAATCCATTATCTCTTATCTGTGCATAGACATTTGCCAAAGCAGCATTTGCGGTGGTTTTATTTTCGAAAACAGTATTGCCGACCAATTGGTTGGCAGGCAAATCCACTTCAACAAAACGATCACAAGAACTAAAAAGACAGAAAAATAAACTTAGCCAGATAACGTTAGGTAACAGATTTCTCAATTGCTGTATGTAAGTATTCATAATCGATTTTTTTATTAAAAACTAAGTTGTAACCTGATGGAGTATATTTTTAAAGGCGGCAGGTATCCTGTAGTCCGAAACTCAGGATCAGCCCCTTTATAGGAAGTAAAGGTCAGCAGGTTTTCACCTTGCAGCGCGATACGGCATTTGATGTTTTTCAAACTGTTTTCAGGCAGATCATACGATAAGGAAACATTTTTAAGCCGTGCATAAGAAGCATCACTGATGGCAGCATCACTATTGCTGTACCAGCTATTGGCACTTGCCAGCGCGGAATTTGTCCCTGATGTGTACTTCTGATATGGCCCCTGGTCTCCGGAATTCTGCCAGCGGTTCAACACTTCCACCGTTTTATTGCTCATTCCCCCGGGAAGCCCTAACATATTGATCGAGTTCCAGTTTTCCTGTTTTACATATTGGAACAAGAAATCAAGCTGCCAGCGCTTGAAGCTAAACTGGTTTTGAAAACCTCCAAAGTACTGCGGACTAAAATCTTTTACCGTTTGTTTGTCATCAGGAGAAGAGATTTTACCGTCGTTGTTCACATCTTTAAACTGATAAACCCCAGTTTGATTGTTCAGACCAGTATAGGCATATACTTTTTGAATGCTTACCGGCTCGCCAACAACATACTGGTTCGCATAGGTAGAGTTTTCTAACAGCGGAAAACTGATCAGTTTGTTTCTGGGTACCGTTAAATTCAGGTTACTTGTCCAGCTAAAGCCCCGTTTTTGAATATTTGCTGTGCGCAATGTAAACTCCAATCCTGTATTTTGTACGGTGGCATTAAGGTTCGCTGATATAGAATTGAAACCCGTTATACCAGGCAATGGGATCCCCACCAATTGATTGGAAGACCGGTTCCGGTAAAAGGCCGTGGTCAGAAAAATACGGTCCTGAAGAAAACCCAGTTCCAAAGCCATTTCAATTTTCTTACTGATTTCCCAACCAAAATTTGCATTGTACAAACGACTGGGTTGTAAGCCTATTATGCCCTGATAATTGTTCCCTGCTGAAATGTAGGTATCCAGGAAGCTGTAATCTCCAATCTGGTCATTCCCGGTAGTTCCGTAACTGCCCCGTATTTTTCCAAAACTCAGGATAGGACTGTCTTTAAATATACTTTCTTTTGAAAATAACCAGGCCAGGCCTACCGCCCCAAAAGTTGCGAATTGGTTACCAGGACCAAAACGGCTCGAACCATCCCGCCGGCCGGTAAAGTTTAAGAAATAACGCTCCTCCCAGGAAAAATTTGCCCTGGCAAAAAAAGCCTGGTATTTGTAATCCGTTTGCTGATTGGTAAACACATATAAAAAACTGGCAGAGGCCAGGTCGTAAATTAGGCTATTGCTGGTAAAACCATCCGCCTCCTGTACCAGTTGTCCGGTTTTTTGCTGTTGAAAAGTAGCTCCGGCCAGCAATTCGATTTTACCTTTTGCTATTTTCTTATTCCAGCTCAATTGTGGTTCAACGATCCAGGAATTACGGGTACTATTGTTTACAAAAAGCGAGGAAGATTCACTACCCAAACCAAGCGAAGGGCTATATAAAGTTGAAGGTGAGGTCCGGGTTTCGTCATACCGCAGGTCTGTAAAGCCCGCGCTGGCTTTTATTTCCAAGTGTGGTATGATTTCATAGGATAGAAAGGTATTTGCAATCAGATTCCCCGTTTTAGCTCTGTATTTTCCCTCCAGGTTTCTTAATGGGTTGTTAAAAGTGCCATTTTCCCAGTTCAGCTTTCCTTGTGTATCGTAAAGTGCCGGGGCATTCGGCGCCAGGGTCCTGGCTTCCCTGGTAAAATCCGACCAGGGTAAATTGTTATTTTGTGAAGAATAAGTAGTAGAAACATTTACTTTAAACTTATTGTCTAAAGACCGATGGTTTAAACTGAGCAATGTAGCACCTCTTCTATATTTAAAATCACCACGAAAAACGGTGGTTTCATCGTGGTAATTCCCATTAAGTAAAAATTGGGTCTGGGTAGAACCTCCTCCAACTGAAGCTTGAAGATCATTAAACTGTGCAGTCCGGCCAATCAGTTCATGCTGCCAGTCGGTATTGCGGCTTTGGTCCCAGGCGCCATTTACATCATATGCCGCTGCCGGATATTTTGTGATGCCATCGTTTGCAAAAGCTTCTTTACGCATTTGCAGGTATTGATCTGTGTTCATCAGGTCCATATTACGGGCAACCATTCCCACAGATTTAGCCGGACTAATGTTGACACTTGTTTTTCCTGCTTTTCCCTTTTTGGTGCTGATGAGAATCACCCCGTTTGCCCCCCTGGAACCATAAATAGCTGTTGCATCCGCATCCTTTAACACTTCGATACTTTCTATATCCGCTGGATTGATTGCATTTATAGGACTTACATTTGCCCCGGGTATAATGGAAGTTGAAATGTTGCCATCGGCTAAAGAAGGTGAGGAATACGGAACACCATCCACAATATATAATGGAAAGTTGCCTTCCGCCCGTAAGCTGTTTACCCCCCTGATCTGGATTTCAAATCCTCCGCCAGGAACACCCGTAGTTTGCGTAATGTTCACCCCAGCCATTCTGCCCTGCATTGCAGCAAGTACGTTGGTTACCGGTTGTGTTTCTATATCTTTTGAAGTAATCCTCGCAATACTTCCCGTACGTTCACTATCCTTAACTGTATAATAACCCGCATTGATCATCACCTCTTCAAGCTTCGCGTCTGCCAGTACCATTGTCAAACTCCCTATATCTGATGCCGCATTAACCTCTCTGGTCTGATAGCCGATATAACTGATGATTAGTTTTTCCGTCTCACTTACATTCGATAAATAGAATTCTCCTTTAGCATTTGTTTTTACAGATTTACCACTGCCTTTTACTGAAACCGTCGCTCCAACCAACGGCTGACTCTTCTCATCCAAGACCCTCCCCTGGACATCAATTGCCCGGATATTGTCCATCACATTCTCAAAAAATCTCTTTTGCTTAACCTTGACCACCACCGTCTTATCCTCAATAGAAAAAGACACTGGCTGGCCAGCAAAAATCTGCTCCAGCACCTTATCTAATTCCGTGTTCTGCACACTGATCGTTACCGGCTTAGTCCCTTTCAATAAATCACTGGTGAAAATAAAATTATAACTGCACTGGTCAGAAATGCGGTCAAACACCTGACTCAGCGTCGCATTTTTTTCGGACAGCGTGATGCGCTGCGCAAAGGTAGATGCACTTACCTGCATGATAGCCATGATTAAGATGATGGTGGTTAACCGCATAATCAATAGGATTTGACGGACGTAACCCTTGGGCACGACCCATTTATTAGTATTTTTTTTATACATTGGTACTTCGTTTGGTTGAGCAGTAAGCCAGTGCCTCGAAAACATCAGGCCGACTGCAGTTAGTTGATTTATTTTTAATGATACAAAGCCAAACATAATCCAAATCCCGACTCCAATCGGGATTTGGCATTATAGGCCGTTTTAGTAATTATTTACTGACGATAACCTTCCTCCCTTCTATCTTAAAATGAACAGCCCCCGATTTTTCTAATATCCCCAATACATCCCTGATGTTGCTATACTTATCAATCCTGGCATTGAAACCCACCTCCGGCTGCTGGCCAGCATATTCCACCTCAACGTTGTACCACCTGGACACTTTGCGCATCACTGAAGCAATCTGCTCATCATAAAACCTGAAATAGCCTTTCTGCCAGGCCATCACCTGATCCAGGTTCACTTCATTCAGCTGAATTCCCTGTTCGGTAAACACACTCTGCTGACCCGGTTTCAGCACTTTACCTTGAGACCCAAACGCACCTGATCCCTCAGCCGACACAGGAACAACTTTCACCGAACCCTCCAATAAAGTCGTCCTCACCGCCTTTTCATCCGCATAGGCATTGATGTTGAAATGCGTACCCAATACTTCCACCTGCTGACCAGCCGCAGTCACCACGAAAGGCTGGGCCTTGTTTTTAGAAATTTCAAAGTAACCCTCACCCCTTAAGCCAACACTCCTTTTAGCCGCTTTAGCAAAACTTGTGGGGTACCTCAGTGAAGAGGCCGCATTTAAAAACACGACGGAACCGTCAGGCAAACGTACCTGGGTTTGTTCCCCCCGCGTCGTAGTTAATGTATTGTATTCTATTTTACCGGTTCCCTGATCGCTTACTTCGTAGATGATCTGACCGTCTTTAGATTTAGAAATTTTCACACCCGACTGGTTGGCGATATTTCCTGCCAAAGCATCATTGATGAAGATCTTTTGCCCGTTGGCCAATGTCAGCGTCGCGCCGTTCTTACCCGGAGCAATGTCTGTTGCTACCAGAGCTGTATTGTCAGTATCTGTATTAGTGAATGAAGCTCTGAACAAATAAGCACCGAATAGGATACATGTAATGGCCGCTGCAACAGCAATCTTAGGCCACAAACTAACCATCTTTTTCGGTGTCATTCTGCTTTCCAGGAAGTTCAGCATCAGCTCCTCATTTCTGTCAATCATCTCCGCGTCCGGCCGCTGAAAGGCAGTAGACTGTCTCAGGTACCAACTTTCCACCCATGCAGTTTCTTCCGCGGTACATTGTCCGTTCAGGTATTTTTGAAAAAGCTGTTTTACTTGCTGGTTGTCCATTTATCAGTTTGTTAAGGGGTTGATAAATAGTAGACGGGAAAGGCATAACCAATGTCCCTCGAAAAATGAAAATAAATTTAAGAATGCCTTTTGACTGAAATTAGCCTAATCCTGGATCAAATATAGAAATTTCTTTTAGCCGTTAAAAAGCAAAAACAAGTACACCAAAATCCCCAGCTTCGTACGCAATTCTTTCATCGCCTTACTGGCCTGGTTCCTGGCCGTCTTCTCAGAGATGTCCAGTTGTTCAGCAATTTCTTTATGGCTAAGACCCTTTCTCCTCAACTCAAAAGTCGCCCGCAAATGAGCAGGCAACCGGGCAATCTCCTTTTCAATGATGGCTTCCAGTTCCCTTGTGCGCAACAGATGATCCGTTTTAGCCTCTCCCTTTGCAAAGAAATCCTTAATGGAATCGACATACTTCTGAGCTACTTTTTTATGGGCAATTCCGTCGATTACCCTGTGCCGGATCACGGTGTAAAGAAAGCCTGCAAAGTTACTGGTGAAATTGGTTTCTTCACGCCTGTCCCAGAGTAGTGCAAACACATCCTGTACAATATCGCGCGCTTCTTCTTCATCACCTGACAAACGAAAAGCATGCACGAAAAGTAACCTGTTGTACCTTTTAAAAAGCTCAGAAAAAGACGCTACATCCCCTGCTTTTAGTAAAGCGGTTAGTTCTTCATCCTTAAAATCGCTGTAACTTGTCATCCCTATACCCTCGTACCAATTTACGAAAAATAAAAATCAATGTTAACGATTTTTAACGAAATATCAACAAGTGCTGAATGGGCAACGATGGAGCGCTCTATCAGGCTGCAGTTTAATAAGCCGTACTTTTCATTTTGAGTGTATTTTCCCCGATATTGTATGCATACAAAGAAGAAGGCACAAAAGTAAAGTGCAAATCACTTATTTCTTTGACACCCTGCTCATCAATGGAAGTCACTAAGGCATTTTTGAAATCATTTGCTTTACAGAATTGAATTAGACTACTCAATTCCTGAGGCTTACTAAAATAACGGTTGCTCCATTTTATTTCAACTCCCCATAGTGGTTTAAATTTTTTGTCATCCAAAAGAACCAGATCTACTTCGCCTTCTTTTTTGTCTTTCCATCTTGCATAGGTCAGATCAAGATTTTCCCGATGCATCCATTGCGATAATACTGCCGTTTCAACCATATTCCCCATTTCGCTGTCCGTTTCAGCTATTGGAGAAAATAAAGCTGTTCTTAATGATGGATTGGTCAAATACACTTTAAAACTTGTAATTCTTTTCAATCGCTTTGCATTGATATCTACCTTATTTAAAACTTTAATTAGAAAAGCAGCTTCCAGATATTCTAAATACTTTTTAAGCGTGTCTTTTGGCATTCCACTTTCTTTAGACATACTTTCATAGGAAAATTCATTGCCTGTATTATAGGCCAAATATGTAAAAAAGCGGTTTAGTTCCTGTACATCTTTTACCCCGTAAAGGCTCGGTAAATCTCTCAAAAGCACCTTATCTACAATATCATTTTTAACATACCTACCCATATCACTTTGGATTTTTTCAGACAAGACTACTTCCGGATAACCACCAAAATTCAAATAGTTGATAAATTCTTTATTCAACGCTTTGATATCGTGTGTCAATTTATAGGGAATTTTGTGTCTGCCATATTCGATCTCTCCAGCCAATACCAGATGGTCCATTTCCTTTAGGTGGATGTATTCCTGAAACGTTAATGGCGGTAACATGAAGTCAGTAAATCTCCCAGCACCGCTTTCTGTACTGTGCCACTTTAAAGCAGCAGCTGCCGAACCCGATACAATAAATTTAGTATTAGGGTATGAATCAACTAACACCTTTAAATGTCGCTCCCAGTCTTTTAAGTACTGTACTTCATCAAAAAAAACATAACATCCATCCAGATTTTGAAGCTTCACCGCCTCCTTACCTAAAAAAAGTAAATCTTCCAGGCTCAGGCTTAAATAAATAGGATTATCAATGCCTACAAAAAAAACCTTCTGAGGGTTAACCCCTTCCTTCAGTAATTTATCTATAGCATGAAACATCATTACTGTCTTTCCAACACGTCTGGGGCCCATCAAGACCACGGCTCTTCGAATATCTTTTTCCTTTACGAAGGGATAAAATAAATCAAAATACAACCTTCTTTGCATCGCCTTATATCCCGATTGTATCTCTTTTGAAACCCACCAGGGATTTTCATAATGGAGCCGTTCGATTATTTTCTCGGGAGGAATAACACCTGAAATTTTCATAAATCATCTTATTTACACCAAAAATACACAAATAGATCGGTCGTAACCAATCTATTTTTCATATTTTAATGCAAATAAGAAAAAATAAATAATAGAACCTCATTATCTTGCCTAGTTATTTTTACTTTTTAAGACATCATGCTTAATTGGCAGGTTAATCGCTTCCCCAGAAATGACCTTTTTAATATTCTGTTCATTCAATTCTTTGGTGCTGGTTATTGCCAGAACTTTCCGGTTCTTAATCCAGACCAAGTGAGATATAAAAATATGGGGAAATAACTTTTTAAAAACAGTATCTCCGTAAATCATCGGGATTTTTGTCAGTCGACCAATTGCATTTTTACTAAAGAAGTCTATAGATTTTTCTTTTTTCTCAGGGGATACCAATATAACCTGCAACTTGTCATATTTATCCTGAAGTGAATCAATTTTTGGGATTTTAGCAACGCAACCTGAACAGCTTGAGTTCATAAAATCTAAGATGATCAGTTTATCCTTATACTGCTCAAGCGATATTTTTTTCCGTCTTTTAGAGAGATGTGTTGCTGGAAAGTAACCAACCACATAGACACTATTTAAAGTATCACCAACGCTTAATTTATCATGCTTTATAGGTTCCTGACCAAAACAAAAATTAGGTACAGCTAAACACAATAGAAACAGTAATTTCATTTCTTTCTTTTATTAATTAAACGTCTTCTATCGTGCGTTTTGTTCCAGTTCGGTTAAACTGATCACTTTCTGCGGTATGAGCCAGGTATATCTTTTATCATTAGGAGCCAATGTATAGACCGTCTTATCAAGGATCCTGGTTAGGTTTATTCCAGCTCCTCTAAGGTTCAAGCGCCGAATGTCAGAAAACCGCAAGCCTCTGTAAATAAGCTCCTTTTTGCGTTCAGTGAGGATCAGTCCAAGTGCCTCTTCCGCAGTCGTCGCTGAAAGATCTTTAAAGGTCCCCGCTTTAAATCGTTTTAGCAGCAAGGCATTCAGTGTTTTCATGGATGCAGGTATATTTCCGGTCCGGGCTTCACACTCGGCTTTAATGAGATAGATTTCATCATTGGCAATTCCATTGAAGATATTCGATGTGGAACCGTTAAAGCTGCCTTTGAAGAAGTACCCCCCTTTTCCGTTGGACGAAAAATACACGGATTTTCTAAGGTCATTTTCATCGTATGATCGATAAAGTGTCGTGTCAATGATTGCCCTGCTGCTTACAGCGACGAGGGGAAGATTGGTGCCGCAGTAAAAGAGCACCTCATCATTGAACAATGGTACAGGAGCAACTGCCTTGGCATCCAGCACATTAAAATCAAGCAACTGATTGTTAGCTTGCAGACTTGAAGATGCATTAACCAGGGCACGCTCATAATTGCCCATCACAAGCTCCGTTCTGGCCATCATGGCATACGCACAGGCTTTGTTTACCCTGGTCTTATAAAGTACATTTTCAGGCAACAGATCTTTGGCCTCGTTCAGGTCCTTCATTATCTTCTCATAAGTCTGCATCAAGGTAGATCTTTTAGAAGGTGCAAGTACATCAGAATTTTCTCTTAAAACAATCCCTTTGATACTTCCCGCAGTTGCAGGATCGAAGGGCGGAGCAAATGTTTGGGCAAGCTGATAATAGGCATAACCCCTAAAAAACAGTGCCGCGCCTTTTATGCTATTATATTCGTTGCTGGCTCCTGTCTTGCCTGCACGATCTATATTGTCCAGAATAGTATTCGCGTAATACACAATAATATATAATGCTTCCCAGTCTGTATCATTCTGTGTTTCAGACGCCCAGATATAGCAGTCCTTATCAAACTGCTTGGATAGACCAGTCCACACAGTCGGAAGGAGGTAAAATTCATCACTGGCATTCATAGTAGCAATTGCAGCCTTGTTCATCCTGCCAGACATATCCAGAAGCGCCTGTAAGTCCTGAAGCTTGTCCGGGGTGGAGAGTCTTTTGTCTGGTTTTTCTTGTAAGAATTTTTTACAGGATCCAAGGGCGAGAACGATTGATAGCAATAAAATCAGATATATTTTTTTCATGAGTTCTATGTTTAAGGATTGATTGTTAAACCTAATGAAATGCTTTTTGGCAGTGGAAAAAAGGCATTTCCGTTGTTGTAGTCGGGATCCATTCCTTCATCGTTTGCCCGCCACAATATTCCTACATTGTTGGCGTAGAGATAAACTTTAATGCTTTTTAAAGAAGAATGGTTGGATTTATTTAATTGCACATCATATCCCAGGCTGATGTCCTGTACACGGATATGGTCCCCTCTCAATATGGAGATTTCCGAACCCTGATAAAAAGTATCTCTTGCAGGAAGTATCGGATAAACTATAGAGGGAACATTTGTCCTTAACTCATCTCCGGGCACTTGCCACCTTTGTGAGAAATCTCTTTGGGCAGCGCCGTTATTGTACAGGTTATAGTATGAAATAGTCTTTTTCCTAAAATAATAACCAAATTTATAAGTCATATTAACAGCGAGTTCGAAGTTCCTGTATGAAAAACTATTTCTGATCGATCCAAAGTATGGAGGTAATGCATTTCCTTTATAAATGAGGTCTTCTACCAATGTGTTATTCACAATGGCCGTATAATCCTGGCTAATTTTGCCATTGAGGTAGCCCTGTGGATTTCCAGTTTTACCATCGAGCCCTGCCCAACGGAATGCCCACATGCCGTACGGGTTTGTATCCTGCGCCTGTAAGATCATGGAGCCGTCACCCAGTGCATATTCAGATCCCTGACGTTTGGAAATATCGTTCATAATCCTGGTTATCCTGGTAGAAGCTTTGCTAAATATAATCGTTGAATTCCATTTAAAAGAGCCTCTAAGATTTTCTGTATGTAAGGTAATGTCAAGGCCTTTACCCATCAAAGCACCACTGTTCGAAGAAATTCCGCCGAACCCTGATGTAGGATCGATAACTTGACCCGCTATCAGGTCGTTGGTGTTTTTCTGGTACCATTCTATACTTCCGGAAATTCTCCGTTTAAACGCGGAAAAGTCTATCGCAAGATTTAACATTTTAACGGATTCCCATGTCAGGTTAGGGTTACCTGGAGAAAGGACTATGGCATTCTGGAGGTTAGGCACTATGGCATTTGCTCCGGATGAATAGGAAAGTATCGGAATCGATGCCACACTGTTATTGGTATTTCCGCTAACCCCATAAGTTGCACGTAGCTTCAATACAGGTAAAAAATGGAGCTCATAAAATGCTTCCCGGCTGACCTCCCAGGCCAGTCCCGAAGACCATAGCGGTTTCCACTTATTATTGGTACTGGCGCCAAAAATATTGGAAGCATCCTTTCTCACACTGGCGGATAAGGTATAGCGGTCTTTTAGCATGTATGCTGCATTGGCATACATCGAAACAAACCTATTTTCAAGTTGGGTGAAACCTGCATTAAAAGGAATTCTTCCAGTACCCAGTTTTCCATATTTCGTAAAATTTGTGACGTAATCCACACTGGAAATGGACAGGGTATTCTCATCATATCCATACGTCCTGTTGTAATTGCTTCCTGCACTGTTTCCTCTAACTTCAAAACCCGCAATTCCGTTTAAGCTGCTTTGTGCCCATTGTTGGTTATAGTTAACCTGTGCCCGGGCAGAATGGGCAGTCATATCACCTTTGCTAGAATTCAGGATCGATCCAACAGGTATTCTGTAGGTGATCTTTTCCCCTTGTAAGAGGGTAAACTGATTAATCAGATCCCGGGTCAGGAAAGTGCGTTGATTGAATAGGTTATGGACCGATGTCTGATTTTCTTCAAATTGGTATTTCAGATCAACAGCCCAACTGTCGCTGATTCTGTACCGAAGTCCGGCATTGACCAGTATCCCTTTGAGTTTGGTCCTGTTGTTACTATTCTCTAATTCATCAACAGGACTGTATCTCCAGTCCAACAGCTTGCCCCGCCCGGCTGTATCGAGATAGCCCGCCCGATAGTCTTTTGCCAGCGAAATTGCGTTTCCTGATTCATCAACCATGCGTGCGTAAGGATAAAGATTTTTACCATTTGCATACTGGATGTCGTTAATACCTCCCGGACTGCCGTTTTTAGAGAGGCTACCTGAGTATTGGAGCCCAAATAGGATGTCAACGTTTTTTACCGGCTTATAGGTGTGTTGGGTCCTTAAAGTTAATCTTTGGTAGGAATTGCCCCGCAGGTTGAGCAGATTTTTATCAAAACCTGCAGAAACAGAATACGTCATCTTTTCCGAACCGCCATTTATGTTTAGGTTATATTGCTGGCTTTGACCATTCCTGTAAAGGTATTTATCAAAATCCCTTCTGACATCCATACCTTTTAGCTCATCTATCAGTACTGTAGAATCTGAACGGGATATCAATTTTCTCCTGGATTGATCGAAAATTTCGACAGCAGGAGAAAGAACGGGAAAGGTTGTATTGTTTCCCAAAGCAGCATCGTAAAAATTCTGCCGGAACAGGTACTGTTCCACATCAATGAAATCGGAAGAAGACATTGTTGGATAGGCAAAAAGGTCTGGTTTTTCGGAAATAATCAGGTTTGCTCCCGATGAGATCTTAAGTGCGCTGTTAAGCTTTCCTTTTTTTGTTGTAATTACGATCACACCATTTCCTGCCCTCGCTCCCCAGATTGATGCTGCGGCAGCATCCTTCAAAACTGTCACCTGTTCAATGTCGGATGGATTGATATTCAGGATATCCCCTTCATAAGGAAAATTGTCGAGTACAATTAGAGGCGTCTTGATATTGCTGGACAGCGTACTAATTCCGCGTATCACGATATTGCCGGCGTTGGCAGTTGTCTGATCAGGACTTTGCCCCCGCCGGTCAAACTGCAGGCCACTGGTAATTCCCTCAAGCCTGCTGAGGATATCAGTTCCGGTCCTTCTGTTGAGCATTTTATGATCTATCAGCTCGAAAGAACCAGTTGCCCTTTCCTTTGCCAATGTTTCATACCCGGTACTCACTACATTAACCTCTTCCAAGCCCTGATCGGCAATCACCATCGTCAAACTTCCCATATCAGTTGCGGCTTTAACCTCCCTGCTCTGATACCCAACGAAACTGATCACCAGCTGATCACGCTCCCCAACATTTTCCAGGTAAAAGGCACCGTTCTGATCTGTCTTTACCGACCTGTTTTTTCCTTTCACAGTAACCGTCGCCCCTTGCAATGGCTGCCCATTCTCATCCACCACCCGGCCCCGCACAGTGAGATCCTGAACTAAATGGAGGATGACGGATTTCGTCTTATCGAGAAAGGAAGGCTCCTTTGTCTTGACGACAACTATTTTCCCTTCCACAGTGAAATCTAATGGCTGAACATCGAAAATCATTTTCAGGACTTCTGTCAGTTCCTGATTTTCTGCTTTGACGCTCACTGGACTTGCCTTTTTTAACATATCCCGTGTTACAATAAAATCGTAGCCACTCTGGCTCCTTATTTTTTCAAACACGTTGGATAGTGTTGCATTTTTTTCAGACAAAGTAATCTTCTGCGCGAAACTGATCGCGCTGACCTGCATAATGGCTGTGATTAGTATCAGTGTGGTGATCTTCATAATCAACAGAAGTTTAGCTACGTACCCAGTGGGCACACATCGTTTTGTGGTTAAAATTCTATACATTTACGGTTAGTTTGGTGATGTGATCTGTCTCTTCATTTTCCAGGACGACAAGACAGTTCACGTTTAGTTGATATAATTAATTCATGTCAATACGCCATTCCTGTCAGGTATCCGTTCATCGTTTACCTGACTTTTTTTTGGCTTACAATCAGTTTTCGTATTAGTCCTGTCTAATAATTATCCTCCTCCCTTCCACTTTAAACTGCATAGTGTTTGTACTGTTCAGTGCTTTTAAAATCACACTTATATTATTGTTTCGGGAGATCGTTCCATTAAAAAGCTCAGCCGAGCGCTTGCCTTCATACCGCACATCAATATCGTACCAGCGCGCCAGCTTTCGCATCACCTCCTCTATGGTATCGTCGTTAAACCTAAAATATCCATTCTTCCAGGATACTATTTCTTCGGTACTAACTTCCTTTACATTTATCCGCTTGTCACCGGTTACCGCCGACTGCTGGCCGGGTTTTAATATCGTTGTACCGGCAACACCCTGCTCGTCATTGCGAGAAGCACTTCGCGCCATACCGAGCCCTTCGCGAGCTCTTGAGGCATTAACCGAAAAACCAATCTCACTATTTTTTTGGCTTTGTGTAGTGGACGGACCGCGTCCAGGGAGGTTGCCGCGGCTCGCTTCTGTCCGGCCTCGCAATGACGATACCCTTACACTACCCTCGAGAAGAGTGGTTTTGGTACTGGTTTCGTCGGGATAGGCGTTGATATTGAAATGCGTGCCAAGAACTGTTACCTCTTGCCTTTTACTTTCTACGATAAAGGGCATCCTTCTCTCCTTGTTCCTTGATCCTCCATCCTTTATCATCATCTTAGCAACTTCCAGATAAACCTCGCCAGTTATCTCTATGTGGCGCTGCTTAACACCAGCGAAGCTGGATGGGAACCTGATGGAGGATGCCGCATTAAGCCAGGCCTTGGTGCCATCGGGCAACGTCACCTGGTAGGTGCCACCACGGGGGGTGCTCACAGCAAAGGTCTTCGCCTCCCCGTCATTGCGAGGAGCACTTCGCGGCGAGTCGTCTATCTTACTACCGTCATTATATCTTAATTTGGAAGCATCGATGATAACTCCGGACTTAGCGTCGCTTAATGTTATTGTTTTTCCATTAGCGAGTGTAAGGGTCGCGGTATTACGGCCCGGTTTGATGTCATTCATCACCATCTCGTCATTGCGAGAAGCTTTTCGCGACGAAGCAATCTCATTCACGTATAGCCAGGTGCCTAGCATAATCGCGGCTACCGCAGCGGCGGCTTTCCACATGCCTGCTTTGCTGGCGATACGCGGCCATAGCCTAATGCCAGGTTTGCTTGGCTTGGATGCATTGCGCTGTGCAATGATCTCGCTATACATCATTTCTTCAAGGGCATCTTCCTGCGCCGTTGTCAGCGCGGGGAAATCTTCAGCGCCCAGCCTGGCATAATACGCTTCCAGCAAAGCCTTGTCTGCATCGCTTGCGCTACCATCCAGGTAAGCATTGATCAGCCGTATGAAGTTGAATTTATCCATGTTGATACCTATATGTTCCAAAAACCATATCGGTACCCTACCGCTTTTTGAAACTTTTTTTATTTAATCCGTTCGGCCAGCAACAAAACGCCCACACACAACTCCAGGCTAAGGTTTTCACGCAAAAACTTTAATGATTTACTGATCCTCTTCTCTATTGTCTTTTCAGAAACATCCAGCTTTTGTGCAATTTGTTTATAGGTAAGCTGCTCTTCCCGGCTCATCCTGAATGTTTCCCGGCAATCGTCCGGCAATTCGCTGATCAACTGGTTCAGTATAGTTTGCTGTTCTTTAAAAAGTAAGGGTTCCTCGTCGATCAGCTCGGTCGTGATCTGCCGCAGCCTGATATAAAACTGCTCATCGGTCTTTTGGTTTCTGATGGCTTTCAACACCGCAAAGCGGGTGCTTTGCAGCAAGTAAGCTTTGGTATGCTGCACATCCAATTCTGCCCTGCGGTTCCATAAACTGATAAAAACCTCCTGAACAATATCTTGTGCAACATCTTCATCCCGCAAAATTTTGCAGGCATTGTGGTACATATCTTTCCAATAGCGCTTATATAAATTAGAAAAGGCCGCATCATCGCCTTCTTTAACTAAATGAAGTAATTCCTGATCGGTATATAAGCTATAAGCAAGCATCCAGTTTTTATCCTCTGCCTAATTTAAGGAAAGTTAGCGACAAAACTAGTTATGTTTTTTTATTCGCTCTGCGCGAATTTTAACTAAATCTTCCGGCAATCCAACTCTATCAAGAGTCTTCCAAGCGTCCTCATCTTTTTTATCAAGTACAGGACTAGCGTGATCTTTAATGTTCGGGCTTACTTGCCCCCTATAGTGACCTAAATAAATTTTACCTGATTCGTTTTCCATTATAAATCTATTTATGCAAATATAATAATAAATACTTTCATCTGGGCAGATGCGGATGCTGGAACTCCTTTAGAACCCTATCACCACATCCGATGTCATAGAACTCTCGCCTTTAAGAATAGAACAATAGTTTTCCCAGTTCTATCCCTTGCGTCTTACAATTATTTAAAATAAAGAAATTGTAAACTGGGGTGTCTCTGCACCCTCCCCCTCTGCTGGCAGCAAAGTTAGTGTCTCTGAGCACGCCAGTACACCCCTCCTCCTCTGCTGGCAGCAAAGTTAGTGTCTCTGAGCACGCCATGACACCCCTCCTCCTCTGCTGGCAGCAAAGTTAGTGTCTCTGAGCACGCCAGTACACCCTCCTCCTCTGCTGGCAGCAAAGTTAGTGTCTCTGAGCACGCCATTACACCCCTATTCCTCTGCTGGCAGCAAAGTTAGTGTCTCTGAGCACGCCTCGGGCTGTTTCGGCTCTTCGCCGAAATTTCCCAGCGGGCGAGGAGATCACTCACTTTGCCACCTCGAAAGAAACCCCACCATATCCTCCTTCGGTAAAACATACTCTCCTTTAAAAGGCTCTACAAGCACCACTTCCACGCGGCCATTGTTTTGGATCACCTCTTTAATAATATCCCGGCGCACCAGGCAGTTGCGCCTTACCCTGAAAAAAGCATCTTTTGGCAGCATGGCCATGGAATCTTTGATGTTCACATCCCAGATCACCAGGTCTCCCTTAGCGGAATGGGCATAAGCGATGTTCGTCCCTACACAGACCATGGCGATGTCGTATTGCCTGGCATAGCTTTGCAGCACCTCTATTTCCTCAGGCGTGCGCTTTCCGGCGATGATCTTCGGCGCTTCAGCCAGCACCTCCAACTTCACCTCCGCAACAGGCACACTTACCTGCGTCGGCACCGCTGCCGGCTCCATCAAAACCTCCACCGCAGCGGGCGCTGTTTTAGCTTCTCCACGCAGCAAGGTAATATACTCTGCACAGTAATACACATTGATCAGGAGCACAAAGGTCAGCACCGGCAGGAAATACCAGGTAAAATACACCGTAGCCGACAGGCGGATCTGGTAAAGCGCAAAATACACAGCCGCCAGAAGCACGGCGACCGTCATCGCCAATACCACTCCGTAGATCAGCTGCATCAGCAACCGCGATCGGGGCCTTTCCTCCCAGGGACGTATTCTATCGAGGTAGCGGCTCCAGCGGTTCACCCAAAAGATGATGCCGAAGGCAATCAGCGCACTGCCGATCAGGGCCGGATAGTACTGCGGCACAAAGAGCAGTTCATAATAATTTTCCTTTTGTCCGTACCCTACAATCAGCTGTGCCGCGATCAGGGATACCGGCACGGTGACGAGGTAGTCATTGTATTTGTTCAGTTTGTTGTTCATGATGAATAATAGTTGGTTGACTCAAATATCGGAATACCCCAAAAAAGAGTGTTGGCAAAAATACCGGCAAAAACAAAATCAGGAGGGATTATTTATCCTCCACTTGCCACCACAGGACGGGCCTGAATGCAATCCGTAATTATTCCTTTTTCACGTTATAAGCTAATTTATAAGTGTGTTTCATATTTTGCAATTAATTTTCATAGCTTTATATAATTAAAATTCATCGAAGAAAATGAAAAGTAAGTCTTTTTCACAGATTGTAACTGTTTTTCAGGAACGTATTGCTCCGGAAGAAGGATATCTGGTGGGCTACGCGGCAATATAAAGACGTTGACTTATTGATACGCTTTTTGAAGCAGGGAAACGCCAAACTTTCAGAGCGGGCAAAAACCAAGGAGTTTGGTATGCTGACCGCCGACGAAGTAGGTCGCATTGAAGCGAAGTATAGCGAAATATTTCAGGCAGCCAATTAAAGGTGAACTAACCCACTTTTGATCAATTTCATTCGGGCTTTACGAAAAGTATCCGGCGCCATCAGCAGGTAACCCGCTATATCCTCAAAAAGCAATGGCTCCCCATGCTGCAACCATTCCGGATGTTCCGTATAAAAATCCCGCACCACTTCAAACGCTTTTCGCCGCAAACCGATCAATCGGAGCAATTCGCGTTCGGTGGCTTGAGCGAGGATGATCCTTGCGAGTTCCTGCGTAGTCGAGAAATCCTTATAGATTACAGTCATGGCATCAGTGCTTACCTTATATAGGTAGGTACCAGGCAAAGCCACCCATTCAAAATCTGAGGGTTCCTGTGCATGGAAGCTCCTGGTCGAAATGATGGTGTTTTCGCCATATAGGCCGAGGAGGTAACGGTCTCCGTATTGATCAAATCCATAACAAGCCATGCAGCCGGCTGAAACAAATAATGCATCCGTATCGGTGTCAAAGCGCTTAAACACCACCAGCAGCTCCGGATAATACTTACCCGTCATAGTCCGGGCTAAAAAGTCACCCAGACTTTCATCCTGCATTCTATACTTGCACAGGATTTTAAATATTCTTCTTACTATAGGATTGTTCTTCATGTTGTTTGATTTATTGTCTTTATTTCCAGGCCTTTTCGACCATATCATTTTTTTTCAATTATCCTCCGTTCATTTTGTTCAGTTTTTTGAACAATAAAAAAGGGCCTCATTTCTGAAGCCCTTTTTTTATTCTCATCGTCTTTATACATCTCGTCATGCTGAATTTATTTCAGTATCTCCGCACTCGCTAGTTTTTACCTGCTTGATAAGCAAATCAATAATCAATTGCTTATCCTTAATCTGTTCTTTTAGTAACTTAATAATTGTTCGTTCGTCATTGCGAGGAATCGAAGCAATCTCATCATGCTTAACCAACTCGCTCGTCAAACGCTCCTCCTCCCCAAAAAGCAAACTCGCCCTCACCCCAAGTATCCCACACAACCGCACCACACTGCTATACTTAATCGTCTCATTCACCAAGCTCAACCTCAAGCCATCCGGCGTCATCCCCATCTTCTCAGACAACCAGCTCGCCGAGCGCTTGTCCTTTTTCAAAAGCTCAGCTACAATATCTTTCACCTTAGTCTCTGCCATCACCACCTTTAAATAAATTCTCCGGTTTAATCAGGTTCAAAGCACCTTCCAGCTGATGCGCAGCATATGTAGCCAGCGCCGCCCTGAAGGGATTGTATTGGGCAGGAGACTGCTTACACCGGTCCGTAAACCACTGAGAAGTCACCTTATCGTCTGAAGGATCATGGATCTGATCCAGTAAACTTGTATATAGGGCAATACTTTTTTTAATGTCCATTTTTTCAATATTAAAATACTTGATCAATAATCTCGCTCTTTTAAGTTTAAATTATAACTCCCCCAAACCTTTGTGTTTTTCATAAGTAAACGATTCGATCCGGTTAAAACCGGTTATATCAAGTCCATTTGAATCAGCTCTTCCTTCATCTCTTTGGCTTTCATACCAAAAAGTTCTACCATACTCACACCAATATGATCTACGCTCAGTATCCTAATCATATCCTGGTTTTTTGGAAAAAATACATAAGCCTCATCGCCTTTCGGTTCGTGCCCTGTCTCTTCTAATACCAATTTGCTCAATCCGTTGATCCCAAGCCTGCCATCCACCGGCTTCCTATACACCCGCAACCCACGATCACCAACAGCCTCCTTGATCAATATGTTATTCATAAACTTCACTGTCCTGTTCATAGGTTTTTGCTTGTTATGATTAAATTGGCAATACGACTATATTCTGCCACATCTTTGGGCTTCACAATCCTATCAATAGCCTCCACAATCGCTTTTAATTTCTTTGCAGGCATTGGTCCATAAACATTAAGCACAGTTTGCTTATCGCAAAATGCAACCTCGGCAAAGAGTGGCTTATCTACTTTAGTTTTAGTACTCATTTTATATGTTTTAATATCAATTCATCTCCTACCACCCCGGCTTCGCCACCCCTCCTGGCAAAATCAGGAGGGGACTTTTAGACCAACCATCTCCTCCTTGCGAAGGAGGAGTCCCCGCAGGGGGAGGTGGTAAAGATTACTCCAGCTGCTCCGCCTCCTCACGGCAGTGGTCAGCTCCTGACCACCTTCCTGAATTGCTTTCATTCTTTCTATTGCTTCGTTAATTTCCATTTATATTTTTTTGCTCTTCGCCATCCTGACCTGTAGCGCAGCGAAAAGCTACGCAGTAAATTTATTTCAGGATCTTAGCCTGTCCTGAATTCATTTCAGGAGTTATGCTATCTTTATTAATTACTATAAAAAGCATGCAGAGGGCTGTTCAAGAACAATAATGCATGTTAAAATTTCCACCCCCTGCAGCTTTTCTTTTTCATAGGTTTTATTTTAATAATAATTCACCACATTAGCCGCAAAGGCATTTATGCCCGTCCCACCTATTGTACCTTTAACTATAATAGCATGGTTTTTAAACCTGGTAGTAGCGGAAACGGACAATGCTCTTGTTGCCAACAACGAGTTGTCAGAAACTCTTCTAATTTGAAAGGTATAAGATGTGGGGCTAGTCAATTTAGCGAGATACTTCTTCCAGGAACTAATTCCTTGATAATTTAGACCAGAAATCTCATCAACATTCGGTGTACTCGATAAAGTAACTTTTAATGCTGGGCTGCCTGTAGACAGGTTTACAAACCGCACGTTAATCACACTATCCAGGGCACTGGGAATACTAACATCAGTCCTAATGAATGGAAAATTGACCTCCTCCCTAAACATGGTATCTACTGTTGTTGCGTTTCCAGATATGTACATTGTGTATATCGTTGACTTTAATTGATAAGATCCGTTAAATAGAATCTTGCTCGTATCAGCAGCGTTCACAGCCACAATCCTCGCAGCACCAGTTGACGAATAGTAAAATTTACCGGTACCATTTACCACTTGGTCAGTGGTAGTTGCGGCATAGCTGATAGTCTTTCCACTTGGATTAACTTTTAAATTGGCTATATCACTCACTGCATTTATTACATTGATACTTGCCAGAGTAGGGTTTTCAAATTCTTTTGTTTTACATCCAAAAGTTATCCCAATAATTATCACCAGTGATATATTTGTCTTTCTCATATTTTTGATACTTAATTATACTACTTAGTCTTACCCAAAACCTCTTCCACCTTTTGTCTTAGCTTCTCTCCTTGCAAGTTTTCAGCTATGATTTTCCCTTCACTATCTAATAGGTAAGATTGGGGTACATGGTTCACTTTAAAAATCAATGCTGCTTCAGAATCCCAATATTTAAAATCTGATACGTGATACCAGTCCATACCATCTTTCTCTATTGCATCTTTCCACTTTTGGGCATTTTTATCTAAAGAAACGCTGAGGATGTTTAAACCTTTATTTTTATAGGCATCATAAATCCTTTTTACATTTGGTGTTTCTTTACGGCAAGGTGCACACCAGGATGCCCAGAATTCGAGTATAGTGAGTTTTCCTGAATTCACTACTTTATATAGGTTTAATTGCTCACCAGTAGGAGTATTTAATCGAAAATCTGGAGCCATCTTTCCTATGCCTACTTCTTTAGACCTTCGTATAATTGATATGTCTTTCAATATTGCAGCACCTAATTCGCTATTTTGAATCTCTTTTGAAAAACGTTTATAATATCTTTCTTTTTCATCTGCATCGAATTCTTTTGTTTTCAACAATAGATATCCCGCGTAGTGGATGCTTAAATTTGCTTCGATAAATGATCGCCTGGTATTTATCATACTATCAGCGATCTTTTTCATTCTATCGGTATCTTTATTTATTCTTGCCGTATTATAACGCTTAGTAAAAGCGTTAAAGACATTATCATGCGATTTCATTAAGGTATTCGATTCAGACCCAATCACTTTAGCTATTGGCCAGCTACTCACATTTCCGGTGATATTAAGGAAAGGTTTATCAATGTACAAAGTTAAATATCTTCTTTCTTTGATGTTCTCTTCACGGCTTTTGTCCCCAAGCCAAATGAAATAAATACCTTTCTTAAATGGTTCCGTACTTTTTATTATAAATTTACCAGACTTACTTACTGTAACACCTAACGTATCTTTAGTATTAACTAGATAAATAGAATCTCCATTTTTCAATCCCGAAATTTGACCATTTATGGTTAATGCTGAATTTAATTGTGCATGACAATTTATGCTGGCTATGGCCAACATTATTATGTATATGAATCTCATTGTTTTATTTTTTATCGTCACTATTAGATTATAGTAACCGTTCTATTTTGATTTTAATGATTGTAATATTAGCTGTTCTATATCCATCTCAGATCCTCTCAGTTTACCCAGATACTCTATTAACAAACCATCCTTTCCAATTAAAAGTAATTGAGGAACACTACTAAAGCCATATTTATCCCAGATTCCCTTAAATAAACTATTTTGAACATCTGCGTTATTTTCGCCACCAATAATTAGCAAAGGCCAATTAAACCCTATTTTTTCTTTTATTTTTAGAAGTTCCTCTCTTTGTTCTTTGGTATTTATGGCTAATGAAATAACTTCAAATCCTTTGTCATGATATTTGTCATACACACGTTTTATTTTGGGCATACCAGCAATACATGAGCTACACCAAGTTGCCCAAAAATCCATCAAAACAACCTTTCCTTTTAAATCTTGAAGGTTTACTCTTTTTCCTTCCTCAGAAATAAAATCCAATTCAAAAGGAATATTCCTTAGTTTGAATATTGAAGCAGATTGAAGAGCCCATTCTTTCAATTGAGGAATTTTACTTGCAGATAACCGCTTCAAAATTCCATCTATATCATCTTTAGACATTCCATAATCATTTACAAATAACGTTTCAAAAGTAGCTTTGATGTTTCCGATGCCTGCATCATCATTCAATAAAATGGGCTTATTTTTTAACTTAGCCAATTCTAAAGCTGCACTGGCGGATCTCTCAAAAACAGCAACAGCCTCCACTATGGATAACTTCTTCCCATTTCTATATGCTGGAGATTGATTAAGCCCTAAATATCTTCCTATTTCACCTTTTTTAAATATTAACTTCTGCTCCTCAGTTATGTTTGGAGATGATAAATATGTTTTTTCTAATAATGGTTGTTCTTTTTCCCATTCTGCTATGGCATCCTTATCGATAGGATTTAGTGTATTCGATGGTAATTTACCTCTATCGATATTCACATATATTTCTGCTCCCTTATATGGATCTTGCCAATATTTAGGACTATTGCTAATGGCAATACAAAGAGCTTCAAGGCTTCTAACATCCTTTGGATATTTCTTCCAAAAAGAAAGTGCCCAATTCCGATTATCCTGATAAAATAATTCAGATTCAGCAAAATACTTGATGGCAGTTTCACCGGTAAGCTTAGTTTTAATCCTATTTATACTCGGTTTTTTAGCCCAAGCTAAATCAGCTTCATCTTTAGGAGATGGAATAGGATATGAATGTTGCGCCTTGAGCTCAAGAGTACACAAACTAATCCATAATAATACTATAATGGTTCTTTTCATTATTTCAATTTTTATAAGTTTTTGTTATTTAGACCAACCCACATTTTGAGCTATTCCAGTTTTCAGAATCACATCGTCAGGTATTGGAAAAGTATATTGAAAACTATTTGGTTTCAGGGTATAGCTAACACCTGCAACAGTTCGCGTAATAGTCTTGACAAATCGTGGATCTCGGTTTAATCTTCGCAAGTCACTCCAGCGAAGTCCACGTCCAAACAGTTCTTTCTCCCTTTCAACTAATATTTTTGTTAATGCTTCATTTGCATCGACCGCTGTAAAGACAGGATAAATCACACCTGGTGCGCTATTCCAACGTTTTTTCATTAAACTGTTTAGATCGTTCATTGCCAGATCGATGGAGCCTTCTCTGGCGTAACATTCCGCTCGAATTAAATATTGTTCATCTACGGCCAATCCACTAAAACATAAGACGTCTCCACTATAAGATCCTTTAAATGTGATCAAACCTGCAGAAGTACCAAAAAAGCAGCTTTTCCTTAAATCACTATTATCATACTTCGCATAAAAGGTTGGCTCAATCCTCCGTTGGGAACCAATTACTGTACTATTAGCCAGCGTTGACTGGAAAATAACTTCCTCATTCATTAACTTAATTGGAAATGGAGCAGACCCTATTGTATATTTCGGAGAAAGTAACCCCTTCATTCCGTGCCAAACTGGCCCCTTAATTTTCTGCCGGGTTCGGTAGCGAATGCTCCGATATTTTAATCCATTTCGATTACCCTTCCTGAGCTGC